>Ga0209403_10001953_pt1 | contig 25479 bp, 23 predicted proteins | sample ArcticOcean_MG_C_8_FD_187440 | JGI IMG/M metagenome (GOLD analysis project Ga0209403, IMG submission 187440) | Marine microbial communities from western Arctic Ocean - ArcticOcean_MG_CB11_86 (SPAdes) (version 2) | ecosystem: Environmental > Aquatic > Marine > Oceanic | place: Arctic Ocean... | reverse complement strand
CCAAATGGCCAAGGGTCTAAAATGTCAGATTTTTTGTGGAAGTGCCGCCACCAAATGCACCCGTGGTTGCTCGCCACCGTTGAGGGCGGTGTGGTAGCCCCGAGTGTCGGTGAAGTACACTGAGCCATCGGCGGGCAGATGCGTGACGTGGTGGTTGACCACAAAGAGCGATCCCGGATTGGTGATGATGGGAATGTGGACGCGGGGTTCCGGATCGCGGTGCCACGAATTGCAGGTCAGGGGTGCTTTCAGCAAAACCCGCATACGGCCAGTCGGAAAGCGTTTCGTCAGTTCGGTGTGAACCGTCTCAAAGTAGGTGTCCTTGAATTGCGGAAAAATCTCAGAAAACGAGAACTCGTCTAAAATCTCGTCCCGCGCCACCTCCTCGTAAGTTTCGTCGGGTCGCAAGTAGTAGCGCCCAATCAAATCCGTGTCAGACACCGTGCGATCCCCCGGACGCCGGGTGATGGGAATGGCACTGAAGCCGTCGCCCTGCTCGACGACATGCTGCCTCGCCTCCTCGACCGCCTCCCGCAGTTTGCAGAGGTCAAAGCGCAGGTTCAGCTTTTGGATGCCGGGGCCGGGCTGGAACTCCGCGACCGTGGGAATCACACGGTTTTCGGCAAGCCATGCCGTCATCAATGTCTGGTCGTGCAATACACTTTCAAGGTGTTTGGACATTGCTTTTAATCCGTGGTCGTTTTTTATCATTTCTGAGTTCAACTCGTAAGTACAACTCACCGTCTGGTGAAGAAAGGCACCGATGAGAGACTATACGCGCTCACCCAAGAAGAACGATACCAGATTGAGGCGCGGATTCAACTCGTAAGTGCAACACCGTATTGATCTGAAACGATTGATTTTTTTGATGCAACATTGGGACACTGATAAAATCAGAATTTATTGGGGAGAGGCAACATGAGGACAAACTCGACAAACCCGGCCATCTTCCAAGGCGGAAAAACGTTTACGGTGCTGCCGTCGGCATCCTGATGCTGGAAACAAGCTTTCCTCGTGTTTTAGGAGACATCGGCAATGCAGCCACCTGGCGGTTTCCAGTGATGTATCGTGTGGTTCCCGACGCATCCCCGGATCACGTGGTGCGTCGGCGCGGGGAAGGTTTACTGGAGGCGTTCATCAGCGCGGGGCGGGATATGGTGCGACACGGAGCGGATGGGATCACCACGAACTGCGGATTCCTTGCACTCTTTCAGGATGAGTTGGCTACGGCGCTTGGCGTACCCGTGGCCACCTCATCGCTCATGCAGGTGCCCTTTGTGGAGCGCATGCTGCCTGCAGGCAAGCGGGTGGGTGTCCTCACGATTTCCGCCGCTTCTCTGACCGCCGATCACCTCAAGGCACAGGCGTTGCCCCGAACACTCCCATCGTCGGCACCGACTCCGGACGCCACTTCCGTCGCGCCATTCTTGAAGACGAAGCTGAATTGGACGTGGAAGCCTCCCGGCTCGACCTCCTTTGCTGAAACAAAAACCCGGAGCCCTTCCGGAAGGTTACAGGAATTGGTCATTTGTGTTTTCCTGTTCCCTAAAAGTTGACGTTATCTGCACCCTTGAGCGCAAGCATGGCGCGTGCGTCATCCGGCGTGGCGATGTCAAGCGACAGTGCTGCCAAAATCGTGCGGATTTTGCTGACTTGATCGGCGTTGGTTTCCGCAAGTTTTCCGGGTTCAAGCCATAACGAGTCTTCCAACCCCACCCGGACGTTTGACCCCATCGCAGCGCCAATCGTTGCGAGTGGAATCTGATTGCGTCCTGCTCCAAGGATGGACCATTGGTAATCACTGCCAAACAACCGATCTGCAGTGCGGCGCATGTGCATCAAATCCTCCGGATGCGGGCCTATTCCACCCAGTAATCCGAACACCGACTGCACAAACAACGGAGGCTGCACCACTCCACGATCCAGAAAATGCGCGAGGTTGTAGAGGTGACTGATGTCGTAGCATTCAAACTCGAAGCGCGTGCCGTTGTCCCGGCAGGTTTCCAAGATCATCTCGATGTCCTCAAAGGTGTTCTTGAACACCAAGTCCCGGCTATTTTCCAAATGCTGCCGTTCCCATTCGTGCTTGAGTTCCTTGAAACGCCCCAGCATCGGAAACAGTCCAAAATTCATCGAACCCATGTTGAGGGACGCAACTTCCGGAGCAAATTGTGCGGCAGGACGCAATCGCTCCTTTGGTGACATTTGCGGACCTCCGCCAGTCGTGATGTTGACCACCGCGTTCGTCGCTTGCTTGATCTTGGGGAGAAACTTTGCGAAGACCTCTGGATCCTGCGTCGGGTGGCCGTCTTCGGGATCACGGGCGTGCAGATGGAGGATCGTCGCCCCTGCTTCCGCAGCGGCAATCGCGGCATCCGCAATCTCTTCCGGGGTGACTGGCAGGTACGGGGACATGGACGGCGTGTGGATTGCTCCGGTCACCGCACAGGTGATGATGACTTTGCGTCTGGGCTTAGGCATGGATGCTCTCGCAAAATGGTTATTGAGAAGTTCCAGAGCAAACGCCGCCGGGAGGTTCGAACATCGTTCGCCACGCACTTGCAAAGCGCAAGCGGCTCAGGAAGCCTTGAGGAGTTCCGCCTGATGGTGGGTGAGGAGGGCATCCACCACGGGGTCAAGCCCGCCGTCAAGAATTTCCTCCAACTTGTAGAGGGTGAGGTTGATGCGATGGTCCGTGAGCCGACCCTGCGGGAAGTTGTAGGTGCGGATGCGTTCGCTGCGGTCTCCAGAGCCCACCATGCTGCGGCGTTGCTGTGACTCCTCAGCCTGTTTGGCCTCAACCTCCTGTTCGTAAATCCGCGCCCGCAGCACCTTCAGTGCCTGACTCTTGTTTTTGTGCTGGGATTTCTCGTTTTGACAGGTGACGACAATTCCGGTGGGCAGGTGGGTGATACGGACGGCGGAGTCGGTGGTGTTGACATGCTGCCCTCCGGCTCCACTAGCGCGGTACACGTCAATGCGGAGATCGGCGGGGTTGATGTCGATTTCCACGTCCTCTACGCCCGGAAGCACTGCGACCGTGGCCGCCGAGGTGTGGATGCGCCCCTGTGTTTCAGTGCGTGGAACCCGCTGGACGCGATGCACACCGCTCTCGAACTTGAGACGGCTGAAGACATCCTTGCCCTCGACCGAGACCGTGATTTCCTTGTAGCCACCAATGTCGGTTTGACTCTCGTTGAGGATCGAGAACCGCCAGCGACTGCGTTCGGCATAACGTCCGTACATCCGGAAAAGATCACGGGCGAACAATGCCGCCTCATCACCTCCGGTGCCGGCACGGATTTCAAGGATCGTGTTGCGGTGATCGTCCTCGTCCTTCGGCAGCAGCAGCATTTTCAGTTGCTCCTGCAAGGACTCCAGTGTTTCCGCCAGTTCCAGGTTTTCCTGACGCGCTAGTTCGCGCAGTTCCTCGTCCTCCTTAGAGTCGGTGGCGAGCGTCTGATTTTCCTCGATGGTTTGCTGGGTTTTCTGGAAGCCCCGGAAGGTCTGGACGACCACCTCCATATCGGAATGCTCGCGGGAGAGTCGCTGGTAGCGAGCTTGATCCAGCACCACGTCCGGATCGGCCAGCGCCTCGTTCACCTCATCGAAACGCTGACTGAGTTCGGCCAGCTTATCCAGCATGGAGGGTTAGCTGCTCTGGTAGCGCCGCTTGAACTTCTCGATCCGTCCGGCGGCATCCACGATCCGGGCTTGTCCGGAGCCCGTGAAGAAGGGGTGGCACGCCGAACAGATGTCCACACGCTGCTCGCCACCGAGGGTGGATTCCAACTCGCGAGTTGAACCGCACGAGCAAACAAACGTGGTGGTGACGTAATTGGGGTGAATTTCTGCTCTCATGATTTTGAATTCGGTGTGGGTTGTTACTTGTCCATCATGCTAAGAAACTCACTATTATCCTTGAATTTGCTCATCTTGTCCATCGAGAATTCCATTGATTCGACGACGTTGAGCTGAGACATCACTTTGCGTAGCACCCAGATGCGGTCGAGGTCAGCCTTCTCGATGAGTAATTCCTCCTTGCGGGTTCCGGATTTATTGAGGTCGATGGCCGGGAACATGCGTTTCTCCACGAGTTTGCGGTCGAGAATCAGTTCCATGTTGCCGGTGCCTTTGAATTCCTCAAAGATCACCTCGTCCATGCGGCTTCCGGTGTCGATGAGTGCCGTGGCGATGATCGTCAACGAACCTCCTTCTTCAATGTTCCGGGCGGCGCCGAAGAAGCGTTTGGGCTTATGCAGAGCGTTGGAGTCAACCCCACCGGAAAGGATCTTGCCACTGGGCGGGATCACTGAGTTGTAGGCTCGGGCAAGGCGAGTGATCGAGTCGAGCAGGATGACCACGTCACGGCGATGCTCCACGAGTCGCTTCGCCTTTTCCAAGACCATCTCAGAAACCTGAACGTGCCGGGTTGCCGGTTCGTCAAAGGTTGAACTGACGACCTCGCCCTTGACCGAACGTTGCATGTCCGTGACCTCCTCCGGTCGCTCGTCAATAAGCAGGACGATGAGGTCCACTTCCGGGTGGTTGGTGGTGATGCTGTTGGCGATATTCTGGAGAATCATCGTCTTTCCGGTACGCGGGGGGGCGACAATCAAGCCACGCTGCCCCTTGCCGATGGGCGAGACGAGGTCGATGACCCGCGAGGTCATGTCCTTATCGCCTCGTTCCAGCTTGAGACGCTGCTCCGGATAGAGTGGGGTGAGGTTGTCGAAGAGGATTTTGTCGAACATCATGTCCGGAGGCTGGAAGTTGATTTCTTCGACTTTCAGCAACGCATAGTAACGCTCACTCTCCTTGGGGGAGCGGATGTGTCCGGCGATGCTGTCGCCCGTGCGCAGGTTGAAGCGGCGGATCTGCGACGGAGAGACGTAAATGTCGTCCGGCCCCGGCAGGTAGTTGTAGTCCGGCGCCCGCAGAAAGCCAAAGCCGTCCGGGAGGGTTTCCAACACGCCAGAGGCGTAAATCACTCCACCACGCTGAGATTGGGCCTGTAGTAGCTCAAAGAGTAGTTCCTGGGGTCGGAGGCTGCTGGCATTCTCAATGTTGAAATCGTTGGCGATGCTCACCATCGTTCCAATGTCTTTTTTCTTGAGTTCAGTGAGGTTAAGCACCTCCGGAGCATTTTCGGAGGGAGGAGCAGTAGGGAGGTCACGGGTTTGGCGGTGGTTCCGACGGGTGGCGGTTTGGGCACTCATGGGCTTCTGGATTGGATGATGGAGTGGGTCGCGTGAATCCCAGCAAACCCAAACAGGGTTTGCTGAAGTCACACTTCAAGCGTCAAGGAACGCCAAGGATTAGGAGTTTGGATTCAGAATCTGGAAATGATCAAAAATGATAAACCAAGGCGTGGTGCAGTGACAGGCTCTACCCTAGGATTCCACATCTATGGTCAGGAGTCAAGCATTTTCTGAGCCACTATTTGCGCTCATTGCACCACGGGATTCCCTACCAGCAAATTGCGGAGAAATTTTCGGGCGAGATCCACTGGTACGATGATGAAGGCAAAACCCAGCACATAGAGCCATTCTTGCAGGGTCAAGCCCACGGTGCGCAGGATTTCTCCTCCAAAGTAAGTGAAGGAGATTTGTAGGATGAAGATGAGGATTACGACTCCAATGAAGTTACGGTTCTCAGTGAGGTGTTCAAAGAGATTCAAACCTTCGGTGCGGGCATTAAACTTGTTGAAGTTGTTGACAAACACAAAGAAACCGAAAAACGCGGTCAGCAGCACAATCTGGTCGTTGTCCCCACAACGTTCGTCGCAGGGGAACAACCCTTGGACAAACGATGACGTGAGGAAGAAGAGGCTCAGCGTGGCAATGGTGAGACCACCGACAATGATCGCGGACCACATGTCTCCCGTGATCAGCGAAGCGTCCTTGGGCACCGGTTTTTCGTGCATGTAGCGTGTGAGTGCCGCTTCTCCTGAAAACGCGAAGGCCGCCAGCGTGTCCATGACAATGTTGATCCAGAGCAACTGGGTCATCGTCAACGGCAAGTCGATGCCAAGAAACGGCCCCAGAAACGCCACAAGGATCGCGGCCACATTGACCGAGAGTTGGAAGATGAGAAACTTGCGGATCGATTTGATGAGAGTGCGTCCGTACAGCACCGCATTGGTGAGGGAGAGGAAGTTGTTGTCAAGGATGATGATGTGTCCGGATTCCTTGGTGAGGTCTGTACCGCTGCCCATCGCAAAACCCACGTCCGCGTTCTTCACTGCCGGAGCGTCGTTCACGCCGTCGCCAGTCATGCCGACCACCCAGTTCATCTCTTTCGCGAGTTTGACGAGTCGGCTCTTGTCCGTCGGTAGCGCACGGGCGACCACCCGGAGGTTGGGCAGCGCCTGTTTCACCTCATCGTCGGATAGCCCTCCGAGTTCCTTGGAGGTGATCGCCAAATGGTCGTCGTCCTCTAAAATGTTCACCTCCTTGGCGATTGCCACGGCGGTATCCTTAGCATCTCCGGTGATCATCACGACTTGAATCCCTGCTGCATGCGACCGTTTCACGGCAGGTTTGGATTCCTTGCGCATCTCGTCACGCAGCCCAAAGATCGCCACCAGCGTCAAACCCTCCGGAAGTTCCGGATCACGACCCAATGCCTGATCGGAGACTGCGAGTCCGATGAGCCGCATGGCGCGTCCGGAGAGTCCCCGCATTTCCTGCAAGAGGGCATCTTTACTGGGTAGTTCCTGACGATTACCTTGCGTATCAAGGTAGTGGGTGCAGTCGGCGAGGATGATTTCCGCCGCGCCCTTGACGAGCGTTTCCGAGCGGTCGCCCTGCACCTGCGCTGCCGAGAACTTGTAGGCACTGTTGAAGGGGATGCTGGCGATCTGCTCCACGTTGTCCTGCTCTGCGAGCTTCGGCCCCAAAAACTGGAGCAGTGCTTTTCCGGTGGAGTTCGCTCCCACAATCAGCGGGTTCTTGGGATCGGACGCATCCACAGACGCGCTGGTGTTGTTGCGCAGTGCAAAGACCACCTGCTGTTGCAAAGCCTCCGGGATTTCGCCCAAGCTTTTGTAGTGTTGGGCGTCGCCGCCCACAATCTCGGCGACCTGAAGGTGTCCTGCGGTGAGCGTCCCAGTCTTGTCGGTGAAGAGGACGGTGAGGCTTCCGGAGGTTTCGATCCCCAGCAGCTTGCGTACCAGCACGTTGGCCCGCAACAGTTTGCGCATGTTGAGCGAAAGCACAACCGCGATCATCATCGGCAGCCCTTCCGGAACCGCAACAACAATGATGATGATCGCCAGCACAGTGGCCGTCACTAGATGATAGGCGATCTCCCCGCCTTCGTGAGCGGCAAGGTAAGTGCTCCAACCGCCGCCTTTGAGAAAGATGTGATTGAACATGAAGGAGAACGCGATGAAGAGCGCCCCAATGTACCCGAACTGGCTGATGCGCTGTCCTAGGACAGCAAGTTTTTCCTGGAGTGGAGAAAGTCGGGTTTCAGCCTCAGCGATGTCTTTGACGCTGGCTCCGTAGCTCGTCTGGTCACCAACGGCGGTGACGCGCATCACGCCTTCGCCATCTTCCACCAGCGCAGCCCGCGCCAGCCCATTCTGTTCCGGATTGAGCGTTGCCCCCTCGGCGAGGGCTTGTTTCTTGACCGATTCGGATTCTCCTGTGAGTGCAGATTCATTGAGTTCTAGGTACCCCTCGATCAGCACTCCATCTGCTGGAACCGTGTCTCCGGGCTGGAGCAGAACCAGGTCGTTGACCACCAGATCGTCAATCAGCACCTCGTCCAAACGTCCGTTGCGGAAGGTCTTCACCTTGATCTTGGATGCTTCCTCCATCAGGCGTTGGAACTCATTCTCGTTGCTGAACTCTGACCACGTTGCTACCATCGTCGCCATCACCAAGGCAATCGCAATGCCCATGCCTTCGTACCACGGAGCAAAGCCCAGCACTGCGAGCAACACCGTCACCCCCAGTGCCACAATCAGGATGATGATGATCGGGTCGCGCAGGTTGCTCCGCAGCTTGTCCAAGAAAGTCTCAACGTGCTGCTGGGTGAGGGCGTTGGGGCCGTTCTCCCGGCGGGATTGATCGGCTTCGGCCTGAGTCAGGCCCGTGTAGTCAAACTTCATGGTTCAGTGCTACAGTCGTGTGTGAGATTTTCTGATTCTACGAAAAAACGCTACCACAAGCAAGCCCAATGAAAAAAAGCAGTTTCCATGCCCATGCACTTTCGTGAACGCTCCGGCTTCACTCTGCTGGAGGTCATGACCTCGGCGGCACTGGTGGCTGTGGCCGTGGCAGGCTTGGTGCGAACCCTCGATCAGGGACTCTCTCAAACCGAAACCCGCCGCTGGAACGCCAGCCTTGCCGGACAGCTTGACGCTTGGACTCACACCCAACTCAACACGGAGTTCTACGGAAGTGAATTAGCGGTCGGTGCCCACACCACAACCGTTGTGCTTGATGGTGAGTCTGCGACCCTTCGATGGATCGTGACCCAAGCAGCTCCGGGTTTGAAGCAGTTGGTCTTTCGGCTGGAACCTGTGAAACCGACACGTCCGGTGATCACCTGGCAAGCGGCACGGAGTTACTGATGGGAAGGACTCTGCTGCGGGCTTTCACCCTGTTGGAACTGCTGATCGTGCTTGCGGTGCTGGGGATTCTTATCGGTGTCCTGCTGCCCTCGGCCGCTCAATTTCCTCGGATGTTGGCGGGCTTGCAGGAACACACTTTGCGGGAGGGGGAGTTTGAGCGTTTCTTGATGATGCTGAAAACTGAACTGGTGCAGTCCGGTTACGGGCTGGACTCCGGAGCCGTTGCCACGCCGTTGGAAGTCACGGATTCCGAGATCGTGCTGCGGGCAGATTTCAACCGCGATGGCGACACTAGCGATCCACGAGAACACCTGCGCTACCGTTTCCTCCCGGACTCCAACACACTGCAACGCCGTTCCGGAGCCGGAAATTACCAAACCCTGATCACTCCACTGGAGTCTCTGCGCTTCTCCGATTCCAGCACACTGCCGGGCTGCGTCACCTTCATCTCCAAACTCCTGCCCGATTCCCCAGAGCAGCAAACCACGCTCTGCCGTCTGCGGCTTTGAAGCTCACGGGATTTGGAATGCCCTGACGCTAGTGTCGGCGTGTCGGAGGCAACTCAAGTTTTGGTCTCTGTTGCCGATAAGGGAGATGAGTAGGAAAAATTCAGATCCGAACCATGCCACGTTCTCGTCTCACCATTGCCAGTTTCATTGCCAGCGCAACTCTGGTTGCGAGCGTTATTGCCAGCTTTGGTTTTGCCATTGGCTGGGACAAGCAGGACGTGCGTCGCCAGAACCAACAGCTCCGGCAGATCATCCGTGACCGGACAACGGCCCGAAAAAGCACCTATGCTCCCAAAACCGAGCGCCGGGTCGCACCGCATTTGCGGAAAATGTATGCAAGGGAGGGAGGGGCGATTCCCGGAGTAAACAACTCCGGGGTGCGACCGGCGCGTCCGGTCTTCGGGGGTGGGGATGTGCCCAGCCGTGCCGATGATGCGACCCGACCGACCCACGTCACGAAGCGCGAGTCGCGGGCACCGTTCATGGGAGACGCCAGTGCCCGCACTCAAAATTACCGCCCCAGCAGCGGAAACCTCACCCCAATTTACTCGAACAACCCCTCTTCCGGGGTCCGGCTACATGTCATGAAGGTCGGGCAGCGCCAGCACCTCCAGCAGACCAGCTTGCAGCTTCAGCAGATCATCCGCAACACGATGTCGCGCTGACGGCGTCAACGCCGCCGCCGCAGGATCGTCGGCAGGTGAAGTTGGTCGCTCTTGTAATCTCCCGCCAGCAGCGTCATCATCAAGTTCACATACAACCGCAGCCGCACCTCGTCCACCGGCGGATTGCTGTCCACATGTAGGGGCGAATGTTTGAAACGGAACCAGCCCCACTTGGGCGCAGTGTTGAGGAGCAGCGCCGGGCGTTCGTCCAACTCCAGCAGAAAAATCGGGGTGCCTCCCGAACCCAGCAGCATCCGCTTTCCGAGTAGGTAGAAGCTAAAAGAGAGCGTGTGCCCCCGGTGCAGTGGACTCCAACTGGTGCCGGGATAGAGCGCACGCCCCCATGCCCGCCACGCCTTGGAAAGATCCGGTCCTTTCGGACACGCATCGAGGAACAGCGTTCCTCCTGCCGCAAAGAAATCCCGCCAAGCAAAACGCTCTTGCTGGGATAAATCCAGTGGAGTTTGGCACATCTCCAGATGCAGGAACGGATACTCCACGAGTTGCATAGGCTCGTAGCGGACCCACTGTTGTTGAGGATGCAACCGCAGGGTGGTGCGCCCCTCAATCGCGGCACGAATCCGAGGGATGGGTTCTGGTGGTGGTGGCATTTTAGTGCCAAACCAGAGCGTGCGCCACTCCATCCGATCCAACGCCACCATTGCCTCCGGAGTCAACGCTTCGGGGGGTTGCACTTGTGCGAAGGCAGAAACTCCGGAAAACAGCAGGCCAGCTATGCACAATAGCCGTAGGGCGGAACAAGCAGAGCGGTTCCACAACAATAACTGTCCGAGTTGCACAACTGCTGCTCTCCCTTCACTCATTGGTCGTCGATTCGTGAGTTGCAATCCCCATCCAGCAGATCAAATGGATTTCATCAGGTTCAATGGGAGGCAATGGCTTGGGAGGCGCGCACGCTTCTAAACCTTGCTGCTCAAATCCCTCGAAGCCAGGCAGGAAATAATCGGGGGACATGGGGTTGTGTATCTCAGCAGTGTGGTGTTGGGCACGGTCTAGCGGCCTATGCCCAACCTGTCCTTTGTTCACAAGATTGATACACTATTATCTGTTCCAACAGAAGACAACTCCTATTCGGCAATTTCTAGGGAAAGAAAAAACGTTATGCATTTTGATTATCGACTCTGGGCATTCACTCAAGGGGTTCGGGGGCGAATCGTCTGCTCGGTTCTGATCGGGTTGGTTGCAACCGGGCTAGGGGTGGCCCGCCTCGCCCTCTTGGGTTGGCTGATTGGCCTTATTCTTGTCGGCAAAGAGGTTGCTGAGCTTGTTCTGCCGATCACAGTTGCCGCCTCCGTAATGCTACTGCGGGGTCTCTTTGAACACTGGCGGACGGTGATTGCGCACAAAACCGCAGCACTTGTCCAGAAGCAACTGCGCCGTCGCCTCTATGACGAGATCATGAATCTGGGTCCAGGTTATGCGGGTCGGCAAAGGTCCGGGGAACTTGTGCTCTCGCTGGTTGATGGGGTTGAGCAGTTGGAGACATATTTTGGACAGTACCTGCCCCAACTGATGGTCTCGGCATTCACTCCGGTGCTGATTTTTGGTTTTGTCGCGTTCCTTGATTTCCCGGTCGCCGCCATCCTGCTTGCGGCGGCGGTCGTGGCCTTGGTGGCCCCTGTTGCTTGGCACAAGTTCGACACTAAAAAGTCCTTGGACCGCCAACGGGCCTATGCCGCATTTGCCGCAGAGTTCTTGGACTCCATTCAGGGGCTAGCAACGCTCAAGGCCTTTGGACAAAGCCGTGCCCGTGCAGACCTCCTGACGGAACGAGCTCGGGAGCTTTTTCGCAGCACCATGTGGGTGCTAGCAACCAACTCCCTTGCGAGAGGCATCACTGATTGCTCCATCGCCGTCGGGGCGGCCACTGCGCTGGGGTTCGGAGCCTACCGGGTGACGGTCGGCGAGATGGGACTTACAACGCTGATTATCATCCTGATGATGGGCGTTGAAATCTTCCGCCCCCTGCGTGACCTCCGTACCGTGCTGCACCAAGGGATGGTCGGACTCTCGGCGGCGCAAGGGGTGTATCGGATTCTTGACGCCGAGCCGGTCGTTCGGGACGAGCATTCCGGAAAAGTGCCGTCCCGCTTGGACCCTGCGATTGCCTTTGAATCTGTGAGTTTCCGTTACCCCGGACACCGACGCACGGTGCATGATCATCTTGATTTCAAAATCATGCCGGGCGAGCGTGTCGGCATCGTCGGATCGAGTGGTTGTGGCAAGTCCTCGATCGTGCGGCTTCTGCTGCGGTTCTATGATCCTATCGCAGGGGGTGTGCGGCTGGGGGGGCACGACCTGCGGGACTTGTCTTTAGAGGAGATTCGCAAGGAGATCTCGGTGGTTCATCAAGACACCTTTCTGTTCCACGGAACGGTCGCGGAAAACATCCGGATGGGGCGTCCTAATGCAAGTGAATCGGAAATCGCCAATGCCGCGAGATTCGCCAACATCCATGATTTTGTGGCGGCGTTGCCCGATGGGTACGACACGATCATTGGCGAGAAGGGCATCAAACTGTCTGGAGGACAGCGTCAACGGGTGGCGATTGCGAGAGCTTTGCTACGGGATTCCCCCATCTTGGTTTTGGACGAGGCCCTCTCCGCCGTTGACGCCGAGAATGAAGCCGTCATCCAACAAGCCCTTGATCGTTTGATGAAAGACCGGACCACTCTGGTTTTGGCTCATCGGCTTTCAAGCGTGATCAATTGCGACCGCATCCTAGTGCTGGATCAGGGAAGGGTCGTCGAATCCGGAACTCATGCAAGCTTGATGACACAGGAGGGGATTTACGCGAGCCTCATGTCCGAACAGGTTCGCGAAGCAGATTCTGCAGTGCTTGCTGTGAGAGACGACCCCCTTCCAATGAATTCCGGGACGACAGAGGACGCTCTAGCGACTGTGCTACAAACACCGACCGAGGGCATCGTCAAGGCGGAGGGGCTGAACTGGCAGCAGGTGATTGCAGTGTTGATGCAGCATATCCTACCGTGGAAGGGCAGGCTGACCCTCACCTTCACCTTCGGAGTGCTGCGTATGTTGGCGTTCATTGGTGTTGGCGTTTTCGGTGCCCTGATCGTGCTTGCGCTGAGAAACGGAACAGACTTTGCCCCCTACCTCGTCGCGCTTGCCGTCACGGCCCCACTTTCAGGGATCCTCCACTGGTTCGAATCGTGGATCGCCCACGACATGGCCTTCCGGCTGCTTGCGGAGATGCGGGTGAACGTTTTCCGAAAACTCGACCAGCTTGCTCCAGCGTACCTCGTGCGCCGCCGCACGGGGGATTTGATGGGCATCGCCACACAGGATGTGGAGTTGGTGGAGTACTTCTTTGCGCACACGGTGGCCCCAGCGTTTGTCTCGGTGCTGGTGCCCACCGCAGTGGTCGTGGTGCTGGCCACAATCAGCCCGTGGATGGCTTTGGCGTTGCTGCCCTTCCTGCTCGCGGTTGGCGTCAGCCCGTTTTTGATGCGTGGCCGTGTGGACCACCTTGGCTCCCAAGCCCGGGAAGCGGCGGGGGAGCTTTCTGCTCATGCGATTGATTCGGTGCAGGGGGTTGCCGAAATCGTCGCGTATCAGCAGGAACAACAGCGGGGAAATGCGTTTGAGCGGCTTACGGACCGACACATCGCCCTGCGGCTGCCCTTCTTCGCACAACTGACCCTTCAGAATACCTTACTGGAGGTTTTCACAGGCTGGGGAGGACTCGCAGTCGTGTCCACGGGGGCGGTGCTCACAAGCAGTGGTGCCATTGATGCCGGAGTGCTGCCGCTGCTCACGATTCTCGCGATGGCGGCGTTTCTGCCGGTCTCCGAGATTGCACAAATTGGTCGGCAGCTGGCGGATACCCTTGGGGCGACACGACGGATCTATGCGCTGGAAAACGAACCCGTGCTGGTTGCTGATGGCACCGGTGCCGAAAACACGAAGCCGCAATCCGCGCTTTCCCTCTCAGAGGTCAACTTCGCCTACCCCGGAAGGTCCCGGCGAGTCCTTGCAGATGTCAGCTTTGAGATTCCTGCCGGAAAGACGGTCGCGCTGGTCGGCCCTTCGGGGGCCGGAAAAACCACTCTGGCCCAACTGCTGATGAGGTTCTGGGATCCCCATGAAGGGACCATCACGTTGAGAGGAGGCGATCTGCGGGATTTTCGGCTGGATGACCTGCGCTCCCAAATCGCGCTGGTTGCCCAGGACACCTATCTCTTCAACAACACGCTCCGGGAAAACATCCTCATCGCCAAACCAGAAGCCTCCGAGACCGAGTTGCACCAAGCGGTGGAACTTGCGGCACTCTCCGAACTCGTGGAGAGCCTCCCCGAGGGCTTGGAGACCCCAGTGGGTGAACGCGGATCCAGCCTCTCCGGAGGTGAGCGCCAGCGGGTGGCGATCGCACGGGCTTTCCTGAAGGATGCCCCCATCCTGATTCTGGATGAGGCCACCTCTCACCTCGATGCGCTCAGCGAACAAAGCGTGCGCAACGCCCTCGACCGACTCAAGGCGGATCGAACCACCGTGATCATCGCTCACCGACTCTCCACCATCCGGGAGGCCGACCGGATCATCGTTCTTGATGAGGGACGGGTGGTGGAAGCCGGCACGCATTCCGAGTTGCTGAAGCAAGGTGCCCTCTACGCTAGGTTGGTTTCCCGACAGCTTGGGGGAGTACGAGGAAGCCGTCAGCTTCTGTCCTGACTCCAGAGCCTTGATCCAGAGCTGGACACAGTGCCCATTCGTTGCTACCCTTGAGCTTGTGCGATCTCAACACTCTGGGCTTTTGCCCCTTCATTCAATCCCCATGAGGACTGGCCATGAAAACCAATGTAACCGTCAAGGGCGATCATCAGGAATTTCTGAACAACGCATCGAATGATTATTCGCTGGGAGGAGCAGACCAAGCCATCCGGTCTTTGGTCAAGTATTCACTGACTCAGGAGGAGAATGACCAGATTTTTAGTGAAATCCGCTGTGCCGGAGAGTGCTACTCTGCTGACCAAGCCATCCCGGTTGAACTGGAGGACGAAGCCATTGCAAAGCTGAAGGAGATTTTCCAGCAGTACGACTTTGAGGATTACGACTCCGAGGAGGAGGAATTGAGCAAGACCATTCGGTGTCTGATCAATTTTGCAAATCAGGATGGAGACCTGAGCCAGATTTTTTCTTGATGTGGAAGTGTCCGGTACGTTACGAATGCGCCGCGATCCAGTCGAGTAGAGCGGCGGCGATGGCGGGTTTGCCGAGGTGCCGAGTGGGTTCTGATTCTGGAGCAATCAACCACGCAATGTGCTGCCCAGCCGCAGAGCATTCTTCTCCACGGTTGGCGACCACGAGTTGGAAGCCCCCCTTGGCGAGGAAATTCTTGGCGGTGTCCATGAAGTGTTCGTGGCTGTCGCCCTCCTCGTACTTGAAGGCGACCATGCCAAGCTTGGGATAGCGTTCCCGGATCATCCGCACGACCTTTTGGGTGGCGACCAGCGGCAGGTTCAAATCCTGCCCACTGGGGAGTTTTCCGTCATACACCGTCTTGGGTTGGTAATCTGCCACCGCCGCTGTGAAGATCCCCCAATCCATGCTTCCAGCGTCCAGCCGCTCCTGCAACACGCGCACATAGTCGTTGTAGGTCGAGATGTGGTGGGTCGGAAAATACTCCGGAGCGATGGCGGACCCCTTGCCTAGCACGAGTTCGCTGCTCGCGCCGCGCAGCCACGCTTCGCCAGTGAGTTGGATGCCCAAGCCGCCGGTGAACACGGTGGTGATGCGTCGCACATGGTCAATGGGCACTGGGGTGGGGCCTCCAGTGACAATGATTTTTTTTCCACGCAAGGGCTCGCCGCTGAGGGCGCGGATGGTGGCGGCGACCATGGTTTCGAGCGCGGCAAGGTGATTTTTCCCCTGCTCCTGCCGAGGTGGAATGAGGGTGGCCCCGAGCGCCTGCAAGCGGGCGAACGATTCGGAGAGGATGCGGTTGTGCAGGGTGCCGTGCATTGCCGGAGCGAACAGCACTGCGGCCTGTCCCATTTCCTGTCGTCCCAGTGCCGAAGCGAGCGTGGTGGTTACAACAGAATCCGCGATGCCGAGTGCCGCCTTGTTGATCGTGTTGTACGAAGCCGGGGCGACGAGGTAGGCGTCAAACGGGTGGGATTCGGAAAGGTGCTCGGCCTCGCCTGTGAAGGAATCACAGACCGGATGCAGCGAGGTCCACTCCAAGGTCTGCTTGGTGACATAGGACAGTGCCTCACGGGAGGCGTACACGAACACCTCGGCCCCCTCGCGTCGTAGGTCGCGGATCAGGTCCGGAGTGCGGTAAGCTGCGATGCTCCCCGTGATCAGCAAGGCGATGCGCCTGCCTGCAAGGTGAGTTCCGGTTTGTTTGATGTCACGATCCGCAAGTTCCGAGGAAGGCGGTGGGTTTTGAATCCAGTCCATGTTAGAGTGTTTGTGAAGTTGCTGTGCAGGTTGGCGGTCTTGTCAAACTCCGTATCCCAACACAAACGCTGCGTTTTTCCAAGCGACTTTCAGCAAAAGCAACCTGCGGCACTCAGAAAAGGTTGGCCGCCAGTTCTGCTAGAGCCGAGCGTTCGCCTTTATGCAAGGTGACATGTCCGGCAATTGGGTGCGACTTGAAGCGTTCGACGAGGGTGCTGAGTCCGTTCGAGTTTGAGTTCACAGAGGCGTTGTCAATCTGGTGCGGGTCGCCGGTAAAGATGATCTTCGTGCCCTCACCAACCCGTGTGACAATGGTCTTCATCTCGTGGGGGGTGAGATTTTGCGCCTCGTCCACAATCATGTACTGGTTCGGAATGCTGCGACCCCGGATGTAGGTGAGGGGTTCCACGACCAGCAAGCCCTGTTCGATCAGTTCCTGATACCCCTGCCGTCCCTTGCGGTCGCCCCCACGTTGGTAGATGAGCAACTCCAGGTTGTCGAAAATGGGCTGCATCCACGGAGCCAGTTTGTCCTGCACCTCGCCCGGCAGGTAGCCGAGGTCGCGGCCCATCGGGAAGATTGGGCGGGAGACGAGCATCCGGGAGTAGCGCTGCTCCATCAGCATCGCATGGAGTCCGGAAGCCAAGGCCAGCAGCGTCTTTCCAGTTCCGGCCTTGCCGCTCAGTGTAACGATGGAGATGCTGGGATCGATCAGCAGGTGCAGGGCAAAGCGTTGCTCAGGATTCCGCGCCTCCATCCCCCAGAGTGTGGGACTGTCCTCCAGCTTGCGGAGTTGTCCGGACGCGGCCTCGTAGAGCGTGAGGGCTTCGGCATCAGGGTGATCGGAGTGCAGCAGCACCCCTTCGTTGGGTTGCAGCGGCGGGAGGATTTTCAAGCGCAGAGCACCTGTGCGCTCCAGTTCCTGCAACTGTGCTGGCTTCACAGCGAGTGTCCGGAAGCCTGAGTAGGCCTCGTTGACCTCGGCAGGATCGGACTGGAAAACTTGCGGAATATGCAGCTCCAAGTTAGGTTTCTCATTGAACTCAACTCCAAAGGGCAGCAAGCCACGCTCGGAGACAAACCTTGTCAATGATTGATGATCCTACGCACCCTGTCAAGCCTTGCTGTGCTTCTGCGCATCAACTGGACCACCTTGAGGTATGTGGTGGCCACGCTCGTGTCTGCCAAGCGCAAGCGCTTGACACGGCAAGCCGCGGACCAAATCCTCTATGACTGGTCCCGCGACCTGTTGGCGCTCCTCAAAGTGCGCGTTCGCATCGAGAATCCTTTTGGCGTGGAACTCACCCCCGGACATCCGTGGGTTGTCATGAGCAACCATCGCAGCTATTATGACATTCCTCTGCTCTTCATGGCGTTCCCCCACGGACTCCGGATGGTCGCAAAGGCCGAACTCTTCAAGCTGCCCATCTGGAAAGTTGGACTGGAAGCCGGAGAGTTCATCAAGGTGGATCGCAAGAACCCTGCTGGAGCCGCAGCCTCCATCAAGGAAGCCACGGTACGCATGGAGAGTGGCATCGCCGTAATGATCTTCCCGGAAGGCACCCGCGCTCGTGGCAACGCCATGTTGCCGCTCAAGAAAGGTGGCTTCATGATGGCCCAGCAAGCGGGAGCATCCATTGTGCCGGTTGGCATCCGGGGCACAGGGGTGGTCATGCCTGCGGACAAGCTTCAGTTCCACTGGGATCAGGAAGTTGAACTGCACATCGGACGTCCCGTGGACGCATCGTGTTACTCCTCCCGGCAGCGGGTGGACCTGATGAACGAGGTAGAAACCCAACTCCGGCAACTGTCCGGGGAACTTCCGGCGGCTGCCGCCTGACACAAGGAAACATTTATGAGCCTGCAACTCCCTACAGGTCTGGAACCTGACACTCTCAACGAAACCCAGAAACACTGGCTGGCGGTTGCCATTTGCAGTGCGATCACCGCCGATGGTAACATTGCACCAGAGGAAATCCAGTACATGGAGCGGGCCTTGGGATTCCTCGAATCCAAGTCGGAGGCGAACAAGATCATCCAAGCGGTCAAGGATCAGAAACTCCCCAAGCTCGAACGCTTTCCGGAGGGCACCCGCCAAATCGAGGTGCAGATCTTCATTGAACTCCTGCTCGTGGTCTGCGCAGACAACGTGCTGGGCACCAATGAAATTGACTTCCTGCTCACGATTGGCCGCAAGCTCGGGTTCGGACGCGAGTACGTCCGCATCACCATCCGCTGGGCCAGCGAGGGGATTGTCTGGAAACGCAAGATGCACAACATCATCCGCATGGGCAGCGAACTTCAGGCCGAGTACGCATGATTCCCACATCTGCTAACTCATAGCCACTTTCACTCTTCACTCCTCACCTTTTGTGCCCCCGGCTGACCGCACCCTTCCGCTGCTGCTTCACTACCTGCGCCAGCACTGGCTTTCCTACAGCTTGGGCGTGGTGGCGATCATTTGCACCAACTGGATCGCGGTCAGCATTCCCCACTACATCCAAGTCAGCATTGACCTGCTGGGGGCAGACTTCAGCAACCAACAGCAACGGCTCACCGACAACCTGCTGATCATGCTGGCCCTTGCCGTGTGCATGATTGTGGTGCGCACCCTCTCGCGCATCCTCTTCTTCAATCCGGGACGCGCCATCGAGTGTCAGGTCAAGAACGACATGTTCCACAAGTTGATGGCGCTCCAGAAGGGGTACTACGACCAAAACCCCTCTGGCGGCATCATCTCCAAGGTCAACAACGACATCACGGGCATCCGCATGATCTGCGGGTTTGCCATGATGCAGGCGTTCAACATTATCACGATGCTCTCGCTCACGCCGCTGAAGATGTGGCAGCTTTCTCCCAAGCTCACACTCTACTGCATCCTGCCGATCATCGTGGCCTTCACGGTCGTGTGGTTGGGAATGCGGGTGTTGGTCCGCCACATGCGGGCGCGGATGCAGGCGTTGCAGCGGCTCTCGGCGTTCTCGGTGGCTTCACTCTCCAGCATCGACGCCATCAAGAGCTACGAGATGCACCCGTGGGCTTTGGGACGTTTTGGTGTGGAAAGCGCGGAGATGGTCACGCGGGCTTTGCACATGTCGTGGGTGCGTTCCTTCGTGATGCCGATCCTCTCCAACCTCGAACACGTCCTCAAACTGCTCATTTTGCTCGTGGGCGGTGCCCTCGTGATTCAGGAGAACCTCTCGCTTGGCGAACTCACCGCCTTCATCACCTACGCCGTTTTGCTGACGTTGCCGTTGATGGCGCTGGGGTGGGTGACGACGATGATCCAGCAGGGCTTGGTCGGACTGGAAAGTGTGCGCACCGTACTCGCCGAAAAAACACCGCTTTCGGAAACCCCGGACCTGCCGGAATCCGAATCACGGGGGCTGTTTTCCAACGGTGGCCTAACAGTAAACAAGCTCAGCTATCGCTTTCCGGATGGCTCCGGAGACGTGTTGCAGGAGGTCTCGTTCGCCATCCAGCCCGGACAGGTCATCGGCATTCTCGGACGCATCGGCTCCGGAAAAAGCGCGCTCATCAATTGCCTGAATCGCTACCTCTCTCCACCTCCCGGCAGCGTGAAACTCGGCGACCGCGACCTTGGCGAATTGAGCTTTTCCGATGTGCGCCGCAGCATCCGCACGGTCACGCAGGAGCCGTTTCTGTTCTCGGACACCGTGCGCGAAAACATCCGCTTCACGCTTCCGGAGGAACCGGAGGCATCCGAGCAAGCCTTGGCTCGCGTGATCCACGCCGCCGCGTTGCAGGAAGAGGTGCAGCGTTTCCCCAAGCAAACCGAAACCCTAGTCGGGGAAAAGGGCATCATGCTCTCCGGAGGGCAGAAGCAGCGCATCAGCCTCGCTCGTGCGATGACGGAACCTTGCGATCTGCTCATTCTCGACAATGTGCTTTCCGCAGTCGATTACGAAACCGAGCGTTTCCTGCTGCGCGAAATCCACCAATTGCTACGTCCGGAAACCAACGGCAAGCCACTCGTGCAGGCGTTGTTGATCGTCTCGCATCGCGTCACCTCGATGGAACGGGCCGATCACATCCTCGTGCTTGACGAAGGGCGCATTGTCGATCAGGGCACTCACCCCGAACTCATCCGACAATCCGGCTACTATCAGGAAATGTGGCGGCTGCAAAACGAGAGTCCTACCCCGGAACCTCCGGAACTGCCCCAACTCGTCCCGGCGGTTTGATCTCCATACCCAATGCTGCATCCGGCTCCCAAACCGGAACGGTCCTGCTCGCGCTGGAAAATGTCTCCACGCAACTGGGCTGCAAGGAAGTGCTGTCCAACCTGAATTGGACCTTCCGGAGTGGAGAAAGCTGGGCGCTGGTCGGCCCCAACGGTGCCGGTAAAACAACGCTTGTGCAGGTGCTGCTCCAGCGGCGTCCATACTTTCAGGGCACGATTCGTCGACATCCGGAACTGCTCAAACCGGAGCGCATCGGCTATGTCGCACTCCACCAGCAAAAGCAACTGATCGCCCGCGAGGAGCGCAAGGAGCGCTGGGAGGACTACAGTGGCAAGGAGCAGGTGGGCCTCACCTGCCGCAGTTGGGTCACAGCAGAAGTCCATCCCGATCCAGAACAGTTGGAATCGCTGGCGGCTCGATTTCAGATGACCGACTTACTGGACCGTCCGTTGCGGCAGTACTCCAATGGAGAGCTGCGCAAGACGCTGCTGCTACGGGCCTTGCTCACCAATCCGGCGTTGCTGTTGCTTGACGAACCCTTTGACGGACTTGACACCAACAGCACCGCGTGGCTCAAGCAAACCCTTGGTGTTCTCATCCAAAGCGGCCTGCCCGTGTTGTTGGTGACGCATCGTGCGGACGAAGTGGTTCCGGAAATCTCGCATGTGCTGGCTCTCAAGGCAGGGTGCATTTTCAAGCAGGGTTCTCAGCAGGAGATGCTGTGCGAAAAGCTGCTGCGGAATTTGTACGATCCTACTTTTGGGCAGGGTTCCACACAAACCAAAATGGCACGCCCGCTACCGCTGCCAGCAGCCACAACTCCGTCCACCGATCCTCCGGTGGTGATGCGCAATGTGACCGTGCGCTATGGCGAAAAGGTGGTGCTGAACGGGCTGGACTGGACGGTGCAGCCCGGAGAAAATTGGCTAGTGGTGGGACCAAACGGCGCAGGAAAATCCACGCTGCTCAACCTCATCTCCGGAGATCATTTGCAGGGGTATTCCAACGATGTCCGAATTTTCGGCCAGAAACGCGGGTCCGGAGCAAGCATCTGGGATCTCAAACAGCGCATTGGCTTGGTGTCCTCAGAATTTCAGGTCAAGTACCGCAACGAAATCCGCGGACGCCATGTGATCCTCTCCGGATTCTTCGACTCCATCGGACTTTACCGTCAAGCCTCACCCGCCCAACGTGCCCAAGCCGAAGCATGGATCACTGCACTTGAGCTGGAAACCTTCGCCGAAGCCGAATACCAAAAACTCTCCTACGGTCAGCAGCGGTTGATTCTGCTGGTGCGGGCGCTGGTCAAGCATCCGGAGTTGCTCATTCTCGACGAACCGTGTCAAGGACTCGATCCGCAAAACCGCGAGCGCATTTTGCAGTTGGTGGACCGCATCGGACACGAAACCTCAACACAGGTGTTGTACGTCACCCATGCTGCCGAGGACACCCTCACCTGCATTGATCGCATTTTGCGCTTCGTTCCACAAGCAGACGGTGGTTTTCACACACAGTTTGAGCAATCCGCCAATTCCTCTTGAAAACGGCAGACGATTCCGGGAGACTTTTTAGAAAGGAAATCCAGAAGTCAGGAGCCCGAAGTCAGCATGGATTTTCATAGCTCCTGAATTCCGTCTCCTGGCTCCTGACTCCTTCCATTCACAACCAACCTCAACCCGAACCATCCCATGAAAATCTTTGCTGACACCGCCGAAGTTCAGGAAATCCAGAGCCTTCAGGATCTGGGCATCATTGATGGCGTGACAACCAACCCCAGCCTCATCGCCAAATCCGGGCGCAACATCCGGGAGGTGCTGGCGGAAATCTGTGCGATCTGCCCCGGAGACATTTCCGGAGAAACCGTTGCCTCGGAGGCGGATGGGATGATTCGGGAAGGACGCTGGTTGCGGAAAATCGCGGACAACATGGTCGTCAAGGTGCCGCTTACTCCGGCAGGCATCCGGGCTTGCAAAACGCTCAGCGAGGACGGGCATCCGGTCAATGTCACCCTCTGCTTCAGTGCCAACCAAGCCCTGCTCGCGGCCAAGGCGGGTGCCCGCTACATCAGCCCATTTGTCGGACGCCTGGACGACCTCGGCCAAGACGGAATGGAACTCATCGCCGACATCCGCGAGATTTATGACAACTACGGTTTTGACACGCAAATCCTCACTGCGTCCGTGCGCGGCCCGCATCATGTGCTGACGGCTGCCAAAATCGGAGCTGATGTCTTCACTGCCCCTCCGAAGGTGATTCTCCAACTCTTCAACCACCCGCTCACGGACAAGGGGCTGCAAGCCTTTCTCGACGACTGGGCCAAGACCGGACAGACGCTCGGACAGGCTTGAATGGTTTCGCCACCGCAAGCGTCCGGAGGGTCACGCCACCGCAAAGCCCACCGGATGCACCTTAGCGAGGTTGATGTGCTGTCGGGCTTGTCGGAGCGAGTGTTCCTTTCGACCTCGCAGGCCTGCGGCGCACCAAGCGGCTGGAGCAGTCCGGAGTGATCCGATGGTCTCCAGTGTGCGCTCCAGCCTGCTGTTTCAGGAGTGCAAGCACACCACCGCGCTCCCGCTCAGCCACCTGCGGGCGGCCACGGTGAATCAGAGGAAGGATTCGTCCAGCGGGTAGGGCGAGAGGAGTTCGCTCCCGGAATCTGTGATCAGCATCTGCTGTTCGAGTTTCACGCCCTCGCGTCCACCGACACGCCCCACATAGGATTCGATGCAGATTGCCATGCCGGGTTCGATGAGGCCGTTGTACCCGCCACGTTCCATGTCCTCCGTGTAGGCGATATGCGGGTACTCGTCACAAAGCCCCACCCCGTGTGCGACCACGGAGTAGCGATTCGGCAGGTAGTCTTCCGGAAGCTGGAAGCTTTGCTGTGAAAACTCCTTGAAGGTCAGGCCAGGTTTGAGCAACCGCTGGTTGTAGTCCAACTGCGCCGTGGCCATCTCGTAAAGCCGCCGCTGCTCGTCATTGGGCTTGCCGTCCCCGCAGTACCAACTCCGGGAGATGTCAGCACAGTAGCCGTAGGGGCCGATGAGGTCGGAGTCGAGACAGACCAAATCCCCCGATTCAATCACGCGGTTGCTGCTTTCCCGGAACCACGGATTGGTGCGGGGTCCGGAAGCGAGCAGGCGCGTCTCGATCCACTCCCCGCCGAGTTCGATGTTGGTCTGGTGCAGCACCGACCAGACGTCGTTCTCGGTGAGTCCGGGACGCAGCATGTGCTCCATGCGCCGGAACGCCTCGTCGTTGGCGGCAATCGCAATGCGCATCGCCTTGAGCTCTTCCGGAGACTTGATGCGCCGCGCCAACTCCGTGACCTCCTGCCCGTCGAAAATTTCCATGCCCTCGGCTTCCAATGCCGCAATGCCTGCGGAATCGCACTTGTCAATGGCGAGCCGACGATTTCCGCCCCCGTGAGTGCGCACGAGATCGGCGATTTCCAACGCCCAGCGTTTGGCCTTTTCCTGCACTCGCGGACCTGCCCCAAAGTAAAACCACGAAAGCGCGGAACGCACCTCCTGCACCGTTTCATAGCCTTCCGAAAGGTGGTTACAGCCGTGAAAATCGAAGAGCGTGACCGGCCCCTCGGTAGGAATGAAGCAGTAGCGCACCGCGTTGTGCATGCACCACACCTGCATGTTCGAGGTGTCGGTCGCGTAGCGGATGTTGAGGGGATCGTAGAGCAGGATTCCCGCATAGTCGCGCTGCTTGAGTTCTGCCCGGATGCGATTGAGGCGGTACTGCCGCATCGTCGAGAGTTCGGCATCGGTGAGCGTCGGAAGCTCTGCCAGCGTGGCAGGCGTGAAGTGGGTTGTCATGTGACTCCTTGGGTTTGAGTGACCCAACATCGTTAGCGCGGAATTCTTGGAGGTGCAACCAAAAAATCCACAAAAATCTCCAGCTTGTTTTCGTCACACCGTTTCGCATTTTTCCGACACTCTCCGACAGCGCATTTAACACGGAGTGGGTGATCAGCGCAAGCGCACCCCAAGTCCGGAAGCGTTGCTGAGGTGCAGCACACCGTTGCGGATTTCGTAGCCACCCACCGCAGGGTCGCGCACGAGGTCGAGGTCGCCGTCAAGGTCGAGGTAGCGGGTGTTTGGACAGGCAAGGGCAAGGTGCAGTGCGGCGGCGAGGCTCACGCAGCTTTCGTCGTTGCAGCCCCACATCAGGGCGATGTTTCCGAGTTCCGCCAGTTGCGCGATGCGACGGGCGGGTTCCAGCCCTCCGGATTTCATGATCTTGATGTTGTAGATGCCGCAGTAGCGTTCCGGAAAACCGAACTGCAAAGCGTCGCGCTCCGATTGCAAAGTTTCGTCCAAGGCGATCCATTGCCGCTGTTCCGGGGATAATTTTAGCAGATCGTCGGTGGCGGACACTGGAAGTGGCTGTTCGATGAACTCCAGTCGCAATTCGTCAAAGCAGGCCAGCAACCCCTGCAAGTCCGGGAGCGTGTACCCCTGATTGGGGTCAACACGCAGCACTGCCTCTTCCGGAAGCACCTCGCGCAACCGCCGCAGTTTCTCTAGGTCTTCCTCCAAGCTCTTGCCGAGTTTGACCTTGAACACTCCAAAGCCCCGCGCATTGTTTTCTTGGGCTTCGGCAAGGGTTTCGTCCAGACTCCGGATGCCGAGCGTGATGGAAGTCGGCAGCGTCGTGTGGCAACGCCCCAGCAGTTCCGTCAGTGGCACCTCCAACCGTTGCGCCAACAAATCGTGCAACGCCATGTCCAGCGCAGCACGAGCGGCGGGATTGTTCGGCAGAGCCGTGGCCGCTTCGCGCAACAGCCGAGGGAGGTTCCGGGCATCCTCACCCTTCAGAAAATCCAACGACTTCAGAGCAGCGGCGCAGGAGTCGTGGCTTTCGCCCGTGACCCGTTTGCTGGGCGAGGCCGATCCCAATCCGGTCAACCCGCAAGCGGACTGCACCTCCAGAAAATGCAGGGTCGCCGAATCGTTGGTGTTGTCCGCAATGGTGAAGGGCAACCGTAGCGGGATGGTTTCTCGAAAGGAATGAACGGTCGTGATTTTCATGAATTCGGGTGAGCATGGAGATTGGCC
>Ga0209403_10001951_pt1 | contig 25491 bp, 20 predicted proteins | sample ArcticOcean_MG_C_8_FD_187440 | JGI IMG/M metagenome (GOLD analysis project Ga0209403, IMG submission 187440) | Marine microbial communities from western Arctic Ocean - ArcticOcean_MG_CB11_86 (SPAdes) (version 2) | ecosystem: Environmental > Aquatic > Marine > Oceanic | place: Arctic Ocean... | reverse complement strand
ACAAGCTTGAATCTGGTCTTAAGGCGTTCAAGACCCGCAACAACTTCCGGAAACGGCATCAGACTCTCCCAGGCGACCATGAAATCCTTAATTTCATCCCGGGTTGCCTCAATATCATTCAATCCGAGGACGTAGGCAAAAGCCCGTCGAGCGACCTCGAGATACCCAGAGTGGCCAAGATCAACGATATTATCCTGATACTGCTCAATTCGTTGCCGATACCGCCACTGCGCCCAGAATTCGGCCGGGTCAGCATCCGATCCCTTCACCGCCAGAAATTCGCCGATAAACGGCGTCAAACTGCCACCCAGATCAAGCACGGTCCCAAACAGATCAAAAGTAAGGGCCTTACAGTTCTCAAGCTCCGGGTTCAACAGATCCACTCCGTTCTAATACCAAACTAACAACGGGACCCCAGTGCGCGGTTTCCAAAACCGGCCCGAGAGCCCCGTTTCAATAATACAAAAGACGCCGAAGCCTACTCCAGCGTACCCTTCACCGCGGTAACGATCTTTTCTTTCGTCGGGTAGACCAGTTTTTCCAGTACCGGACTGTATGGGATGTGGACCTGCTCTGAGGCCACCTTTACGATCGGCGCCTGCAGGGACCAGAAGCCTTCTTCGGCCACGATCGATGCAATCTCCGACGCCGCGCTGCACACCTTGTGCGCCGGGTCTGCGATCACAAGCCGTCCCGTCCTCGCGACAGATTCCAGGATGGCCCCCTTGTCCAGTGGAACAAGCGTTCGTGGGTCGATCACCTCGACCGATATGCCATCGGCCTCAAGCTCGTCCGCAGCGGCTATCGCGTGCGGCACAGAGCCAGCGATAGCCACCACCGTCACATCGGTCCCCTCACGGAGCGTATTCGCCTGCCCAAACGGAATAAGCAGCTCACCGTTCGGCAGATCTTCGTTGGCTGGCACATCACCCCGATTCCCGAACAGCGTCCCGTCCTCAAACATGATCACCACATCGTCGTCGCGGATCGCCGTCTTCATCAGGCCCTTCATGTCGGCCGGGTTCGAAGGGGCAACGATCTTGAGTCCGGGCATGTTCATGAACATCGGGTACGATCGGTCCGAGTGGTGCGCCGCCGAGCCTCCTCCGTAGTACATCGTGGCCCTGTAAACGACAGGCAGGTTGACCTGCCCACCAAACATATAGCGCATCTTGGCAGCCTGGCTCACGAGCTGGTCCATCGCGACCCACATAAAGCTCGTCAGCGTTTCGACCACTGGCCTCATTCCAACGGCCGCAGCACCCACAGCGGCGCCAAAGAAAGCGTTCTCGGACAGAGGTGTATCCAGCACCCGCTTCTCTCCAAACTCCTCGAGGAGCCCCATCGTCGCTCCGTAGATCGAACGCTTGATGTCCTCGCCCATGATGAAGACGGACTCGTCCCGCTCCATTTCTTCGTGTAGTGCTTCATTGATTGCGTGTACAAATACTGTTTCTGGCACGGTCTTAAAACTCGCTTTACGTCCGGTTGTTCCCGGAAATTTGGAGACTTATCCTGAAATGTTTCAGACGACTACGGTTGCGGGATCGGATTCGCGAACATGTCGTCGAACAAATCCTCAGGTTCCGGGAACGGACTGTTTCGAGCGAATTCCAACGCCTCATCGATCTCTTTTCTGACCTCGCCCTTCACGGCATCACACTCTTCTTGTGTCGCAACGCCCTGTTCAACCAGACGTTTCTCGTGGATCACGATCGGGTCACGCTGGCGCCACCTCTCAATTTCTTCCTCCGGCCGGTACTCGCCACGGCGAATCCGCCCTAGGCCCAGAGAATGCTCTTCATATCGGTAGGTGAGGCCTTCGACAAGGCTCGGCCCTTCACCAGCACGAGCGCGCTCGATAGCCACGCTGATCGCCTCATACATAGCGACCACGTCCTGCCCGTCTACAAGTACCCCAGGCATGTTGTAGGCACTCGCGCGGTCGGAGACGTGCTCCACCGCAACGGTGTCCCGGTACGACGTCGTTACAGCGTACTGGTTGTTCTCACAGATGAAGATGATCGGCAGCTTCCAGACGGAGGCCAGGTTCATAGACTCATGGCAGGCGCCCTGATTCGAAGCTCCGTCGCCGAAGAACACCGCTGAAATAAAATCCTCGCCCTTGATCTTCGATGCCAGCGCCGCTCCGGTCGCCACAGGCAGTGACGATCCAAGAATTCCAGACTCGCCGAGGATCCCGATGGAGAAGTCGGCAAGATGCATAGAACCACCCTTGCCCTTGCAGTAGCCATCTACACGACCAAGTAACTCCGCCATGGCGCGCTTGGGGTCTCCGCCTTTAGCAAGTGGGTGACCGTGCGAGCGGTGGTTGCCGGCGATGTAATCAGTGTCCTGCATGGCGACACAGGCCCCGACAGCCACAGCCTCTTCACCGATATACGGGTGCGCGGCGCCACCGAACTCGCCTTTATCGTAGATCTCGATCACCGTCTCCTCGAAGTGTCGAATCGTCCACATCCGCCGGAGCATCAGCATCAAGAGATCTTTATCGATGGCCACGGGCTGCCTCCTCAGGCGTTTTGAAATGTTGTACTTACTTTGAAGATATCTGGAAGTATCACGAAATTTGGTCTCTAGCGGTCAAAATCCGGAGCCGGATATCCCCGCGAAGCAGCGTGATTATATCCCCGCACAGAAATCTGTTTCTGTGGACGCCTCGGGACTGACCTCAAAGGGCCATCACAATTGCAACACCCCAGATCGACAAATGTGCCACTGCAGCGACAGCGTAACGCCAGATGAAAGCACTTTTTACCGTTTTATGACGCAAACCACGCATCGCCCAGATTCCACCGAAGAATCCTCCCAGGAGGGCAGACAGGTACAACGTACGTTCCCGAATACGGCGTCGCCCGAGCCTAGCGTGACGTTTATCCCACCAAATAAGTACGGCGGACCAGATATTGACCACGCTTAAATACCCGGCGACGACCCCGAAAACGGTCAAGTTTTCCATGCACAAACTAGCCCTTTCTAGACCGAGTCGACCATCGAAATAACGGGCCAGTATTTTTGATGCGTCTCCACGTTTGTGTTACGATTGGAACGTACCGTCGAACTATCGAAAATAATAGGCTCAAACGCGCGCGAGACTTCAAGCCAGTTGGGCAGGCCACTCGGCGATGCGGCGCTAGTCCCGAAATCGACACCCTGTTAATCCCGCCCTCATTCAGAAACGTCACGCGTCCATTTTCGCCCCGGATTCTCACCCCGGGACAATGACAAAGGCGCCCAACGATCACTAAGGAGACTCCATGGCACAGGCCCCGGTCAACCCGGAGAGCTATGACGCCTCCGATATCACCGTCCTCGAAGGTCTAGAGGCCGTAAGACTTCGCCCCGGAATGTACATCGGTAGCACCGGCCCTTCAGGGCTGCAACACCTCATCTGGGAGATCGTAGACAACGCCGTAGACGAAGCGATGGCAGGTTTCTGCGATCAAGTAGACATCACCATCCACGGCGACGGTTCAGTAACCGTCGTCGACAACGGTCGCGGGATCCCGGTTGACAAGCATGAAACCACCGGCAAAACCGGTGTAGAAACGGTCATGACTACCCTCCACGCGGGTGGCAAGTTTGGTGGCAAGTCATACCAAGTTTCCGGTGGCCTCCACGGTGTCGGCGCGTCTGTCGTGAATGCCCTTTCGAAAACCACCATCGTGGAAGTGCGTCGAGACAACAAGGTCCACCGGCAAGAATATTCACTCGGTGGTCCCGTGACCGAACTGGTTTCACGCCCCCAGGTTGACATTGATCCGAAGGGCACCGGCACAACCGTTACGTGGATGCCGGACATGGGCACATTTGAAGAGCTCACGTACGACTTTGAGTCGATCTCGAACCGGTTCCGAGAGATGGCCTACCTTAACCAGGGACTCGGCATCCGATTCCGCTCGGATTTCCATGACGAACTCTGGCCGCACAATGAGGTGTCGTACCTGTTTGACGGTGGAGTAGAAAGCTTTGTGCGGACGATGAACCGCAAACGAGGCGCCATACATGACAACATCGTTTACACACAGGAGACCGTGGATAACGCACAGGTAGAAGTAGCGTTCCAATACAACGAATCTTTCGTCGAAAATTGCCTGTCATTTGCCAACTGCATCAACACGAACGATGGCGGCAGCCACGTCACCGGTTTCCGCTCTGCCCTCACACGCGTCTTGAACGACTACGGCCGCAAGAGCAAATTGTTGAAAGAGGACTCGCCAAACCTTTCCGGGGAGGATGTCCGTGAAGGCATGCTCAGCGTTATCAGCGTAAAGCTGACAGATCCGCAGTTTGAGGGCCAGACAAAGGGTCGTCTCGGGAATCCTGAAATCAAGGGAGCCGTCGAGACCGTCGTCGGCAAACGCCTCTCGGAATTCCTGGAAGACAATCCGGTCGATGCCCAGAAGATCCTTGAAAAGGCGACCACAGCTGCCCGCGCTCGCGCGGCGGCCAAAAAAGCGCGCGACCTCGTCCTGCGCAAGAACGCCATGGACGGTGGGTCTCTCCCCGGGATGCTCGCTGACTGCTCCGAAAAAGACCCCTCGGTAAGCGAGTTATACATTGTCGAGGGTCCGTCTGCCGGCGGATCAGCGAAGCAGGGTCGGGACCGTAGGTTCCAGGCTGTCCTGCCATTGAGGGGCAAAATCCTCAACGTGGAAAAGGCCCGCTTCGAACGGATGATCGAGAGTGACACGATTCGTGCACTCGTCACAGCGCTGGGCTGCAACATCGGCGAGGACTACGACCAGTCCAAGCTTCGATACCACCGTGTGGTCATCATGACCGACGCCGACGTTGACGGGGCGCACATCCGCACCTTGTTACTGACGTTCTTCTTCCGCAACCTGCCGGAGCTCATCGGAGGCGGCTATCTGTACATTGCACAGGCACCCCTCTACAAAGCCTCCCGTGGCCGATCGGCCTCCTGGCTGTTCACGGATGAAGAGCTGGACCGCTGGCTGGCGTCACGGGTGTATTCAAAGCTGTCGGTCACATCGCAGACCGATGATTCAGTTGCGTTCAAAGGCGGACCGCTCGGCGGCATCATGTCGCCGGTACGTGATTTTGCAGACGCGGTCGCCGCATTGCGCACCCTAGGATTATCAGAAGCAGTAACCCTTCAACTGCTCACCGATCCGGAACTGCAGAACTTGGACTTCCGAACTCCGGCCCCCGAGCTGCCAAATCCGGTACAGCCGACGATGTTCGATGATGAACAATCGCCAGATGAAGTAGACCCGGAATCGAAAACTACAGAAGACATTGAGACATCGAGCGAACCCCCATCCCCACCGCCACCGGACATTACGTTCGACGTCAATGGCTTCACGCTCACGCAGGCGATCTACGAGCACCCGACTTTGAACTCCGCACGCCGGCTGTTCCCGAGAGTGCAGAAGGTTGTCGAACATTCCCCTTACGGCATCTCCCGTGAAGAGGACGAAATCGCAAGAGACATTCCATGGAATGATCTTGTGGCCACACTCGAGGACAACGCGGATCGGGGCAACGTGGCGATCCAGCGTTACAAAGGTCTGGGCGAAATGAACGCCGATCAACTGTGGGAGACCACAATGGACCCCAGTGAGCGCTTGATGCTGCGGGTAACGGCCGACGACGCTATACGGGCAGACGAAATGTTCACGACGCTGATGGGTGACGAGGTGGAGCCCCGTAGGGACTTCATCAGGACCCACGCGCTTGAGGTAAAGAACCTGGACGTCTAGCCAACCGGCTTACGTTCCGTTGGTAGCAGCCCTTTGAATCGGGGGCTGCTACCGCCACTACAGAGTGTCCGATATCGCGACGTTGCCATCCACGTCTGCTTCCAGCATCGCCCTGAACAGGATGCCACGCCTGCGGACCTCATCGCCTCCGCCCTGATGCCGGTCTAGAACGCACAGAACGGCTACAACTTCGCACCCGAACTCCTGTATAGCATCCAAAGCGTTTATCAGGCTGCCCCCGGTGGAAACGGTGTCGTCAAAAACTACTACTTTCGTTCCCGCCTTGATCGCCCCTTCCACCTGCTTGCCTGCGCCGTGCCCCTTCACCACGTCTCGGACAAAGAATCCGTCCATCGGTGTACCAGCCTGACGGCTTCGCAGAGCCAAGGCTCCGGCGATCGGCACAGCCGCCACCGTTGGACCCCCTACACCGGCCGCGCCGGCCTCTACAGCCATCGCGAGAAACGCTTCTGACACCAGATCAGCCCCTTCAGGGTCCAGCGTTAGCACGCGGCCGTCAAAGTAGTAACTGCTCTTAACGCCAGAGGTCAGCGTGAAATCCCCGAACCTGAGCGCATCAAGTTCTTGAGCCCGGTCCAAGGTCCTTGCCGCAAGCGCCTTGAGATCAACCAACGATCGATTCTCCTTATGATCCCGGTTCCACAGAACCTTTATTGATACAAACCGTTTTCTTTGATATAAGCGGCCACGGAGTTATTCACAAGCCCGTCAATCGACAAACCTTCAGGTCTTCGCGCCCGGATCTCGGTTGCGCTAACGGGCAACATCGGTCCAGATACGAACTGAGCGTTGTGTCCAGGGTGGTCGATGGGCAACCCCTCCGGCAACCCGCTCCCGGGCCTGCCTACACAGACCAGCGTACACATGCTGACGAGCCGCTCAGGGTCCCGCCAGCGCGGCAGTTCTTCAAGCGCATCAGCTCCCAGAATCAAGAACAGCTCAGAGGCGTGCCCGAACACCTCCCGGAGGTCCGAGATCGTATCAACACTATAGGACGGTCGCCCTCTATCGGCGTCCACCATGGATAGCTCAAACCCTTCGCGATCCCGTATGGCAAGCTCCACCATTGCGATACGGTGATCGATAGAACTCACGCTCGATCCGGTACCTGATTCCTTCATCCACGGTCGATCAGCTGGAACAAAAAGTACGCTCGTTAGCTCAAGGACGTTGAACGCAGCCGTCGCGATACCGATGTGACCGTTGTGGACGGGATCAAACGTCCCCCCAAGAACGCCGATCCGGCTACTTATCCGACTTGCTCGGGAACTGTTGGCGCCCGTTAATTCCATTCGAGCTCGGCCTCGCCGATGAAAACGGTGTCTCCAGATTTTACTCCCAGTTCTTCAAGAGCCTTAACAACACCTAGCCTACCGAGCAAGCTGTGAAGTTGGATCTGGACCTCGTAAACCCTTAGATCGCTTGCATTGGCCACACGGACTGCCCTGTCATGCAAAATCCGAAACCCTGAACCTTGTAACTCCGCAAGAGGACGGGAAATTCTCGCGCTAGGTCGAAGCACCCGGATCTGACTCTCATCGCCGCTTATCGCTTCTAGGGCTTCTTGGTCAGTCCGAATCCTGGCGAGGCACCTGAATAAAGCATCCGAAAGATTTTCAAGTCCAGCGTAGGTTGCAGCCGACACACAGAACACCTCGCCAGTCGAAACATTCTTAGCAAAATCTCCTTCAAGGTTTTCGAATTTCTCCGAAACCGCTGGCAGGTCCGACTTGTTGATCACCGCAATCTGTGGCGTTTCAGCGAGCTTCTCATCAAACGCCAACAGTTCAGCGTTGATCAACTTCATTCGATCTTCGACATCATCAGCCGTCCCATCCACTAGGTGGACCAACAGGCGAGTGCGTTCCACGTGCCTTAGAAAATCATGTCCCAGGCCGATACCTTCCGCGGCACCCTCAATCAGTCCTGGAATTTCAACAAGGACAATTGAATCCAGCCGTCGGGACAACACCCCGAGAGAAGGCTCCAGTGTCGTAAAGGGATAGGCAGCTACCTTGGGGTGCGCACCTGTTAGCGCCGTTAGTAGACTCGACTTCCCGGCATTGGGCATTCCGATAATCCCAACATCCGCCAGCAGTTTTAGCTCTAGGCGTAACTCCCTGCCAATTCCACGTTGGCCGCCCTCAGCCAACATCGGTTCCTGATTTTGAGAAGTCACATACTTTACGTTGCCCTGACCCCCTCTTCCCCCTTTCGCTGCAACCACAGTGTCACCATCGCTAGAAAGGTCAGCAATAAGCTCTTCTGCCTTACCAGGATCAGAAGAAACTTCCCATACCTCTGTACCAACAGGGAGAGTGATAACGAGATCATCGGACGTCGCCCCGTGTCTCTTCTTACTTGAACCATCCCCCCCAGCGACGGCCTCAAATCTCTGTCTGTACTGAAACTTCTTAAGGGTATTCAGTGTTCTATCTGCGATTAGGAAAATATCGCCTCCGTTCCCCCCGTCGCCCCCATCCGGTCCACCGTTCGGCGCGAACTTTTCCCGACGAAAAGAAACAACACCGTTTCCGCCATCCCCAGAACGAATATGAATAAGTGTGGAATCAATCAATTAACAACCACCAAGAAATAAATGGGTTCTGGTACGTTCATCATCTTAATAAGTCGGTGGATACCCGGGAAAATAACTTCGGATCCGAGTGAAGTGGAGCCAAGTATCTGAGGAATTCATGTGGAGAGGGTGTGGAGAGAGAGGTAATCATGACTAACCATGGCCCAAACCCATTAACTCGGAAACTATTTCTTAACAAGTGGGTACGGTTATCCACAGTTATTAGCAGGTTTATCAACAGGCTACCGTTTGCGAAGTGAATTGCGTGTAGGCCCTAGAGTGTGGTCGGAAACTACAATCTGGAACTAGAGAATGGTCCTCTTTTAGGGAGGTGTGGTTAGCGGGGCTGACCGGCCAACCGTTGGCGTATTGTCGCGATTACGCTTCTCAGCTCTGGGTCTGTCTCGATGAGCTGTTCCATCTTTTTCTGAGCGTATAGGACTGTTGAATGGTCTCTACCGCCCAGCGCAAGTCCCACTTGTGGTGAGCTCAAGGAACTGGTCTCACGGAGCAAGTACATGGCGACATGACGTGCCAGAGAGACCTCTTTGGTTCTCCTGGGCCCCTTGATCGTCTCCGGCTCCATACCAAACTGCTCTGAGACGACTTTGATGACGGCGGAAGGGGTCATCGGGATTTCTTTTCGTGTTGAGAGAAGATCTCCGAGCGCCTTACGGGCGATGTCTTCTGTCACGGGCGAATTGGTCATGTGGGCGTAAGCGACGATACGGTTTAGCGCGCCTTCAAGTTCTCGGACGTTAGAAAACGTCCGAGAAGCGACAATATCGAGGACATCTTCTGGAAGTTGAGTCTGCAAGCTCTTTGACTTCTCACGCAAAATTGCTGTTCGTGTTTCATAGTCAGGGGGCTGAATGTCTACGACCAGTCCGCCCTCAAGGCGCGATTGGATGCGCTCTTCAAGGAGTGATTGCCGTGCCGGTTCGTCGCCGGTAACGATCAACTGTTTGGACCCCATGTGCAGCTCATTGAATGTGTGGAAGAAGCCTTCCTGTGTCTGTGCCTTGCCGGCGATGAATTGGATGTCGTCGATTAGCAGTGCGTCTGCGCCTCTATAAAAGGCCCTGAACTGTTCTGTTGTTCCATCCTGAATGGAACGGATGTAGTCGTTCGTAAAGCGTTCGCTGCTTACATATATGAGATGCATCCCGCGGGACTTCAGCTCATTCCCGATCGCTTGCAAAAGGTGAGTCTTGCCGAGACCTACACCCGCGTACAGATACAACGGGTTGTAGACGCGGCCAGGTTGCGCTGCGGCACGGGTAGCTGCGGCGTGTGCTAGTTCGTTAGATGGGCCGACGACGAATTCATCAAACGTGAAGCGCGGGTTAAGGGGTAGCGACCCAAACTGAGAATCGCGCTCGTCGGCAGATCGGCTGTTGGTGTTAGAGCGCTGAGCAGGCCGCCCAAGCTGGTTGTCGCGAAGCGAATCCGGCGCTGATCCGTCTGTGTCAGCGATAACCTCGAAACGCACGGCTATTGGCTGTCCTGCGATACGTTCTATAGCCCGAGAGATGGTTGCGGCAAGGCGTTCTTCAAGCCATGTCGCGGCGAACGCGCTTTCGGTGCCGATAACTAAACAATCATCGTCAAAACGCAACGCCTGCGTGCCTTTTAGCAAAGTCTCGAAATTCGCCCTAGGCACTTCAAGCTGAAGATGTCCAAGGGTGGCGGTCCAGAGTTGAGATGGCGCTTGAGTGGTCAGAATGGCGTCCTCTGGCGGGATCAGAGAGGCGGGTGCCTGATGGGTGGCCCAAGGCTGAACGTGGGCCAAAAAAAATGCTCTCGGTGTCGGCCTACCCTGCACCTGCTTACCACCCCGAAGCTGCTGTGACGTTACCATGTACCCCGGGAAACACAACCCCCGGCGAGGCTTATTTAACCCTCAACGTTCTGGGAAATTATTTGTTGTTAATCTTGACCTTAATATGCTCACTACAGGTTGGGAAATGATCCGGAACCGTGTACTAGCTCGGATGAGTGCAGCGCGTCAACTGGTAGGGCGATTCGATTTTGATGACCTGGGTCAAAATCGGGAGGGGTGGGGTCAAACGCGATGACGCGTATTATCTTTTTCGGCACACCGGAACCGGCAGCGAAAGCGCTGCGCGCGCTGGTCAAAGATGGGTATGAGGTGGCCGCGGTGTTTACGCGACCGGACCGGATTTCCGGCCGATCACGTAAACCGCGGCCAACCTTGGTAAATGAGGCCGCTGTGGAATTAGGTCTTCCGGTCCACACGCCGTCGGGTCTGCGCGGCGACGATGTCCTGAGTCACTTGGTTGCGACCCCGGCAGATATTTATGTCGTGCTCGCGTATGGACGGATCTTGCCGAAGGCGATACTGGCGCTGCCTGCACTTGGTGTCCTCAATGTTCATCCATCACTTCTGCCCCTGTATCGCGGTCCGAGCCCGGTCGTCACGGCTATCCGAGACGGGGCTTCCGAGACCGGTGTTTCGGTGATGCTCCTTGACGAGGGCATGGATACAGGCCCCGTAATCGTCCAGTCCGCACCAGTGCCGATCACAGAGTCGGACACGGCGGAGTCCCTGACCGACCAGCTCTTCATCATGGGCGTAGACCTGCTCGTGAAGACCATTCCGGCTTGGGAGCGCGGCGATATTGAGGGCGTTTCTCAAGACGACACACTGGCTACGGTTACAAGCCTCGTCGAAAAGTCCGATGGTGAACTTGATTTCGGAAAACCTGCGTTGCACATAGCGCGGGCGATACGTGCTTATCATCCGTGGCCCGGCACCTTCACCCGCTGGGACGGGAAGTTGTTGAAAATCCTTGAAGCATCGGTGTTTGAAACAGGTGAGAACGTTCGCCCTGGTGTTGTATCGATATACGACGGCCGGCTGATAATTGGGACGGGTCAGGGTAGTCTCGATGTAAAGCGTCTTCAGCTGGAGGGGCGCAGCCCCGTATTTGCGGAGGAGTTCCTCCGGGGGTACCGGGCTATCGAAGGCGCCAGCCTGCCGGGCCCGGACTGAGCAAATACGAAATGCGTTCAACAATCACGACCGGTAACCACCTGGAAAATGTGCTGGGCACGGCGACTCTGGCTATTGTGGGGGATCGGCTGATTTCGTCCGGGCTTATCCCTTCTCAGCGCGGTGGCGCCGCCTCAGAAGTCCGACAGGTGTATCAGGCGGCCGCCGATGTAATGCACAGAGCCAGATCGTCCCTCGCAGATGTTGTACGGGTACGTGCCTGGTTCACTGACAGTGATGCGAAAGAAGCGCTACTCACCACCCACCCGGTTCTATTTGATGACCCCGGACCCGCGCTTAGTGTCATCGGTGTGCCAAACCTTCCGAATGGTGTGAAGGTGATGTTGGAGCTGGAAGCCGTGATCGGGTCGGGGGGCGGAATCCAACGATACATGCCCCAAGAAGGTAAGGGTTGGTCCCATGCGGTACGGACTGGGGACGAAATCTGGGTCTCCGGCCTGACTTCAATGGATGTCGAAGGCTCGAACGGAATCGTGGGTGGTTACGCCACCACCGTTACGGGGGTGATGGACGCGGTGTCCGGCGCGCTGATTGGCGTGGGAGCTGAGCCGTCCGACGTGGTGGCGACTCGCCACTTCATGGCTCGCGATGTTCACGGATGGGCGCTTCCGCAAACAAAGCTGGACTTCATGGCACGCAGTACTCCGACTTCAGCTGGTATCACGGTGGACCGCTCCAGCGACCTAAACGCGCCATTCATGTTCGAGTGTGAAGCCGTGATCGGTGCGTCCGGGATGGTCACTCGCGTCTCGTCTGGTCGCACGTATGAGATGATCCATAATTACTGCCGCGCCGTCCGAGCCGGTGTTGTTCTCCACGTGGCCGGAACCACGGCCACGGTGCCGGGCGAGATCGTGCAGAGTCCGTACGAAGTTACGGGGCAGGTCGAACACATAATTGGCACGATTCGATGGGCTATTGAAAAACAGGGCCTCGCTTGGGGTGATCTTGTTCGCACACGCACCTATGTCGTAGGTGGCGCAGACAAGCTGCTTGAGGCCCAGATAGCACTAAGAAAACTGATCGGGCAAATGGACACAGCGGCGGCGGTTGTAGGTGTCCCGGTGCTTGGTAGGCCTGAGGTGCTCGTAGAGATCGAGGCGACCGCGATGATTGCTTCCGATCACTCGTAATTGATTTAGCGGGTTAAAATCGCACTATGTGCGGCAGGTTCATACTGATTGACGTGATGGAACTCGGGCTGCGTTTTCGTGTTCAAGTGACCGACGAGACGGCTCCTGTGCGACGATTCAATATTGCCCCCACACAGTCGATCTGGGCGATTACTAACGAACACGGTACGCGGCGCGCTGAAGACATGCGCTGGGGCCTGATTCCGGTGTGGGCGAAATCTGCCAATCAGATCCGGTCTTCCTTCAATGCTCGCGATGACAAAGTGGCGAGCTCAGGACTATGGAAACGCCCGCTTGCTCGCACGCGTTGTCTTATTCCGGCCAGTGGTTTCTACGAGTGGACTGGACCAAAGGGCGACCGTAAGCCGCAACTCATCCGGCTTAAGGGTGGCGGTCTAATGGGATTCGCGGGGCTGTTCGACACCTGGCAGAACAAGGAAACAGGCGAGACCGTTCGATCCTGCGCCATCATCACCACCGGCGCGAACTCCCTGATGGAGCCGATTCACGATCGAATGCCGGTCATCCTAGATGCTGAGGCCGAAACGCTCTGGCTGGATCCTGTAACGGACGATCCGAGCAGGCTCACAGCGCTTCTACGGCCATATCCGGCAGAAGAGATGGAGGCTTACTCGGTCTCAACCATCGTCAACTCGACCCGGGGGAACAGCCCGGAAATGATTGTGCAACTGGACGCGGAAAAGCCGTTGGAAATGCGCCAATCTGGATTCTCAATGGACTGAAGTTCGACCTCTAGCCGTGGACATTGTCATGTCATCCTGAATTCGATTCAGGATGACAATCGGTTGCGGGAGTCCTCGTTGTACGTATAACCGCCCCCGAACCTCTTCCAACACTCAGGAGGGGTTATCGGCTTCTCCCGCCGGAGGAAGATATTTCCATCCTTAGACTTCCCTCCAGCATCCCCTTAAACCGTAATCGCGGTTGAGAAGTCAGGAATGCCCTCCCAGCGGCCCGGGTCAGTCGCACGCATCACGGCGATCGTCTTGATGACCTCCGGGTTCGCCAACCCGTGCGGCTTCTCGCCCGTCAGCACCCGGATCACGTTCTCTACCTGACGCTGACCTGACTGCTCGATAAAGGTCGGTGACCAGCCCGCTAGGTGCGGCGTGATCAGCAGGTTGTCTAAGCCCAGGAGCGGATCCTCTGCATCTACAGGTTCGAATTCCGTCACATCGATACCTGCTGATTCAATCTCGCCATCGCGGAGTCCGGCGTGCAAAGCAACAGGATCCACTATTGGGCCTCGTGCGCAGTTGATCAGGATGGCGGTCGATTTCATCTTCGCAAGCGAGTCCGCGTTTATCAGATGGTGCGTCTCTTCCGTTGCCGGTGTGTGGATTGTTATGAAATCCGACTGTGTGAGCAAAGTGTCCAGGTCAACCATCCGTACGCCATAAAGGTCGCCCACGGTTTGCGGCACATATGGGTCGTACGCAATGATCTGCTCCGGTCCAAAACCCTTGATCCTGGTGGCAAACGCTCGCCCGATGTTCCCGAGTCCGATGATGCCCATCGTGTTCCCGGCAATCCTGCGGACCTCGCGTCGGAAATCGTTCATCTTTGCAGGGTTGTCGCTCCAGCCGCCGGCCTTCGTGTACTGACCCGTTTCCGCCAGCAACCGCGTCTGCGCAAGTAACATCGCCATCGCGTGGTCGGCCACTTCTGTCGTGTTGGCGCCCGGAGTGTTGCAGGCTAGGATCCCAAGCTCCGTAGCGGCGGCTAGGTCGATCGAATCCACCCCGACACCCATCCGGCTGACAACCTTCAACTTCGGGCACGCTTCAAGCACCTGTCGGTCGTGTAACGGCCAGATGCCGATCAGCGCGCCATCCGCGTCCTTCGTGATCTCGATCAGCTCTTCGGTAGTGTTTGCCTCGCCTTCCACAACCTCGAATCCAGCCTCCGTGAGCAGGTTGAGCGGTGCCATTGAACGGCCTGAGATAACGACCTTGAGGGCCATGTAGAGACTCCGTGGATGAAATGTGTATTGGGGGTTAATAAGTACGCTAGGTCATCAGAGGGGCAAGTATCGTACTACCCGTACTGATTTAGGAGCGAGCCTTGGGCGACCCTATTCACTCTTGAAATACGAGAAAAGGTTGACGGGCGCCTGCGTGGATAACTAACCTTTGATAGTGAATAGCTGAGAAGGAGCCGAATAGTTCCGGCTAATCTGCTGAGCGAGCCCTGTACGGTGTGAGGGGGCGCAGGGTCCCGGAACGAACATCTCTCCCGAGCTTCCGGCCGAAAGGCGGAGGGCGTAAATGGCCCGGCTGAGTAGACCCGGACGGTAAGTCGGCCGTTACAACGACGACGGTTTATGGTCCCGCGGTCCCTGAAAACATCAGATTTCAGGTTTGGTTGACGGGATACCAGACCGGTAAAGCGTCCCGTTCAATCGGGAAATGCAGGGTGGTACCGCGGTATCTCTGTCCACAGAGCCCGTCCCTCAATTGGGATGGGTTTTTTGTATTTGGAAATATTTCAGACCACTGGGAGCCAGTAGACGAAATGACAATGACCGACCGACCAGCCGGATCTGCCGATCGTTTTGCACCCGTCGACTCACGCGTCGACTTTGTGGCGATGGAGCAGGACATGCTCAAGTGGTGGGACCAGAATGACATGAACGCTCGCTATCGCGCGAAAAATGACAACGCCGAAAAACGGTTTTCGTTCATCGACGGTCCGATTACAGCGAACAACCCAATGGGCGTCCACCACGCCTGGGGCCGTGCCTACAAAGACATGTTTCTGCGCTTTCGCAACATGCAAGGCTACCGTCAACGCTTCCAGAACGGGTTTGACGGGCAAGGGCTCTGGGTCGAAGTCGAGGTCGAAAAAGAGCTCGGTTTCACATCTAAGCACGACATCGAAGAGTACGGAATAGGGCGTTTTGTTGAGGAGTGCAAAGCGCGCGTTGAGCGCTATGCGGGGATTATCTCGGAGCAATCAAAACGGCTTGCGATGTGGATGGATTGGGACGACTCGTATCACACGATGTCGGACGAGAATAATTACACCATCTGGGGTTTCCTGAAGCGTTGCCACGAACGGGGCTGGATCTACGAAGGTCGGGACACCATGCCCTGGTGCCCGCGCTGCGGAACGGGCCTATCGCAGCATGAAATTGTGACCGAGGGCTACCAGGAGATCACCCACAATTCCGTATATCTGAAGTTCCCTCTTCTCGACCGAGAGGGCGAGAGCCTGCTGGTTTGGACGACGACACCATGGACGCTCCCCGCAAACGTGGCCGCAGCGGTTCATCCGGAGAACATGTACGTCAAGGTCAGAAACAACGACGAAATACTGTATCTGGGTAGAGAACTACTCAAAGTATTGAACGGCGATGTTGAGGTGTTAGAAGAGCTGCCTGGCTCTAAGTTGGCGGGGTTGCGCTACCGCGGCCCGTTCGACGAGCTTCCGGCGCAGTCCGAAGCGCGCGAGGAACACCGCGTTCTGGAGTGGACCGACGTTGGAGACGAAGAGGGTACGGGCATCGTTCACATCGCTCCCGGCGCGGGTGCGGAAGACTTCCAGCTCGGCAAAGAGCAGGAGCTGCCGGTTATTGCCCCGTTGACCGAGGATGGGGACTACATAGACGGATTTGACTGGTTGTCGGGCCGGAACGTGTCTGAAGTGAACGACGACATTTTCAAACACCTAGAAGACACGGGCGTTATGTACAGCGTCGTTCCATACACGCATCGTTACCCGGTGTGCTGGCGCTGCAACACGGAACTTGTGTTCCGTCTCGTCGACGAGTGGTTCATTGGTATGGACGAGCTTCGCGAGCCGATGAAGGACGCGACGAGAAGTATCACGTGGGTGCCGTCGTTTGGTCGTGATCGCGAGCTGGAATGGCTCGACAACATGCATGACTGGATGATTTCCAAGAAACGCTACTGGGGCCTCGCGCTGCCCATCTATAAGTGCGAAAGCTGCGGAGTGGTGGATGTGATGGGCTCCGAAACGGAGCTACAAGAGCGCGCCGTTGAGGGCTGGGATCAGTTTGAAGGCCATTCGCCGCACCGACCATGGATCGACGCCGTCAAGATTGCATGCTCTGGCTGTGGCGAGACGGTCTCGCGCATTCCGGACGTTGGCAACCCGTGGCTTGATGCCGGAATCGTGTCGTTTTCGACGCTCAAGTATCGATCGGACAAAGACCACTGGAATGAATGGTTCCCGGCGGACTGGATATCGGAAAGCTTCCCCGGCCAGTTCCGTAACTGGTTCTACTCTTTGATTGCCATGAGCGCAGCGCTGGAGAATACGGCCCCGACGAAGGCGGTCTTTAGCTACGCGCTTATGCGTGATGAGCACGGTGCCGAGATGCACAAGTCGCGCGGGAACGCTATTTGGTTCGAGGAAGCGGCCGACAAGATGGGCGTGGATACGATGCGATGGCTTTACTCGCGCCATAACCCGTCTGCCAACCTTAACTTTGGGTACGGACCCGGTGACGAGGTCAGGCGTCGGTTTATGATTCCACTATGGAACGTGTACTCGTTCTTTGTGACCTACGCCAACCTGGATGACTGGGATCCGGCCTCTCCGGACGGGAAAGCGGAGCCGTCTGAACTGGATCGATGGTTGATGTCTGAGCTCAACCGGTTGGTAGAGGACGTAACCGAAAACCTTGAGAACTGGCGCCCGATGGAGACGATGCGCTCGATCGAGGAGTTTATCGACGGACTATCGAACTGGTACGTTCGTCGAAGTCGGAGGCGATTCTGGAGAAGTGAGTCGGATGCGGACAAGCAGGCCGCCTACGAGACGCTGTACCTAGCTCTCACGACGCTGATACGGCTGCTTGCGCCGATCACGCCGTTCCTGTCAGAAGAAATGTACCGAAACTTGGTGGCCCGGGTCGATGGAGACGCTCCCGATAGTGTCCACTTGTCTGACTGGCCTGTGGTCAACGGGTCGGCCATTGACGCGGACCTGTCGGATTCGTTCAACCTGGCACGCCGACTGGCGAGCTTGGGTCGATCAGCGCGGGCATCGTCACGCCTCAAGGTTCGACAACCTCTCGCGGCGCTGCTTGTGGACGTCCCCACCGATCGCGAACGAGCGTTCTTGCCACTTATCGCAGATCAACTCAAAGAAGAACTCAACATAAAGGCTGTTCGTGATGCACGTGAACAGGGAGGCCTGCTGAGCCTCTCGGTGAAGCCAAATCTTCCAGTCCTCGGCCCTAAATATGGTCGAGACTTGCAGAAAATCCGGCAGGCACTTGAAACCGCTAATCCTATGGACCTGGTCGATGCTTCAGAACGCAGTGGGCAGATCTCGCTAGGAGAATTTACCCTTGAACTAGATGAGATCCTGATCGAGCGTACAGGGATCGAAGGCTACGCAGTATCGGTTGACGCCGGCTACACAGCGGGAGTGGACATAACGCTGACGCCTGAACTTGAGGCGGAGGGCACGGTGAGAGAGATCGTGCATCACGTTCAGAACATACGGAAATCAGCGGGACTTGAGATAGCGGACCGCATCGACCTGTTCGTCGACGCGTCGGAAGATCTAATCGCTCCGTTACGCGAGCACGAAGACTACGTCCGCGCCGAAACGCTGGCCGATAGCATCAGTTACGAGCGAGCACCGGTCAACGCTTACACAGAAGATACGGACGTAAATGGCGTGAACGCTAACCTGGGAGTCAGCAAGACCGGTTAGTGCCTTCCGTGCATCGCATCGCGAGTTCAGCTGACGAGACTGAAGCCTGCCGGGGGGTACACGGATAATCCGGTAACGAGCATTTCTGAATTGGCTGGCCGTGTTCAGGCGCGCGCCAAAGATTTCAAGATTATTTCAGGCTCGGCTCAGGGCTATTGCCGTTTTAGGGCAGCGCTTCGACCACGCCGGGTCCAGGGACGATCTCACCGACGATATCAGCCGCTGGCGTTCCGAGATCGCGCAACCGTGAGAGCAGCTCTTCGAGAGACTTATCAGCAACCGCGATTAGCATCCCGCCGGACGTCTGTGGGTCTGCCATGAGGTACTTGTCAGAATCCGTCAGTGCCCTGTGCCACACAACACCGTCTTCAAGTGAGTGCAGATTTCGGTGGGTGCCCCCGGGGACCATCCCGGCTTCGATCAGATCGGTTGTACCGTCCAGGACCGGTAGTGTACTTCGCCAGATCCGGGCGTTGACCTTGCTGCCCCGGGTCATGCTCATTAGGTGTCCGACAAGGCCAAACCCGGTGATATCCGTGGCGGAGTGTGCTCCTACGGCGACCATAGCGTCGGCGGCGTCCTTGTTAAGCGTTGACATGGATTTCACAGCCGCGGCGAGGTGGTCTGGCTGAACTACTTGCGCTTTACCGGCCGTTGCGATGATTCCGTTGCCTAGTTTCTTGGTCAATACCAGCTTGTCGCCTACTTGGGCGGCGGCGTTCGTCACCTGTTTCCCAGGCTGCACAAAGCCGGTAACGGCCATACCGTACATCGGCTCATCACTCCGCACCGTATGGCCGCCGAGAACCGGGAATCCTGCTTCCGCGGCTTTGGCGGCGCCGCCCTCGAGAATCTTTGCGATTGTCTCGTGAGTCAAGACTTCAGGAAACCCGGCGATGTTCAGGCCAGCAATTGGACGGCCGCCGACTGCGTACACGTCACTGACTGCGTTCGCGACGGCGATAGCGCCGTAGTCGTACGGATCGTCGACAATGGGCGGAAAGAAATCAAGCGTCAGAACGAGGGCGACCTCGTCAGATACGCGATATATAGCGGCGTCATCACCGGTTTCGAACCCCACGAGGACGTTGGGATCGATCGGCATGATGTTTGGCAGCTGCCGCAGAACCTGCGACAGGTCGGCTTGACTGTACTTACCAGCTCAGCCGGCGCAGGAGGCCAGGCTTGTGAGCCTGACGTCCGGTGTCTGTGACATTCTGAAGCGTTTCCTAATCTGGATTAAAGTTAGTCACTAACAAAAGGGCACTTGCTTACGGCCCAATCGTTGTATGCAAGACCGAAGTATAGTCGCAGGTGTTGGGCGACGGATTTGAGTGACGCACGACGTTGACGCCGTTCGCTCTGCGTTCCTACCATCTACGTGCTATGTGACGAATTTGCCGTGGCGTAGATTCAGCGCCCCGTTTCTGGAGAATTCCAGAAGTAACAAGCAGAGGAATGAAAGGGGACCCGTGACCGAGATTCCGAATCTGGATCTTCTTCCGATGACCGCCGGCATTAATGACACCGGGCATCTCACCATCGGCGGCTGCGATGCCGTATCGCTCGCAAAGACGTACGGTACCCCCCTCTACGTGTACGACGAACACACGATTCGCTCTATGTGTCGGGAATTTGCAGGTGGATTTGAGTCCGAGTATCCGGATTCGCATATTTCTTACTCGTCCAAGGCATTCACGAATCCGGCACTGGCGAAAATTCTTGAAGAAGAACATGTTGGCATGGATGTTGTCACCGGCGGTGAACTCGCCATCGTGCGCGCCGCCAATTTTCCTGCCCGTGACCTTAATTTCCACGGCAACAACAAGGATCGGGTGGAACTGGAAGAGGCGCTGGACTACGGCATCGGTCTGATCACGATCGACAGCATGTATGAGATCGACCTGCTTGATGGAGTTGCGCGCCAGAAGGGTGTGACGCAGCGAGTGCTGTTAAGAGTCTCGCCGAGCATCGATGGTCGCACCCACCTGCTCACTTCGACCGGTGTGCTGGATCAGAAATTTGGCTTCCCCATCGAGACGGGTCAGGCAGAAGAGGCGGTACGGCACGCGCTCACCAGACCCAACCTGGATGTGGCAGGAATACATTTCCACCTTGGCTCCCCGTTGTTTGAGCTTGAGCCGTACACACAGGCTATTCCGTACGTCCTGGAGTTCGTCGCGAAGATGCGGGAACATGGCCTTGAGCAGCGGATTTTCAGCCCCGGTGGAGGCTTCGCTATCGGTTATGTTTCCGACACCCCGCCTCTGAAGATATCTCAGTACGCTGAAGCAATTGGGCGATCTGTAACAGAAGCGTGCGACAGGCTCGGCCTAAATGAACCACGTCTCATTCTTGAGCCCGGCCGGGCCATCGTTGGACGAGCAGGAGTCGCCCTGTACACGGTCGGAGGAACCAAAGAAATTCCAAGCGTTCGAACCTACGTTAGTGTCGACGGTGGGATGGGTGACAATATCAGACCTGCGCTCTACGGTGCGGGGTACTCCGTTATCAAAGCAAATGGCCCTGACGAGCCGGTCGCCGGCGACGTGACGATAGCCGGCAAATACTGCGAATCAGGCGATCTGCTGGTGAAAGATGCCCCGTTACCGGCGCTTGAGACCGGCGATGTGCTGGCGATAGCCGCTTCCGGCGCGTACTGTCTGTCGATGGCAAGCAACTACAACATGTCGCTGCGTCCGGCGGTTGTGCTGGTGAACGACGGAAACGCAAGAGTAATTCGTCGACGGGAAACGTACGACGACCTGCTGGCACCGAGCATCCTGTGAGCGAGGGATGAGGCCGATGGACGCTGCGCGGGCACCCTCAGAATCCGGCGGGTGGCAGACGATCGGCCATAGCGCGGCACGTCTGTATCTTCAGCGCTCCCATGAAGCCGGCCGGATTGCGCATGCCTATCTGATTACCGGACCTGACCAGGTCGGCAAGCGCACCCTGGCGCTGGATCTGGCGCGCCTCGTGAACTGCACGCCAACCTCTGACATGTTCGGAGATGATCTAAGGCCGCCATGTGGTCGTTGTGGCCCCTGTGACCGGATCAGCCGGGACGTCCACGCCGATATCAAAGTGATCGATCCTCACACGCCGATACGCGGCGTCAGCACCGGCACACGCGAGAGCACGGAGAAGGAAGATGCAGCGCGGACGCTGATCAGCATCAACCACATTCGGGAGATGGAGCATGATGTTCACCTCAACCCGTTTGAGGGGGGGCGGCGGGTCATCATATTTGACGGGGCAGACCGCATGAGCCCGGACGGCGCAGGCTGGAACGCCCTCCTCAAGACACTGGAAGAGCCGCCGGAGCAGGTCATCATCGTCCTCCTGGCGCCTTCTGCTGAATCGCTCCCCCAGACCGTGATCTCCAGATGCCAATTAATAGAGCTGCATGCGATCCCGAGGGCAGAGATCGAACAGGGCTTGATAGAGCGGGGAGGCGCGAACCCGGATAACGCGGCACAATTGGCTCGCCTTGCCGGAGGTCGACCTGGTCGCGCCTTTGCTGGACTGAAGGATGAGACGACGATAGATCGCTACCAGCAGGCGGTGCTTCGTGTGCTTGTCACTAGTGCCGGAGATATCGAAGAGCGATTCCGTTATGCGAACGAGATAGCGAGGGAGTTCTCGCGGAATCGCGAGATGGTGTTCCGAGAGTTGGAACTCTGGACATCAATCTGGCGTGACATTCTGCTTCTCAAACACGAGGTTACGGACTCTGTGGTCAACATTGCGTGGACCGAACATTTGGGCAGAGCCGCCACAGCGGCGGGCGATGACGACGCTCGTATTGCGATCGAGGCCATATCGAAGGCGGCAGAGGGATTGCGACGTAACGGTATGCCACGCGTCGTCCTGGAGGTCTTGATGTTGGAGTTGCCAATGATCCCATCAGGGATCGTTGAGTCGATCGGACTCGGGGAGACGGATGAATCGTCAGACGGCAGCTGGGATGCCCCGGCATCTTGAGGCTCACGCTTTGAGCAAAGACACGATCGGTGTCCGGACCTCTCGAAATTCACCGGTTCTATTTGTTGACGCCAGCGGTGTGAGCACCATCCCGGGAGATACGGTCGTGATCGAGTTGTCCGTCACTGGAGACGTTGATGGGACGCAAATGGAGGCCGTGGTTGTTATCGGTACGGCCCAGATGCTGCATGTGTCGATCGGTAAGCTGGCCGGGCGCGTAATCAGGCCGGCGTGATTCACGGATGAATCGTTAGACGGCGTTTACTCGGGCGAAATTCCCGGACCGAGTCAATCGGCGCTCGCTGCCTCGTACTTGTCGTTCGTGTCGGGCTCGTAATCCATCCACGGCAGGTAGGCCCGCCACTGATTCTGGATGCGTCCTGCGTGGAAAAAGGCGTATGGATTTGGGCGTGGAGGCGCAGGATCACGGGGCAGCAGCATATTGGCCTCTCGGGGCGTGCGTCCGGCCTTCCGATGGTTGCAGCGGTCACATGCACTAACGATGTTGGTCCAGGAGTGCTCGCCGCCTCGTGAGCGTGGAACCACGTGATCCAGGGTCAGGCGGCCACTCTTTTTGCCGCAGTATTGGCAGGTGTGGCGGTCACGGATGAACACCTCTCGGCGCGAGAGTCTTCGCTCATGCAGCGGTCGCTTGACCATGTAGAGGAGCCGCAAAATTGAAGGCTCTGCGTGTTCTGCGTACGCGCTTCGGATCACGGTGTCGGTGATCTCAAGCGTCTCGGCTTTGCCGTGACCCAGCAGTACGAAAGCCCTTCGTACGTTGCATACGTTTAGCGGCTGATAATTTTGGTTCAGCAGCAGAACTGGAGAGCGGTCCACGTGCCGTTATCCTCCGCAAATGCCCTGTCTGTGAATGAAATCAGGGCGTAAGGTTGAATTTCGGGAATCTTATTTCGTCGTGTTCTCTGACTTGACCGTAACCTACGTTGGACACGGGGTCGGAGACCTCAAGCATTTAGGCCAAACATACCCATTCGGACGCCATTAAGCACGTCCGAATGGGTCAAACGTCAATTATTTGATGTTATCGGCCAGATCCGCTTCAAGCGTATCGAGCGCCGTTGCGAACTCTCCGGGGACCAGCCCGAGCACGTTCGCTGGCAATTTAGACCTGGTGTTCAGAACCCCGGGAACCAAAGACGAGTCTGCGAGCCACCCCTTCAGGGTGTCACGCCCGTATCGCTCGGCAAGCTCCTGGTAAAGACGCTCTTTGGCGGCTTCGAGATCGCCGGAGACGAGATCTTTGATTTCGACAAGGATAGCCTCGTCTTGTGGGTATGCGACGCGAGCCATAGTGGTTACCGCACCGGTGACCAGGATTCCGCCAAGTATTACGCCAACTACGACTCCGCCAAGTTTATCGACCCATCCAAGGAAGATTATCGTGAGCATCGGGCGGATGATCTTGCCCAGGACCTGGGCGATTATGAAGACACTCAGGAAGATGACAACGTAACCGATGGCGGTAGCAACGGATTCGTTATGGACATCATCGGTAACACGGGCCACCAGACCGTCTGCGATCTGTGCACTGACAAGCATTGCGACGTATACCGCAATGAAGTTCAGTATGGATTGCACAAGGCCCCATTTGAGACCCATAAGGGCGCCAACGACAAATACAGCGACCAGTACCCAGTCGAATATGTTCATTCGGTCCACTCCTGCTTATATGTCGATCATTGATCTATTGACGAATTCGCGCCGACCGTAGCCGACCGATGAACGGGCTTAAGTGTCTCATTTTTCACAGAAAATTGAGAATAATGTGAGGTCGGTACCCGGCTGCCGTGTGGATTTATATACGAAATGTCCAATGTCTATGTTCGTGCCAGAGTGGAGAATATAAACTCAGGACGGACAACTGAGATAACCACCGACGCAGGAAACTGCCGTAACAAGGACCAATATTTGTCGACTGAAATCGCCACTTTCATAGCGATAGACGGGCCGGTCGGCTCGGGAAAGACCGCGGCCGGCCGAATGCTTGCAGCGCGCCTGGGTCACATGTTTCTGGACACCGGCGTGATGTACAGGGCCATCACCTATCTGGCGCTCCAGAAAAACCTGTCATTGAGCGATGCTCAAATATTGACCCGGTTTGCATCTAAGGTTCAGATGGAGCTGGTGGGTGATCCTGGTGAGGAGTGCAGAGTGATCGTTAATACCGGCGACGTGACACATAATCTTCGAAGCCCAGCGGTTGAGCGGTCCGTTTCCGCCGTATCGGCGGTCCCGGGCGTACGAAAAGTTCTTGTCCGACTACAACAAGAGGCTGCTGCGAAGGGTCAAATCGTGATGGTCGGGCGTGATATTGGGACGGTGGTGATGTCCGGCGCCGGCCTGAAGATATATCTGGACGCCTCGGTAGAGGTGCGCGCCCGTCGTCGGCACGACCAGTTGCTGGAGTCAGGGTCAGATATAACGTACGAGATTGTTCTTGAAGACCTGCGTCGCCGGGATGAACTTGACTCGACACGTGACGTTGCCCCGCTGAAACCCGCCAGCGACGCCGTGAAATTGACGACTGATGATCTTGGGCTGGAAGGCGTAGTTGATCGCCTTGAATCCCTGGCCCGTGGCGTTCCCGAAAAGGGTGATATTTGATGGCATTTCTCGTGCACAGATTTGCGAACAGCGCGCTGCGAGTCACGCTAAAAATGTTTGCCGATTACGCGGTCGATGGGCGGGAAAACATTCCGGCCGATGGTGCGCTGATAGTAATCGCAAACCACCAGAGCAATGTGGACATGCCGATTCTCAACGCTTCACTCAGGCGCGACACTCGCTTCCTGGCGAAAGAATCGATCTTCAAGAACATAACTCCAGTCGGACGGTGGTTCTTGAAGTCTTATGGCGCGCAGCCGTTGCGAAGGGGTGCGATGGATCTGGGGGCGCTCCGATGGGCGTTGACTGAACTCAAGCGCCCCGGGGCGACACTTATCCTATTTCCGGAAGGCACACGTAACCCCGGTGAAATGAAAGGCGCCCAGTCTGGCATCGTACCGCTGGCTGCCCGTGCCGGAATACCGATCCTCCCGGTCGGAATGGTCGGGGTTGAGGAGATGCGATCTGGGCTCCGAGTATTCAAACCCAAAGGTAGTATCCGCGTGCATATCGGGCGCCCATTTTATTTGAATATAGAGCGCAAATTGTCCCGACTTGAGACCGGGGTGGTTGCATCTGAAATCATGGGGCGTGTCGCGAAACTTCTGCCTGAGAGTTATCGAGGCGAATACAGAGAAGTCGCTGACG
>Ga0209403_10001949_pt1 | contig 25499 bp, 24 predicted proteins | sample ArcticOcean_MG_C_8_FD_187440 | JGI IMG/M metagenome (GOLD analysis project Ga0209403, IMG submission 187440) | Marine microbial communities from western Arctic Ocean - ArcticOcean_MG_CB11_86 (SPAdes) (version 2) | ecosystem: Environmental > Aquatic > Marine > Oceanic | place: Arctic Ocean... | reverse complement strand
CCATTTGCAATTCAAACGGCGTGGAAGATTTTTGCCGTTGGCGAAGCTCCCGAATGTAATCTTCCGCCCCGCCAACGGCTGCCGGTACGGCGTCCGTCGCAATAAACGCCCGACTGATCGTGTCACGATGTTCTCCTGGTATCAGAAGATGGTCAATTTGGGATACATTTTCCGGTAGCGCTTATTGGCAAATACGAAGCGCAAATCAGCATCATAAAGAGCAAAAACTTCGGAAGAATTTTCCACCGCCCCGCGCAAACGGGCGCTTTCACTCTCAGCGCGTTTCTGCGAATCAATGCCGCTGTTTGATCCGACCATGCGCTGTGGCGTGCCGTCGGGTGCGCGCACCGCCTGGCCGAGCGAACGCACCCAAATATATTCACCGTCCGACATGCGATAGCGGTATTCCACATCATATACGGCTTCATTTTCCAGATGGTCGCGAACGCATTGTAAGACCCGTTCGCGGTCCTCAGGATGCAGGTGGATCGACCAGGGATTGTCCTCGTCTTCAAAGTCAAAATGTTCCGTATGCTCATCATCGCCCCGGCCGGACAGAAGCTGGTGCCCTCGCGAGCTCCAAAATTCGCCGGTCTCAAAATTCAAATCCCAAATAGCGGAATTGGTCGCCCATAGCGCGAGTTCGAGACGCTTGACGATCTTTTCCTGGTCCTGATGTGCCGCGTCACGTTGCTCGAACTCAAAGATGCGCTGTTGGAGCTCGCTAACCTGATTTTCTAACTGAGCTTTACTTTGCTGCAGCGGGTCCAAATGGTGTTTGGACATTTGGAATTTTTCTCAAATTGGCCAATGATAAGAACCTAGCAATGTAGTCGGGTATAGACAATAAGGCCTCACCGATTGGCTGAGTTTTAAGGCCCTGTAACCACATTGAGAATGAGTATGCACTGATTTTAAGTTGTGTTTGAGCAGCGCTTTTCACTTAAAAATCAATGTGCTTCGGCCCAATTATCCGCTGTGCCGGTATCTACGGTAAGCGGCACGTCGAGATGGGCTGCGGATTCCATGACGCGGCGCACGGCTGCGGCGGTGGCCTCGGCCTCCTCGAGCGGTACTTCAAAGATTAATTCATCATGCACTTGAAGCAGCATGCGCGCTTTCAACCCCTCTGCTGCCAGCGCGTCCTCCATAACGATCATGGCGCGTTTGATGATATCGGCGGCAGTGCCCTGGATCGGTGCGTTGATCGCGGCGCGTTCGGAAAAGCCGCGATGGGCCGCGTTTTTCTCATTTATGCCCGGCAAATGAATGCGCCGGCCGAAGAGGGTGGTGACGAAGCCGTTGGCATGGGCCTCCTGCTTGGTGTCCTCCATATAGGATTTAATGCCGGGATAGCGCGCAAAATAGGCCTCGATATAGGCCTTGGCTTCGCCCTGGGCGACGCCGAGCTGACGTGCCAGGCCAAACGGACTGATGCCGTAGATAATGCCGAAATTGATCGCTTTGGCCGAGCGTCTTACCATCGGATCCATGCCGTCGATCGGCGTGTCGAACACCTGGCTGGCGGTGAGCGCGTGGATATCGACGCCTTTCAGGAAGGCTTCTTTCAAGGTATCGACGCCGGCGATATGGGCAAGAATACGCAGCTCGATCTGCGAATAATCGGCGCTGAGCAGGGTATGGCCTTTCTCGGCAACGAAAGCGCGGCGGATATTGCGCCCTTCTTCTGTGCGCACCGGAATATTTTGTAAATTGGGGTCGTTCGATGACAGCCGCCCGGTGCTCGCCCCGGTCATGGAATAGGAGGTGTGTACGCGCCCTGTCTCGGGGTTGATATGGCCCAAGAGAGCATCGGTGTAAGTGCTTTTGAGCTTGCTCAATTGGCGCCATTCGAGCACCCGGGCAGGCAGATCATGGCCCTGGGCGGCGAGGCCCTCAAGTATATTGGCGCCGGTGGTGTAGGCGCCTGATTTGCCTTTCTTGCCGCCCGCGATGGCCATTTCGTCAAAAAGTATTTCGCCCAGCTGTTTTGGCGAGCCAATGGTAAAGGGCCGCCCGGCGAGCTTATAAATTTCCGTCTCGAAGACGGCGATGCGGGCGGCGAAATCTTCCGACAGGCGGGCCAGTGCGGCGCGATCAACCTTGATCCCAGCCATCTCCATACGCGCCAAAACCGGCGCCAGCGGGCGCTCCAAACGCTCATAAAGGGTGACCATATGCTCGCGCACCAAGCGGGGCTTCAGCAATTGGTGCAGACGAAGCGTGATGTCTGCGTCCTCGGCGGCGTAATCGCGGGCCTCCGCGAGCGGCACATAATCAAAGGTAACCTGGTTTTTGCCGGTGCCGGCGACCTCTTTAAAGGGGATCGGTTTGTGGTCGAAATGGAGCAGCGATAGCTCATCCATGCCATGGCCATGCAGGCCGCCATCAAGCACATAGGAAAGCAGCATGGAATCATCAATCGGCGCGATGGTGACGTTATGGCGCGCCATGACGCGCATATCATATTTGATGTTCTGGCCGACCTTGAGCACCGCCGGGTCTTTCAGCAGCGGCTTGATCAGCGCAATGGCTTCATCCATGGGAATTTGTTCGATGGTCTCGACATCGGCCAATAAATCCGTGGCGCGGTGGGCGAGCGGCACATAGCAGGCTTCACCGGGTTGCACCGACAGCGAAAAACCGACCAGCTCAGCGCGCCCAGCATCGAGCGATGTGGTTTCGGTGTCGAACGCCACTGTGCCGGCAGCGCGCACCCGGGCAATCCAGGCCTCGAGCGCTGCGCTGGTTTGCACCAAGCTGTAATCGGTCTCAGTTGGCGCGCTCGGCACCGGTGCGGCGTCCAAACCCGTGCCCACAACCCCGCCGAGCTGGCTGCCAATGCGGGTGATGGCCGAGCTGAAGCCCTGTTCTTTGAGGAAATCCATCAGCACGGTGGGCTCGATCTCGCGCGTCACCAAATTTTCCAGCGGCTCCAGATCTGGCACATCTTGGCGCAGCGTCACCAAATCACGCGAGAGGCGCGCCTGATCGGCAAATTCGATCAGATTCTGCCGCCGTTTTGGCTGTTTAATCTCCTCGGCACGTGCAAGCAGCGTATCGAGATCACCATATTCATTGATTAATTGCGCCGCTGTTTTGACGCCGATGCCTGGCACGCCGGGCACATTGTCCGAGGAATCACCGGCCAACGCCTGTACGTCGATAACCCGCTCCGGGCCAACGCCAAATTTCTCCATCACGCCTGCGGGATCGATCTTGCGGTTCTTGAAATGATCAAGCATCACCACCTGATCCTCTTCGACCAATTGCATCAGGTCTTTATCGGAAGAGACGATGGTGACCTGCATGCCGGCTTCGCGCGCCAGGCGGGTATAGGTGGCAATTAGATCATCAGCTTCGTATCCGCGCATCTCAAGCGACGGTACGTTGAAGGCGCGGGTGGCCTCGCGCACCAGATCAAACTGCGGGATCAGCTCATCCGGCGGCGGCGGGCGGTGGGCTTTATATTCCGGGTAAATGTCGCTGCGGAAGGTCTTGCGCGCGGTATCAAAAATGACGGCAAAATATTCGGCATCGCTGTCGCGCAGAATTTTCCACAGCATATTGGTGAAGCCGAGCACCGCATTGACCGGCGTGCCATCGGCGCGCGTCATCGGGGGCAGGCCGTGAAAGGCGCGAAAGATAAAACCCGAGCCGTCGATTAAAACCAGATGGCCGGCATGATTTGATTCGGTTGCGCTCATTAACTCTCCTTGCCTTATTAACGCCGCTTGCCCAAGCCGGGCGCATCTCTCACACTATTGCGCCTGAGGGGAACCCCACATTGCGCCACAGCAGCTCCCCACTATGACACGTGAAAGTGGACTGAATCCAATATATGCTTGCCTCTTCTGATTCCGGCCAGTCGCCGCTTAATTTGGCCATTCGCCTTTCGCTTTTCTATGCCGGTTATTTCCTCGTCGCCGGCGTGTTGTTTCCGTTCTTGCCCTTGCTGCTGGAAGCGCGCGGCATGAATCCGTTGCAGATCAGCTTGTTAATGGCGTTGGCGCTATGGCTGCGCGCGGCTGCCGGGCCGCTGGTGACGCGCCAGGCGGATCGCTCGGGCGATTCGCGTAAACCCCTACTGGCCTGCGCTGCGGCATCGTTCCTGGTGATGCTGGTATTTTTTTGGGCCGAGGGGTTCTGGGTGCTGTTGCTTGCCAACATCGCCTTTTTCTTTGCCTATTCAAGCATTGGGCCGCTCGCCGAGGCGATCTCACTCCGAACCGTATCGGCCGAATCGGGCTATGGCCGGGTGCGCCTCTGGGGTTCCGCCTCATTTATTGTCGCTGCAGTTGCCGGTGGCTTTGCCCTCGATGCCCAAGGCGGCCTGCCGGCGGCGACCATCGTCACCCTGCTATTGATCACCCTGGCGATCCTGATGATCGTCTCTTTCACCATGCCGCGCGCTGCCACCAAGAGCGAAGAGCGCGCCCAGGCACCGTTGATGACGCTGCTGCGCAACCGGCCGTTTGTTATTTTTCTTCTCGCCACAGCCATGATTCACGCCGCGCACGGCGTTTATTACGGCTTTTCCACCATCCATTGGACCTCGGTTGGCTTTTCCAACAGCACTATCGGGCTGCTCTGGGGCGAGGGCGTGATGGCCGAGATTTTGCTGTTCGCCTTTGGTGCGCCGTTGGTGCAGCGCATGGGGCCGATTGGCTTGATCGCGGCCGCTGCGGCGCTGGGCGCGCTGCGTTGGGCGGTGCTGGCGCTGACCACCGAGCTATGGATTATCGCTGTGGTGCAATTGCTGCATGCCGCAAGCTTCGGCGCTATGCATCTCGGCGCCATGCTGTTCATCACCCGCGCCGTGCCCAACGCCTACGCCAACTCCGCTCAAGGGCTGCTCGGCGGGCTTACATATGGCGCCGGTCTCGGCGGTGGGTTGCTGCTGGCGGGCTGGTTCTACGGCATCTATGGCGCCGGCGCCTACTGGTCCAACGCCGCCCTCTCAGCCCTCGCCCTGCCACTGGTGTTATGGCTCGGGATAATTTGGCGCGGCCAAGTAATCACCCCACGAGAAGCTTAATTAGCCAAAATTCGGGCGGGGCAGCTGTTTTTTTAACCCTCAAACGCCGGGAGCGGATGCGACCGCCCGGCACTTGAGGGCTTCTTAAAAACTCCTATATGTTTATTTTTTTGCTAAAATAAACATACGATCGCAATAGGGGCATTCGACCTCGCCGGCCTCGCCCATATTGAGATAGACCCGGGGATGGCCAAGCGCGCCGCCACCGTCGCAGTTAACTTCGGTACTGTCGCTTACAACTGTCTCAGGTGCGTCCTGTGGTGCGTCGATTCTCGTAGCCATATTACAACCCTTTTGGCGCGCGGCCTGATTGACCACGTTAGGCGGCAAATGATACCCATTCGGGCACGGCGATCAACTCCATACGCCGCATCTATGAAGAGGCAGATCCGGCCATGAGCCAACCCGAATTCGCAATTGAGGCGCAAGGTTTGCGCAAAGTGTATCGCCGCACCGGTGGCGAGGTGGTGGCGCTTGATCATTTCGATCTGACCATTCCGCGCGGCTCGTTTTTTGGCCTGTTGGGCCCGAATGGCGCCGGTAAATCCACTTTCATCAATATTTTCGCCGGCCTGGTGCACAAAACATCCGGCAGTGCCAAAATCTGGGGCCACGATATTGTGCGGGAGACCCGTGGCGCCCGGCTGTCCATTGGCGTGGTGCCGCAGGAGCTTGTGCTTGACCCCTACTTTACGGCGCGTGAGGCGCTTGAAGCCCAGGCCGGCTATTTCGGCCTGCGCAAGCCCGAGCGCCGCACGTCAGAAATTCTCGAGACGGTCGGCCTGACGGCAGAAGCGGAAACCTATCCGCGCGCCCTTTCCGGCGGCATGCGGCGGCGCCTGATGGTGGCCAAGGCGCTGGTTCATACACCGCCGATTGTCATCCTCGATGAGCCGACCGCCGGTGTTGATGTGGAACTGCGCCGGCAATTATGGGCCCACTTGCGGGAATTGAACGCGCGCGGCACCACGGTGGTGCTGACCACCCATTATCTTGAAGAGGCCGAGGCGCTGTGTGATACCATCGCTATTATCGATAAGGGCAAGCTGATCGCCTGCGAGCCGACCACCAGCCTGATCGAGCGCCTTGATATCAAGGGTCTGGTCATCACCAGCGCCGAGGATATGACGCAAATCCCGCCGGGCCTGGAAGGGTTTGAAGCGGAATTGCGCGGGCCGCGCCATCTGGCGCTACGCTACAGCCGCAGTGAAACGGAAATCGGCCAGCTGTTGGATTTGGTGCGGAATGCCGGGGTGACGATCAGCGACCTCACCACGGATGAGCCCGATCTCGAAGATATCTTCCTGCATCTGACCGGCGCGGGCGGCGCGTCACCCCAGGAGAGCAGCCCGCAGAATGATCAGAGAAGCCCCGGCATCCCCGGCCGCCGCGGCCCGCCCGGCGAAGATCCGGCGCGGCCTGGCAGCCTTTGATGCCAGTCAACCGACCCTAAACAAATAACAGCGGATAAAATCATGTCTCCAGCCATTCCGTTTCGTCGCGAGCTTGATTTCACCTACGGCGAATGTGCCACCCTGTCGCCATTGATCCGTCGCGTGATCGCCGACAATCCGGGGCCGTTCACCTTTCATGGCACCGGCACCTATATCGTTGGGCGCGGCGAAGTGGCGGTGATCGATGCCGGGCCGGATCTTAGCAGTCATGTGGACGCAATCCTGCGCGCGGTTGAGGGTGAAACGGTGAGCCATCTTTTGGTCACCCACACCCACCGCGACCATTCGCCGGCGGTGCGCGCCCTGAAGCAGGCAACGGGCGCTAAATCCTACGGCTTCGGACCGCATGGCAGTGGGCGAAAAGTTGATGCCGAGGCCGGAGACGAAGTTGAGGAAGGTGCCGACAATGATTTTACGCCGGATGTGACGCTTAAAGATGGCGATATCATCCAGGGTTCGGGGTGGACGCTCGAGGCATTGCACACGCCCGGCCACACCTCCAACCATCTTTGTTTTGCCCTGGCCGAAGAGGCGGCGCTGTTTTCCGGCGATCATGTGATGGGCTGGTCAACCACGGTGGTCTCGCCGCCGGATGGCAATATGGCCGCTTACATGGCCTCGCTCGCCCGTCTTGGCGCCCGCCCGGAGACCGTATTCTGGCCGACCCACGGCCCAGCGATCCACCAGCCAGCTGCGTTCGTCGCGGCGCTGATTGGCCACCGCGAAGCACGGGAAGAGCAGATATCAAAGTGCTTGCAGGATGGCATTGGGAAAATCCCCGATATAGTGCGCCACATGTATGCCGATGTGGACCCGATCCTCTACGGCGCCGCCGGACGCTCTGTATTGTCGCACCTGATCCATATGGTCGAAACCAAACGCGCCGCCTGCGAGGGCGCGCCGCACGGTGATACGAAATTCACGGTTTTTTATTAAAGATATTTTTAGAGGTCGGGCGGGGCACCTGTCTTATTGTTTGAGGGATCAAACAAAAAAACAGGTGTCCCGCCCGGCGTCGGAGGGAACAGAAAAAATATACTTTCCTATTCTTCGATCCGCGTTTGTTGCTCGGCGGTGAGGGTGTGCCACTCAGTATCCGCTTCGCTGCCATTTTCCCACACCAGGGCGGCGAATTCGGCGGCGCTGTCGAGCACCGTTAGCGGGTGGTGCCAGGTGCCGGTGTTGTAATTAATGCCCTGGTTGCCGCTGACAAGAAAAGCATCAAGGCACGCCATGTCCGGGCCGCCATCGGCGGCGTCAGGGCAGACCATGACAATGTAGCGCTCTGCGTTCAGCGGAAAGAAAGCCTGGCTCGAATGGGGGTGGCGTTCCATCACCTTCATATTGAGCGGCAGGGACACCGCATTGGCCCGGGCCAACAATATGTTCGGCGTGGCGTCATCCCGGCCGTTGGCAAGCTCGGCCTGATAGTCATAGCGCCCCGGCTTGTCAGGAACGTTGAGCAATTGGCCGTAAGGTGCAAAAGACTCAGTATCGATGGGACGTGCGGTTATGATTCTCATGACGCTATTATAGGCACAAGAATTTTTGAGGGGAGGCTAAAATGGCAGACGCAAAAAGATTACCCGAATTACCGGAGCAGGAGGCGGGTGGCGAGATCAAAGCCATCTATCAGGAAATCAGAAGCTGCTGCCGGGTGCCCATGGTGGCGCTAATCTATCGCCACCTCGCAACCCATGACGGCCTGTTGGAATGGAGCTGGCGGGTGTTGGCGCCGGCCATGCGTTCGGGCGCCTTGAGCGCTGCGGCGCGTGAAGCGGCGGCGCAACCGCTCGGCATTGCGCTGCAACCGCTCGCATTAAGCGAAGCCAGTGCACTCGGCCTGGCGCCGATAGATATTTCCGCCATCAGCTATACCGCCACCGCCTACAACACCGCCAATCCGCACAATATGATTGCTGTTCGCGTGTTGATGCATTTGCTGGCGTCAGACCAGGCGCACGGTAGTGTCGGTCTGGATGAGGGCTCGCCCGCCGCGCCCGTCGCTTATCCGTCCCTGCCGCTCCTGGTGCAGCTTGAACAAATGCCGCCGGCCTTGGCGCAACAGCTTGGGCGTTTACGCGTCGCCGGCGATGACGGCTCGCGCGGCATTGTACCGAGCCTCTACCGCCATCTGGCTTATTGGCCGAATTACTTAATGGCTGCGGCGGAGGCCCTCGAACCATTGTTCAAGAATGGCGAAGTTGAGGCTGCGGCGGTAAAAATCTTCGGCGCGGCAGATGAAAGTGCAAAGCAGCTTAGCGCTGAGCTCAGCGTCCATGATTCGCCGGAGGGTCGGCCAAGCGGCGCGGCGCGCGAGGCGCTGCTCGCCACTCTCGGCGCCTTCGCCAATACCATTCCTGAAATGATTGCGGTTGGTGGCCTGATGCGTGCTGCCCTGCCGCAGGATTAGGGGTTTTAACCTTTATTCAGCGGCGAACGTCATCTCAGCGCTGCCGAGGCCATCGATCTCGATCCGCACCGCGTCGCCCACGTCGCACCAATGGGTTTCCACCAGGCTGCCGGTGAGGATGAATTCGCCAGCGTGCAGCATTTTGCCGCGTTGAATGAAGCTGTTGGCGAGCCAGGCCAACACGTTGAACGGATGGCCCATGACGTCACGCCCGAAGCCGATGCCAACCGATTTGCTGTTGATCGACATTTCACCACGCAGCGAATAGATGTCGAGCGCCTGCCAGTCCCGCACCGGCACACCGAGCACACAGCCGGCATTGAAGAAATCATCGGCCAACATGGTTGGCATTTCGAGTTGGCCATAATCGACAAAGCGGTCATCGACAATTTCGATCGCTGCCATGCAGCTCTCGACTGCTCCGGCGACGCTGTCTTTATCGTAGGGTGCACCTGTCGGCCCAAGATCAGCACCGAGCTTGATTGCCATCTCGCATTCCACGCCGGGGCCACAATAAAGCGCATGCGCACGCTCGCCGCGTTCGTGAAAGACCGTGCTGGCATAAATGCCGCCGCTGCACGGCTGGTCGATCTTGAGATATTTCTGCATCACTTTGGTGGTGCAGCCTATCTTGTGGCCGCTCACGGAGCCCAAGCCCGAATGGACGAGGCGCAAATTGAGCGCATTTTGCACCTTATACGCCTCCTCAGCATCACCCGGCGTACAGCTCGCCGGAAGGTGATCAAGCTTGCGTTGTTCAAGCCGCATGCCGCGATAGATTTCAACGGCCTCATCAATTTTATCGGGTCCCATGGTCGCTCCTTTTTTTGATTGGCCCTCAAGCGCCGAGCGCGCGCATCCGCGCGCTTGGCTGCCTCGTATTAACTCGGGCGGGCAGTCGCCCTTGCCGGAATGCTGGTCGAATTCCGGCATGGAGGTGCCGTTTGCCAGATTCGCCTGACAGAATGCATAGAAAGTCAATTGGATGCTTGTATAAAGCTTAAATACTTATTTGAGGGCAGCCAGGTGGTGACAAGTCATAATAATAACTAGCGCGACCGCGCGCGCGAGTTAATACGAGGCAGCCAAGGTCACGGATGTGACTGCCCGGCGCTTGAGGGATCAAACAAAAAGACAGATCCTAAATCACACCATCTTGCTTGAGTTTGGCCAGCTCTTCTTCCGAGAAGCCGAGTTCGTCACCATAGATAGCCTGGATGCCATCACCCAGGGCCGGGCCGAGATGGTCGATGCGGCCCGGCGTGTCGGAGAGGCGCGGCAGCACGTTTGGCACCACGATATCGCCCGCCGTTTCATCCGCCACCGTCACCAAGGTTTTGCGCGCCTTATAATGCGGATCTTCGAAGATATCGGCGATGGAGTAGACCGGCGCAATCGGCACATCGCCGGCAACGCAGGCTTCCATTACCTTGTCGCGCGTCATGGAGAGCGTAAAGGCGCTGACCAGCCCGTCCACATATTCGCGGTTGGCAACCCGGTCGGCCGCTGTTTTGTAGCGTTCATCGGGGCCAAGTTCGGGGCGGTTCAACACTTCGGTCATGCGCACCCACATTTTATCGTTGGTGCAGGCAATCGCCACCCATTCACCATCGCCGCACTCAAAATGGCCATGCGGACAAACATTCGCCGTGCCGAGCCCGAGGCGCGGGCGGACGAAACCATTGGCCGCATAAAGCGGCGCCATTTCATCGAGCACGCGGAAGATGGATTCATAAAGCGCCACATCGATCTCCTGGCCTTTGCCTGTTTCCTCGCGCGCACGCAGCGATAACATAATGCCGAGCGCGCCGTACAGGCCGGAAATATAATCGGCAAGCGAGGTGGAGCCCGGCGTTAAGGGTGGCCCGCCCGGCTCGCCGGTGAGGTAGGTCAGGCCGCCAAAGGCATGGGCGATGCGGGCGAAGCCGGGGCGGTTTTTATAGGGGCCGTCCTGGCCATAGCCGGAGATGCGCAACAATACCAAGCGCGGATTGATCGCCTTCAGCACGTCCGGTCCGAGGCCCCATTTCTCGAGCGTGCCGGGGCGGAAATTCTCGCATAATACATCGGCGCTTTTGACCAGGCGCTTGAAGATCTCAGCGCCGGCCTCCTTACGCAGATCAAGCGTTACCGAGCGTTTGTTGCGCTGCTCGGAAAGCCAGGTATAGCCATCGCCATTGGGGCTGGGCGTGCCGAATTTGCGCAACGGATCGCCGCTGCCGGGCTGCTCTATTTTGATCACTTCGGCGCCGAATTCGGCCAATATGGCGGCGCTGAACGGGCCGGCGACAAAGGTCGCGAGGTCAAGCACACGGAGGCCCGTGAGCGGTTGTTTTTTATCGTCAGATGCATTTGTCATGGCGCAACAAAGCCGCGCTTTGCCGCGTCTGTCAATTACGTGGGTTTGCCCGGCAGGGCTGGCGCAGGGTGCCGTCTATGCGTTAAGGTTCGGACAAATTTAATTCGACAAATTGGGAGAGTGAGACATGTCGTTATTGATCAAGGGCGGAACTGTGGTGACGGCGGAAGAGACCTACCGCGCCGATGTCTATTGTGCGGAAGGAATCATTCAAGCGATTGGTGAAAATCTCGAAGCGCCTGGTGGCGCTGAGGTGGTAGACGCTGGTGAAGCCCTGGTAATCCCCGGCGGCATCGATCCGCACACCCATATGGAGCTGCCCTTCATGGGCACAGTGACGGCGGATGATTTCATGACCGGCCCGTCGGCGGCGCTTGCCGGCGGCACTACCATGATCATCGATTTTGTCATTCCAAGCCCCGAGCAATCCTTGCTGGAGGCCTATGACACCTGGATGAGCAACGCTGAGAAGGCACCGGCAGATTATTCCTTCCATGTTGCCATCACCTGGTGGAGCGATCAGGTGAAAGAGGAAATGGGCGTGCTGACGCGCGAGCGCGGCGTCAACAGCTTCAAGCATTTCATGGCCTATAAGGGCGCCATCATGCTCGACGATGAAGTGTTGCTGAACAGCTTCGACCGCTGTCAGGAGCTCGGCGCCATGGCCACCGTCCACGCCGAAAATGGCGAGCTGATTTATCATTTGCAAAACAAGCTGATGGCCATGGGCATCACCGGGCCGGAGGGCCATGTGCAGTCGCGCCCGCCGGCAGTGGAAGGCGAAGCAACGCAGCGCGTGATTGCGGTCGCCGGAGCCGTCAACGCGCCGCTTTATGTGGTGCATTGTTCGTGCAAAGAGGCTCTCAGCGCCATCGCCACGGCGCGCGCCAATGGCCAGGCTGTTTACGGCGAGGCCCTGGCACAGCATCTGGTAATCGACGAATCGACTCATTATCTGGAGGACTTCACCCAGGCTGCAGCGCATGTGATGAGCCCGCCCTTCCGCTCAAAAGAGCACCGCGACGCGATCTGGGGTGGCCTGCAATCGGGCACTCTGCAAACCACGGCGAGCGATCACTGCGCCTTCTGTGCACCGCAAAAGGCGATCGGCAAGGATGATTTTAGGCTGATGCCGAATGGCTGCGGCGGCACAGAGGACCGTATGTCGGTACTCTGGGACCAGGGCGTGAAGACCGGCAAACTGACCCCCAATGATTTCGTCCGCGTGACCTCAACCGCGACGGCGAAGATCTTCAACATTCATCCGCGTAAAGGCGAGATACGTGTCGGCGCGGACGCCGACATAGCCATTTGGGACCCCAACGCAAGCCGCACGGTTTCGGCCAAGACCCATCATTCCAACATGGACTTCAACCTCTATGAAGGCATGACCCTGACCGGCATCTCGCGCGCCACCATCAGCCAGGGCAAGCAGGTTTGGGACGGCAATGAACTGCGCGTTGAGAAGGGTGTCGGCCGCTATATCCCGCGCCCGACCTATTCCAGCGTGTTCGACCGGGTCAAAACCTATGCCGAGCTCAACGCGCCGCGCAAAGTGGAGCGCGCATAATCTGACGTATCAAGGCGTCACATAAAAGGGAGCATTTGCCATGTCATTGATCATCCGGGGCGGTACCGTCACCACGGCTGAAGAAAGCTATTCCGCCGATGTTTATTGCGCTGATGGCCTGATCCAGGCGATTGGTGAAAATTTGGAAGTGCCGGCGGGCGCCGAGGTGGTGGATGCCGGCGGCGCGCTGGTGATGCCGGGTGGTATCGACCCGCACACCCATATGGAATTGCCCTTCATGGGCGGGCGCACGGGCGATGATTTTTTTACCGGCCCGGCGGCGGGCATCTCCGGCGGGACGACGATGATCATTGATTTTGTCATCCCGGCCGCTGATGAGCGGCCGCTCGATGCCTTCCATGTGTGGCGTGCGCGCTCGGAGAAAGCGCCGGCGGATTATTCCTTCCACGTCGCCATCACCAGTTGGAGCGATCAGGTTGCCGAGGATATGGAGACGCTGACGCGCGACCATGGCATCAACAGCTTCAAACATTTCATGGCCTACAAGAACGACATCATGCTCGACGGCGAGCATTTGATGCAGAGCTTTCGGCGCTGCCGTGATCTCGGCGCCGTGGCGACGGTCCATTGCGAAGATGGTAACATGATCTGGCTGTTGCAGCAGGAACTGCTCGCCGCCGGCATCACAGGGCCGGAGGGCCACCCGCAATCACGCCCACCCGAGGTCGAGGGCGAAGCGACAAACCGGGCGATCCGCATCGCGCAGCTGCTCAACACGCCGGTTTATATTGTCCATGTCACCTGCCGCGAGGCGTTGCAGGAAATCACCCGGGCGCGCAGCGAAGGCCAGCGGGTTTATGGTGAATGTTTAGCCCAGCATCTGGTGGTCGATGATTCGGTCTATTACGACCCCGACCCGATCGTTGCCCGCGCCCATGTGATGAGTCCGCCGTTTCGCTCCAAGGATCATTTACGCGAGCTGTGGCGCGGCCTGCAATCGGGCAATCTGCAAACCACGGCGACCGACCATTGCGCCTTCTGCAATGCCGACAAAACCAAGGGCAAGGATGATTTTACCATGATCCCGAACGGCGCCAGCGGCGTTGAAGATCGCATGTCGATCCTCTGGGATCAGGGCGTCGAGACCGGCAAGCTGACGCCGAATGAGTTTGTCCGCATCACCTCGACCAACGCCGCGCAAATCTTCAACATCTATCCGCGGAAAGGCGCCATACGTATCGGCGCCGATGCCGACATCGTGGTCTGGGATCCCAAGGCCAACCGCACCATCTCGGCCAAGACGCAAAAGCAGAATAATGACTTCAATATTTATGAAGGCATGAATGTGACCGGCGTGGCGCGCAGCACCATCAGCCAGGGAAATTTGCTATGGCATGATGGTGATCTTCGTGCCGAGCCGGGCGCGGGCCGCTTTATCAAACGGCCGACTTTCGGCCCGGCTTTTGCTGCCTCTGAGCGCGCCCGCGCTCAGCGTCCGTGGCGCCGCGTCGCCCGGGTGGAAGCCGCAGAGTAGGACTAGCGCGCCGCATGAAAAGCGAGTAGCGGCACCGCCCGATATACGCCGCGCCTGATATCCTGTGGCATTATGCCTGTAGGCTTTCTTTGGCCGGTACGTCAAACTTGCCGTCTCTATCTTCTGTGGTGACCGGCAAGTCGGCAGCCTTATTATCGATGTGCGCAATCCGGATGAGTTCAGCGGAGAGGAGGGCCATATCCCGAGCGCACGCAATCTGCCCTTCGCCCATATGCCGGCGGTGCTGGGTCAGATCGCCGATGCCAAGCATTTGTCGATCGCGATCAATTGCGGCTCCGCCGGCCGCTCCGAGCGCGCCGCCAAACTCATGATCAATGCCGGTTTCCAAAATATCTCCATACATCGGGTTATTTGAATGACCCGATGTAACAATTACTTATAAGGGTCTGCCGCGTCGCGCAGGCCGTCGCCGAGAAAATTAAAGGCGAGAACCACCAGGATAACCGGCACCACCGGCAGCATTAGCCACGGGTAAAGCGCCACAGCATTGATATTCTGAGCCTCATTGAGCAAAACACCCCAACTGGTAATCGGCGGGCGCAGGCCGAGCCCGAGGAAAGAGAGCGCGGTCTCGCCCAATATCATCGACGGAATGGAGAGCGTTGCCGAGGCGATCAGATGGCTCATGAAACTGGGAATGAGATGGCGGCCGATAACGCGCCTTGGCCGCGCACCTAGAAGCACGGCGGCAGTGGCGAAATCCTCTTCGCGCAGGGCCAATAGTTTAGAGCGCACACCACGCGCCAGGCCGGTCCAGTCAATCAAGCCAAGAATGATGGTAATGCCGAAATAGACCACAATAGGCGACCAGGTCACCGGTAGTGCAGCGGAGAGTGCCATCCACAGGGGCAGTTCGGGGAACGAGCGAATAACCTCAATGAAGCGCTGGATGATGGTGTCTATCCAGCCGCCGTAATAGCCCGAGATGCCGCCAAGTAAGAGGCCGAGGACAAAGCTGATGGTGATGCCGATCAGGCCAACGGTCAGCGAAATACGTGAGCCTGCGATAACGCGAGAAAACATATCGCGCCCCAACCTGTCAGTGCCAAACAGGAACAGGGTGCCGTCTTCAGCTGGACAGATGAAGTGGAATCGCCCGGGTATGAATCCCCAGAATTCATAGTCATCGCCAAGGCAAAACCAGCGGATAGTTTGAATTTTCGTGGTGTTGCGCTCATAAATTCGCTGCAGATTTTCCATGTCGAGATGGTATTTGAGGCCATAGACGAAGGGCGCACGCAGGCTGCCCTCATGGAACAATTGCACCGCTTGCGGCGGCGCATAGATATGGTCGACATCGCGGGTATGCAGATTATAGGGCGCAACGAACTCAGCAATGATAATGACGAAATAAAGTACCAGCAGAAAAATACCGGCAATCACGGCAATGCGGTGGCGGCGCAGCTTCCACCACATCATCTGCCATTGCGAGGCCATATAGAAGCGCTCCTGCTCAGGCGTGAGCGCGAGAGTCGAAAGCGGATCGAACGGTGCGTCGCTGACAAAATGCTTGAGCGGCTCGGAGCCGCCTGACGTGTCTTCTCCCTTGTTCTGATCACTCATCGCGTGACGCCTCCTGAAAGGCGAATACGCGGATCGAGAACCGCTAAGAGAATGTCAGAGACAAATACGCCAATCACGGTGAGGAAGGCCATGAACATCAGGAACGAGCCGGCGAGATACATGTCCTGGGTGCGCAGCGCATCGAGCAACATCGGCCCGGTGGTCGGCAATGATAGCACCACCGAGACAATGGCGGCGCCGGAGATCACTTGCGGCAGAATATTGCCGATGTCGGAAATAAACGGATTGAGCGCCATGCGCAGCGGATATTTGATCAGCAGCTTACCCGGCGGCAGGCCCTTGGCGCGCCCGGTGGTGACATATTGCTTCTGCAATTCATCGAGCAGATTGGCGCGTAGGCGGCGAATCATGCCAGCTGTGTTCGAGGTGCCGATCACCACCACCGGTACCCAGAGATGTTCGAGCACCGAGAGCAGTTTGCCGCCACTCCACGGCTTGCCGAGATATTGCGGGTCCATCAAGCCGCCGATTGAGGTGCCAAACGCCACATTGGCGACATAGAGCAAAACCAGGGCGAGCAGAAAATTGGGCGTCGCCAAGCCAAGAAAGCCGAGGAAGGTCAAACCGTGGTCGCCGGCGCTATATTGATGCGTCGCCGAATAAACGCCTATCGGGAAAGACACAATCCAGGTGAAGATGATGGTGGTGAAGGAGACAATGAAGGTCAGCAGCAGACGATCACCAACAACCTCATCGACCGGCAGATTATATTCAAACGAATAGCCCATATCGCCTTGCAGCAAGCCCAACAGCCAAATGCCATATTGCTCGACCATCGGTTTATCGAGGCCATATTGCTGGCGCAGAAACTCAATTTTGTCGAGGTTGGAGCCTTCGCCCTGTGCCTCCAATTCGGCAATATAGGTGGTTAGGTAATCGCCCGGCGGCAGCTGGATGATAATAAAGGAGAGCATGCTGATCGCCAGCATGGTCGGAATCATGATGAGGATACGCCGGACGATAAAGGTCAGCAAGGTACGCTCACCGCCGTCTCCAATGGATTAGCCATCATCATCATTCGTCTTTAAACCCGATGCGCGCCGCTTCGTCGATACGGCCGAGGAAAATTGGATTGGCGGCGCCAGCGAAATATTCGTCGGTGGCTTTTCTTGATCCTTCATATGCGCCATAGTCATCAACGATCAAAGCGCCGCGGCGGGTAAGCCGGGGATAAAGGTGATTGAGCTCATGGCGGGTTGAGCGATACCAATCCGTATCGAGGCGCAGCAGGGAAATCTGCTCAGGCGCAATTTCCGGAATGGTTGCCTCAACGTCGCCCTCAACGAAATGCAGCTTGTCTTCAGGGTAGCCGGTGGCGGCCATGTTGGCACGCACTTCTGCAAGTCCCGCATGGGCCCATTCGTTATAGCCATCGCGCTTAAAAGCCTTCCAGCGCGAGTTCTGCTCCATGCCATCTTGGCTGCGCACATCGACGCTCTCGGGTTCGGTCATGCCGGCATAGGTATCGTAGAGATAGATATCGCGCGATGTATCGCCGAGCGCTTTCAAGGTGAGCGCAATCATCATGGAGGAGCCGCCACGCCAGATGCCGCACTCCACCATGGCACCCGGCACCTGGTTGGCGTGCAGGAATTTAACCGTCTGGTAGAGCGTGTACATGCATTCAACGGAGGTCAGCGTATAGGCGTTCGCTCGCTCATAGAGGGTGACGAATTCCGGCTCCATGTCATGCGGCACATGAAGCGCGCGGCGCTTGATATCATATTGCGGCATTTTACGGAGCGAAAAATTATAGCCCAGGCGGAAGGCGAGTTTGCGCAAACTCCGGTTTATTCCGCCGCGCGTCGGCGCATGCACAGGCGTCTGCCCGATGCGGTTTGAAATATGCGCCCTCGGTGTTTCTGTCATCACGCTAATGCTTCTGGGTGGGAAGAACGGACACTAAGCTTCATCCACCAATTTATGTACAATTTTATTGCTCGCTCCGGGCAAGCCGTCGCGGTGCAACCAGGGGGTCATGCGCCGGTTGACGTTGGAGAGGCCTTCCAACAGGCCCGGCACCACCACCTCGGAGGGCAGGTTTTGTTTAGGCATGGCGCGCAGCGCAGCCACCATTTTGGCTGGATCACGCTTGCCGTCATCCAACAATACATTGGCAAGACCAAGCTCGCTCGCTTTCGAGGCGCGGATGCGTTGCTCGAGACGCGGCTTCTCACGCGGGATGATGAGCGCACGCTTATCAAACGACAGGATTTCGCAAAATGTATTGTAGCCGCCCATGGCCACAACCCCGGCGGCGTGGGTTATGAGGCTTTCGAGATGGGGATCGAAAGTGATGCAACCGACCCGGTCGAGCAGGTTGGCGCGCTTGGCAAAACGGGCGCGCACTTCGGGCGCCATAAACGGCCCGAGTACCAACAGCACCGGATAGGGCAATAGCGGATCGGTCTCATAGGCACTCAATACCCAATCGATCATTTCCTCGCCGTCGCCGCCGCCGCCGGTGGTCGCCAGCAAATAGGGCCGCTTGACGATATCGAGGTCAGGTAGGCCCGTGGCGGCGCCGACTTGGCGCGGCAGATAGCCGGTATAAACAATTTTGCGCTGGGTTTTTTCACTCAGCTGCATCATCTCGAGCGGGTCACAAATCTGCGGCAGGCCATAGACCCATATTTCATCATAGAGCTCTTCGAGCACCGGGCGCACATTCTTCGAGCGCCACTCAGCAACGAGCATATTGGGTTCGTCCATCACGTCGCGCAGCCCAAGAATCAGACGGGTACCGCGCTCTTTCAACATTTCGAGCGTTTCTTTGACTTCGCCGCGAAGGCCAATCGGCTCTTTGTCGACGATGAAGATATCCGGATCAAAGATGCTTGCCGTATGCTTGATAATCGAAGAGCGCAGCATCAGCGTTTCCTCGATATCCATATGCAGGCTGAGCGAGGTGTATTCGCCGTTTCTCAATTTGATCACGCCGGGGACACGGACAAAATCCACCCGAGTGCGAAAATCAAAGCTGCCGATAATTGGCGAGCCCGAGAGGATCAGCACCGTCAGATGTTTATGCTGCTCCACCAGATGATGGGCGATGGTGCGACAGCGGCGCAAATGCCCCAGCCCGAACGTGTCATGGCTGTAAATCAAAATACGCGAGCTCTTGCTGCGGCTCACGTGATTCGTTGCACTTTGCATCACTCAACCTCCCTCAGCATCCCTGTGCATCCGGCGCACTATTAATTTGGGCCGGTTATTCATCGAACCAGAATGTGTCCGGCATATAGATGCCCAAATGTGCGCCCGGATTCCAATTATATATTCCCTCAATCGGCACGTTACGCAAATTATTCGCGACTACGACCGGCTGTAACACACCACTGATCAGGCCGATGGTAAACACGTTGTCGGCGTGTAGGTCGAGCATTTCATGCCAGATGCGTTGGCGTTCCGGTCCGCGCCCGATGCGAAACCATTCTTCATGCAGCTCGAGCAATTGCGCCGCAGCCGGCAGCGCCGGCGCTTCGCCGGCCATGCCGGAGGTCTCGTAATGCTGGCCCCATTTTGACCATTGCAGGCCGGTTTGCCGCGTTGGCGCGAATTCCCCCGGGCTCATATTGGCGGTCGGCATAGCGTTTTCATAGCCAGCCCAGATCACCATCTGCGAATCACCGGCATAGATGCGGTTGCGGAACACTTCGCGTTGCGACGGCTTGGTGTACATCTTGATGCCGATCGCGGCCCAGGCATCACGCACCAGTTCGAGCACATCCGATTGCTCGGTATCTTCGCCCGCCGTCTCAACGATGATTTCCATCCGCCGGCCATCCGCCAGCAGGCGATAATCATCATCGTCAAACTCGGTTAGGCCAATCTCATCCATTAATTTATTGGCCTGCTCCGGATCATAATGCGACCATTCATCGCGGTATTTAGGCCGAAATAACGGACTGTCAGGCAGCACCGTATTGTTGCCCTCAATGCCGAGGCCGTAATACATCACCTGATTGATTTCATGGCGGTTGATGGCCAGCGAGAGAGCGCGGCGCAAACGCACATCGCGGAACAGCGCTTGCCAGACTTCATCGCGAACATTGAGATTGGGATAAAGCGCGAGCCGCGCGCCGCCTGCCGTGCGCCACAGCCGCACCGTATATTTATGCCGCTCTTCGCCCTCTTTAAGGAAGGTATAGTCGCTGAAATTGAGGCTGCGCGACTGCAGATCAATCTCACCCGAGCCAACCTTGGCTGGGATCAGCTTGCTGTCGGCGACGGTCATGGTGACTTTGTCGATATAGGGCAGTTGCAGGCCGTTTGGATCAACGCGATGAAAATAGGGATTGCGCATACCGACGAAGCGCGTTGCCGGCGGGCGGGTGGAGTTTATCCAGGGTTGCAGTGTCGGCAGCTTCGGATTGTCGAATTTATACTGATTGTCCTTGGAATTATGCTCCGCCGCCCAATTGCGCATCATCCGGCTGGAGAGCGCGCTCTTTTTCTTCTTCTTCTCTTTGTATCTGTCGTGAAACTGCTTCAGGTAATGGGCCGGGCGATAGATGAACAGCGGCGCGGCGCCGGCCAGGGAGGGCAGGAAGGTCGGGTTGGGTTTAGACCAGCTATAGCGAACCGTCGTTTCGTCAAGAATTTCGACCAATGGCAATTCATTATCGACCTTGAGCGCACGCGGTGGCCCGGACGGGGAAAGCTCTTCATTATTGGCCACATCCTGCCAATAATAGCGAAAATCCTCACTGGTGAAGGGGTGGCCGTCAGACCATTTGTGGCCTTTGCGTAACTTTAGCGTATAGACGAGCTCATCCTCAATGAGCACATCGGCAAGAATATCGGGCACTAGGTCCAGCGCTTCGTTATAGGTCACCAAGCGGGTATAGCCATAGACCGAGAACATTTTTACGTCCTTGGAGCGGTGAATCAGCATGCGCCAAGTACCGCCATGACGGCCGGGGCTCATCCCCTCGCGGCTCATCTCGACAATACGCGGCTCAGCGGGTAGGCGCTCGGCGATCGGCGGCAGCTCGCCGGCTGCAACCTGGACTTCGAATAGTGGCGTCTCTGAATAGGTCAGGGCGTGCGCGCTAAAGCCGGCGTCCGCGAAGGGCAACAGCCCAAAGGAAGCTACAAATAGCGCCAGCGCTGGTAACAGCGCGCCAAGCGTTCTAGAAAATAAAAAAGGCTGAATGGACACGAATTCGCCACTCCGCCAAAAGCTCTAGCGGGATGCCCGCATGGGAAGCAGCGCGCAGATATGCGTCACCCCCGGTTTATCGGCCACATTATGTTCTCCCCGGCAAAATGCAGGATCCGTCATCATCATTCCGCCCCCGTTTTGCGGCCGCTGATTTTGTATACGCTTTTTGGCTCCGTCGTCGTCTCGAGCACCCGAGCCATACCAGACTATCATATAGCTCTCTGCCGGTCGAATAAATCAAACGCCGGGCTGCGGCGGCGATGCGCGGTGTTTATCATTGCCACATAACTGTTTAGGCTGGCTGTAACAGGGTGCCGGCAGCAAGGCGGCGGGAGTAAAAAAATGGAAGAAAGCCGTCTCGATCAGTTCATTCGCCGCATCATGGCGCAGCGCGAGTGTTTGAACATGGCTGCCGGGCTCATTTCCACCACCAGCGGTGTTATTATTGAGCTTGGCCTCGGCAATGGCCGCACTTACGACCATCTGCGCGAGATCTTTCCGGCGCGCGAGGTTTATGTGTTTGAACGCGATGTTGCCGCCCATCCGGATTGTATCCCGGATGAGAAGCACCTCATTCGCGGCGATTTTCAGGACACCTTGCCAGATGCCATAGCGCGCATCGGCGCGCCAGCGGCGCTTATTCATGGTGATTTCGGCAGCGCCTTCCCTGAGCGTGATGCGGAATTGGCCGCTTGGCTCGGCCCGGTACTGCGCTCGCTGGCGGCGCCCGGCGCGTTAATTATCACTGACCGCGCGCTCGGCGATGGCATCTGGCCGGAGGAACCTCTGCCGCACAAGGTCTCACCTGGTGTTTATTTCATGTACCGCGCCGTGCCGCTGCATTAGCTGCACGCAGTCGCCGGGCCTTTCTTAATCGGCGCGATGGGCTCAATCGGCGAGATGGGTGAAATATTCCGCCTCGATAACCTCTTCTTAGCCCTCTGCGACGCCGGGCCGCATCCATGCCAATACCAACGCTGACGTGCCCTTCTTCTGAAAATATTAGAGCCTGAGCGGAAACCAGAGGTCGGCCTCAACTGTGATTTCCGTGGGGCCGACAAAGCGGTCAACCATCTTGCGTGGATCATCCAGAATCGGATTTTCGCTGCCTTGGCCGATGTAAAGGCGCATGCCGTCATTGACCAGGGCCAGCATTTTAAACTGGCCTGATTCGGGAAAGCGGACAAAGCCGGTGATGATGGCGGCGACGATCGAGCCGCGATTCGTGCCCAGCACTGGACCCTGCTAATCGGCAACAAAGTCGATCGTTTCCAAGGGCGCGCCGCGGTCGGGTTTCTGGCTCCCGAGCCAGGCATAGAGCTGACCAAGTCTGTCCAGTTTTATATAATAATAATCGACCGCCAGGCCCGGCTTGAGGGTGCTTGCCTCCGGTTGCGGGTTCGCCGCGACGGCGGTTTCAGCCTGTGCCGGCGCCATTCCGAACAACCCCGTCAAGGTGAGCGATAACACTATTGAAAACGCCAACACCAGTTTGGGTAAGGTGTTGGGAATTTTCCCCCATTTATTCTTCGCCATGTTTCTCACCTTTCTATATTCCTTAAGATGCGGCAGCGGTTATGCCTTGCGCCAGTGATGGATTGGCGCGCACGAAATGTCCCGGCTCAAACTCGACCAAATCTAAAGTGCCTTGGCCGTCGATGGTGAAGGGCTGAGGCCAGGCCGAGGGGATCGATGCCTTGCCTTCCATCAGCGCGCCCAAGTCGAGTTTATTGTCGAGGCTGGGCTCCGGCACGGCAGACAGCAACGCCTTGGTATAGGGGTGGATCGGATTGCGGAACAATTCCTCGCGCGGCGCGATTTCAACCAACCGTCCGGCGCACATCACGGCAATGCGCTGGGCGATGTAATCGACCACCGCGAGATTGTGCGAGATGAAGAGATAGGTCAGGCCGAGCTTTTCCTGCAGATCTTTCAGCAGGTTGAGCACCTGGGCCTGAATGGAGACATCGAGGGCCGAGACGGGCTCATCACAAATGATCATCTCGGGGCGCAGCGCGAGTGCGCGGGCAATGCCGATGCGCTGGCGTTGGCCGCCGGAGAAGCTGTGCGGATAGCGCCTGAGATAGCGCGGGTCGAGACCGACAAGGCGCATCAACTCCTGCACGAACTCGCGCCGTTCCCGATTGTCGCCAATTTTATGGATAATCAGCGGCTCGGCGACGATGTCATAAACCGTCATGCGCGGATTGAGCGAGCCGAAAGGATCCTGAAAGATAAATTGAATCTTGCGCCGGAATGGAATCAATTCGCCAACCGAGAGGGCGCGGATATCAATCTGTGAGCCGTGATCATTGAAGGTGATCTCGCCGCTATCAGCTTCGATGGCGCGCAGAACCAATTTGCTGAGCGTGGTTTTGCCGCAGCCGCTTTCACCCACTAGACCAAGGCACTCACCGCGCTTGAGGGTAAAGCTGACATCGTCAACCGCGCACAGTCTGCCGGCCGCTTTGTCGCCAAACAGGCCAGCCTTACGGATGATATAGTTCTTGGTGACATGGGAAACCTTGAGCACTGTCGGGTCAGCGCCGGGCGCTGTTGGCGGTACTTTACCTTTGTCCAGCAGGGTGCCGGTCTCCGCCTTAATCTCGCGGATCGGTACCAGGCGCTCGCCGGGCTCCATATTGAAGCGCGGTACAGCGCGCAGCAGGGATTTCAGATAGGGATGCTCAGGCTTGCGGAATATATCCTCAACCGAGCCGCTTTCCATCAGCTTGCCGTGATACATGACGACAACTTCATCGGCGACATTGGCCACCACGCCGAGATCATGGGTGATCATCAGCACTGCCATGGACAATTCGCCCTGCAGGTCTTTCATTAATTTTAGAATTTGCGCCTGGATGGTGACGTCGAGCGCGGTAGTTGGCTCATCGGCAATCAACAGCGCCGGGCGGCAGATCAGCGCCATGGCGATCATGGCGCGCTGACGGAGACCACCGGAAAGCTCAAACGGATACGTCTTTAACGCCCGCTCCGGGTCGGGAAAGCCGACCAGGCGCAGTATCTCCTGGGTGGTGTGAATGACCTCTTTCTTGCTTGCCGAACTGTGCAGGTGGAAGGCCTCGCCTACTTGGTCGCCGATCGTATGCAGCGGCGACAGGGAGGTCATGGGTTCCTGAAATATGATCGATATGCGCCCGCCGCGAATGTGGCGCATTTTTGCGCTGTTGGGATTGAGTTTGACGATATCGATGGGCGGGCCGTCATTCGCCGGATCGTCGAGCAATATCTCGCCGCTTTCAATGCGCGCCACCTTGGGCAGGATCTGCATGATGGATTGCGAGACAACCGATTTGCCAGATCCGGATTCGCCTACCAGCGCTACTGTGCCGCCCTTGGGGACGCGGAACGATATGCCATCGACCGCCTTGATAATGCCTTCGGCGACATGAAAATGCACTTTGAGATTGTTGACTTGCAGAAGGTCTTTCACAGCTCTCACGCGTCTCCGCTTGTAAACGCCGCCGCATGGCTCGCATCGAGCACGCCGAGGGCGTTTAGGTTTTGCAGGGTCTCCGGGCCTAATTCTAGGCCATGTCGGCGCACTCCATGGGCCGCGCGCGACAGTAGCTTGTCGAAACCATCCAATGTGGAATCGACCCGTATCGTCCGTTTGTTGCCTCGCAGGCGAAGCTGCATCCACCCTCCGTGCCGGTCGCGGCGGGTGGAAAAATAGCTGAGCTTAAGCTCAGCTATTTCGCTCCACGGAATCGTCGCGCCCCACAAACTGTTTAACGTCCCGCCTAAGGTTACGCCGCTGTCCGAGACCTCGACAAATACATTGTGCCGAAGTGCGGTACGGAGGCCAAATATAAAAAACAGCAAAGCGAACCCGGAAAGCGCGCCGGTGACAGCCTGTAAGGGGGTTACCAGGGCGAGCGGCAGCAGGGTGAAAGTGAGGCCGAGAAAGGTATAGAAATATTCCAGCGCGATGGCGCGCCGGGGATAACGCCAGCGATTGACCTGCCCAACCGTCATGTCACCACCACCACCACCATCATCATTTGGCTGCCTTACCAAAAAGCGCGGTTGGCTTAGGCCAATGAGCGCCGGGATGGCCAGATAGGTGGGCGAAAAACGCGGCCATGAACTGCCACGCCGCCGCATCCTGGCGCAAATGATGGCTCATCAGGCCGGTTGGCTCATTCATATCCACCTCATTTTGTCGCCGTGCCCGAAGATGGGTGCAGGCCAGCTCCAGCGCTGCCGCTTCACCGACGAAAGCCGCCCCCTGGCGCCGCGCGGGGTCATTACATTAACCTATGCCGCCTAATCCGGGCGGCTGCCCTTTCGCATCACTTCCAGATTGGCGCGTAGGCTGTCGGTCACCGTCAGCGCCGCTTCGAGCGCGCGGCGGCCATCTTCGCCGCTGACGAT
>Ga0209403_10001948_pt1 | contig 25507 bp, 23 predicted proteins | sample ArcticOcean_MG_C_8_FD_187440 | JGI IMG/M metagenome (GOLD analysis project Ga0209403, IMG submission 187440) | Marine microbial communities from western Arctic Ocean - ArcticOcean_MG_CB11_86 (SPAdes) (version 2) | ecosystem: Environmental > Aquatic > Marine > Oceanic | place: Arctic Ocean... | reverse complement strand
TGACGACGAGCCAAAAGGCACCCCGCAGGAAGTCGCCGTTATAGATCTGTCCGACCCCGGGAATGATGATGCTGAGCACGCCGGCCACGCCCGGGTGGCGCGCCTCCGCCGGTGTGGTCACGTGCGGTGTCCTTTTCGGGGCATCGTCTGCCCCGTGATCAGCGGGCGTCCTCGCACGGCGTACCACTCACGTTGGCAAGGAGGATCAGCGGCCGGCGTCCGCGGCGGACGAGGGTGTGCGCGGTGCCGCGAGGAATCGACACGAAGCTGCCGGCGTCGAGCGGTGTGTCGGCGCCACCGGTCCGTGCCGCGCCTTCTCCGGCGATCACGTAATACGTGACCTCGGCGGTGTCGTACAGCCGTTGTGGCTGGTCCTGATTCAGTTGGACCAGCGTGCTCCGCGTGTTTCCGCTGCACGACACGAGCGTGTCGCGACGGAGTTGATTCTTGGGAATCAACTCCTGCTCGATAAGATCCACCAGGGACACGGTTCGAGGCGCGCCCGTCGGTCCGATCGGGGGCGCGACTGGTGCCGGCGGCGGAGGCGGTTCTGGAGGTGGCGGAACGGCATAGAGCATGATGTCGATGATGGCCGTCTGGCCGGCCGCAAGCGCGATCTCCTTCTCGAACGACACGACGCGCTCACCGCTGAATCGGACCCGATACGTGCCGCCCAACATCCCGGTGAAGCTGACCTGCCCGCTGTCGTTCGTCTGGCCGCCGCGACCCGAGGCGCCGAGCACATTCACGTCTACGCCCGGCAGCGTGGCCCCCTGCGGATTGGTGACCGTCATGGACATTCCTGATCGGGTGTCCGATGTCTGGGCGTACGCGACGACGCTCGCCAGAACCAGTGTGATCGCGACGAGTTGGCGCATCGGGCGAGTATAATCGGCTCTGGCCGCCAGAGGTATCCCGGTAGGGGATTGAGACAGACTCTTGGAACCTGATCCGGTTCGCACCGGCGCAGGGAGAGCGGCGCCGTCCCGGTTTTTGGGTGACTTCATGATTGATTTTTCTGCCGCGTATCCGAATTCCGGAAAGGTCTACGAAGCGCGCACGGTGCCGCTGTCACCAGGGGGGGCTGCGATCGATGTGCAGGTCCCCATGCGCGAGGTGACGCTAGGCGGTGGTGAGGCGCCAGTTCGGTTGTACGACACCAGCGGCCCGCAGGGGCACGACGTGCGCGAGGGGCTGCCCAAACTGCGGCAGTCCTGGATTGACGCCAGACGCGCGACGGGCGATATCGGCACGCAACTCTCATACGCACGTCGCGGGGAACTCACACCCGAGATGGAGTTCGTCGCGGCGCGCGAAGGACTGCCGGCGGAGTTCGTACGCGAGGAGATCGCGCGCGGGCGCGCGATCATCCCAGCCAATATCCGCCACCTCGAACTCGAGCCAATGATTATCGGCCGCAACTTCCTGGTGAAGATCAACGCGAACATCGGCAACTCTGCTGTGCGGTCGTCGATTGAGGACGAAGTTGAGAAGCTCCAGTGGTCGACGCTCTGGGGTGCCGACACGGTGATGGATCTGTCGACAGGCGAGGACATTCATGAAACGCGTGAATGGATCATTCGGAATTCTCCTGTGCCCATCGGCACGGTGCCGATTTACCAGGCGCTTGAGAAGGCGGACGGCCGGCCGGAGGACCTCACCTGGGAGATGTATCGCGACACGCTCGTCGAGCAGTGCGAGCAGGGCGTGGACTATTTCACCGTACACGCAGGCGTGCTGCTGCGCTACGTACCGATGACCGCTCAGCGGCTTACCGGCATCGTGTCGCGCGGCGGCTCCATCCTGGCGAAGTGGTGTCTGGCGCATCACCAGGAAAATTTTCTCTACACGCACTTCCGCGAGATCTGCGAGATCATGCGCGCCTACGATGTGTCGTTCTCGCTCGGAGACGGCCTGAGGCCTGGCTCGATCGCCGATGCGAACGACGAAGCGCAGTTCGCCGAACTCAAGACGCAGGGCGAGCTGACGCGAATCGCGTGGGAGTACGACGTCCAGGTGATGAACGAAGGCCCCGGCCACGTTCCCATGAATCTCATCAAGGAGAACATGGAGAAGCAGCTCGAATGGTGCGACGAAGCGCCGTTCTATACTCTCGGACCGCTAACCACAGATGTCGCGCCGGGCTACGACCACATTACGTCCGCGATCGGGGCGGCGATGATCGGGTGGTATGGCACGGCGATGCTCTGCTATGTGACGCCAAAAGAGCACCTTGGGTTGCCTGATCGCGACGACGTGAAGGCCGGCGTGATCGCGTACAAGATTGCCGCACACGCGGCGGACCTGGCCAAGGGCCATCCACGCGCACAGGTGTGGGACGACGCGCTCTCGAAAGCGCGCTTTGATTTCCGGTGGGAGGATCAGTTCAACCTGGCGATGGATCCCGTCACGGCCCGTGCGTATCACGACGAGACGCTTCCAGCGGACGGCGCCAAGGTCGCCCACTTCTGTTCGATGTGCGGCCCCAAGTTCTGCTCCATGGAGCTGACGCAGCAGGTGCGCGATTACGCGGCAAAGAACGCGGTGACTGACGTTGACGCGCTCCGTGCCGGCATGAAAGAAAAGTCGGATGAATTTCGCCGCGAGGGCGAAATCTACGTAAAGAGCTAGGGCTTCCGGCTCGTAGCGCCGATGGTAGGCGGGCGCGCTCGCCGGCCCCAGGGTGTTGCTGTCAGCCATGCGTCTAGGAGCGGTGGCCAAGAGGAATCACGTGGCCAAGATACTGGTAACTGGAGGCGCGGGTTTCATCGGCGCCAACTTCGTTCGCTACACCATCGATAACCTGCCCAGGCACGAGATCACGGTTCTCGACGCGCTGACCTACGCAGGCAATCGTGCGAACCTTGAAGGAGTCGAGAGTCACATTCGATTCGTCGAGGGTTCGATCGTCAACGAAGACGTGCTCGAACCGCTTGTTCGAGACTGTGACGTCGTCGTCCACTTTGCAGCCGAATCGCACAACGACAATTCGCTTGAGGATCCGTTTCCGTTCGTCGAAACCAACCTGATCGGTACATTCCGAATTCTGCAGGCCGTACGGAAATTCGAGAAACGTCTTCATCACATCTCCACCGACGAGGTCTACGGCGATCTGGCGCTTGACGATCCGGCGAAGTTTACCGAGGACACTCCGTACAACCCGTCGAGCCCCTACTCCGCCTCGAAAGCTGGATCGGACATGCTGGTTCGCGCGTGGGGGCGTTCGTTCGATCTCCACATGACCATCTCCAACTGCTCGAATAATTACGGTCCGTATCAGCATGTCGAAAAATTTATCCCCCGCCAGATCACGAACGTGCTCGCCGGAAACACGCCGAAGCTGTACGGCGAGGGCCTTAATGTTCGGGACTGGATTCACGTTGACGACCACAACAGTGCGGTCCATGCGATCCTCGAGAAGGGGCGCAGCGGCGAGACCTATTTAATCGGCGCGGACGGCGAACGGAACAATCGGCAGGTCATCGAGATGATTCTCGAAATGCTCGGGAAGGGCGCCGAGGACTACGACCGAGTGCGCGATCGTGCGGGCCACGATCTCCGCTATGCCATCGACTACTCAAAGCTGAGCACAGAACTTGGTTGGAAACCCAGTTTCACGAAGTTCGCGGATGGGTTGCAGCAGACGATTCACTGGTACGCTGCCAATCAGCAGTGGTGGCGTCCGCAGAAAGAGGCGACCGAGGCGAAGTACCGGAAGAAAGGACAGTAGCCGCGATCGGGGCCGGAGTGGCGAGGGACAGCCGTCCGCCGCACAAGGGCAGCGGTGGGGCCTATTCGGGGACCAACGGCGGCGCCGGGACGATCATGATGATCGACGGGAACCGAGCGGGCTCGGCGCCTGGCCCTGGATTCGGGTAACCCTCGCTGCCCCACGTCCAGTCCTTGATCGTCACTCCAGGCGGAAAGGCCATGGTTTCATCCCTGAAGCGACCCACTTCAAACATGTGCGTCGGCGGCTCATCGAAGACGCGGTTCCCACGGTCGTCCAGCAGCGTCTGGTAGTAGCCAACCAGGCCGGTGAACGGTGCGGTCGTGCCGAAGAGGTAGTACCGCTGCGCGCGGCCAGCGTTGTAGGAACCGATGAATTGCGCCGTCGGATAAATCGGGAACCCGAGCGTGGCTTCCGTCGGCACACCCGTGTCAGTTGCCACGATTGCGGGCTGCGCCGGCGGCGGCACCTCTGGCGGCAGCGCCTGAGAAGGTGGATCCTCTGGTGCCGGAGCGGTAGGCTGCGGCGGCGGCGGCACCTCTGGCGGCAGCGCCTGAGAAGGTGGACCCTCTGGTGCCGGAGCGGTAGGCTGCGGCGGCGGCGTCGTGCTGGGGCGGGGAAAGGGTCGCGGTGTCTGCCCTGAGGCGGCCGTCGCAATCATCAATAGAACGGAGAGACAGATGGCCAGCCGTGTCATCGACCCATTATAGAGGTGAGACTGGCATTCAGGCGCGACTGAGCTACGCGCGCTCCACAGAGCGCCAGTAGTCGAGGATGTCATCGAGCGTACGGTCGAAACCGAGGCGGGGTTCCCAGCCGGTCTCCGTGCGCAGGCGGGTCGCGTCGCCGATCAGCACCGGAAGGTCGTTGGGGCGCAAGCGCGCTTGATCTAGCACGATCTCCACGGCGACGCTCGATCGGGCAACCAGCGCGTTGAGGACCGCCCGCATCTGCCTGCCGACCCCGGACGCCACGTTGTAGACCCTTCCAGGTACGCCGCGCTCCATCAGCAACGCGTATGCGCGAACCGTGTCCCGTACGTCGGTCAGATCGCGGTGCGTTTCGAGATTGCCGACTCGAATGACCGGCTCGGCGCGACCGTGCTCAATCTGTGCGATCTGGCGCGCCATCCCGGCGACGGCGAACGTCGGGTCTTGTCGAGCGCCGATATGGTTGAACGCACGGGCGATCACAACCTCCACCCTGTCTTCGACCATCGCCCTGATGCCGAGCTGCTCCTGTGCGAGCTTGCTCACCGCGTACGGACTCGCCGGCCCAATCGGGGAGTCTTCCACCAGGGGAGCCGTTGCCGCAGCGTACACGTTTGCAGAGCCTGGAATGACGATGCGGCATGGAGCGCCGGCCCGACGAATCGCATCGAGGAGAAAGTGCGTGCTGAGCACATTGCTCGCCATTGGTAGGGCCGTATCTTGCCAGGAGCTGCCCACGTGTGCAGCTCCCGCACAGTGGTAGACCGCGGTTGGGCGGAGCGCAAGAATCTCTTGCCGCACCTGCTCGCGATCCAGCAAATCGACATGCGCCCACCGCGCAAGGCCGGCGAACGCAGGTGTTGGCGGCGAACGCGACCAGCCAGTGAGATCACGTTGCCCAGCAAGGTGCCCCAGTAGGTGGCTCCCGGCAAAGCCGGACGCGCCGGTGATCAGAACGGGCCGCGCCGCGCCCGTCACGCGTTCAGTCCTGGAGTGGGCCGCGTCGCGCCAAGGAGGGTTGCCGCCGCCACGTTAGGGTCCGTTGCCCATGAGACCGCCGAAGGCCCCGAAGAAATTGGAGAACGTGCCGAGGCCTGCCAGCACGAAAGAGACGTTGAACCGACGGTCGGCCGCGATAGGGAAGTTCGCGCTGGACTGCGGGAACTTGAACTTTTGAAAGTCGGCCTGAATGCCGCAGCATTGGGCCAGGTAGGACATCCCGATCGTCTGACTCAGTATCCCAAGGCGGCCGATGTCCCAGGTGACCGCGTATGCTCCCCGCGCGCGGCCCTCCAGCAGATTAAGCGCGGTGCTCCACGAAAGCGAACTCTCCGGACGAGAGGTGGGCCGCCTGCGGTAACGGCTGTAGTTGACGGTGGTCGTGCCTTGTCCCAGCTGCGCGGTCGTGCCCGTAGTGATGACATGCAGACCCTCGCCCCGCACGTCGTACTCCAACCGGGTGGTCGAGTCGAAGCGCGCGCTTGGCGTCACCTTGATGCTGAGCGCGACATCCGATACATCGACCGCCTCGGACCGGAAACTCGTGCTGACGTATTCATTGTCGTTCAAACTCGCCTGGGGTGTCAGATACGCGGTTTGTTGCACTCCGATTGTCAGAAACTGGATGGTCGAACCAGCCGAGCCATCAAGGGAACGCGCTCGATAGAGAAGGCGGTTGTTGAGGCCATAGGTGAAGCGTGTCGCGCCTCCGAGTATCACATCGGTTGAATCACTGAGCGTCGGCACGCCCGCGGAATTGTTGATGGCCGGGACATAGTCGAACGAGAACGTCGGCTCAATAAGATGCTTCATGCGCTCGCTGAATCCGCTGCCCGGGGTATCCCAGATCTTGGCTAGCACAGGTCCGACGATATCGGCGCGGAGCGAAAGGTAGCTGCGCGTGAGCCCGTCCTCGGTGATGCGCCCGGAAAGATCAGTGCTGCGCGAGTAGTACGTCGTACGATACGACGCGCTCGTGTTCAGGGTCAGAAAGCTCAATCGAGAGAGCGCCACACGTAGCGTCGGAAGGACATCGGCACGGGCCAGGCTCTTGTCGCTCGTGACGATCCCGTCGGTCCTTTGTCGGAACGGCAAATAGGCGACGTTGCCGGTGACTGAACCGTAGATGGGCAGTCCGAACAGGCGCCTGGGCGCCACAGCAGCCGTGATTCGTGGGCTTCCGCCGTAGAGCTGCGACGTCTCGGCTCCGGTGAAGGTCTCGATGCGCTGATACAGCGCGCTGGTGCTCAGGCCCCCCCAGGTGCCCGCGAGGCCAGCTTCGATGGTGCGCGTCGCGTTCGACGCCTGGTACAGGTTCTGCTGATACAGCTGTTGGGTAATCAGGCTTGAGGAGTAGTCGACGCGCTGATGCAGCCGTATCGACGTGCCGATCGCCTGACTGCCTGTGCCGCTGAACTCGTAACTCGATTGTGCCGGCAGAATGGCGACGCGTCCCGACTGGTTGAACTCAGTCTCGTGTTGATTCAGCGCGTAGAAGCGGAATGTGCCGTACGAGGCCCCGTTGGCGATCCATCGGTATTCAGCACCCGTGCCCTGGCCTGTATTGGTGAACCAGTCGTGGAAAAAGGTCGCATCCTGATTGCGACCGATCGCCCAAAAAAACGCGTTACTGAGCGACTGGCCACGGAAGGTTGACGTTCCATATGTGGGGAGCAGAAATCCCGTCGCGCGTTGCCCGGCCTTGAGCGGATAGTAGAGAACGGGCAAGTAGAAGAGCGGCACGCCTTTCACGCGAAGCAATATGTTACGCGCTACCGCGTAGTCGTTCAGGTTGATGACGACCGAGTCGCTGGTGACCTCCCAGCGCGGCGTCGGCTGCACGCAGGTACTAAATCCGCCTCGGGTGAGCTTGTACGACCTGGCGCCAACCTTCTCGATCGTATCGCCGTAGAAGTAGACGTCCGGTTCCTGGCCGGCGAATAGTGCCAAGTCGACCTCGTCGCCAACCGACAGGATGCCCGACGCCTGGTAGAACGTGCCAGTGCCTGCACCGATGTTGAACTCGGCGCGCTCGGCCGCAATGCGTCCTTCAGCGTTGGTGAAGACGACGTTCCCGCTCGCAACGAGGCGGAGTGTCGGACTGCTGAAGATGTCGATTTCATCGGCGAAGAACTTGGTGCCAGAGTCGCTCTCGACTTCGACCTGACCGGTGAGGCGCACGTGGTCCTCAGAGACCTGCTCAAGGCGCCATTGGGTCGAATTGGTAATGAGGGACAGAGGGGTGTCTGGCAACGGTGTTGCGGTTCCAGGCGCAGCCACCTGTGCGAGGACCGGCGCGGTGTACGCCCACAGAAGGAGACAGAGCAGGATCCGCAAAGACATCATGATTATCAGAGGAGAATCATCGCAGGATAGCACGCTGCCTGAGGCCTTCGCGAACCTCAGCGACCACCAACAGTGAGCCCGCAACACACACGGTGCCGCGGCTCGCGAAGGCGTCCTCGACCGCGTGCAAGGGACTCGGTTCCGCGCGCACTGGAATCGACGGTCCTGTGGCGATGATGCGTGCGGCCAGTGCCTCCGCAGGAATCGCACGAGCAGTATCGGCAGCCGTCGTCACCACGGACGACACGAATGGTACCAACGCACCAATGATGCCCTCCACGTCCTTGTCGCGCATGACTCCGATCACCAGAACCGGCCGTTCCGGACACCGGCGGCCAAGATAGGCGGCGAGGGACTGTGCCCCGTCAACGTTGTGTGCCGCGTCGAGCAGGACCTGCCGACCGTGAGGCAGGTCGATTAGCTCAAGACGGCCAGGCCAATTGACCCCGGTGAGCCCGCGTTCGATCGCGTCTCGTGTCACGCGGACACCGTGGTGTCTTGCTGTTTCGAGCAGCCGAATGGCGACACGCGCATTGCCGATCTGGTGCTCGCCGCGTAAGGCAAGGGACAACGGCCCGTAGCGGTCGTTCGGTGTCTCGATGATCATGGCGCCCAGGGCAGCCTCCGGAGCGGGCGTGATGCGAGTGCCGTCAACCGCATCGATCATCTGCGCGCCCTGAACGCTGGCCACGTCCGACACGACCCGGCGAGCGTCGTCCGGCAGCGCACCGATCACCACATCCATGCCCGGCTTGATAATGCCGGCTTTTTCGAAGGCGATCTCCTCGATTGTCTGGCCAAGCCACTGTTCGTGATCGAGGCCGATCGTCGTGATGGCGCCGGCCACTGGGGCGACGACGTTGGTCGCATCATATCTGCCGCCGAGGCCCACCTCGATCACGGCGACGTCGACGCGCGCGCGACGGAACAACTCGAAGCCGATGGCGGTGGTAGCTTCGAAGAACGTTGGACGCATCGGCAGACCGTCGGTCCCCCGCAATCCGTCGGCACAGTCGAGCACGTCTTCAGCGGCCTGGTGTAAGGAGTCGGCGTCCGGCGGTTCGCTTTCGATCACGAACCGTTCAGCCAGATCGACGAGATGTGGGGAAATGTAACGGCTCGCACGGAGGCCAGCGGCAACAAGGGCGGCGTGGACCATCGCGGTGACAGAACCCTTTCCGTTCGTTCCGGCGATGTGGAGCGTCGTGAACGTCCGTTCTGGATGCCCAAGCGCGGCACACAGCGCCGAAATGTTGTCGAGCCCGAGTTTGATACCGGACGCATCGAGCGTGAGCAGTCGGCTGAGCGAGGTGGCGCGGCGGCTTTGGTTCAAGGCGGTCCGCCACCGCGACAGATATCGGAACAGCAGGGGCGGGCCGCGTCACCTCCGAACATGATCGCGGGCCAATCGTCGCAGCTCAAAAGCGGCACGGTCCGGTCACAGGTTGGTTCTGGGCACGTAGTACTGCGTTCCCTTGTTCATCGTCCGGATCTGGCGCATGAGATCGTCGACCGCGGCGTCGCTGGTCGACAAGTCGAGCTGCGAGGTTTCGACCACCAGCAGAGGGGTAGAGGAATAGTGAAAGAAGAAGTGCTGGTAGGCCTCGTTGAGTTCGCGGACGTACGGGGGGGCAGGTCGGGGCACGATTTCGCCTGTCTCCGTTGCTGTCTCAGGCATTCGCTGCAGGAGGACCTCTGACGGGGCCTGAAGGTATATGACCAGGTCAGGTGCCGGCACGTCGTGCGCAAGCAGATCGTAAAGCCGTTGGTAGATGAACAGCTCGTTGTCGTCAAGGTTGAGGAAGGCGAAAATCTTGTCCCTGTCAAACAGGTAGTCAGAGATCGTTGTCTGCGCGAACAGATCGGCTTGCCGCAGGGTGACCTGCTGGCGGTGTCGGTTGAGCAGATAGAAGAGTTGCGTTTGCAGTGCGGCACCAGGGCGCCCCGCATAAAAATCCGCCAGAAATGGATTTTCAGTTTCCTCCAGGATCGTCGTGGCGTCGAGGCGCGCCGCGAGCCGAACAGCAAGCGCGGTTTTGCCAACGCCGATGGGGCCTTCGATGGCGATGTACTGAAAGGGCATGTGCTGCGTGGCGCTCAGGGCCCCGACGCCTGCATGCTATCATCCGCCCGATACGCGTAAGGCGCAATGGACAAGGCACAGAACACAATACGTAGGGCGGCGCTGCACAAGGTGGTGAGAGGTCCATCGGTCGCCCGTCTCGCCGCTTGGTCCCTTGCGCTGGCGTGTTCGGGCTGCGCGAGCGCGCCTGTATCTTCGTCTTCGTCTTCGTCAGAGCCGACGGCCGTCACGTGGGAGGACAAGCTCTCGTGGATGATGCGCCTGGAGGCGCAGCGCGTCCTGCGCGATCCGGACTCAGCGCCCCCTGTCGTACTGATGCCGGCCACATCGACCCAACCCGCGCTACTTGCGCCCGCGTCGCCGTTTGATTTGATCCTGCTCCTCGACGACGGTGAGGCCCGCGTCCGCAGACGCGCCGCGCTTGCCCTCGGACGGGTGGGTTTGCCCGAGGCGGTGGAGCCGCTCGTCAGACTGCTCGGAGACGAGGAGCCCGAGGTGCGGGAAATCGCTGCGTTCGCGCTGGGGCTCATGGGAGCCGCTGATGCGCGCACGGCGCTCCTGGCAGCGCTCGGCGACGCGGAGCCAGAGGTGCAAGGACGCGCTGCCCAGGCGCTTGGCATGATCGGCGATCGCACGGATGCCACGGCGATCAGCGAGATGGTACAGGCGAATGTCAGCGCTGGAGCCCTGGCAAGGTTAGACGCCGATGAGCTGGGCTATCCCCTCGCGCCGCCCGTCGAGGCGACGCGCCTCGGCCTGTATGCACTCGCGCGTCTCGGATCGTTCGACGCCTTGGCCGCGGCTGTCCTCGACGCAGGCGGGCAACCCATTTCGACATGGTGGCCGGTGGCCTCTGCGATCCAGCAGTTGGGGGATCAACGCGGTACGCCGGCGCTTGTCGCGTTGCTGAATACCCCGGGTCGCTACACGGCCGCCTTCGCCGCTCGTGGGCTTGGCGCCATGCGATCGCTGGCCGCCTCGGAACCACTTCGCCAGATTGTCGAGCAGCAAACGACGCACCAGGCGGTCGTGATTCAGGCCATACGTGCGCTCTCGGCGATCGGTGATGCCGCCTCCGTGCCGGTATTGACGGGTATCGTCGCGGACGCGGAGGCTGACTCGGCACTGCGGCTGGAGGCGATCAACGCGATGTCGGCGCTGGCGACCGCCGACAGCGTCGACCTGTTGTTAGATGTCATGTCCGATCCTTCGCCGGGCATGAGGAGCGCTGCGATTCGAACGCTTGCTCGTGTCGATCCGGATACGTTCCTCGCGGCGCTGTCTGGTCTGGATCGGGATTCCGAATGGACGGTCAGGGCGGCCGAAGTGGGTGCGTTGGCGACGCTCCCGCTGACGCGGGGTGAGGCTCGCCTCAATATCCTGCTGGAGGATGATGATCCCCGCGTGGTGTCGGCTGTGCTCGCCACGCGTGTGGCGTCGAGGGCCCCTGGCACCGAGGCGGCCCTCATTGAGCGGCTCGGAGTCGATGATTTCGGCGCTCGGGCTGCCGCCGCTAGAGGCCTTGCGGAGCTGGGTGCGCTCGCCTCGGTTCCGTCACTAGTCGAGGCGTACAGCGCGGCGTTAGGCGACGCGACCTACGTGGCGAGGGCGGCCATCCTTTCGGCGCTCGCCGAGCTGGACCCGATGATCGCGCGGCCAGTCATGGAAAACGCGCTCGGGGATCGCGACTGGGCAGTACGTGTGCGAGCGGCGGAGCTCCTGCGGGACAGCGGTGCAGAGGTGGATGACCGGACGATTCGACCTGCGCCAGCTGGCCGAGCAATCGCAGACCCGGAATGGTTCGCGCTGGTGAGCCCGCAGTTTTCGCCACATGCGTATATCGAAACAGATCGAGGTGTGATCGAGGTCGAACTGGCGATCATTGACGCACCGCTGACGGTGGCGAACTTCGTGACGCTGGCGCGATCTGGATTTTTCGATGATGTCGCGATACACCGCGTCGTTCCGGACTTCGTGGCCCAAGGCGGTGATCCGCGCGGCGACGGGGAAGGCGGACCCGGGTACACGATTCGCGACGAAATCAACACGCGCCCATATCTGCGCGGAACGGTGGGCATGGCACTCGATGGGCCAGATACCGGTGGCAGTCAGTTTTTTATCACCCACTCGCCTCAGCCCCATCTTGACGGCCGGTACACCGTATTCGGCCACGTCGTGTCTGGTATGGACGTCGTGGATCACCTTGCGTCTGGAGATGTGATTCGGGGGATTCGAATCCGGGACGGTGTGACCGACGCCCCATAGCTGTTCGATGGAGGTGCTGTTCGCCTGTGTGCGACGAACGCAAAAAGGGGACGCGCGAAGTGCGCGTCCCCTTTTTTTCATTGCGAGCAGACGAAAGCTATCGCTTCTTCGCCGCTGCCTTCTTCTTTGGTGCTGGTGCCGCCTTCTTTGCGGCCTTTTTCTTCGCGGCCTTTTTCTTTGCCAAGTGTCGTCCCCCCCTTCGGTGGTGTGCTTTGCGGGCTAACTCTCAGCGCACAGCGCCTTTCGGGAGAGCAGCAATTCAAGAAAATGGGGCGCCCAGATCGGGCACTCCGAAATCAGTACGAAAGAACTACCGCTTCTTTGCGGCTTTCTTCGCGACTTTCTTCTTCGCAGCTTTTGCCTTTTTGGCCATTGGTTCTCTCTCCTCAGGTTGTTGTGGCTCAACCTCTGACGGTCAGCATGACTGTCACAACGGGTGGGCTGAGCCATCCACCCTCATACCAGATGTAGATTATGGGTGAGATATTTTTGATGTCAAGCATAAAAGCGAACCTGTTGTCAAAAAATCACGTGCCTAAACCACGCTCAATCGCGCGTGATCTGTCAAGTCATCACTATTCTCATGAGTGTGTCGCACGAATGTGCATGCCACTCGGGCGTGTGCGCGATCGTTCTCGATGTTCGTCGCCATGTTTCGATCGTGCGCGGCGTCGCACGCACGCGCGCAGCGAGGCGAAGTAGACGGTTCGTGCTTTTCTCAGCGACGGACGCGCGGCACGTCGCAATCGCCTGTCACATACATCAAGATCATCGACGGCATCGCCGACTTGAAGGCACGAGGCGACGAATCGGTTCGCAAGAGACGATCACGTTACTGCGCGATACCGACGCGTCGGGGATGACGCCGCGATCGACGGTTCCTCGGGCGCCCATGTCAGGAGCGTGTAGCTCCCACGCCTCCGCGATCAGTTGCCGCGTAGGTAGACCCGGGGGTTCCAGCTATGCATCCGCGTCCCACCCACGGGAGTACCGCGACCGACCACGAGGCTTAAGTGAAATCCGCGCCAGGTGCACGACCCGCGCCTGCCAGACACGTGTCCGGCGAGCGCAGGTTGGCAGGGGAATCGTGTTGTCACGGTCAATCGCCGCACGCGGTCGTGCGCGGCTGCTACGTCAGGCTAGTGCGTAGGCGCTGCTTTTCAGCATGCCGTTCGATCGCAAGCGCGATGAGACGATCGAGTAGTTCTGGATAGGCGACATTGGATGCTTCCCACAGTTTCGGATACACGCTCGCCGAAGTGAAGCCCGGAATCGTGTTGACCTCGTTCACGAAGGTCTGTTCCGTGTCGCCCGCGATGAGAAAGTCAACGCGCGACATACCTGCGCCGTCGACAGCCTGGAACGCCGCAATGGCCATGCGGCGAATCTCGGAGGAGTGGGTGTCGGTGAGCCGTGCTGGGACGATGAGCCGTGCCCCCCCATCGCTGTACTTCGCTTCGTAATCGTAAAACTCTCGCGACAGAACAATCTCGCCCGGTATCGATGCCTCGGGGACGTTGTTGCCAAGCACGGCGCACTCGATCTCGCGTGCGTGTGGCACGGCTGCTTCGATGACGACCTTTCGATCGAACTGCAGCGCAAGTTCCATGGCGTCCACGAATTCAGCGGGGGAGTGGGCCTTTGAGATGCCGACACTAGAGCCAAGGTTGGCAGGCTTGACGAACATCGGAAAACGGAGCTCCTCGGCTGCCTGCTCGGCGATCGAGCTTCGACGCTCCTGCCAAGCCGGGTGTAACACCGTCAAATGCGGGACGATCGGGAGACCGCTGGCGGTAAAGAGCACCTTCATGACGGACTTGTCCATGCCAACCGCCGACCCGAGTACGCCGGCGCCCACATATGGGACGTTTACCAGTTCGAGCAGACCCTGCACCGTGCCGTCCTCGCCATACGGACCGTGAAGCACCGGAAAGACCACGTCCAGTTTGGCCGTCGAGACGGCGGCAGATGGTTCGATGAGTTGCGCATGCCCGGCGTCGCCCCTTACAGGGACAGCGGCGGTCGTGAGGGCCTTCGGCACCGGGCAGTTGAGCAGCCAGCGGCCGTTCTTTTCAATACAGATCGGCACGGCTTCGTACCGCGCGGGGTTGAGATGCTGGAAGATAGAGGCGGCAGACGCGACCGAGACCTCGTGCTCGCCCGACCGGCCACCGAAAATAATGCCTACACGGAGTGGTTTCACAATGAGTCCGCGTATCGTCTGAACAGGACCTCGTGAACCTGCTGCAATCTCTACCCCCCCCCCGAACCTGACATTAGTATCTTAGCGTGTCAGCGTTCAGCTTCAGCGTGAGTGCAACTGACGGCGCGGCGCGTCAGGGTGAGTTCCGCACCCCGCACGGCGCCGTGCAGACACCGGCCTTCATGCCGGTCGGTACCCAGGGCAGCGTCAAGGCTGTTCGCCACAGCGATCTGGAAGATTCGGGCGCAGAGGTCATTCTTGCCAACACCTATCACCTGCTGCTGCGCCCTGGTGACGAACTCATCGCTCGGCGTGGCGGCCTACACCGCTTTATTGGCTGGGCCAGACCGATTCTCACCGACAGCGGCGGCTTTCAGATCTTCAGTCTGGCCCAGCAGGTTCGAATCAGCGAGGAGGGGGCGGAATTTCGGTCACATCTCGATGGAGCGCGTCAGTTGCTCACTCCCGAGCGCGCGACCGACATTCAGGCTCGGCTCGGCTCCGACATCGCGATGGTGCTCGACGAATGCCTTGCGTTCCCGGCGACGCGGGACGCGGCGGCGGTGTCGATGATGCGCTCCGTTCAATGGGCAGAGCGATGCCGGGTCCGAATGCGGGAGCTGCGGTCGGGGTCGGTCGCCGGCGTGACCGTGTCCAATAGCGGGCAGGCGCAATTCGGGATCATCCAAGGGGGGATCTACCCTGACCTGCGGGATGAGAGTGTCGACGCCACGGTCGGCATCGGCTTCGAGGGGTACGCGATTGGAGGCCTGAGCGTCGGCGAGACGAGCGACCAGATGTATGCAGTCGCTGGGGACACCGCCCGCCGTCTACCCGCTGACCAACCCCGCTATCTGATGGGCGCGGGCACGCCAGCAGATCTGGTCGAGTGCGTAGCCCGCGGCGTCGACATGTTCGACTGCGTGATGCCGACGCGCCACGCCAGGAACGGGCAGCTGTTTACGAGTGAAGGTCGGATCAACATCAAGAACGCCAGATATGCCGAGGACGACGCCCCGCTCGATCCGCAGTGCGGGTGCTACACTTGCCGACATCATTCGCGGGCGTATATTCGCCATCTGTACATGGCCGGCGAGATGAGCGCAGGGACCCTTAACACGTTGCATAATCTCAGGTTTTACCTTGACACAATGAGGAGGATCAGAGACGCTATCGTGTTTCGGACCTTCGATAGTTTCAGGCAGGAGTTCGTGCGGTCGACTTCAGGCCTCTCGCTCGAATCATGACATCTTTTGATCTCTTAATGGAAAGCCCGGTTGTGGGAATACCTTGGCTTGTCGCCATGGGCGCACCGGCCGCTGGAGCACCGAGCGTGTGGGTGCAGCTCATGCCCTTCGTGCTCGTGGTGGGCATCTTTTATTTCGTCATCCTGCTTCCCATGAAGCGGCGTCAGCAGAAAGTGCAGGCGTTTCTTGCTGCCCTGAAGGTCGGGGATAAGGTGGTGACCTCGGGCGGACTGTACGGCTCGATTACCCGCCTCAACGACCAGTCCGTACAGGTGCAGGTCGCCGACAAAGTCCGCGTCGAAATGTCCCGGAGTGCCGTTGTCGGCTATCAGGGACAGGAGCCCGTGGTGCCGGAGAGTCAGTCGTGAACAAGAATCTGCGCTGGAAGATTGTCCTCATTGTTTCCGTGATCGCTCTATCTGTGTGGTCGTTCTATCCGCCCGGGCAAAAAGTAAATCTTGGCCTCGATCTGAAGGGCGGAGTCCATCTCATCATGAGGGTGCAGACAGATGCCGCACTCCGCATTGAGACTGACACGAGCGCCGAGCGACTCCGCGAGGCACTCAATATCGCTGCCGTGCAGTACACGAGCCTGGAGGTGAGCAGTCCCACCGAGTTCGCGGTCGAAGGCATCGAGGACGATCAGGCGTTTCGGCAGGTGGCCGTTGACGCGGACACGGTGTTCAGCCGATCCGAGGGGGTGGGAAGCTATACCTACACCATGCGGCCGAACATCGCCTCCCAGCTCGGTGAAGAGGCGGTGGCTCAGGCGCAGCAGACGATCGAGCGTCGTGTCAACGAGCTGGGTGTGGCCGAGCCTATCGTCGCGAGGCAGGGCGCAGCGGACCAGATTTTGGTGCAGTTGCCTGGCGTTACCGATGTCGATCGAGCGAAGGAGATCATTGGACGGACGGCGCTGCTGGAATTGAAGCTCGTGGAGCAGGGGCCGTTCCCGAGTGAGGAGGCCGCGATGCAGGCGGTCAGCGACGTGGTGCCGCCCGACATGGAGCTCGTATCAGGTGCGGAGGATGTGGCCGCGACGGGAGGCGGCACGCCCGGCACCGTGTACTACCTCGTTCGTCGTGTGGCACCGGTTACCGGGCGAGACCTCCGCACGTCGCGGCCTACGCTGGACGAGAACAACCTTCCGGCCGTGAGCTTCACGTTCAACCAGGATGGTGCGCAGCGGTTCGGGCAGTTTACGGAGCAGAACATCGGTCGCGGCCTTGCGGTCATGCTCGACAACCGTGTCTTCACGGCGCCCATCATCCAGTCGCGTATTGCGGATGAAGGGCGGATCACTGGAAGCTTTACGCAGCAGGAGGCACAGGACCTCTCGCTTGTACTTCGCACCGGCGCCCTTCCTGCGCCGATGGACATTCTCGAGGAGCGCACTGTGGGGCCGACGCTCGGCCGTGAATCTATCGAGGCTGGTGTCACGGCGTCCCTTGGTGGACTGGCGCTCGTTATCGTGTTTATCCTGCTGCATTACAGGGTGACCGGATTGAACGCCGTGGTATCGATCGTCGTGAACCTCTCTATTCTGCTGGGCATGATGGCGTATCTTGGCGCCACGCTGACGCTGCCAGGCATTGCCGGGTTCATCCTCACGATCGGCATCGGTGTCGACTCGAACGTCCTTATTTTTGAGCGGATCAAAGAGGAGTTGGCGACGGCGAAGGGCGTCCGCGCCGCAGTCAATGCTGGCTTCGATCGCGTCTGGTGGACGATTGTGGACACGCACGTCGCATCGCTGATCTCCGCGATGTTTCTGTTTCAGTTCGGCACCGGCCCGATTCGCGGATTCGCCACGACGCTGACAATCGGTCTGCTGGCGAATATTTTCACCGCGGTGTTTGTCTCTCGCACGATGTTTGAACTGGTGCTCTCGCGCCGGCCGCAGCAGCAGGCGCAGGTCTTGAGCATCTAACGCCATGCAGATTTTCACGAACACGTCATACAACTTCACCCGTTGGCGATGGCAGGCTGCTGCCGTGTCGCTGGTCTTCGTCATCGCTGGTATCTCGGTCATCGTGTCGCGAGGCGGTCTTCCTGTCGGCATTGATTTCTCTGGCGGGACAATTGTTGTGGTCAAGTTTGATCAGGACGTCACTGAAGACCAGGTGCGCCAAGCGGTGGGCCCCATCCCTGGGGAAGAGGTCGTGCAGCAGTACGGCGATGCCCAGGATCGCGAGTGGCTGATCCGACTGGCGCTGACCGATGCGGTGGAGGACGGATTCAGCATCGATCAGGGGTCGCAACAGATTCTGAATGCGATCGAAGGCGCAGGATTGCCCTCGTTCGAACTCTTGAGTCGGGAAATCGTGGGTCCTGTTATCGGCGCCGATCTGCAGCGGCGAGGTCTCTACGCCACGTTAGCGTCGCTGCTTGCTATCGCTGTATACATCACGTTTCGTTTCAGGGTTTCCTTCGCTCTGGGAGCAGTCGCTGCCGTGTTTCACGACGTCATTGTCACCGTGGCCTTCCTGGTGTTTTTCGGCTATGACCTGTCGCTAAACATTGTGGCCGCGCTCCTGACGATCACTGGATACTCGGTCAACGACACCATCGTTATTTTCGATCGCGTTCGGGAGAATATGCGATCGAGACGTCGCGATCCCCTCGACGACGTGGTGAACCTCAGTGTCAATCAGACACTGTCGCGCACCGTCATCACGTCTGGCACCACCTTCTTCTCGGTTTTGGCGCTCTATCTGTTCGGTGGTGAAGTATTGCGCGGGTTCGCGTTCACGATGCTCGTCGGTGTCGTCAGCGGCACCTACTCGACGGTGTTCATCGCCTCGGCAATCGCGATCACGCTGAGCCAGCGCAATCAGCCGTTGGCAGCGTCGCCGACCGCCGCAGCACGTCAGGAGGCGAAGGCGCGGCCGAAGCGCAAGACACGCGGAGCAAAGGCCTCGTGATCGCGGGTCGTCGCCGGCAGTGACGGCGGACAGTTTGTCCTGGCTGCGGCTCGGCGCGTTGCGCGCGCCGGTTGCCAGGGGCCGACTGCTCTCGTGACGTACCTCATCGCGGCGTTGCTAGGGGTGATCCAGGGCGTTACTGAGTTTCTTCCCGTGTCCTCCACTGCGCACCTCCTCGTCTTCGGACGGTTGCTTGGCTATGACGATCCGGGCGGCGCCTTCACTGTCATGATTCAGTTGGGGTCGATCCTCGCGATTGTGTGGTTGTATCGCGCCAGATTGGCGGCCGTTGTTCGTGGCCTCCCCGCGGATCAGGACGCTCGCAGATTGGCATGGGCTCTGCTGGTAGCGGTCGTACCTGCGCTAATTGCCGGCCTATTCCTGGCCGACTATGTTCAGGCGGTGCTCTATGACAGCCTCCGTGTCATCGCAGGTGCGCTGATCGCCGGCGGCGTGATAATGCTGCTGGTCGAACGGTACCGACCAGAGCCGATGGTGCTGACTGCGGAACAGACTCCGATTGTGAGTGCACTAGGCGTTGGCATATGTCAGGTACTGGCTCTGGTGCCCGGAGTATCGAGGTCGGGCGCCACGATCGTCGGAGGCATGTTGATGCGGTTGGATAGGCCCGCGGCCGCTGAGTTCTCGTTTCTTCTGGCCATACCGACCATGGTGGCCGCTTTTGCCTACGAACTTGGGCAGCTACGTGCCCCGTTGGAGGATGGGCGAACGGCGGAGGTCGCCATCGGATTTGTGATGGCCTTCGTCTCCTCAGCACTTGTCGTGAAGCCCTTTCTGGCCTTCGTGAAGCGTTCGGGATTTTCTCCGTTCGCGTGGTACCGCATTGTCGCCGGCGCAGGGCTGCTCGCGATGGTTCGTGGGAGCTAGGGCTACCGTGCAGTGGTTGCGTCGCAGCTTCATCGCCGGGTTCTTCGTGACCGTGCCGTTGGTGATCAGTGTGGTGGCCTTGGTGTGGATCTTCGGCATTATTGACGGCGTCACAGCGCCGTTGGCGACGCGGGTGCTCGGCCGGGAGGTCCCGGGGCTCGGTCTGCTGATTACGCTGCTGGTTGTGCTCGCCGTCGGAGCCGTGGCGACCAACGTGATCGGACGTCGAGTACTGGCGCGTGGCGAACAATGGCTGATGCGCGTGCCCGTGTTCAGGACTGTGTATGCGCCCGTCAAGCAGCTGATCGTGGCGTTTTCGCCGGACAACGAGTACGGGTTCAAGCGGGTCGTCATGGTCGAAGACCCCATTCGTGGACGGATGATCGGATTTCTCACCAAGGAATTCACTCTGGAACGGCCGGGTGTGAACGAGGCGCTCGTCGTGGTGTACGTGCCGACGAACCACCTATACCTCGGGGACGTGGCAATCTATCCGAGGACGAGCATATTTTTCCCGGATATTTCTGTTCAGGAGGGCATTCGCATGTTTCTCACGGGGGGAATGTCGCTGCCCGATCGCCTACGCGACGCGGGTCACGATGGCTCTGCCGACCAGACGGTTCTGTAGGGCCGCAGGCGGGCAGCTTCGTGCCGTTGTTTTTGCTGTTGCGCTTCGGCGAAACCGTTATAGAATGCCGGTTGTTTCGGGGGACGAGACGGGGCGCTGTTGGTTGTCTGCGTCCCCTCTCAACAAGCCGCTCTCAGTGTCGACGGTGCGTTGACAACGTTTTTCAGAGGCCGCTATAATCATCAGCCTTTGCCGGCAAGAAGTGTAGGAGGGTAGATCCGTTGGCAGGACACATGTTCGGGGATGTCGTCGCGCCGTCAATTACGGTGGGAACACAGAAGTGGTACACGATCCCGGTGTCCATTTTTGTGCATACGGTGGTTGTTGCGGCCATGGTGATCATCCCGCTGATGGCGGCTGATGTGTTGCCGACTCCGCAGTCAATGATGGCATTCGTCGCGGCGCCTCCGCCGCCGCCGCCACCGCCGCCGCCGCCGCCACCACCCGAGGAGGCACCACCGCCACCAGAGGTGGACGTGAATCCGGCGGCCGCGCCTGTGGAGGTGCCGCAGGAGATTGTTCCGGAGCCTGACATCGTCTTTGACCGCGCGGCTGTTGGGGCCGTACCTGGTGGCATCGTGGGCGGAATCGTTGGAGGTCCGCCGCCGCCGCCACCACCACCACCACCGCCACCCACGGAGCCCGTGCGCGTAGGCGGCGCGATCAGCCCACCGGTGAAGACTAGGGACGTCAGCCCGGTCTATCCGTCGATTGCGCAGTCGGCGCGTGTTCAGGGGGTGGTGATCATCGAGGCCACCATTGGCCCGGACGGCACCGTGCAGAACGCGCGCGTTCTGCGCTCGATCCCGCTGCTCGACAATGCCGCCCTCGACGCCGTGCGGCAGTGGGTGTTCACGCCGACGCTGCTCAATGGCGCGCCTGTGCCCGTCATCATGACGGTTACGGTTAATTTCCAGCTCGGTTAGAACGAGGAAACTTCAGATGCGGAGGAATGCAGTAATGGACGTAGCGAAAGTGCAAAATATCGGGCGGATCGCGTGGGCGGCTTTGTGGGTTACGGCACTGGGCGTGACGCCAGCGTATGCGCAAGAAGGCGGAGTCGACCTAATCGAGATGTTCAACCAGATGGGTGTCGTGGCACTCGGCGTTGCGGTCATCCTGTTCATCATGTCGTTCTGGTCGATCGGTGTCGCCATCGAGCGAATCTATACGTACAATCAGGCCCGCAGCCAGTCAAAGGCCTACGCCCCGCGGGTAGCCAAGCATCTCAAGGACGGCAAGCTCAAGGAAGCGATCGCGCTCTCCAGCACGAAGGAGTTCCGTTATAGCCATCTCGCGAAGGTTGTGTCGGCCGGCTTGCAGGAGTATCACTTCCAGCAGGAGGCTGGTGCCAGTGGCAACGCGTTGGCCCGTGAGGATGTGCTCGACACGGTGCGACGGTCGATCCAGCGCGCCACGGCGCTCACGGCGTCTGACCTGAAGAAGGGCGTGAACTCGCTCGCGACGATCGGCTCGACGGCGCCGTTTGTGGGGCTGCTCGGCACAGTTATCGGCGTTATCAACGCGTTCGCGGGTATCGGCGCCGCTGGCAGTGCTGGCATCGGCGCGGTGTCGGCCGGTATTTCCGAGGCATTGATTGAAACGGCACTTGGTCTGTTCGTGGCCATCCCGGCCGTGTGGTTCTACAACTATCTGACGGCTCGTATCGAGTACTTCAATGTGGAGATGGACAATTCCACGTCGGAACTCGTTGATTACTTCATCAAGAGGACCTCGTAGGTCGCTCGTAGTCTCGGCGGTCGATACGCTAGACAGATAGGAGCCGGAGGCCTGCAGGCCTCCGGCGGGATACGGAGTTTTTGCTATGTCAATGTCAACAGGCGGCGATAGTGGCGGTATCACTTCAGAGATCAACGTCACGCCGCTCGTCGATGTCATGCTCGTGTTGCTGATCATCGTCATGCTCGTTGCACCGTTGGTGCAACAGGGCGCACCTCTCACTCTCCCAACCGCCAGCAATACGGCCGACCATCCGGAGACGTCGGAGCAGACGACGGTGGCGGTCACCGCCGACGGCCGGTTCTGGGTCAACGGGACCGAGGTCCTCGGGGGGGACGCCGCCCTTGGGGACGTTGTCGAGGAATCTCTTGAGAGTAAGTCAGACAGGGTCGTGCTCATCAAGGCTGACCTGGAGGCGCCCTACGGTGACGTCATGGTTGCCATGGATGTGTTGCGAGCCGTCGGCATCGAGGATATGGCGCTGATCACCGACGACGCGCAAGAGGGGGGGGAGTAACCGTGTCTGTGCACAAGCACTTCGGCGCCGAGGACGTCTACCAGGCAAAGCCACTGAGGGCCAATGCGGACATGAATGTCACGCCGATGATCGACGTGTTGCTCGTGTTACTTGTCATCTTCATGGCGGCACTCATCGTGTCCCAGAGTGGATTGGACATCAACCTGCCGGCCGAGACGCAGCAGGCGCAGGAGCAGGCACCAGACGTCAACCAGATCGTCCTCAACTACTCAGCCGCTGGGTTAATCACCATCAACAACCAGGACGTCTCCATCGCGCAGCTTCAAGAGCGGTTGCGGGCGATCTTCGTGCAGCGCACTGAGAAAACCATGTTCATCATGGGAGCCGGCACGTTGCCCTACCGGAACATCGTGGAGGTGATCGATGCTGCCAAGGGGGCGGGTGTCGTGAAGGTTGGCATTGTGACCGAGGCGATGCGTCAATCCGCCGGCGCTGGTGCGGCGGCGGCGGCGGCTCCTTAGCACCTCAGCACGCAGCGCATCGCGCCCCGGTCTCTCTCTGCTCTAGTGGGCTGTTCCCCCTGACGGGGGGACAGCCCTATTTTTGTACGACTGCCCTACCGGCAAGTTCCTTCGCGCGCGTTTCGCGCACTTGGCTGCCCGGCGGTCTGGCTGGCAGACTCCTTGCCGCGATGGCTGAGGGGGTTGCTTACTCAGCAAGTCACGATGCCCGGAAGACGACTTGAGCCAGTGGCCGTTGATCCGACTTCCCCCGTATCCCCCGACTCCACCCTAAACGGCGGCCAGGCGCTGTTCAGATAGGCTCTCTAGCGGCAGGGCGAGTCATGGCGCTACTGCGGCGTGCGGCGATTCGATCCCTTCGAATGCCGCGCTCATCTTCGGCATTGGCACTGCTCGAACGCCGCACGGCCATGAAAAGCGCTTTACAGCGTTTTTCATGGGGTTGTAGCGCGCTGGATTCAGCCGGCGCGCGGATCCGCAGCGCGGGGGCTGAAGCCTCCGCGCCACGGCGTTGTGAAAAGCGCTTTAGGCATCCTGTCGTTCAAGATTGACGACCGTCGCCAACCACAGGCCGTTGCTGGTCAAATTCTCATAAGGCGCCGCCAGCCCCCGAAGCGGTGGCGGCAGCTTTCCCGGTATGACGGGACGACCGAGAGTCAGCGGAGTATGCGGGGCAGAAGTAACGTTGCCAGGCGGCGATGCCTAGGGCGCTTGTCGAATAGCCCTTGTACGTCGGCGTTTGCCGCTACTCGAACGCCACACGGTCACAAAAAGCGCTTCAGGCGGTCAGATCCAGACGGGTTGGTGAGATAGCTTCCAAGATCAAGTGGCCTGCGCGTTCAGTGTGCTGCTGAGGAGGGCTGGCCTGCGTCAGGACGGCCCTTTCGCGTTGCGGTAGGCCCTCGTGATGCCACGCCACTGAATACGGCGGCGAGGCGGTGTCCAGCGCCCTGGGTGATGGGTGTATTTCGATGGATGTAACCCATGACGGGGGACAAGGAAGGCCGGCTGGGCTCTGAGCCAGGCGTACAGCCGTTCGAAAGGATTCAAAAAAAGAGGGCTGCCCCCCACAGGGGACAGCCCTGACCAGAAAAGCGCGGTAAGAACGTGAACGCCAGCCTAGCTGGCGGCGATGCCGGCGGCTGCGTCGAGTCGAAGCTCCTCTGCGCGCTCGCCAAGGGCATCAGCCTCGTCAAGTAGCACTCGCTGGCGCGCGACGCTCGGATCGACGTTCGCCTGCAGCCTGAGGAGAAGGCCCTTGAACACGATCGCCTCAAGGTAGTTCTCGTTGAGCGCGAGCGCTCTATCTACCGCGTCCACGCCAGATTCAGCGTATGTGGCTTTGTCGGCGTCGCTCAGCGTGAAGTCACGGGAGGCCTTGTTGAAGTAGTAGGTGGCGATTGTGTAGAAGGCCTCGGGGTTGTTGGGCTCCTGAGCCGTCCGGGCCTCAAGGGCCTCTACCAGCTTATCGAACTCGCCTTGCCGGTCGTAGTATGCGGCCAGCGTCGTGTAGATCGACGCGTCTCCCGGAACCGCGTCGCGAGCCGCAACCAGCGCCGCCTCGGCCTGTTCATAGTCACCAGCGTCCTCGTAGAGGCGGGAAAGAATGAAGTAGGTGGGGGGATTACTCGCGTCTTCCTGAAGCATCTGCCGGAGCAGCGGTTCGGCCAAGCTTGGATCGTTCAGCTTGTCTGAGCCGTACGCCGCGATGAGGTACTGCATCGAGAGTGTTCTGAATTGCGGATTGATGCCGTCAAGTACGTCAATCGCCGTCTTGTAGTTCTCGATCGCTGTGGCCAGGATGGCGTCGTTGGCGGAGTCACCAACCCGGCCCGGGCGGTACTGGTTGTCGAGGCTGTTGCCGAGGAAGAAATAGGAGGTCAACATCTGTGGCTCCGAGGGGTTAAACGCCAGGACCTCCTCGTATGCTGTCGCCGCCTCTACCCATTCCCCGGCCTGGTACGCGGAATTACCTTCCCTGAACGCCATCTTGGCCCGCAGATTATTGATCTGGCCGCAGCCCACCACCGACACACTCAGTGCAACCACGCACCCCAAGACCACCCGCGACGAAAACTTTCCCATCGTAATCCCCCTTGCAAACTTGTCTGCGGCGAGCCGCGCCGCGCGCGAACGTTGGAGCAGCGGTGCCGCCGGTGAGGCTCACAGGGTCGGCCTCTACCAAGGCGCTGCAAGCGCGCCAGTATAGTAATCCGATCTGCGGCGAGTCAAGGATATCCGGTAAACCGCCTTGACCCCCTTATTATCCCACTTCTATCATGAGCACAGCGCTGTTCACTACTCGGTCCAGACGCCGTCCTTCATGATTCGTATCGACACGCTCCTGGAAAAAGTTCGCAAATACAGCCCGGAGGCCGATCTGGAGCTCCTGCGCCGGGCGTACGTCTTCTCTGCCCTTGCGCACAAGGGCCAGGTGCGCCACTCCGGCGAGCCGTATCTGATTCATCCCCTCGAGGTGGCGGATGCCCTCGCCGGCATGAAGCTGGACGTCGTCGCCGTCTCGGCCGGCCTGCTCCACGACGTCGTGGAGGATACCCTGACGACCCCTGAGCGCATAGAAGAGCTGTTTGGCCCGGAGATCGCGCATGTCGTCGAAGGGGTGACAAAGATTGGCGCCATACCGTTTTCGTCGAGCGAGCAGCGTCAGGCCGAAAATTTTCGCAAGATGCTCCTGGCGATGGTGGATGACATTCGGGTCATTCTCGTCAAGCTTGCGGATCGGCT
>Ga0209403_10001947_pt1 | contig 25523 bp, 19 predicted proteins | sample ArcticOcean_MG_C_8_FD_187440 | JGI IMG/M metagenome (GOLD analysis project Ga0209403, IMG submission 187440) | Marine microbial communities from western Arctic Ocean - ArcticOcean_MG_CB11_86 (SPAdes) (version 2) | ecosystem: Environmental > Aquatic > Marine > Oceanic | place: Arctic Ocean... | reverse complement strand
TGCCTCTGGTTCGTCGCCGTCGACCATGGTTCGCATCGCCCCGAGAGTCCTCAGGAGCGATACGCAGGTCACTCCACGGCACCTCCGCGGAAACGAGCTGTCCCATGAACTCCAACAGTACCCGCACCTTTGAGTCCGACGATGTCGGCTCCTCCGCGACCTGTGCGAGACTCTCAAATTGGCCGGATACAACCCTCACCTTCTGACCGGGCTTGTACCTGATCCAGAGACCACCATTGTCGTTGATCGAATCGACTCGACGCGCCAGCCCGTCCACGAGGTCGTCCCCAATTGAGGACACTACTCCATCGAAGCGCACCCAACCCAGTAAGCCCGGTAGCAGACCGATAGCCGGCCACTGCCCGCGATCTACGTCGCACCTTACAAACAGGTAACCTGGGAAGAGGGGGATTTCCTTTTTGCCCGAGCGTCGTTGTACCGTCTGTATCTTTGGAAAAAAGTGCTCGTAGCCTTCCACTCTCAGAGCGTTGGCTGCGATATATTCGGACTGGGGTTTGGTCCGGACGACGTACCAATTCAGAGCCATTGGTTGTTCCTCATGTCACTTCAACGGCCTCGGAGGCCCGGAGGAATGTGATGATCTTTGAATCGTCTACGCCGATAGATCTGAGATCGGCGCGCTTTTCGGCAATATCCGACGAGAATGCGACCATCACCTTGGCGTATTCGTCTGGCTCGATCGATCCCAGGTCACGGACGGTTGTCCCGAGGAAGCTGCTGCCCCCCTTGATATCGAAGAAGTCGACCTGAGTGACCCCCATGTCACGAAGCACTAAGTACATCAACTCCCCCATTTCCCCCGCCCCATATATGGCCATCCGAGAGTCCTGGCCCAGAGCCATGCCCTCCATGTCATCGCGTAGAATCTCTCGAACTCGACGGTAGTGCCCAAGAACCCGGTCCACGTATGCAAGCGTTAGGTTGGCTTTCCTGCCAACCCCGGAAGGTGTCAGGTTATAGACCCACTGCTTCCAACCGGCCCGGGTAGCCCGGATATAGCCCTTCTTCGCCAGATTCCGGACAAGCAAATTTGCCACGCCCAGCGCGACCCCCAGCTGTACTGCGAGGTGACGCTGACTCGTGACGGGTGTGACCTCGACCTCTTCCAGGAGCCGGAGCTCTCGGAACGAAGGATCATCCAGGTCGTCTTTCAGTTCATTCGCGGGCGGGCACATGTTCTTGGGCTCCGGATGATCTCGCGATGTACGGGGACGGGACCCTAGCTCTCTATCGCCAATTGACACGACGCCGAAACTAGTCCGCATGTAGAATATTGTTCACTCCGTGAACGCAGATGTCAATAGTTAGGCGGGTCGATGATCGGTGCGGCGGTGCTGGCGACCGCGCCAATGGGTACCAGACGGGGAGCGGCAGGGTCGGGACGAGTCGAAGTTACAGGGGTATCCTAGACTCAGGCAGAAACGGGTTTTCCGAGGTCCTTGGCCCAGTCCCTGTTATCGAGGTACCATCGTACGGTGCGGCTCAGGCCTTCCTCAATTGAGATCTTGGGCTGCCAGTCGAGCAGCCGACGGGCACGGTCGATGTTGGCCCAGGTTGCTTGAATGTCCGCAGTTGCCCTGGGACCGTACTCGACTACCGCATTTTTCCCGATCTCATCCTCGAGCATCTTGACGATGTCGGTAATCACAACCGGCTTATCGCCCCCAAGATTGATGATTTCGTAACCCAGCGGCCTCTGTGCGGCTATCACTCCACGGGCGACATCCTCGACGAATGTGAAGTCGCGCTGGCCACCATCCCCGAACAACGTTATCGGCTCGCCCTCGACAATCGCCCGGATGAACTTGAATACCGACATGTCAGGGCGTCCGGCCGGCCCGTAAACCGTAAAGAAGCGCAGGATTGTGGCGTCCAGTCCATGTGCATGGTGGTATGTGTACGCGAGGGTCTCCGCGGCCTTCTTTGAGGACGCGTATGGCGACACCGGGCGACTCGTGCTAGCCGACTCACTGAAAGGGCGGTCTGTCTTGTCCCCGTACACGCTAGATGTGGATGCCAGAACGAACTTGCTCACGCCGAAGTCCTTGCACAGATGCATAAGATTCAGGGCGCCGGTGGTATTCGATTCGATATAGATCCACGGGTTTTCAAGGCTAGGTAGCACGCCAGCTCGCGCGCCGAGGTTTATCACGCTATCGAATGGACGTGAACCCTCCGTACTAGATTTCTGAAACAGCTTTTCAAGAGAAGAGTAGTCGGAAAGGTCTAGCTGATGGAATTCGTAGGCCGGGTGCTGAGAGGTGCTCTCCAGTCTCCAGAGCTTGATCTTAGGATCGTAGGCGTCGTTGAGGTTGTCCACGCCTACAACGGTCTCCCCGGCCTCTAGAAGCTGTCTGCACACTTCGAAACCGATGAAACCGGCGGAGCCGGTGACCAGAATACTCATCGTTAAGTACCGCGCTTCGACTGAGCTATCAGGTTCCAATCAACTATTTCATGACTCGCAGTCAACTGCGGTTCCTGGGCAGCGAGAGTTTGGAGAGGGCCGATCGAGCCCATACTAGTGGGCGCTTGAACGCTGGTCCGGCTCCATTTGTGGTGGTGCCCCCGTCTTCCTCCTGGCGATAGTATTTGTAGTAGTTGTACTGGTATCCATAACCGTAGCCGTATCCAAAACGGCCCCGCTTCAACTTGTTTAGCACAACACCAAGAATGTGTACCTGTGTGTTGTTCAATGAGTCCAGGGTGCCTTTCAGAGAAGATGAGCGGGTCTTGGGACCATCGACCACTACGATGGCCTCTTCCACCTGTGCCGCGATCACCGGGGCGTCTGCGGCCATCAGCGTTGGGGGACTGTCGATAAACACCACGTCGTATTCCTCGGCAAGCTGTTCTAATAGCACCGTCATACGAGGTGAACCCAGCAGTTCTGAGGGGTTGGGAGGTATCGGGCCGGCAGGGATGATATCGACACCCTAGACCTCCGTGGAGACCACTACGTTTTCAATAGCCAAGTCCGGCTCAGAAAGAAAATTGCTGAGTCCGACATCCCGGCTCTTGATCTGAAATCTCTGGTGGACCGTTGGTCTTCTGAGGTCGCCGTCCACGGCGACAACACGCTTTCCTGTTTGCGCAATCGCAATAGCTAGATTGGACAGGATTGTGGTCTTGCCCTCGCTCGGTCCGGGTGACGTTACGAGGAACAACTTGGTGTTCTTCCCTCCTGTTGCAAATTGGACGTTGGCGCGAATCTGCCGGAAGGCCTCCGAGTAAGCTGAGGTTGGCGACACCTGCATAATCAGCTGATTTGCAGACGCTTCTCGCGATGCCCAGGTGAAAACCGTGCCCAGGGAAGCGACGCCGAACCGCCTTTGCATATCTTCCGGACTGCGGACTGTGTCTCGCAATGCGCTCAACAGAAGGGTCACCCCAATCGACAGCGCGCCACCCAGTATGATCGATAGGATGACGTTGTAGCGGGTTCGAGGAAGAATCGGGCTGCCAGGTCGTTCTGCAGGCTCCAACAGAGTGATGCTGTCGATCAACGCCGCCTGAGCCGAAACCAGGTCTTGGATATTCGCGAGGCCTTGGGAAGCGGCCGCAGCCTGCAAGTTGGAGATTTCAACCAGGCGCTGTTGAATGACATATTCGATGAACTCGCTGGCCAGGGTGTTTGATACCGTAGCCGTAAGCTGAGGGTCGCCGTGCCGCACCTTAATCGTAACTGTTGGCGGCTTATCACTGGTGGCGGCGCTAACTATCCCTTTCAGTTGTCGTGTGTTAAGGCTAACGCCCTCCTTGTCCAGGGCCTTCTTTTCGGTGACATGATCAAAAAATGGTGTTGACCTGACCTGAGTCCCGTATGTCAGAGCAAGCTGTCCGCTGAGGGAAAAATCATTCACGCTTGGGCTGAATCCGCCTCGGCGTTGCTGGACCAACAGGGTCGAGCTTGCCTCGTAGATCTTCTCCTGTCCCCTGACTTGCAGCCAACCTAGCGTGCCCGTTACAACGGGTAGGACGAGAAGTAGCCACCAGTAGCTGGTAAAGATCCCAATGTACCGTCTAATATCTAAGCTTTCGTCTTCGATCTTGCTAACTCCTGGGTGGGCCGCTTTCTCTTGCGCAGCGGCCCAGCGATCTGTTTCGATCGATGAAAAGATTAACATTAAACGCCGCAGCTAAACAATACGTTTCCCTGTGGTTCTCATCGTGTTCAGACCCCTAGGACCCTAGCTGTGGAACATGTGACAGCTGTGGGCTAGGCTGCGCATATGGCGTAGGGCCGCACCGTCTCATATTGATTGGAGACTACGGAACTGGCTATAATCGGCCCGCAGAATCCGGCAACAAACAACTGTGTGCTTGAAACGACTATTTCGACGGGAGGAACCTATTGTGTGTGCCGCGGAGACACAAGCCGAGGTGCGTGACGATGGACCAGTGCCCGTTCCCTGGCGGAAATGCCTAGCCGAATGACCAACCACAACTCTGAGAATGACGCTCCCCACAAGGAGAACGGTCGCTCGCAATTCTCCTCCGGTCTAGCGACCCCACGGGAAGGCTACAAGCGTCCCTTCGACCTGTCCATCCTGATCGTCTCGTATGTGCTTCTATTTCCCCTGTGGGTTGCCTTGTGGGTTGGGATCGCTCTGGTCATTTGGCTGAACGACAGGGGCCCGGTGCTCTATGGACAGCTCCGCGTCGGCAAGGACGACAAGCCATTCTTGATGTGGAAATTCCGGACGATGATTGTCGATGCGGAAAGGTTGACTGGTCCGGTTTGGGCAGGTGAACACGACCAACGCGTGACCCGTGTAGGGCGATATCTGCGGCGGTTCCGAATGGACGAGCTGCCTCAGGTCATCAACATTGTTAAGGGAGAGATGAGTCTTGTTGGCCCAAGACCTGAAAGACCGGAACTGGTTGAGCAGTTCTCCAAACAGATTCCCGGGTTTGGCACGAGGCACAGGGTGCGCCCCGGTTTCGCAGGTCTGGCCCAGGTCAGAGGCAGATATTCAACGAGTCCCCGTAACAAACTACGCTACGACAATCTGTACATCAAGAGGATGAGCCCCTTGCTGGACGTCAACCTCCTATTCCAGGCGCTGCTAGTCGTGCTGGGAGGCAGCCCTCACTAGCTGGCTGCGCAGATCCTCGTCGTGTTGCTAAAAACATTACTTGATTCTACGGTCCCAGCCTGAGTGCCTGAGCCCCCAGGTTAAAGAGATCCGACACTTCGCCGGCGCTCAGTTCCTTCCCGGTCCAGATCGGGCCGATGGGTCCGCCGACGATATCTCCATCGAACGGCAGTGACCCATCTATGTTGGCTCCCAAAGTTGTTCCCACCGTCAGATCCTCCATCGCAACGTAGCCGGTCCTTTCAATTGCCGTCTGTGCGGGGACGATTCCGTCGACGTAGAGTGTCATGCCGCTGAGAGCGGTGGGCCCCCAGTGCCGTCATAGGTCATGACGACGAATGTCCACTCACCCATCGCGATAGCAGCGTCGGTCACAAGCGATGGTGATTCATTCGGGGACTTGTCAAACAGACCCATGTACAACTTGTCCGAGGACGTAGGGAAGGGAGGGACGAGTTCGCGAGGCTGCGGCGTCGCTACGCCGATACTGGAGAGAGGAAACTGGGCGGCGACTTAGTCTCTATGGAGCCTTGCTGAAGCGGAGGGCCAGGAGACGCCAAAGTGCCTCCACAGCAATCGCAACGGACATTTTGGACTTCCCGCTGGCGCGGTGGCCGAAAATAATCGGAAGCTCGGCCACTTTGAAGCCTCTTCTCTCGCATGTCTTGATCATCTCGACCTGGAAGCCAAAGCCGCTACACTGGAATCGCGTCAGGTCCACCTTGGCTATCGCCTCCCTGCGAAATGCCTTGAAGCCCGAGGTTGCGTCTCTAACCTTGACGCCGGTTGCCAGCCGGATTCCCTCGTTGGACATCAAGCTCAGGGCGCGGCGTCGTATGCCCCAGGAGTCTTCCGAGCCTCCGCCCTCCACATACCTTGAGCCCACGACGACATCGGCGTCCTCGAGAGCCTCCAGAAATGCGGGAACTCGCTCTGGGGGGTGGGACATATCGGCATCCATTTGCACGATGTAGTCGGGGCGTTGCGCCAGTGCCTGGGCCATTCCATCGACGTAGGCGGTCCCCAGGCCCATCTTCTTGCCGCGCTGGAGCAGCTCGACCCGGCCGTCGAGTTCGTGACCGAGACTCTTAGCCACCTCACCAGTGCCGTCGGGAGAGCCATCGTCAATTATCAGTAATTTTAGACCTGGAATCTCGAGTGCAAATAGTCGTTCGACAAGGACTGGGAGATTTTCAGCTTCATTGTAGGTCGGCACAACGATCACTACACTCGCTCTGTCGGTCTCCGTCGCCACAGGCACATTCTTTTCTACCAATCTCAAGCTAGACACCCCCCAGATCTCGGCGGCCCACAGGGGCCACGTACACCATCTGTAACACGCACGCGCGAACCAAGGCAAGTCCCTCATGTCTGCACAGGCTTGGCCTGCGGTATAATCCGGGCAATAGAATCATCCATGAAAGGTCATGATGTTCGGCGTTACCAATCTGTTGCGCGCTCTTAAGTTCCGCTCGGATGATTCTGGATCACGACCTGTCGGTGCGCTGGCCGGAGCGGCGGTACTAGGGCGGCGAGCTCTGGCCCCCGTCGCATCCTTGGCGTACCGATGGTATGGAAAGCGCCTGCTGGCCGAGGTGCGGACTTACGATCTCCCCGGACATGTCGCGATGATCCTCGACGGCAACCGGCGATTCGCTCGCATGTCCGGACTAGCCGACCCATCGGATGGGTATCGCTACGGCGCGAGGAAGGTTCGCGAGGTGATCGGTTGGTGCGACGAACTGGCGATCCCCGTCGTAACGCTCTGGGGAATATCCACAGATAATCTGCAACGCAGCCCTTCGGAGCTGAGCAAGATATTCGAGAGCATAGGTGCCCAGCTTGATGCCCTGAGCCAGCAAACATCAGATCGATTCCCACTTCGAAAAATTCAAGCCGTGGGCAGGCTAGAGCTTCTTGACGAGCAACTGCGAAACAAAATTCAGGACGCCGAGCGGCGTACCGCGGGCTATGGCCCCGGCGTTTTAAATGTCGCGGTGGCTTACGGTGGTCGCGACGAAATTCTGGATGCCGTAGGTCGCATGCTTCGTACACGAGGGGCGCAGGGTGCCTCTGCAACAGAAATCGCCGCCGACCTTTCCAGCGAGTCGTTTCAGCCATATCTATACGCTCCAGACATTCCTGAGCCAGACCTCATCGTGCGTACGAGCGGAGAAATGCGCCTCAGCGGTTTCATGCTCTGGCAGAGCGTGTATAGCGAGCTCTACTTTTCCGACGTTCCATGGCCGGCCTTTCGCAAAATCGACTTCTTGCGCGCCATACGTAGCTTCCAGGTCCGCCGTCGCCGCTACGGGAAGTAAAATGGGCGCGTCGGAACCCCGTCACGACATTGGCCAGTGCCTCGGCGTAACCGTGCGAAAGCAGAGAGGCGCCACTTCGGCAGCGGCGTCGACGCACCCCTCCCACGGCTGAGGACACGGGCGTTCTTACTCATGGCCGCGTCGTGATTCCTCCTCTGGACCATGACAAGCTACTGGGGACCGCTGTTCTTCACCGGCACGTGGCTCGGCGCGACCGTGCTAATCTACTCAACGGGGCCACGACACTACCCCGGGATTAAACGACATCTGGCGTTATCCCTCCTCTCGGTGCCGCTGTGGTGGTGGTTCGAACTGGTGAACAGCAGAGTTGACAACTGGGAGTACCTAACGGCATCGGACTACGGCGCAGTCTCATACGCGCTGTTTGCGTCGCTCGCCTTCTCGACAGTCGCGCCGGCCCTCGACGCAGCGACTCGGATCACGTTGGGGATCTTCCGTTTCGACGCCGCTCCGTCCACTCACCATTCCCGCACACTCGCCGCGACAGAGATACTGGCCGGCGCGGCGTCTGTGCCCATAACTTTCATCGCCCCGGACCTATGCTTCCCGCTGGTCTGGGTGGGCCCGTTTCTCATATTTGACGGCATAGTCCTGATTCAAGGCGGCAGGGGCATACTCACAGCCTTGATAACGGGAGAGTGGCGGATTGCAGTCGCTGTCGGGGTGGCGGGCCTACTCTGCGGCGCGCTGTGGGAATTTTGGAATTTCTGGGCGAACCCGCAATGGGTCTACCACCTTCCTTACCTGGATTTTCTCCATATCTTTGAGATGCCAGTCCTCGGATACTTGGGCTACATACCCTTCGCGTGGAGCGTCTATCAGTTGATCAACTTGCCAATGCTATCGCGCTACCTCCCTTCTCAGATCCAAGAAGCACAGTAGGGGATGGCATCGTGGGCTGGACATCGACTCGGACCTGCCATATCCTGTCTGCCGGGCACTCAGCCGACCTTGCCGACTATCCAACATACACTCGCCGGAAAAGGACAACATGGGAAAATTCAAGGTAGTAGCTACAGCCAAGGGTACCCTCAGAGGTTCGCCAGGTTACGGTCCTGAGATGGAAGCCCTGGGGGCCATCGGCGCCGAAATCGTCGAGGTCGACGCCTCCACGGACGAGGAGTACCTGGCCCAGGCGAAGGACGCCGACGCCATTATCATCGGCCACGATCTTAGCACCGGTATCATCAGCGGCCTTGAAAAGTGCAAGGTAATCTCTACGGGCAGCGTTGGAACCGACGGAGTTGATGTCGAGGCTGCTACCCGTAAGGGCATTCCGATTACAAATGTACCCGACACCTTCATCGAGGAGGTGGCCGACCACACTATGGCCCTGCTGCTCGGCTCTTTCCGGCGCATCACCCTCATGGACACGATGTCCAGGGACGGCCGTTGGAGTGAGGGACGCCCCTATCTCTACAGCTTCCCGCGATTGATGGGCCAGACCCTGGGTCTGATCTCCTTCGGTCATGTTGCCCGTGCTGTCGCTAAGCGCGCAGCTGCTTTCGGTGTAACAATGCTCGCGTACGATCCCTACATAGAGGAACTGGTCATGTCCGACTACGGAGTCCAGCCAGTAGGGCTCACCGAGCTACTTCAGCGCTCCGACTTCGTGTCGATGCACGCTCCGGGTTCAGAAGAGACCAACGACATGCTCTCTGAGGAGCACTTCCGGCTCATGAAGCCCACGTCGTTTTTCATCAATAACGGACGTGGCGGCACGGTAGACGAGCCAGCACTCATACGTGCGCTGGAAGAGAAGTGGATTGCAGGCGCAGGCCTCGACGTGCTCGCCCAAGAGCCGCCGGACCCCGAAAACCCGCTGCTTCACATGGACAACGTCATCCTGAGCCCACACGTCGCCTCAGCCTCGGCCCGCTTTGACCCCAGGCGCAGGCGCAGGGTAGGGGAAGAAATTGCCTTGGTTCTGAGCGGACGCTGGCCCCGGGCTTGCATCAACCCGTCAGTCCTCGAAGGCTCCGACCTGCGCCGCTGGCAGCCGTACTCCATGGAGCGAGGACCCGCCCGCTAGCCTTGCATTGGAACGGGTGTTGGGTGTGGACCGAAGAGGGGTGTGCAGAGGGGCGTAGCCCCTTTGCCGGGAGCCTGATGGTGTCCCTCAGGAATCTCTCTATTTTTTGCTTCCGAGCCGCTGTGGCGGCGAGGAAGGCGACACGGCTCTTGTCATCCTTTCAGCGCGACACACAAATCAACGGAGTACAAAAATGACCCTCGACGGCAAGGTATGCATAGTCACAGGTGGCGGATCCGGAATCGGACGAGCCACCGCGCTCCAGATGACCCGTGAAGGTGCGAGCATGGCGCTCGTCGGTCGGACCCAATCGAAAGTGGCCGATGTGGCCGCGGAGATTAAGTCCGCCGGCGGTGCGGCGCGCAGCTACGGTCTGGACGTGTCTGAGTTCGATGCAGTCAAGTCCATGGTCGCCGATGTCCTGGACGCATTCGGACGAATCGACGTCCTAGTCAATAATGCCGGGCATAGCTCTCCCAACCGACGACTGCTGACCTCGACTCCGGAGGATGTCCGCAGCGTCATAGACTCGAACCTTGTGGGCACCATTTACTGCACCCAGGCCGTAGTCCCTTCGATGCTGGAGGCAGGGGCGGGAACCATCATCAACGTCTCCTCATTGGCCGCCACGAACCCAGGACTGCTGGGGGGCATGACCTACGGGGCCGCAAAAGCCGGAGTCGTCAACTTCACGGAGTTCCTCAACGCGGAGTTCTCCGGCGGTGAGCTGCGTGCTAGCGTCGTCATACCCGGCGAGGTTGACACCCCGATCCTGGAGGGACGACCTGTCGTTCCGAACGCGGAGGCCAGGGCCACTATGGTTACACCCGAGGACGTAGCCGAGGCGATCACTCTCATCGCCCGCCTGCCCCAAAAGAGCAACATCCCGGAGTTAACCATCAGGCCTACCGCAGTACGAGACATCTCCCAGGAGACCAAGTTCGCGTAGCTGTGTCCGTCCCACGATGTCATGCGCTGGGAGCCTTTCCTGCCGCTCAGGGTGACATGGCAACTGTGCACAACGCGACGCAGTCCGGTGGCCAAGAGGCTATACTCCTCAGAAATCCTGCAGGAGGCCACGGCCGATGAAAATCGAGCGCATTTCCACCTACCTTGTCGAAGACTGGCTCCTGGTCACCGTCGAGACCGACACCGGAATCAAGGGCGTCGGCCAGTCTACGTTCTGGGGCCAGCCCGCCGCCACCGCGCAGGTCATCGACGAATTCTCCAGATACCTGACCGGCAAAGATCCGCTGGCGATGGACTACCATTTCCAGTACCTCAACCGCAGCTCATCGTTCCGAGCGTCCTCGGTTTTCGCCGCCATAAGCGCCATCGACGTGGCCCTGTGGGATATCGCAGGAAAACACTACGACGCCCCAGTCTATGGCCTCCTTGGTGGTGTGCACCGCACCAAAATCAGGATGTGCGCGCTCTGCATGGATGGCGACATCGACGGAATGGTCGCTGAGGTGAAGGCTGCGGTTGAAACAGGCCACACCGCCGTCAAGATCGATCCATTCCCTCCCGAATACGGTACCTGGGCACTCCCCAGACTAATCCGTGAGGTCGTGGACAGGGTAGGCGCGGCCAGAGAGGCTATCGGCGAGGACGTCGACCTGGTTATCGAGGCTCACCGCAAGATCGGTCCAGCCGAGGCAATCAGCCTGGCAGCTAAGTTGGAACCCTTCGACGTCGCGCTATTTGAAGACCCAATACCCCCCGATAGCGTCGACTCTATGGCAGAGGTCGCTGCCAAAACCACCATACCTATCGCTACTGGCGAGCGGCTACACACGCTCTACGAGTTCAGAGAGGTACTGAGCAGGGGCGCGGCGCGTGACTTGAAGCTCGATGCAGGTCTCCAGGGTGGGCTAACCCAGACCAAGAAAATCGCTGCCCTGGCCGAGGCATACCACGCCACGGTTTCGCCCCACAACGCGTGGGGGCCAATCCTAACGGCGATTCACGTCCAACTCGCTGCAGCCATACCCAATTTCTTTGTGCTCGAGTATCGCCCTGACAATAAGGACGACATTGCAACAAAGCCGCTTGAGGTGAAGGACGGCTACATCGCCGTTCCCGAGTCGCCGGGCATCGGAGTCGAGCTCGATGAGGCGGCTGTCGCCAAATACAGCTACACGCCTCGCAACATAGGAACCGCGCTGCGAGCAGACGACTCGATAGCCTTTCGATAGCCGGATTTTTGCCTATCAATAGTCGGCAGAGGGGTGTGCAGAGGGGGCGCAGCCCCCTTTGCCGGGTGTGTGAGGGTGCCCCTCATAAAATTATCATTCTTCTTTCTTGGTGTTGGTGGGTTACTAAAACAGGAGGCTCTGTTGCCAAAGCTGAAAATCGCCCAGGTAGGTTGCGGCGGCATGGGGCTCCGTCACCTCTACGGGCAGATCGAATCCCAGCGCGTCTTCGGTACCTTCGACTATGCAGCCGTCTGCGACCTGAACCGCTCCGCAGCGGACCATGTTGCCTCTGAGGCCGAGGCCGGACTCGGGAAACGCCCCGCAGTCTATACCGACTTTGATGACATGCTAGACAAGGAGCCAGGCCTAGACGCCGTCGACATAGTCACTGATGCGGGACTCCATCACGTCTTGGCGATCAAGGCATTCGAAGCAGGCAAGCACGTCGCGGTCGAAAAACCCGTCGCCATCACGGTAAGAGCGGGCCTGAGCATGATGAAAGCTGCTGAGAAGGCGGGTAGGGTGCTATCCGTATCTGAAAACTACCGTCGCGACCCACTCAACCGTCTTGTAAAAGCAATTCTCGACGCACGGGCCCTTGGCTCGCCCAGGATGTCGGTCGACATGTCCCTCTCCGGCACCCGTTATATGCCCCACGGCACGGCTTGGCGTCATATCAAGACCCGAGGCGGCTACATGCTCGACTACGCAGTGCATGACGCCGACCTGCTGATCTATTTCCTGGGCGCGGTGGACACCGTATATGCTGAGACGCGATTGTGGGAGAAGCAGAGACTCGTCGCGGATCCCGAGGCGGACAGTATGAAGGGCTTCTACGGCCACCGTGTCAGGGAAGACATTGAGTTGGAGGGTGCCGTTGAGTGCACCTCGGAGGACATGGTCAGCGCCGTCCTGCGCTTCGAGTCCGGCGTCGTCGGCCACTTTGCCAAATCGGCTGCGACCCCCGGCCGAAGTACCGGAGGCTCCACCATATACTGCGACGACGGCTCCATTGGCCTTCCCGGTAGCCGTTCTGGAAATCCGCCCTCGATCACGCGCATTGGGATGTCCAAGGACCTGGACGCGAGTGAGTTGCTGAGCCTTGCGCCCTCATTCAAGCTCGACCGGCTCACCGCACGACTATTCGGGGGCTCAAAGCCGATCTCATCGTACGACCTGACCTTCGCTGAGGCTGACCGAAAGCTCATCGCCCTTGAGTTGGAGGACTTTGCGCGGGCCATTTTGGATGGCACTGAACCCGAATGCACCGGACAGGTGGGCCTGGACGCGGTGGCGCTCACCTACGCCTTCCTGGAGTCGGGCCACATACGGCAGCCTGTCTCGTTCATTGACGTGGCCGAAGACCGGGTCAACGCCTACCAGTCGGAGATCAACGAGGTTGTTGGCCTGGCATAGCTAGAGTGTGCCGCGCCCTATCCGGCCAGCTGCTTCGCAAGCGCGTCGGGCGCGCTTACCGGAAGCTCACAGGTGTAGTTTCGGCACACATAGGCCGTCGCCTTTCCTCCCAACATCGACCGTCCCTCCGCAAGGGGCAGCCCGGCAATGGTTTCGTCCGCCGGCCCTCTCCCCACAAGGACTCGGTTCGGGATGTAGCTATGAAAGACCTCGCGCAGGAGCCCGCTTGTGTCCGACGATCCTGGCTCACCGACGATGGCGATCTCCTTCGGGCTCGACACGTAGAAATCCAGCGCGCACAGCCACTGTCCGGCCCCGGTGGGGTATCGCTCCATCAACTCTCGCATCGGACGCAGCGACTCCACGGCTCGCCGATCAAGGTCACCGTCGCCCGTCACCAGAGCCAATTTTAGCAGCACCGTCGCCGCCATTGAACTACCTGAGGGAATTGCATTGTCCTGCACGTCTCGAGGCCGCATCACCAGCTCCTCGTGGTCCGTCCCCGTATCGTAGAACTGCCCTGACGGGGCGTCCCAGAACAGCAAGACCATTGCGTGTCCCAGGGCCACCGCCTCCTGCAGCCATTCGCCGTCGAAGGTCGCCTCGTGAAGTACAAGCAACCCTTCGATTAGGAATGAGTAGTCCTCCAGGTAGCCCTTTAGTCGGGCCGAGCCGTCTTTGTAGGTTCGCAGCAGCCGATCTCCATCTCGTACTTCCTTTTTCAGGAAACGTGCGTTGGCTGCGGCTGCCTCTGTGTAGTCTTGCCTCTCCAGGGCCGCACCCGCTTCTGCAAATGCCGCCATCATGAGCCCGTTCCAGGCGGTCAGAATCTTCTCGTCGCGGTCCGGCTTCACACGGGCCTCCCGCGCCTCGTACAGCTTCGCCCGATCACGGCTCAGCAGCAGTTCCATCTCCGAATCAGGATTTTTCACGTTGAGGATCGAGTGGCCCTCAAAATTGCCGTTGATAGTCACATCGTAGTAGGCATTGAACCGCTCTCCGTCTTCCTTGCCGAGTACTTCCAATATCTCTTCGGGACGCCAAATGAAAAACTTACCCTCTTCACCCTCGGAATCGGCGTCCTGGGTCGAATAGAACCCGCCAGACTCGTCGGTCATTTCTCGAAGCACGTAGTCCAAAGTCTCCTCAACGATCCGCCGGTACAGAGGCTTGCCCGTGGCCTGGTATGCGTGGAGGTAGAGCCGCGCAAGTAGGGCATTGTCGTAGAGCATCTTCTCGAAGTGAGGCGCCAGCCAAAACGTGTCCGTAGAGTAGCGGTGGAACCCTCCACCAATCTGATCGTAGATGCCGCCACGCGCCATCTTGTCCAGGGTTAGCTCCACCATCTCCAGCGCACCGAAATCGCCAGTTCGCAGGTAGTGCCTGAGCAGAGCCTCCTGGACCATTGGCTGAGGGAATTTGGGCTGCAGCCCAAAGCCGCCATGTTTATCGTCGTGATTCCCCGCAAGGACGACGAACGCCGCGCCGATGATGTCTGCCGTCAGTGGCTCAAAGCCGTCAGACACAGGCGTCATTTGCTCCATACGCCGCATCAGATTCTCTGTGGTCTGGGCGATATCCTCTCGTTTGTCCCTGTATATCCCGGCAAGGGTCTCCAGCAACCTGGGAAATCCGGGCAGGCCGCCCCTATCCTCGGGGGGGAAGTACGTCCCACCGTAGAACGGCTTGCCATCCGGGGTCAGGAACACGGTCATGGGCCAGCCGCCCTGGCCTGACAGGGCCTGGACAGCCGACATGTAGATAGAGTCGATGTCGGGCCGCTCCTCGCGATCCACCTTAATACTGACGAAGTGAGTGTTCATGAGAGCCGCGATATCATCGTTCTCGAAAGATTCACGCTCCATCACGTGGCACCAGTGGCATGCCGAGTAGCCGACGCTCAGCAGTATCGGCTTGTCTTCCTGCTTGGCTCGTTCTAGCGCCTCCGGTCCCCACGGGTACCAGTCCACAGGATTGTGGGCGTGTTGAAGCAGGTACGGGCTTGTCTCGTCGATCAGTCTGTTTGGCATCGTATTATGCGTCGCTCCGATTCAGATTCGATATTGTCTTTACGTGTTGGTTCGCAAGGCTAGAGCACTTGATAGACTAATTGACTAAACACATCGTCTAGGGACCCATGGAGAGGTCCGCCGCCGCCATCCTGTTACTCTACAACGCCGGTTGCGTCTTGCCCACTATTTTGGTGAGTTCGAGCGTGCGGCGGGTCAAGGCACAAGGACGTATAATGCCCACAAATACCACCTTTGGTAACTGAGGGCCTATTATTTCGGGGAGCGTAGATCATGAAGCATGATGCCTGGTTCCAGTGCATCGATGGCTGTGAAGGCCGTTGGGAACTCACCGAGATCATATACAGATGTCCCTCGTGTGACGGTCTCCTAGAGGTCAAACACGATGTCGAAGCCCTGAAGGGACGCAGCCCAGCCGCGTGGATGTCCCTGTTCGACCGGCGCTACATGCGCACGTCATGGCCCTATGGCAGCGGTGTGTGGGGTAAGAAGGAGCTGGTCTATCCGCAACTGAATGACGACAACGTCGTGTCTATCTACGAGGGAGGCACGAATCTGTTCTGGGCCGAACGCCTGGGCCAATCCATCGGCCTGGATGACCTTTGGATAAAGCAAAGTGGAAACGGCCATAGCGGCTCATTCAAGGACCTGGGCATCACCGTGTTGGTGTCCGCCGTCAAGGAGATAATGAGCAGAGGCGCAGACATTAAGGCCGTGGTCTGCGCCTCCACAGGGGACACCTCCGCCTCGGTTTCAGCCTACTGTGCGGCGGCCGGCATTCCCTCAGTTGTCCTGCTACCTCGCGACAAGGTATCCCAGGCCCAGCTCATCCAACCTATCTCCAACGGGGCCCTCACACTGGCCCTCGACACCGACTTCGACGGCTGCATGGCCCTGGTGCAAAAGCTCAGTAAGGACAAGCGCTTCTATCTTGCCAATTCCGTGAACCCTTTGCGGATAGAGGGCCAGAAGACCGTCAGTATTGAGATGGTGCAGCAGTTCGACTGGGAGGTCCCCGACTGGGTCATCGTGCCCGGCGGAAACCTCGGTAATATCACCGCCATCGGCCTCGGGTTCCTGATGATGCGGGACCTGGGTATCATCCAGAAACTGCCACGTCTCGTGTGCGCTCAAGCCGAAGGGGCAAATCCCCTCTATCGTAGCTATCTCACTGGATTCGAAGAGATCAAACCGGTCGTGGCCAAGAGTACCCTGGCGACTGCCATTCAGATTGGCAACCCCGTTAGCATAACGAGGGCGATACCTATCCTCCGCCAGTTCAACGGCATCGTCGAGCAGGCGTCAGAGGACGAACTGGCCGACGCCTCCGCGAAAGCAGATCGCAATGGGCTATTCAGCTGCCCTCAGACCGGCGTGGCACTGGCCGCCCTCTTAAAGCTCACCGGGAACGGCACAATCCAACCCCACGAGAGGGTCATAGTGATATCGACGGCGAACGGCCTCAAGTTCGTCGACTTCAAGGTCGGGTATCACTCGAATGCGCAGGAGGGCGTGGACGCGAAGCTCGCCAACACCCCCGTGGAGCTGCCCGGTCACTACGACTCCGTTGTGAAGACAATCGAATCCGCAGTATTATCCTAGAAATCTGAGTCCCGGGAGGACAACATGAACCAGCCCCTCGCCAAGAACATTCTGGGCCGAACCGGTCTCGAGATCACCCGCCTTGGATACGGAGCGATGGAGATCCGTGGGGGACCCCGTGGGCGCGAAGTTTCCGATGAGGACGCAGGCGCAATCCTCAACGAGGTCCTGGACGCCGGAATCAACTTCATCGACACGTCCATCGACTACGGACGAAGCGAGGAATTGATCGGCGAGCACATCTCGCACCGCCGGTCGGAGTTCTACCTGGCCAGCAAATGCGGCTGTGCCGCGATTCCCGAAGCTAATGGCGACCACGTCTTCACCCGGGAGAACATCGTTGCAGGCGTCGAGCAAAGCTTGAAGCGCATGCGCACCGACCACCTGGATATCGTACAGTTCCACTCGTCGCCGTCCAAAGCGACCCTGAAGGACGAGGATTCCATCAAAACCCTCCTCGACCTCAAGGAGCAGGGAAAGATCCGATTCCTGGGCTCCTCATCCACATTGCCGAACCTGGCCGACCACGTATCAATGGGCGTATTTGACGAGTTCCAGATCCCCTATTCAGGTCTCTCCCGAGAGCACGAAGACTGGATCACAAAAGCCGCCGACGCCGGCATCGGTACCGTAATCCGCGGAGGGGTCGCAAAGGGCCAGCCCGGGGAGGGCGGTGGAGTGATTAATACCTGGGCCAAGTGGGATGAGGCCGAGCTGGACGCACTCCTCGAAGTGGGTGAGAGTCGAACAGCATTCATGCTCAGGTTCACGCTGACACATCCGGGGCTGCACACCACCATAGTGGGCACCAAGAACCCGGTGCACCTGCGTGAAAACATCACCGCAGCCGGTCGAGGCCCACTCTCGCCCGATACCTACGCTGAGACCAAGCGCCGCTTGGATGCCGCTGGGGTAACGGCGGAGCCTGCGTAGGTTCCCATCTGGCCGGTGTCCTTCGAGGTTCATCAGGGAATTGGATTACGGAGTGAAATCATGACCCGCCAAACTGTGCCATGGCTGCGCGAGACCGAGGTATTCACCTCAGAAGCAGAGGGTTTTTTCCGCTTCGTGATCCCGTCCCTGGTGATCGCGAAGGACGGCACGATCCTCGCATTCTGCGATGGTAGGAAGTATGGCCCAGGTGACCACGAGGCGGGATACCTACTCCTCAAAAGAAGCACCGACAACGGCGTGACTTGGGGGGAGATCCAGCAAGTCGCCGGGAACTCCGACAACCCCTTCCACAATCCGACTGCGGTGGTCGACCAGGACACCGGCACTGTCTGGCTCGCCTTTGGTCAGGAAGCATTCCAGACCTTTGTGATCCATAGCAATGACAGCGGTGCAACCTGGTCCGAGCCCCTCGAAATCACCAGGGACGTGACAGCACCCGAATGGGTGCACCATGTCGTTGGCCCTGGCAGCGGGATCCAGACCAAGAGCGGAAGGCTCATCTTAACTGGTGACCACATCGACAATACTCGCTACGACTCGGTATTTTCCCGCTCACACGTGATCTACAGCGACGACCACGGAGCGAACTGGCAACTGGGCGGCAGGCTCGAACGGGGCACCAACGAGTGCGAGGTACTTGAGACCACCGACGGTTCGCTGTACATGACGTCACGCTCGGCCGACAGGTCGAAATTCCATCGTATCTCCGCCTGGAGCAGGGACGGCGGCGATACCTGGTCCAAGCCGGAGTACGTCGACGAGCTGCCCGATCCGATCTGCCAGGCGAGCATCCGGCGGTACACCGACGCGAACACCCACGACCGGGACCGCATACTCTTCGCGAACCCCGCTAGTGAAACCCGAGACCACCTAACAGTGCGCATCAGCTACGACGAGTGCAAGACCTGGGCCGTCTCGAAGGTGTTGTACGTTGGCCCTTCGGCCTATTCGGACATGGCGATCGCACCAGATATGTCGATATGCTGTCTCTACGACAGAGGCGCAAACGCACCGTACGAGAGCATACACCTGGCCCAGTTCAACCTGGAATGGCTGTCGGACGGCAAAGACTCCCTGGGGACCTTTTAGAGAACGTGTGCGCGTCACACACATTTTCTACTGGAAATTAAATTGAGCAAGACGAACCGACATCTCAAGAAGCGAGCAAACACATGCACCTGATCATCACCGGTTGCGAGTACTCCGGCACCACAGCCCTGTCCTTTGCGCTGGCGGAATGGGGAAAGGCCAACCTCGGAGGGGACGCCTGGGGTCTCAATCAGTTCCACGACCACTGGAAGCTACCCCACGTGAGCAACTTCTCGCCGCCGCAGTCTGACGAGGAAAAGCAGGCGTTAATCTCGGAATACCCCGACGCGGCCCGAGGAGACTGGAGCCGAACCGGCCTCACCGAGGAGGAGCAGCAGATGATCCTTGGGCTCACCCCCAAACTCAAGGAGATGCTCCAGCGCTATCACATGGAATACCACCTCCACGATTCCTTCTACAAGCAGCCGGACCATATCCAGGTCGGCGCATATATTGAAGAAGCCATCTACGCCCCTCTCTACTTCGGATATGGCGGCGCAGGCGAATACGCCGACCGTCGTCAGGGGGCCCGCAGCTACGAGAAGCAGATACTGGAAAGAGGCCCGGACACCGTCCTGGTCCTCGTGAAAGCCTCAGCCGAGGTAATAGGGAAGCGCATGTCGGACTGGCCCCACCACAACGGCGCCCTACAACGGGAAGACATCGACAACGTCCTAGCCCGCTTCGAGGAGGAGTACGACGCATCGTTGCTCCCTCACAAGATTGTCATAGACACTAGCTCTGCCACCGTCGAGGAGTCTATGGCAGAGCTGGCCGAAAAGGTGACGCCACTGCTATCCGAAGCCGACCGCAATCGAATGAAGGCCCAAGGGGGGGCATAGAGACGGTTAGCCTGGCCAGGCGCATTGACATTCCCGGCGAGCCTGGATAGGATATTTGCATAGATATGAAACTGCATTTCGCGAGCACGTGGGCGTACGCTTATCATCTGGGGAACCGGGGAACCTGCAAGGGTTCTGAGCCCCCAGCGCGTGAGCGCGCGCGGGAGTAGACCATCGAGGTCGAACTCAGTAATCTTAGCCCCCCGAGTAGCACGCAAACTCGGGGGGCTTTTTTTTGGTCCGCGCCTTCCGAGTTCTAACACCTGACTCAGGAAGCAGAAGGCATCAATAATGACAACGAGCAACAAGACTGAACTGAAACAGTGGGTCTACTCTTTCGGGCAGGCCGACCCGCGCAGGAGAGACCTCCTGGGTGGCAAGGGCGCCGAACTGGCCCAGATGACCTCCCTTGGACTACCGGTGCCTCCGGGATTCACCATCACCACCGAGGCCTTTCGAGACTACTACGACTCTGGGCGGTGGCTGCCAGAGGGCCTCTGGACCCAGGTTCGAGAAGCGATGCAGGCTCTGGAGGAGCAGACGGGCCGTAGGTTCGGCGACCCGGACAACCCACTCCTCGTATCCGTACGTTCGGGCGCGGCCATATCGATGCCCGGCATGATGGACACGGTCCTGAACCTCGGCATCAATAGGCCTGTAGCCGATGGCCTGGCCAAGAACACCGGCAATCGGCGTTTCGCGCTCGACGTTCACCGCCGCTTCATCCAAATGTTCGGCGACGTCGTCCTGGGCGTAGACTCCTCTATCCTGAACGCGATTATTTCGGAGGAGGAGCGTAGGCGGGGAGTCTCCCACGCCGGTGACCTGGGCCCGGAAGAACTTCGCCAACTCATCTCTACCCTCAGGGCAGCCATATCTGAAGCCGCGGGCACTGCGGTGCCTGACGACCCCTACCAGCAACTGGAACAGGCCATTCGCGCAGTGTTCGATAGCTGGGACAGCCGCAGGGCCATAGCCTATCGCGAACTGAACGGCATACCCCACGATCTCGGTACCGCCGTCAGCGTCGTGTCCATGGTCTACGGGAATATGGACAGCTCGAGTTGTTCCGGCGTGCTATTCACCCGTAACCCGTCGACCGGCGAGGATGCCCTGTTCGGAGAATACCTGGTCAACGCCCAAGGTGAGGACGTCGTCGCCGGCACTGCCACACCCAAGGCTCTCTCGGAGATGGCAGTCGAGATGCCGGCTGTATATGAGGAACTGGCCCGCACCGCAAAGGACCTGGAGCGCCACTACAGCGATGTCCAGGACGTGGAGTTCACTGTCGAACAGGAGAGGCTGTACATCCTACAGACTCGCTCTGGGAAACGGAGCGCAAGGGCGGCCATCAAGACCGCAGTCGACCTGGCAAATGAGGGCCTCATCACCCGCGATGAAGCTCTGCTAAGGGTCGAGCCCGAGAAGATGTACCAGCTCCTGCTCCCCACCTTCGACGAGGGTGACAAGGAACTCGCAACCACTGATGGGCGGCTGATGAGCATCGGCCTGGGGGCCGCGCCTGGCGCAGCCACTGGGAAGCTCGTCCTGGACGCCGATACTGCCACGGAACTGGCCGGACGCGGCGTAGAGGTCATCCTTGCACGTACTGAAACAAGCGCCGAGGATGTTCACGGCATGGCCGCGTCCTCCGGTGTATTGACCAGCAAGGGTGGCGCAACCAGCCACGCCGCCGTTGTGGCCCGCGGCCTGGGCAAACCCTGCGTTACCGGCGCAGAGGGTATCGAGGTCAACGTGGCCGAAGGCTGGGTCCGAGCCCATGACCTGGTGGTCAGGGCAGGGGAAGACATCAGCATCGACGGCGCTACTGGCGAGATCTTTGCGCGATCTATTGTGACTGTCATGCCTCCTGCCGCCCTCGACGACGAGATGGCCACCCTCCTCGGGTGGGCCGACGAGAGCCGCACTCTGGGTGTGTGGGCGAATGCCGACGGCCCTGTGGACGCGGCGGCAGCGGTGGGCTTCGGTGCGGAGGGTATCGGCCTGTGCCGCACAGAGCACATGTTTTTCGACCCCGCCAGGCTTGCAGTCGTACAGACGCTTATCCTGTCGGCACACAAGTCCACCCAGAGCCCTGAGAACGACATCCACCGGGCGCGGTACGAAGGGGCGCTGGTCGAGCTCGAAGAGCTGCAAACGGCCGACTTCGAGGGCATATTCCGGGAGATGGGAGGCAGACCTGTTGTCGTGCGCCTGCTGGACCCTCCCCTCCATGAGTTCTTGCCCCGTTACGATGATCTGGCGACCGATATTGCTGAGCGCAGAGCCGGAGGAGAGGACTCAGCCGCGCTGGCCGAAAAAGAGGCGTTGCTAGCCACCGTGGCCGAGATGCGCGAGGCCAATCCGATGCTCGGGCTCAGAGGGTGCCGCGTCGGCATTCTGTACCCCGAAATCTACGGAATGCAGGTTAGAGCGATCGTCCGCGCTGCACGTAATGTTGAGACTGAAGGCGTCGCCGCACACCCAGAGATCATGGTTCCTCTTGTGAGCCACGCAAACGAAATGGCCATAGTGCGGAGCACCATCGAAAATAGTGTGCTGGAAGCGGCAGGGCCAGGCGACGAGTACCAGATCGGTGTCATGATCGAGACGCCCAGGGCTGCCTTGACCGCCGGGGAGATCGCCGAGAGCGCTGAATTCTTCAGCTTCGGTACCAACGACCTGACCCAGACCGCTTTCGCGTTCAGCCGCGATGATGCCGAAGGAAAGTACCTGTCCCAGTACGTCGAAAAAGAAATACTGAACGCTGACCCATTCCAGACCCTGGACATTGAGGGGGTGGGATCTCTGGTACGCATGGCAAGCGAGGCGGGTCGACGGGCCCGACCGGGCCTGTCCCTGGGTATCTGCGGCGAACACGGCGGTGATCCCGCCAGTATCGCCTTCTTCCACGAGGTTGGCCTCGACTACGTCAGCTGCTCACCCTACCGGGTGCCCGTAGCCCGCCTGGCTGCTGCCCAGGCGGCCCTTCGAGCCAACGCCAACTAACCTCGCCCGGATTGTATCTGCGACTGGCCGGCCCAAGCTATCCGCCTCGGAGAAGTAGCTGCGCCTCGCCGCACACCCCTTTTGGCAGGGATTTCTGTATATGTGTCCCATATTGTTCCATTCCGTACCGCTGAGCAGCTGAGAGGATGGGACTTGTGGGACTGATTGGGCTCTTTTGAGCCACTTTTGGGTCATGTGTGGTACAGCTATGGGACTCTTTGGGATATTGACCCGACGTGGCCAGGAGAGCATATGTATGTTCTCATCCGCGCAGAACCCCCAGAACCAGAAAAGGGACCGACCCTCGGCAGAAGGGTGCCGCCGGTGAACCAGCCGGTAACGCCTAGCTTCCAGGTCTTGTCTTAGAGACATCCGGCCAGTCCGATGACTCCGGTTGCCGGTGCGCCCAGCATGAACGGCCTCGGAAGCATGGTTCTTGGTTCCATGAATGCCTCCCCTTACGCAATGTCCTCGGCGAACGCGATTTCAGTTGGGTGCATGGGAATATCAGCGGGTTTAGCTGCGGATGTGATATTTGACTCATGGTTTCTGTGCAAAGCATGGCGTTGGTGTCGAATACGGTCGATTATGACCGGAGCCTCCTTCTGCTAGAATCGGTGCCGAATTACATGCAGGAGGCCGTCCCTTGACCGTGTCTACTATCAGCACAATGCACTGGCGAAATATCGGGCCGTTCAGAGGCGGTCGAGTCGTGGCCGTGGCCGGTGACCCCCGTGACCGAAATACCTTCTACTTCGGAGGTGTTGCGGGCGGTGTTTGGAAGACGACGGACGGTGGGACCTACTGGCGGAATGTCTCGGACGGCTTCATTCGTACATCCTCCGTTGGGGCGCTGGCGGTGGCCGAGTCGGACCCGTCGGTAATCTACGCGGGCATGGGCGAGGCCTGTATCCGCAGCGACGTGTCCGCCGGCGACGGTGTCTACAGGTCCAACGACTATGGCAAGTCCTGGACGCATCTTGGATTGGAGGATACTCGTCACATCTCCAGGGTTCGAGTCCATCCAAAGGATCCTGATCTGGTGTACGTCGCGGCCCTGGGGCACGCCTTCGGGCCCAACAGTGAGCGTGGTGTGTTTCGATCCAAGGACGGGGGACAGAACTGGGAGCAAATTCTGTTCAAGAGCGAGGATTCGGGCGCTATCGACCTGTCGATGGACCCACATAATCCCCGTGTGCTTTTCGCGGCCATGTGGCAGGTCCGCAGGACTCCCTGGGGCCTGACCAGTGCAGGTCCGGAGTCCGGGCTATGGCGATCCACCGACGGCGGGGACACCTGGACCGATCTCACGGACCGTTCTGGCATGCCCGACGGCATCAAGGGCCGCATTGGGGTAGCTATTTCGCCTGCGCAATCAGGTCGAGTATGGGCCATCGTCGAGGCTGAAGACGGTGTGCTGCTCCGGTCCGATGATAATGGCGATACCTGGGAGCGTGTGAACGACAGCACCATCGTCAGGCAGCGTCCCTTCTATCACCAGCACATCTTCGCCCACCCCACCGACCCCGACACGATGTGGACGCTGCCGATCCAGGCCTGGCGTTCCGACGACGGCGGGCGCACATTCAACATGATGACGACGCCTCACTCCGACAACCATGACCTTTGGGTCGACCAGGCGGACCCGCGTCGTATGATTGGGGCCCACGACGGCGGTGCTTGCGTCTCCTATGACGGCGGCGACACATGGTCCACCATTTTTAATCAGCCTACGTCGCAGTTCTACCATGTCGCCACGGACACGCAGTTCCCGTACCGTGTCTACGGCACCCAGCAGGACAACACGGCTATTAGTGTCCCGCACCGTACCAACAAGGGCGCTATCGTTCCCCAGGATGCCTACTCCGTGGGCTCTTCGGAGAGCGGCTACATCGCGATTCGTCCAGACAATCCCAACATCGTGTACTCCGGGGCTGTGGGCAGCGCTCCGGGCGGTGGCGGCGCACTGCTGAGATACGATCATGCGTCGGGGCAGGCCAGGATCATCACCGTGTGGCCCGAGATGTCCTATGGTCTGGGCGCGAAGGACATGAAGTACCGCTTCCAGTGGACATTCCCGATCGTCATCTCACCCCATGATCCGGGTGTGCTGTACGCTGCGGCAAACTGCGTCTTCCGTTCCACCGACGAGGGGACCACATGGGAACCGATATCACCTGATCTCACGCGCAACGACCCCACCAAGGGTGAGCCCGGGGGCGGTCCCATCACCCGCGACGTGTCCGGAGCAGAGGTCTACTGCACCGTATTTTCCTTTGTAGAATCACCGCATCAGGCTGGACTTCTGTGGGCCGGGACCGACGATGGCCGTGTCCACATCTCCTCCAACGCTGGCGAGACATGGACCGAAATTACGCCTGAGGGCCTTCCGAAGTGGGCCACGATCAGCATGATCGAGCAGTCCCCCCACGATCCAAACACGGCATACCTGGCGGCGTGGAACTACAAGCTCGATGACAACGCAGCTTATCTATACCGGACGAACGACCTTGGCCTAAGCTGGGAGACCATTACGGTGGGGATCCCCGAGGGCGAATTCGTGCGCGTAGTGCGCGAGGATCCGGTGCAGCGCGGCCTGCTTTACCTCGGCACCGAGTCGACCGTCTACGTTTCCCACGATGCTGGCGACTCATGGCAGTCACTCCAGCACGACCTCCCGGTCTCGCCCATCCATGACCTCGTGGTGAAGGACGGAAACCTTGTTGTGGCGACCCACGGGCGCTCGTTCTGGATCCTCGACGACCTGGCGCCCCTGCGACAGCTCACAGCCGACACGATCGACCAGTCGGCTCATCTATTCAAGCCAGACCCCGCGTACCGGCTACTGCCGACGATTGGCGGCGTCGCGAGTGAGCGAGTGGGTCCCGG
>Ga0209403_10001946_pt1 | contig 25545 bp, 31 predicted proteins | sample ArcticOcean_MG_C_8_FD_187440 | JGI IMG/M metagenome (GOLD analysis project Ga0209403, IMG submission 187440) | Marine microbial communities from western Arctic Ocean - ArcticOcean_MG_CB11_86 (SPAdes) (version 2) | ecosystem: Environmental > Aquatic > Marine > Oceanic | place: Arctic Ocean... | reverse complement strand
CCATGACCATGCAGACCTTCGCGGTTTTGGGTCTGGGTGCCGCATACGGTTTGCGTCTTGGCGGCGCGACCGTGCTGACCTATTTGGCCGTTGGCATTATTGGGGGTCCGGTGTTCTCAGACGGTGCCTCTGGGTGGGCCTATTTCACCGGAACAACCGGCGGATATTTGTTTGGGTTCATGGTCGCCGCGGCCTTGGTTGGCTGGTTGGCGGAACGCGGCTGGGATCGCCAGATCGTGACGATGGCCGCCGCTATGATTATCGGCAATGTCGTGATTTATGCCTTTGGGCTTACCTGGCTATACCAAGTGTTGATTAGCCAAATGGGTTTGGAGGGATGGGATTTGGCCAGGGTCATCGATTCGGGAATGATGCAGTTTCTGGTGGGGGATGCAGCCAAGTTGGTGTTGGCAGCCCTGATTCTGCCGTTTGTTTGGCGTTTCGCCCCTGGATACCACCGCCCCGGACGCCCGTGATCGACGGACTGTAGCCCTCTATAGGAGGCCGCCCGTGTCCGACCCAATTTAACGCCTAGATTTTGTTCCAAGCCCCAGGCGGGTACGGGCAGAATTTGGCGGCGAAATTATCGTCCAATCTGACGCCACAATCTTGGTGCGCGGGGATAGCGGTATTCCTATCTATTACTTTCCACAAGAGCACGTGACTTTGGGCCACCCCCACCCCAGCGGGCGCGTGGTGACAGTTGAAACCAAGGGAAACGCCACATTTTGGAATGCTGGTGTTGGTGATTGCCTGGCGGAGAACACCGCCTGGACTTTTGATGACGCCGAAGGCGATGCTGCCGTGACCAAGGGCTATGTGGCGTTTGATTGGTCCCAAATTGACCGGTGGTTCGAAGAGGATGAAGAGGCCTTCGTTCTCGCGCGCGATCCGTACCACCGGGTTTATGTGGTAGATTCCCGGCGTTCTGTGGGGGTGGTCGTGGGGGGGTAAAGTTTTGGCGAAAACCACCCGCAGTCGAGTGTTGTTCAAAACCGGATTACCTGTGCGCTATTACATCCACCCGGAGGACGTGATGATAGAGGTGATGGAGCCTTCAGGTGCCGTCACCCAATGCCCGTACAAAGGGTCTGCAGAATATTTTTGGTGCGAATCGGCGGGGACCCTTCTGGAATATATTGTGTGGACGTACCCGGGATCCGATCGATGAATGTCCGCGGATGGCTGGCTACATTTGTTTCTTTAATGAGCGGGTCGACGATATTTTTGTCGACGGCGAGGCCATCGAAAATGTGGTGTCGCCCTGGTCCCAGCCGGCGGAACAGCTAGCCGATTAGTTCGTCCAGATCGCGCCAACCTTGGGCTGGCATCCGCAGCCCCTCCAAAGGCTGGAAACGGGTCTTGTAGGACATCTTTGGGCTTTCAGCGATCCAGTACCCCAAATGGACGTATCCAAAATCCAGTGCGGCAGCACGCTGGACATGCCAAAGCACCATGAACGATCCCAGGCTCCGTTGGGGCTCTTTCGGATCGAAAAAGCTGTAGCAAAGGGACAGCGAGTTTGTCATGCGGTCGGTCAGACAGGTTGCAACAAGGCGGCCGTCGCGGTTGCGGAATTCAACCATGATAGTGGGCACCGCGGTGTCTTCCACCATGTCCTGGAATTCACCAAAATCCATAGACGACATCCCAGACTCTTGGTGCCGATTTTGTTGGTAATGATGGAATAAATGATATTGCTCGGCCGTGGCGATGGGCGGGCACTCCTGAGCTACCAAATCGTTGTTGCGTTTGGCAATGCGTTTCAAAGATCGCGTGGCGATGAAATCCTTGACCCGAACGCGCACCGGAATACACGCGTGGCAGTCATCACACGCGGGTTTGTAAACAATGCTTTGGCTGCGGCGAAACCCGGATGATGCCAACGCTTCGTGCAGGCGGCTGGCATTGCGGCCAACTAGGGGCGTGAATATTTTGCTCTCCACGCGGTCTTCCAAATAGGGGCAGGGCGCCGCGGGCGTGGCGAAAAACCGGTGAAGGATTTTGTCCGGACCAGTCACAAATCCGCCTATCGCATATCCGGTGGCAGTACAGGTGAATTGCGCAACAGGATCAGATTGATGCGTCGGTTTTCGGGCAAGAACGGGTCCTCTGGCGTCAGTGGTTCTGAATCCGCTTTGCCCACCACTTCGCGCACCCGGTGTTCCGGAAACCCGTTTTCGGTGATGACCCGGCGGCTAGCATTGGCGCGGTCCGAAGACATTACTATACCAAGACCGATGACAAAAATCATACGACAGTGCCCTTGAAGGCGCGCGGCGGCGCCAGATAGACAATGCGAAATCGCGGCGGTTCAAATTGGGTCTTTTCGGCCATATTGGAAATCACAACGACGCGGTTTCGCCTTTAGTGGCCCACTTGGAGCCAACCCAGACGGTATTTTCCATGTGGGACAAGGTATATGCAATCCTGTGGCCACAGGAATCAAACAGTCTAGGCGCCACAACACCTAAAGGTGTGTGGTTTTGGCCCTGAAAATCAACGATCTAGCCACGTTCAGCCGCCGCGCTAAGGATATGCACTGTGAACCCGGCTTCGGTCAGTTTGGTCACCATGGCGCTGCCGCTCTCTTGGTCCCGGGTTTCGACCATTAAGTCCAATTCCGCAGCCTTGGCGGGGACATCCAGAAAAAGCCGTTGATGGCGTACTTCGATGATGTTGCCGCCGCTTTCGCCAACGATGTTGGAAACCCGGGCCAAGGTGCCGGGCTCGTCGGTGATATCCACCCGCAGACTGAAAATCCGCCCGGTCCGCACCAGGCCACGGTTCAGCACCTGGGCCAACAAACGGGAATCAATGTTGCCGCCTGAAATCACCAGGCCCACCCGGCGCCCTTTGAAACGATCGGGGTGAGCCATCAAGGCGGCGAGGGTCACCGCACCGGCCCCCTCTGCCACCATCTTTTCGATTTCCACCAGGGCGCAGATGGCTTGTTCAATGTCAGTTTCTTCCACCACCAACACGTCGTCCATCAAATTCCGAAGGATGCTCAAGGGAAGCTCGCCCACCTCTTTTACCGCGATGCCTTCGGCAATCGTAGGGCCCCCGGATCGTTTGGGCAGGTTGTTCAAGGCCTGGTGCAACGACGGATAATGATCGGCCTCCACACCGATCACTTCGATGTCTGGCTTGATGGCTTTTGCCGCAACGGCACACCCAGCGATCAGGCCGCCGCCACCCACCGGCGCTAAAAGGACCTCCAGGTCTGGAACATCTGCCAACATTTCCAAGGCCACAGTGCCCTGGCCGGCGATGATGGTGGGATCGTTGAACGGATGAATGAGGGTCAGGCCTTCTTTGTCCGCCATATCCACGGCAAAAGGTGCGCTGTCGGCCAGGGTATCGCCATGCAGACGCACCCGGGCGCCGAAGTCTTTGGTGTGTTGGACCTTGGTATTTGGGGTGTTGATGGGCATGACGATGGTGGCCGGGATCCCCATGCGTTCCGCGTGATAGGCCACCCCCTGGGCATGATTTCCCGCCGACGCGGCGATGACGCCACCCGCGCGCTGGGCCTCCGACAGGCTGATGAGTTTGTTCAGGGCTCCGCGATCTTTGAACGATGCGGTGAATTGCTGGTTCTCAAATTTCAGGAATACTTCAGCCCCGATCAATGCTGAGAGCGTTCGAGATCGTTTCATAGGGGTGCGAACCACCGCACCGTCAATTGCCGCTGCGGCCGCTTGAATTTCCGCCAAGGTAATTTTCATGTGTTCCAATTAAGCCAGTGATCCAAGGTTGCTCAACGTCGGTTACCTGCACCACGGCACTCTTTGATCAAGTTTCTGACTGCCAGTTTATTTGTATCCTGGAAGGGCATAGGGGGTTGTATGGCTTTTGTACTGAAAAAATTCGAGTCGGAAGAGGAACGTAGATTCCAATCTGACTACGCGCGAAAACCCATTCCTTTCTTGCGGGCATCTCTGCCAATCACGATCGTACTATACCTGTCATTCCTGTTTTGGGATTTTGCCATCGACCCCAACCAGCTGAAATATACCCTGGCGGTCCGGCTGGTATTTTGCTTGATCGCCTTGGCGGTGTTCGGATTGACTTTTGCCAGCGTTTTTGAGCGTGCGGCCCAGCCGATCTGATTGATCCTGCATCGGTGGACTTGCACACCGTTCCACAGGGCTATTTCTACCTGCTGTCCGTGCGCAAATAATTTAAAGCTTTAGGCGTCCTGCAACCGCCGGGCGGCTTCCAGGGCGAAGTAAGTAAGAATGGCGTCGGCCCCGGCGCGCTTGAACCCCAACAGGCTTTCAAAAACGGCTCGGTCGCGATCCATCCAGCCGCGCTCCACCCCCGCCAAAATCATCGCGTATTCGCCGCTCACTTGATACGCCAGGGTTGGCGCGCCGAACGCCGCCTTCACCCGGTGGATGATGTCCAAATAAGGCATGCCTGGTTTCACCAGAACCATGTCCGCGCCTTCGGCCAAATCCAGGGCAACTTCGCGCAGGGCTTCGTCGCCATTGGCAGGGTCCATTTGATAGGTCTTTTTGTCGCCCGCCAAAACGGTGCCGGACCCCACAGCGTCGCGAAACGGCCCGTAAAATGCCGACGCATATTTGGCGGCGTAAGCGGCCAAAATGACATTTTGAAATCCAGCTCCATCCAGTGCGGCACGCACCGCACCAATGCGCCCGTCCATCATGTCTGATGGGGCGATCACATCGCACCCGGCCTTGGCTTGGACAATCGCCTGGGCGCACAGGACTTCGATGGTTTCGTCGTTCAGGATAACGCCATCTTTCAGCAGCCCGTCGTGGCCGTGGTCGGTGAAGGGGTCTAGGGCCAAATCGCACATGACCCCGACACTTAAGTCCGCGTCCTTCAGCGCCGCCGCCGCTCGACACACCAAGTTGTCAGGGTTCAGAGCTTCTGATCCTTCAGCATTCTTCTTGGATTGGTCGATGTTTGGGAAAATCGCCACCATGGGAATGCCCAAATCCGCGGCTTCCCTTGCCGCGTCGACGAGGCGGTCGATTGAGTGGCGCTGGACCCCGGGCATGGAGGCAACGTCTTCCGATGTGCCCTCGCCGTCGATGACGAACATGGGATAGACCAAATCCTGGGGGCCCAGGCGTGATTCAGCCACTAGGCGCCTGGACCACGGTGCGGCGCGCAATCGGCGCATGCGGGTTTCGGGGTACTGACCCGTCGGATTCATTAGGCTCCCCCAGGTTCGTGCAATTCGCTGGGCGGAGTGTACACAAAATAAGGCGCGGGGCCAGCGAACCAGCCCCGCGCCTCGTTGGGAGGCAATCCCTCTGAAATTATCTCTAGGCGGTTTTCCGCTCGCGTTCGAACTGGGCGACCGGCTCTGGGCGTTTGCGATCTTCCCAATCGTCGCCCAGAACCGAATCCAGCCCGAAAACTTTCAGGGCAGACAGCGCCAGGACATAGGCCATGACCACGGCGGGCCACAGGAACCACCAATCCCCGGCGCTGGTAAAGGCTTCGCGGACCCGCTTCAGCCCGTCTTCAGACACCTCTGCCACATCCACACTCAGGACCCCGCGGCCAGGTGGGACTTGTTGCTCGCTGCTATTGGAAAATCCCCTGTTGGAACCATGATTTGGTCCACTCCATATAGTGAGGCGATTTTGAAGTGCAACAGTCTGGGTTCGGGATAATTGCCCGTCCTGCCGGATTAGCCTATTTAGGGGTGTTATTGGCACAAAGCCCAAGGGCCCGTATGGCGGATCAACAGACGGAAAATGCTGGGAATAGCGCCGAGGCGTCCCTGGATCCAGGCGGCCAGGCCGCCCCCAACGCCAAAGCCGTATATCTGGAATCGTTGCAGCTGATCGAGCGCCTGCATCGGCGGTTTCTGGATGTGGTGAAGGTGGAATTGGACCGGGTGGGGGTCGAGGACATCAACAATGTCCAAGCGGTCATTCTTTACAACATCGCCGATTCTGAAATCACCGTGGGGGAATTGACCAGTCGTGGCTATTACCAAGGGTCAAACGTCACCTATAACCTGAAAAAACTGGTGGAAAACGGGTTCTTAGAGCAAGTCAGGTCGCCCTATGACCGGCGCTCTGTGCGGGTCCATCTTACCAAAAAGGGCCTTGATTTGTTCGGCCGTATCGATGATTTGTACCAATATCAGGTCACAGAACTCACCCGCGGCGGCCTGGATGCCGCGAATTTGGCCGAGCTCAAGCGGGCGTTACTTGCCTTGGAGCGGTTTTGGAGCGATCAAGTACGCTTCCCAAGTCGCTAATTGGGCAAGAAAAGCGTGGTAAACAGCACATGGGGAGATTCACGGATTAGAAACAATCGGCCATTAAGGTAAAATTCTGGGCCGAATGGTTAATTTGCCAATGCCCAAATAGGACTAGTTTTCTTGGTAAGCGTTGGGCAATTGGGATTAAGTGGCGAGGGGGAGAGACTACATGGATTACATCGGAAATTTTGCGGAGCAAATTCAAGGGCTTAAGGACGAAGGCCGGTACCGCGTCTTCGCCGAGCTGGCGCGCCATGCCGGGCAATTTCCCCGTGCCACACGCTATCGCCCCGATGGATCGACCCACGAAGTCACCATTTGGTGCTCCAACGATTACCTGGGCATGGGCCAGAACCCGGTCGTTCTTGACGCCATGCGCGACGCCTTATCCGAAGTCGGCGCGGGTGCCGGCGGTACCCGCAACATTTCCGGCACCAACCACTACCACGTCCTGTTAGAGCGCGAGCTCGCCGACCTCCATCAAAAAGAGGCGGGGTTGATATTTACCTCTGGCTACAACGCCAACGAAGCGGCGCTGTCGGTCCTCGGCAAATTGATGCCCGGCTGCATTTTGTTTTCGGATTCCTTAAACCATGCCTCGATGATCGAAGGCATTCGCCATTCCATGGCGGAAAAGCACATCTTCCGTCACAACGATGTGGAACATTTGGAAGAGCTGTTGAAAGCGGCGGACCCCGCCGCGCCGAAGATCATCATTTTCGAGAGCGTCTATTCCATGGAGGGCGACATTGCCCCAATCAAGGAAATTCTGGATCTGGCCGACCAATACGGCGCCATGACCTATTTGGACGAAGTCCACGCGGTGGGCATGTACGGGCCGAACGGCGCGGGTATTGCCGAACGCGAAGGCCTGATGGACCGGGTTACGGTCATCAACGGCACGCTCGGCAAGGCATTCGGCGTCGGCGGCGGCTATGTGACCGGCCCGGCCGCCATGATGGATGCCATCCGCAGCTTCGCCCTAGGCTTTATCTTTTCCACATCCTTGTCGCCGGTGATCGCGGCAGGGGCCCTGGCCAGCGTGCGCTATGTGCGCGGCCACAACGACCTGCGCATCAAGCACCAAGAACGCGCCGCGACACTAAAAAAATTGTTCGGCGACTACGGCATCCCCATGATGCCGTCTGTCAGCCACATCGTTCCTGTGATGGTGGGCGATCCCCGCTGCACCAAGGAAGGCTCCGACGCCCTGTTGGATGACTACGGCATCTATGTGCAGCCTATTAATTACCCCACGGTGCCAAAAGGCACGGAGCGTCTGCGCTTCACCCCGTCACCGTTGCACACCGATGAAATGATGCACGACCTGGCCGGTTCGGTGAACGACCTGTGGGCTCGCCTGCATCTGCAACGCCAAGCGGCGTAAGAAGCGTGATACCGAGACAGCAAACCCCTTGCTCTTCGGGGCTGGGTTCATCAACATGCGCCCATGAAATCACGGACTAGGGGATCGTCCGGCGGGGAGTACCTGTTGGAGTTCGTTCGCCAGGGTGCCTATGTGCGCATCGCCGCCATTGACCCAGTGTCGGGGGTGGAGGTGGTCACCGTGGGGGACGCAAGCCGCCGCAAAAGCGAGCTGACCCGGGTGGCGGTGCAAAAACTGGAATACGTTCTAAAAAAGAAGGCTGACGAAGCAGGTTGGTAAATGGCTGAGAAGAAAAAAAGTACGGCGAAGGCAAAGAAGTCTGAGCCGAAATCTAAAAAGGTAAAAGGCACCCTGGAGGCTGCGGCGGAGGCGAAAGCTTTGCAAGTGTCCCCAGACACGTCTGACTCTGGTTCGGTGGACTCTGGCCCGGCAGATTACAGCCTCGGCGAGGGCCAAAAAACGGTCACCAACAGCTATCGCAAAGGCTGGGACGCTATTTTTTCCACTAAGCACTGATCTTACCGCTGGGCGCATTTGTCGCAAATATTACTGTAAACATCCTTGCTCCCCGGCGGGCCCCGTGGGGTAATGGGGTGGCGGCGTTGCTCGCCACGCGTAACGGTTTTCTTTTTTCGCCATGACCCCACCGGACTCCCCAACCTCGGCAATCGAATGCCGCCCTGTCGATCCGCGGGGTCCACAAGCGCTTCGGGGGCGTGGTGGCGGTGAACGGCTGCACGTTTGATGTGCCGCAGGGTTCAATCACCGCCCTGATCGGCCCCAACGGTGCCGGCAAAACCACATTGTTCAATGTCATTTCCGGGTTTATGGCCCCCAACGAGGGCCAAATCTTGTTGAACGACGTGGATGTGGCCGGGGAAAAGCCAAACGATTTGTTCCAACGGGGCCTAGTTCTGACCTTCCAGATCCCCCACGAATTCCAGCGCATGACGGTGTTGGAAAATCTGATGGTGGTGCCGAAGGAACAGCAGGGCTAAAACATATTCAATGCCTGACTCAGGTGGGGCAGGGTCCGGGACCAGGAAGCCCAGGTGCGTGACCGCGCCGACGAAGTTCTGGAAATTTTACGGATGACTCATGTGCGCAATGGACTGGCCGGTCTGGAAGAACAACACCATCGGTCATAGAAACCGTATGCTTCAGCAGCCAGGTCGCACTATACTATTCGAGGGCAGTGCTCACGGTTACTGTCCGTCAAGCAAACTCATTTAGCGAGGAAGAACATGAAAAGACTACTAATCGCCGCAACGGCAGCACTGGTGTTTTCATCGACCACCTCCCAGGCGGACGATGTCAATATCGGTATTCTTATGGGCTTTACCGGTCCGATTGAATCACTGACCCCCGGCATTGCTGGAGCGGTGAAGATTGCTTTGAAAGAAGCTAATGATTCAGGAAAACTTACGGGTGGAATTACATTACAGGCCGTCGAAGCCGACACCACCTGTGTCGATGCTGCTGCTGCTACGGCGTCAGCAAATCGCCTTATAACTTCAGATGCTGTAGCAGCTATCATAGGTGCGCTTTGCTCTGGAGCTACTATAGCGTCAGCAAATAGTGTCGCGATTCCCAATGGCGTGGTGATGGTCAGCCCTGCTTCAACATCACCAGCAATTACAGGGTTGGACGATAACGGACTTGTTTTCCGTACTGCACCATCCGATGCCCGTCAGGGACAAGTATTGGCGGATGTACTACTCGGAAGGGGAATCAACAACGTTGCCGTATCTTATACCAACAACGATTACGGCAAGGGTTTTGCCGATGCCTTCCAGGCTGCATTTAAAAGAGGCAATGGCACGGTGGCTTTGTCTGCCGGCCACGAAGAAGGAAAGGCTGACTATAGCGCCGAGGTCGCTGCATTATCAGCAACCGGCGCAAACCATTTGGTAGTGTTGGGATACTTGAATGGGGGCGGTAAAGGCGTCATCGAAGAATCAATCAAAACCGGAGCATTCTCTAGTTTTTCTGGGGGAGACGGGATGATTGGTGCATCGATGGTTGAAGCTTTAGGTGACGGCATTGAAGGCATGATCGGCACCCAGCCGGGTGGCGACACTGTGGGTGCCCAGAAATGGAAGGAAGTTGCGGCTGCGAATGGACTTGATGTCGATGGCCCATTCCAAGGAGAGGCTTACGATGCCGCAGCTCTTGTAATACTCGCAATGCAGGCGGCGGGTTCATCCGATCGCGCAGCTATTGCTGGTAATATCCAATCTGTCGCAAATGCTCCGGGCATTAAGATCCTACCTGGTGAAATTTCTACAGCTCTCGCTCTCCTGGCTGCCGGAATTCCGGTGAACTACGAGGGCGCATCGACCGTTGAACTGGATGCGGCTGGTGACCCACCCGGCGCATACTTGGAGCGTGTAGTAAAGAATGGTGCCTGGACTACAGTAGCTACGCGGTAGTCCTACACAACAGCCATTAAACGCAAATAAGCTCGGGGAATTTTCCCCGGGCTTATTTGTGTTGCAACGTTTCGGGGAGAATACCCCTTGGCGCAAACCGTAGAACCAACAGCAGAATAACTCCCATCAATAACGTTCTCATCTGTGGTGTGCGTATTTCGAGCAAATCACGTACTGGACTTCCCTCCAAAAAGAATCCGTCCCCAACAAGCTGGAACACCCAAGCTGCGGCTGGCTCAGCCTGAATCCAGGCAAACCAGATCAGTATTCCTCCAGCTATGGATCCCAAATTGTTTCCACTTCCGCCAACAATGACCATCACCCACACAAGAAATGTATAACGCAGCGGATGATAGCTACCAGGTTCAAATTGAAGAACATGGGTTGCCAGCATCGCTCCGCCAACGCCGAGGAGAAAGCACCCCAGTATGAAAACCTGCCGATGTCGCATCACAATGTCTTTCCCCATTGCATTAGCGGTCTCCTCATTGTCGCGAATCGCCCGCATCATGCGACCCCACGGTGAATGAAGTGCACGATGAGCAAGCCACAGGAAAAGTAGAAGAAAGACAGAAATGATGGAGATAAAAAGAACGCTATTTACAATAAGGCTGGAGCTTATGGAAAATAAGTAAGGTGGATCTTGCAGCATCTTCGCCGTCGGAACTGGCGAAGGAAGACCGGTCACGTTGAGTGTTCCCCGCGTTAGCCAGTTCTCGTTTTTTAGTAGAGCAATCACTATTTCTGAGATACCGAGTGTCGCTATGGCGAGATAATCGGAGCGGAGTCCGAGAGCAATCCTTCCAATTACCCAAGCTGTAAGAGCCGCTAATGCTCCACCGGCAATCCAAGCGATAATAATTGGCAAACCGAGACCACCCAGATACTTGCTATTAGCACCGAATCCCGTCGATTCGATAACCGCTGTAGCTGGATCGAAACTAGCCCTAAAGATAATTAGCCCGACACCCAGGACCACTGTTACTAGCAAACGACGGCTACGGGGTGTCACCAATACTTTTAGGCTCCGATTGACTATTATTGCCAGCAGGCCCGTAGCACAGCCGATGACCCAGGCCCAAGCGAGATGACGTTCTGCCTCCAATCTTCGGCCAATGTCTTGCTGTAAGAGATCAATGGCCTGCTGATTCTTGTCAGCATCTGTCTGTAACGAGGCTAGACCAGCGAGCATCACATCGGTAACCCACGGCATAGAAACCAAAACGCAGGCAATTGCTCCAATTGCTGAAAATGCCATCACGCCAGCGTTGAAGAGGCCTGCGTACCCCCATTGTATGTTGAGGCCGAGTGCGATGACGGACGATATCAGACCGACGGTGAGCAGGCTCAGCGCAATTGACCAACTTTGCATGAAGCCGGTCAACGTAATGAGCGCCAGCAAAGAGCCGAAGACTATTACAACACGTCGATTCATCTTAGATCACCTTGCCGCGGAAGATGCCCGATGGCCTGAGAAGTAGAACGATGACCAAAAGCAAGAACGACACGCTAAACTTATATTCTGTACCCAGAAGTTGCAGATTTCCCTCCACTTCCCATTTCTCCGGCAACAAGTAGTTGGCGACCTTCTTATAGTTTGCCGTAATCATTATTTCAGAAAACGCAACTAAATAGCCTCCCACAATCGCACCTTGTGGTTTTCCGATGCCCCCTACGATCGTGGCAGCAAATATTGGCAACACCATCTGGAAATAGGTAAAGGGTTTGTAGCCCTTATCCAGCCCGTAGATCGTGCCCGCTATAGCGGCTAACGCACCGGTAATGAGCCACGTCCACGTCACAATTCGTCGCGGATCGATGCCCGACAGTAGCGCGAGATCTTCGTTATCGGAGAACGCTCTCATGCCTTTGCCTAAGCGTGTCCTCATCAGGAACCAATAAAGTGCAATGAAAAGCGTCACGGCGAGAGCAACCGTTAGTACTTGGATTAGATCCAGGCCAAATCCCTCGGAAAGACCGGTAGCCTGTTTGAAATCATGGACAGTAAAGAACACAAACTCTGGTTCGGTCACTTGCACCACTTTTTCTTGCGTAACAAAGTCAGTTTTCGTTTGAACTGCCCGGTTTCCGAATCGTTCAATCAATTCCACAGTGTCTATTTTATTGGCGGGGAAAATACGCCTCGCATTAAATATTTGCAGTTCGGGCCCCTTTATCAGGCGGATCAGACCATTCAAAAGAAACATCACACCGATTGAAGCCATCAACATCACAACGGGTGGGCTTTTTATGCTCCGATAGTAACGATAAACAGTTCGATCAAGTGCAATCGCTAGGATTGCTGTGAGGATGATGGCCACCGGCAGAAATAGAAGTCCGGCCGGTATTGGGTAAGTAAAGATTCCTAACCGATTAAGGAACTCAACGCCGATCAACGAGATCATTGTTCCGAAGGCCATCATGTCGCCGTGCGCAAAATTCGCAAAGCGCAAGATTCCGAAAACTAAAGTGACACCCAAGGCCCCTAAAGCAAGAGTTGAGCCGTAGGTCGTTGCCGGCAAGATAAGAAAGTTAAATAACCAGAGAAAGGCATTAGCTACGTCAGTTAGGTAAGCCACGTCTTTACGTCACCCAAGAAATGACTGACGGACATCTGGATTATTAAGAAGCTCAGAGCCCTTGGCTGTATGCCTATTCTTCCCATTGACAAGAACGTACCCAACGTCAGCGATAGAAAGAGCTTGTCGCGCGTTTTGTTCAACAATCAGGATCCCAATACCTTGGTCCCGTATCCGAAGCACTTGGTCGAATATTTCATTCATTACGATCGGAGATACTCCAGCGGTCGGCTCGTCAAGCATTAGGAGATCCGGTTGTGTCATCAACGCCCGACCAACCGCTAACTGCTGACGCTGCCCTCCGGATAGTTCACCGGCAACTTGCGTCCTTTTCTCTCTAAGCACGGGAAATAGGCCAAAAACCTGTTCAAGACTTGCCGAATAGTCGTCTTTACGCAGGTAGGCTCCCATTTCAAGATTTTCTTCAATACTGAGACCCGTGAACACATTGTGATTTTGGGGCACCATCGCCATGCCCCTGACCACCCGGGACTGGGGCGGCAAAGACGTCACGTCCTCTCCCTTAAAAATCACAGAACCGCCGGTAAGATTAATCATTCCCAATATGGCCTTCATCACGGTTGTTTTTCCCGCTCCATTTGGGCCTACCATAACAACGACCTCACCGGCCGCTACTTCGATTGAGCAATCCGAAAGAATCATCATCGAGTTATAACCACCGACGAGCTTGCGAGCGTTAAGTAGGGTCATCACCTTCAACCGATTTGGCTAGCTTTGTACGGCTCTCCACGCCAGAACCGAGATAGGCCTCTACCACATCTCTATTTGTTTTCACCTGGTCCGGAGAACCCTCAAACAATACTTCTCCCTTCGCCATAACGATAACCGGATCGCAAAGTCTGCTAATGAACTCGATGTCGTGCTCAATCATGCAGAATGTATATCCCAGATCTTGGTTGAGCCGCTCGATTGCTGTCCCAATGTCTCGCAAAAGATTGCGATTAATTCCTGCGCCAATCTCATCCAAAAGGATAATTTTTGGGTCCACCATCATTGTCCGGCCGAGTTCAAGCAATTTCTTTTGACCACCAGATAATGTCCCTGCGGCTGCATTTGCCAAATGACCAAGGCTAAGGAACTGGAGGACCTCACGTGCTTTCTCTAACACCTCGGCTTCTTGTCGCTGAACTTGACCCGGCCTAATCCAAGCCGAAATCAGAGATTCACCAATCTGGTTTCCGGGTACGACCATGAGGTTTTCAAGCACGGATAACGTTGGGAATTCGTGTGCGATCTGAAACGTCCGCAACAATCCTTTCTGAAATAGACGATACGGTTCAAGTCCAGTCACGTCCTCGTCGTCAAACAGAACCTGGCCAGACGATGGTGTCAGGTTTCCTGCGATGACATTAAATAGGGTCGTCTTACCTGCGCCATTGGGTCCAATAAGCCCAGTGATCGCACCCTTGGCTATTGAGAGATTTACATCCCGGATTGCCGTTAATCCGCCGAAGGACTTAGTTAGATGTCGGATTTCTATCATCGTCGTATAGCTGTCTCTCGGTAGCACCTGTCGTTTAGATGGCACCGTTCAAAATAGAAATTATTACTCTCGAGTAATGTTTGACCATAGTAGCTCAGAGGATATGAGCACCCAGCCTTCATCAGCATTGGAGCGTAGACCACTTTTCTACGAAACGATTACTGATTTTTGTGAGAAGGGTTGGACTTTCCGGAGCGCTCCCGCGGGTGGGTCCTAGGAGGGTCCAAAATCAATCTGGAACAGCAGCTTCTTTATCAAGCTGCCAAACGGTCAAACCAGGAGAAAATCCGGTTACCCCAGCGTTACAACGCCACCGATACCTTGTGTGGCGTTGGCGTCGTGGCCCGACATATGGTATTAGAGCGGATTGTGCATTCATTGTTGTAAGTGCTTGCCGTGACCGTAGAAACCGTTGCCATCGCCTCCGACCACGCCGGATTTTCCATGAAGGAAGCTCTGAAGAAGGAGCTCACCGATGGCGGCCACACGGTTCTCGATTTGGGCACCTCGAACGAGGAGACTGTGGATTACCCGGATTTCGGCAAGGCTTTGGCCAAAGCGGTAACCGACGGTCGCGCCAGCCGTGGAGTTGCGGTGTGCGGCAGTGGTGTCGGCATTTCCATTGCCGTCAACCGGGTGTCCGGCGCTCGCGGGGCACTGGTCCATGACCGACTGGGGATTGAACTGGCGCGCCAACACAACGACGCCAACGTCATGGTGTTGGGCGGCAGGACTACCGGGATCGAAGTAGCCAAGGATTGCCTGCGCACGTTTTTGAGCACGAAATTTGAAGGCGGCCGCCATGCCCGGCGGGTCGAAAAACTGGGCTAGTGACCTCCATGGCACCCACGGCAACCCCCAACGGGGCCTTTTTTTACGCTGATCTGGCCCAAGACGATCAAGAAATTTTCGCCGCAATCGAAGCGGAATTTGTGCGCCAGCAGGACGAAATCGAACTGATCGCCTCGGAAAATCTGACAAGCCCGGCGGTGCTGCAGGCCCAGGCCTCGGTGATGACCAATAAGTATGCCGAAGGCTATCCCGGGCGGCGGTACTACGGCGGCTGCGAGCATGTGGATGTGGCCGAATCCTTAGCCATCGATCGGGCCAAGCAATTGTTTGGTTGCGATTTCGCCAACGTTCAGCCTCATTCAGGCAGTCAGGCCAACCAGGGGGTCATGAATGCTCTACTGCAACCGGGCGACACCATAATGGGGTTGTCGCTGTCGGCAGGCGGGCATTTGACCCACGGGTCGCCGCCCAGCCAGTCCGGAAAATGGTTCAACGCTGTGAATTACGGTGTCCGCCGGGACGACGCCCGTATCGATTTTGATGAAGTGGCCCAACTGGCCGCCGAGCACAAGCCAAAATTGATCATCGCCGGGGGCTCGGCCTATTCCCGGGAAATGGAACACGCCAAGTTTCGCGAAATCGCCGATTCGGTGGACGCGGTGTTGATGGTGGACATGGCCCATTACGCCGGGCTGGTGGCGGCGGGGGAACATCCCAGCCCATTTCCACACGCCCATGTGGTGACGACAACGACCCACAAAACTTTGCGCGGGCCAAGAGGGGGCATGATCCTCACTAACAGTGAAAGCATCGCAAAAAAGGTCAACTCGGCGATCTTCCCCGGCATCCAGGGCGGCCCGTTAATGCATGTGATAGCTGCCAAGGCGGTAGCGCTGGCCGAAGCTCTGCGTCCGGATTTCAAGGACTATGGCAAGGCAGTGGTGGTGAATGCCAAAGCCCTGGCCGAGGTACTGATCAGCCGTGGTCTGGATATCGTTTCCGGCGGCACCGACACCCATTTGATGCTGGTGGATTTACGACCCCTGGGGCTTACCGGCAAGGTCGCCGAGGCAACGCTGGGCAACTCCAACATCACCTGCAACAAAAACGGCATTCCCTTTGACCCCGAAAAACCGTTTGTGACGTCCGGGATCAGGCTGGGCAGCCCGGCCGGGACAACCCGTGGGTTCGGCGAAAAAGAATTCCGCCAAATCGGTGAAATGATCGCCGATGTCCTGGATGGATCGTCGGCGAACCTCGACGACAATTCTGCGGCCGAGGCGAAAACTAAGGCACAAGTTTTGGAACTGTGTGGACGGTTCCCAGTGTACCAGGATCTTGATTGGTGGCGCCGCGGTGGCGCCGCTAGTCCGGCGAAAAAAATTTAGGAGGGCGGACGGTCATGCGTTGTCCATTTTGCGGAAACGCCGATACACAGGTGAAAGATTCCCGTCCAACAGAGGATGCTTCGGCGATCCGGCGGCGGCGATACTGCCAGGCCTGTGGCTCGCGCTTTACCACCTTTGAGCGTATTCAATTACGGGAGCTTACGGTGTTGAAATCCGACGGGCGCCGGACGGCTTTCGATCGCGATAAGCTGTTGCGTTCGGTCATGATCGCCACCCGCAAACGCCCCGTGGAGCCGGACCGAGTTGACCGCATGGTCACCGGAATTGTCCGCCGCTTGGAAAGCTTGGGAGAGCCAGAGGTCAAGTCCACGGTCATCGGTGAAATGGTCATGGATGGCTTGGCGAATTTGGATCAAGTCGCCTATGTGCGATTTGCCTCGGTCTATAAGAATTTCCGCGAGGCCCGGGATTTTGAACAATTTGTGGGCGAGCTCAGTGACGACGGAGACGACTGAGGACGGCCATCATATGCGATCAGCGTTGGCCCTGGCACAACGGGGATTGGGACAGGTCTGGCCCAACCCGTCTGTGGGATGCGTTTTGGTCAAAGATGGTCACCCTGTTGGCCGGGGTTGGACCCAGACCGGAGGCAGACCCCACGCAGAAACTCAAGCACTGAGCCGGGCCGGAGATGATGCCCGAGGTGCCACTGCCTATGTGACGTTAGAGCCCTGCGCCCATCACGGACAAACACCGCCATGCGCCACAGCGTTGGTGGAAGCGGGTGTTATTAAGGCAGTCGTTGCCTCCCGCGATCCCGATGCCCGGGTGAATGGCGCAGGGATCGACACGCTGAAATCCGCCGGAGTTGAGGTGGTTGAAGGCGTGTTGGAATCAGAAGCCCGCGATTTGAACGTGGGGTTTTTTTGCCGGGTTGAAACCAGCAGGCCCATGGTGACGTTGAAGCTGGCGGCATCCATTGACGGGCGTATAGCCACGTCGGAGGGTCAGAGTAAGTGGATCACTGGCCCGGTTGCTCGCGGCCACGGCCACGGGCTTCGGGCGCGTCATGATGCGGTTCTGGTTGGGTCCGGGACAGTTATCGCTGACGATCCCGCTCTGACTTGCCGATTACCAGGGATGGGGGGACGGTCTCCGGTGCGGGTGATTTTGGAAGGCCACCGTGCAATTTCAAAATCGGCAATGATTGTGACCACCGCCAAAGAAATCCCCACATGGATTTTGACCACAGATGCCGCGGGCCCTGATCATCGTTCTGCGCTAGAATCCCAGGGTGTCGAAGTTCACAGTGTCGCTGCCGATGCGGAAGGGCACCCGGACTTGAAGACATGCCTTGGCGTGCTCGGGGACAAAGGCATAACTCGCGTCATGGTAGAAGGGGGTGGGACCGTGGCGGCCGCCTTTTTGCGGTCGGAATTTGTCGACCGCCTGATGTGGGTGCGGGGTGCCCAAGTTCTTGGTGGCGACGGTTTAGCTGCTGTGGGCGAATTGGGCCTGGGTGCTATTGATGGTGCACCGAAATTTCGACGCATCGAAACCCTGGCCGCTGGCGACGACATTATCGAGACCTATGCCGTGGATCGGATCTAGGTATGTTCACCGGAATAATTTCACAAATGGGGCGCGTACGGGCCACTACAGGCGGTGGCACCCGCATCGAAATCGAGGTGCCTTCCGAGAGCGGATTTACCGAGGGCGCGTCGGTGGCGTGTTCGGGTGTGTGTCTGACCGTGACCAGCCATGGGGATGATTGGTTCTCTGCCGATGTTTCGCCCGAGACCTTGGAGTGCACGACGGTGCGCCAATGGGTAGTAGGGACAACAATCAACATTGAGCGTCCATTGAAGATCGGCGACGAACTTGGGGGGCATATGGTCTTGGGCCACGTGGATGGGGTCGGGGCGATCTCTGCCCGGGCCATGGACGGTGAGTCGATCCGATTGACGGTGGAGGCCCCGACGGAAATCATGCGGTTTATCGCGCAAAAGGGATCGGTGGCCCTAGACGGAATTTCCCTTACCGTTAACCAGGCTGACGCGGTACGATTTGGCGTCAATATCATTCCACAAACTCAGCAGGCGACGACGCTGGGCACCGCAGAATTCGGTGACCAAGTGAATGTGGAAATCGATCCCCTTGCTCGATACGCTGTCAAGGCGGCCTGGACGGAATCAGAATGAGTGTTCACGATTTTCTTTCGCCGGTTGATGAAGTCATCGCCGATATACAACAAGGCCGCATGGTTATTTTGGTGGATGACGAAGCCCGGGAAAACGAGGGCGACCTAATCGTCGCCGGTGAAAAGGCCAATGCCGAGGCCGTCAATTTCATGGCTAAGCATGGGCGTGGTCTGATTTGCTTGGCGTTGGCCCAGGATCGGGTCGAAGAGATGGAACTGCCATTGATGTCTCAGCACAATCGGTCGCGCCACCAAACCGCATTTACCGTCTCCATCGAAGCCAGCGAAGGAGTAACCACCGGGATTTCAGCGGCCGATCGGGCGCGCACCATCGCCGCTGCCATTGATCCCAATTCCGGCAAAGACGCCATCCAATCGCCGGGCCATGTGTTCCCGTTGGTGGCGCGCAACGGCGGCGTGTTGGTACGCGCCGGCCACACAGAGGCCGCCGTGGATTTGGCCCGATTGGCTGGGCTCAATCCGTCGGGTGTGATCTGCGAGATCATGAACGATGATGGCACCATGGCGCGGCTGCCGGAGCTTGTGGATTTCGCCCAGGCCCATGGCCTAAAAGTGGCGACGATTGCCGAGTTGATTTCCTACCGTCGGCGCAATGATTCCATGGTCCGGCGCATCGTGGAAACCGATTTTGACAGCCGGTTCGGCAGTGAATTTCGCATGGTGGTTTACGAAAATACGGTGGAGTACGCGGAACATATCGCTCTGGTGAAAGGCGACATCTCCGGCCCTGATCCGGTTTTGGTCAGGATGCACGCCCTTAACGTTCTATCAGACGTTTTGGGCGACAATTCAGTGGGCGAGCACAGGGATAAATTGCTGCAAGGCGCGATGGCTGCAATTGGTGCCGAAGGGCGCGGCGTGGTGGTGTTGATCCGCGATCCCAGACCGACGGCGTTGTCTGATGGTTTGGGCGTTGCCAGGGAAGGGGCTGATCACCCCCAAGAACTGCGCGAGTACGGGATTGGCGCTCAAATTTTGTTGGACCTGGGCGTCAAGGATATGATTTTGCTGTCCAATTCCCAGCGCACGGTTGTTGGCCTGGAAGGCTATCGCCTAACCATCAAAGAGCAGCGCCCGATTACGCCATTGAACGATCCACAAGAAGCACCGGACAAGGATGTCTGACATGTATGAAAACGCCCCCTATTTGCTGATTATCGACTCTCGGTTTTACGAAGATGTGTCGGACGATCTTGTTCGTGGGGCCATCGCCGAAATGGACAGCATCGGCGGGACGTATCACCGGGTATCCGTGCCTGGCGTTTTCGAAATCCCCGCAGGTATTCGATTGGCGGTTCGCAGCATGGAATTGGTCAGCGCCGCCGTGCACAAACGCTTTGATGGGTACGTCGCATTGGGTTGCGTGATCCACGGCGAAACCGATCACCACGAACATGTGGCCCGCGAGGGCCTGCGCGGGGTGAACGATTTGGCCATGCAGTATTCCATCGCTGTTGGCATGGGAATTTTGACCTGTCACACCAAGGAACAAGCCATGGAGCGGGCGTCGGTGGACAAGGGCAATGTTGGCGGCCGGGCGGCGCGGGCTGCGGTTCAGATGATCAAATTGAAGCGATCTCTTTTATCTGACCGATGATCCCACCGGCTGCATCCCCAAACCCGGACTCCACCGGCGAAGGTGTTTCTGATCAGAAGCCAAATCCTCGCAGCGCGTCACGGTTGGCGGCAGTGCAAGCTCTGTATCAGGTGGAGTTGGGTGGCGGGGTCCCTGACGAAGTGGTCGAAGGGTTCTTAGACATCCATCAGGGGGCGGCCCTAGACGTGGACGGCCCGGACAGCGCCCCGGCTGATCGCGAATTTTTCCGCATGCTGGCCCAAGGGGTGTCGGACCAAATGATTGCCGTGGACCGGGTGCTAGCCGACACTTTGCAAAATCAGACACTGGAGCGCCTGGATGCAATCCTGCGCGCCGTGTTGCGCGTTGGCGCCTATGAATTGATGTCGCAAAAGGAAATCCCTGCCCGGGTGATCATCAGCGAATATTTGGATTTGGCCCATGCCTTTTTCTCCGGGTCCGAGACAAAGCTGGTCAACGGGGTTCTGGACAAAATTGCCCAAGATCTTCGCCCCGACGAATTCAAGTGACCCGTCGCGGGGAATTCGAACTGATTGCTGACGTGTTTGGGCCGTTGGCGGATGATCCATCGGCACTGAATTTGGGCGACGACGGGGCGATTGTACCGACGCGTGTTGGCATGGATTTGGTGGTCACCACCGATGCCATGGTGGAAGGCAAGCACTTCACGGCTGATTTTCCGCCGGGGCTGTTGGCGCAAAAGCTGCTGCGATCAAATTTGTCGGACTTGGCGGCAATGGGTGCCGATCCGTCGGCGTATACGTTGACCGTCGCACTTCCAACCCCGCCACTAGAAGACTGGATTGAAAAATTTGCCCAAGGCCTGGGTCGGGATCAAGCTCGCTATGGCCTCGCTTTGATCGGTGGCGACACCGTGGCCGCCACCGGCGATCACGACAAATGGTTCTCTGTCACCATGTTCGGTCACGTGGAAACCGGTCAAGCGCTACGGCGGTCCGGCGCGAAGCCCGGGGATACTATCTTTGTGTCCGGGACGATCGGCGACGCCATGGTTGGGTACGAAATCGGCCAGGGTCAGCATTCAACATTGCAACCCGAAAGTTTGGAATTTCTCAAGAACCGGCTCTATCTACCAAGCCCCCGGGTCAAATTGGGAAGGGGGCTTCATGGCCTCGCCACGGCAGCGATCGATGTTTCCGATGGGTTGGTTGCCGACTTGGGTCACATTTGTGGTCAGTCGGGGGTTGGGGCAGAGGTATCGGCTGCACGCGTGCCCCTGTCAGCCCCAGGGGGCGATGCCATAGCGCTCGACCCAACAATTGCCGACCGGCGCCTGGTTTGGGGGGAGGACTACGAGCTGATTTTTTGCACCGATCCCTCGCTTGGGGAGGAGATTGATTGGCTGACAATGGGCTTGGGCACTGGCATTACCGCCATTGGCAGGATCACCCCGGGGCCCGGCGTCCGATTTCTTGACGCAAAAGGTGAACAAATCGCCTTCGCGTCGACGGGATACCGGCATTTTTGAATGGATCATCACAAATTGGCGAATTTGCCCAGATTTTTTCCTCTGAGCTCCGAGTGGGTCCATAATGGCGATTGTCTGAACACGGGCGGATTATGTCTCGAGCGGTAAAAATAACCCTCGCTTTCATTATTGTGCTGGCCAGCGGCCTGGGCGCGGTGACGTTCATTCTGTCGAACTTTGAACGTCTGGCCGATGAAGACTTTGTGGCGGAGACCGACCCAGGCTTAACGATTGCGGGGCTTACCGCTTCCGTTTCCAAGGATCGGGTGCTTGATCACTACGTACTGATCGATATCCGGCTGGAAATCATCGACGAAGACCGCGTGACCGAAGTCGGCCTGGTGTTGCCGCGTATTCGCGACGAGATAATGCGGGAATTGCACCGGAATTCTGGGGTGCGGGCAGACGGCGTCGCCAGCATTGATTTGCTCAGACTGAAAGCAGCAGCGGTTGTTCCTGCCAACCATGTTTTGGGAGAGAACCTAGTGCGCAAGGCCCTTGTTCTCAGCGTCGCGCGAGCAGTGGCCTAAAATACCGCATTAGGGTTGGATTGCCTTTGCAAACCAAGTCTGTCATAACGCCCGCGGCTTTGCCGATTTCCGGCATTCATGACCAGCCAGCAGCTTTTTCTGACATCACCTTCCAGGGGGAACTATGACGAGTGTGCATTGGCTCGTGATCGCGAGCGGCATCTTTGGCCTTCTTTATGCGGTTGTCACCGCGCGGGCAGTGATTGGAGCCGGAACCGGTTCTGACAAAATGCGCGAAATTTCCGGCGCTGTGCAGGTCGGAGCGATGGCCTATCTGAATCGCCAATACCGCACGATCGCCATGGTCGGCGTCGTTGTTCTTGTTATTACTTGGTTCTTCCTGGGCCCATTGTCCGGGATCGGATTTTTGATCGGCGCGGTGTTGTCCGGTGTCACCGGCTATATCGGCATGAACGTGTCCGTTCGCGCCAATGTTCGGACCGCTCATGCGGCCAGTACCAGCATGGCGGCGGGGCTAAGCGTGGCCTTCCGCGCCGGTGCTGTCACCGGCATGTTAGTGGCCGCCTTGGCTCTGCTGGCGGTGGCCGGCTATTACGGCGTCTTGCTGATGATGGAAGTAGAAATGCGGGAAATGGTCACCGCCCTGGTTTCTCTGGGCTTCGGTGGCTCGCTGATTTCAATCTTCGCCCGTTTGGGCGGCGGTATCTTCACCAAGGGCGCCGATGTCGGCGCCGATCTGGTGGGCAAGGTCGAAGCCGGTATCCCCGAAGATGATCCACGTAACCCGGCTGTCATCGCAGACAACGTGGGCGACAACGTTGGCGATTGTGCCGGAATGGCCGCTGATTTGTTTGAAACCTATGCGGTGACTGTGGTCGCCACCATGGTCTTGGCCTCGATCTTTTTTGCCGACGCCGCCATACAGACCGATCTAATGATGTTGCCCCTGGCCATCGGCGGTGCCTGTATCATCACCTCCGTGATTGGCACCTATTTCGTTCGCCTCGGTGCCAGCCAAAACATCATGGGCGCTTTGTACAAAGGCTTCCTGGCCGCAGCTGTCCTTTCAGCCATCGCCTTTTGGCCGGTCATCGACTCTGTCATCGGGATGACTACTGAGTTGACGGTTGACGGCCTGACTTTCACCGGCATGGACTTGTTCCTGTGCGCGGTCGTGGGCTTGGTTGTGACCGGGCTTTTGATCTGGATCACTGAATATTACACGGGTACCCTCCATCGTCCGGTGCAGAGCATTGCCAAAGCGTCCACCACCGGCCACGGCACCAACATCATTCAAGGCTTGGCGGTTTCCATGGAAGCCACCACCTTGCCGGCGCTGACCATCGTCGCCGGAATTGTGGTGTCGTTCCTGTTGGCCGGTCTGTTTGGCATTGCCATTGCGGCCACTGCGATGCTGGCCTTGGCCGGGATGGTCGTGGCCCTGGATGCCTATGGTCCGGTGACCGACAACGCCGGCGGGATTGCCGAAATGGCGAACATGGACGAATCGGTGCGCAAGACCACTGACGCTCTGGATGCCGTTGGCAACACCACCAAGGCGGTGACCAAGGGCTACGCGATTGGCTCAGCCGGGCTTGCCGCGCTGGTGTTGTTTGCCGCTTACACCGAGGACCTGTCTCACATCTTCCCTGAATTGGATGTGAACTTCTCCCTCAGCAACCCATACGTGGTGGTTGGCCTGTTCCTTGGAGGTCTTCTGCCTTACTTGTTCGGCGCCTTGTCGATGATGGCTGTAGGTCGTGCCGCAGCCTCCGTGGTGGTTGAAGTCCGCCGCCAGTTCAAGGAAATTCCAGGCATCATGGAAGGCACTGGAAAGCCGGACTATGGCCGGGCTGTCGATCTTCTGACCCGCTCGGCGATCCGCGAAATGATTGTGCCGTCCCTGTTACCAGTGTTGGCGCCGGTGGTCGTCTACTTCGGCATGTTGACCTTTACCAGCCAGGCGGACGCTTTCGCCACGGTGGGGGCCATGCTCATGGGCGTCATCGTCAACGGCTTATTCGTGGCCCTGTCTATGACCGCCGGCGGTGGCGCTTGGGACAATGCCAAAAAGTATATCGAAGACGGCAATTATGGTGGCAAGGGATCGGAAGCCCACAAGGCTGCCGTCACCGGTGACACCGTTGGCGACCCGTACAAGGATACGGCGGGCCCGGCTGTGAACCCGATGATCAAGATCACCAACATCGTGGCGTTGCTGTTGTTGGCTGCCTTGGCGCTTTAAGTCAGGCGAAGCTTTTTAGAACTGGGGCGGGGGGGCAACTTCCGCCCTATTTTTATGGGTGCCTTGGTTTTATTGGGCGGGAGGATTAAACCGACCGATGTTTCCCAAAAGCTGCTGCAGAATACCCAGCTCGCGCCCCAAGGTTGGGGTCTTGCCCTCGACCGGGATAATCTGTTGGGCGTCATCCAAAGTATAGGAGCGGACACCGGAAACGATGCCAAGCGGGGTGAAGTCCACGGCAACGACGGATTGTTCCAGCACCACCTCGGCGAAAAACGCCACACGTTCACTGATGCGGCTAATATAATACCAACTGTCGGTATCAAAGGTGGCGGTGGACGACGGCGACCCCAGGGATTGCAAAATGCTTTCCTTGGTGTCCGTGCCCGGGGTGACCTGCGCAATCAGTGTGGCGCTGGGTACGTAGCCACGGACATCGCGGGTTGGCGTGCAGGCGGCAATCGCCCCCACCACCAACAAGCCCCACAGGACGATTGAATGCCTCCTCACGATTTTCTGGCCACCGGATGTTGGTTTCAACGTTCGCTTCAAGGACCCACCGCCCCACGCATCGATCGGGTGGGCGCAGACATTTGCATCGGGGCCACTGGCCTGTCAACGCGGGGGCTCGAATAACCGTGTCTGGGGGCACCACAAAACGCACCAGGCGGCGGCTGGTGGAGGACTTGTACTACCGAATTGTCGCCCAAGCACGACAGCCGGTGTTCTATCGCGACTATTTGGTGCCCGACACCATCAACGGACGATTCGACATGATCATTCTTCTGACTGCCCTGATTGTCCGACGATTGCGCGCGGAGTCTCAGTCAGAGGATGCCAGGGCCTTGGCAGACGGATTGTTCGAGGTTTTGTTTGCCGATATGGATCGCAGTCTCCGGGAACTGGGGGTGGGGGATGTCCGCGTGGGAAAAAAGGTAAAGGCCATGGCCAAGGCCTATTACGGGCGGTCCAAGGCCTATGACGACGCCTTGGACGGAAAACAGCCCTTGGAAGCCGCCTTGGCCCGTAATCTGTACGGGGAACCGGGTGCCGATGACTGCGCGCCAGAGGTTACTGCCTTGGCGGCCTATGTTCGCCAAACCATGACATCCCTTGAATCCCATACCTTGGAGGCCCTAATGGTAGGGGATCCCGGCATTCCGGCACCGTCTGAGCCTAGGCAAGCATCGTGACCGCAAA
>Ga0209403_10001945_pt1 | contig 25545 bp, 14 predicted proteins | sample ArcticOcean_MG_C_8_FD_187440 | JGI IMG/M metagenome (GOLD analysis project Ga0209403, IMG submission 187440) | Marine microbial communities from western Arctic Ocean - ArcticOcean_MG_CB11_86 (SPAdes) (version 2) | ecosystem: Environmental > Aquatic > Marine > Oceanic | place: Arctic Ocean... | reverse complement strand
CAGTCTCCCCACCCCAGCCCCGGCGTTCAACCCACTCCAGCCCCACCCCAGCCCCGGCGTTCAACCCGCCAGCTACAGCGTTGGCCTTGCCCAGTAAGCATGGCCTCGAGGATCGTGAGCTTCAGCGAGACCAGGACCCTGGTAGCATGATGTCACTAGGGTCCTTGGTCACGACGGGTTACGATTGGTTTGCATCGCTGATTCAGATGCACAACCGCCACCGCGGATGTAGAACAACAAGGATCAATGCACCAGCACCGGAGTCATTATGAAAACGATAATTGAGATCTCACTCTGTTTTGTGTGCTGGTTGACCGCTGGTGATTCAGCCTGGGGCGAGAACTGGATGCGTTTCCGGGGCCCGACGGGTCAAGGACTTTCAAGCGAGACGGAACTCCCGGTCACATGGTCCGCGACCAAAAATATCAAGTGGAAGACGAGCCTCCCCGGCAAAGGGTGGTCGTCGCCGATTGTCTTTGAGGATCATGTGTTTCTCACAGCATCTACCGAAGAGGGTGTGTCGTGTCGAGTGATCTGCATCAATCGCAAGGATGGGAGCATCGCGTGGACAACAGAAGTCCATCGTCAAAAGCCAGGGCCGATGAGGAAGCAGAACTCGTACGCCACGCCGACGCCCGTGACTGACGGCAAACACGTCTATTCAGTCTTTTATGACGGCACGGTGACTGCCGTTGATTTTTCCGGAAAGGTTGTTTGGAAGAACAGCGAAGTAAATTTCTTTAGCTTGCATGGTCTCGGCGCGTCGCCGATTCTCGCGAATGGGCAGGTCATCATGCCGTTCGACGGCAGTAGTCGGGAGGAGACGAAGGTTGGGTGGAAAGTTCCTTGGGAGAAAGCCGTTGTTCTCTCGCTTGATGCAAGAAATGGTTCCGTGCGTTGGAAGGGCATGCGAGGAAAATCACGTGTCGGGCACGTCACGCCGATTCTCGTTAACAATGGCAGTCAACTCGTCAGCGCAGGGGGCGACCGCGTCCAAGGATTCGATCCAAAGACCGGTCGGCGGATCTGGTCGGTCTACAGCCAGGGCGAAGGTGTTACTCCATCGCCCGTTGTCGGCGATGGGCTGATCTACACGTCCTCCGGCTTTGAAGCTCCGACGCTGCGGGCCATTCGACTCGGCGGCAAGGGAGATGTCACCAAAACCCACATCGCCTGGGAACAAAAACGAGGTGTCGCGGCACTTTCGTCGTTGTTGTACATAAAGCCCTATCTCTACTCAATTTCCAGAGACAACATTCTCCATTGCCTGGAGGCTTCATCCGGCAAGATTGTTTGGATGAAGCGACTGTCCGGCGTGCACTGGGCTTCGCCCGTCTATGCCGACGGACGAATCTATATTCTATCCGAGAAGGGAGTGACGTTAGTTCTACGGCCCGGGCCACAGTACGATGAGGTCGCTCGAAATGACATCAGCGTTACATGTCTCGCGTCGATGGCCGTCTCACAAGGTAACTTCTACATCCGATCGGACCAGGATTTGTATTGCATCGGCAATTAGTGTGTCGCGCAGCGAAACAGGATCCGAAGTGGTCCACAAATACTTCTCCTAACTGGGGACAGGAGCAAGTGCGGCTTACAAGTCGACCGTCGAAACACGACGCTTCAGCATTCTGACTATTGACCGGCAATAAAAGTGATCAATGAAAAGGGAGCGGTCGCATGGGGCGAAGCATATCAACCCTGTTAATCCTGTGTCTTGTCGCCGGCCAGGTGACAGCGACTGCTGTCCGCGGGGATGACGATTGGCCCGCGTTTCGCGGACCCACCGGCCAGGGACTCTCGACAGCAACGAATCTACCGATCGAGTGGTCGGCGACGCGCAACGTTGCCTGGAAGCGGGCCGTTCCAGGAACGGGTTGGTCGTCGCCGGTGGTCTACAGGGGCCGCGTCTATCTGACCAGTGCCGTGTCTGCCGAGGAAAGCGAGTCGAAGGACCATGCGCTGGTGACCTTGTGCATGGACGCCGGGACGGGCAGGGACGTCTGGTCGAAGCAGATTTTTGTTCAGGACGGCGCAAGTTCGGCTCCCATTCATGAAAAAAACAGTCACGCGAGCCCGACGCCGCTGATCGAAGGCGAGCGGTTGTATGTTCATTTCGGTCATCAGGGAACGGCCTGCCTCGACCTGAAAGGTAAAGTCGTGTGGAAAAATCGAGACATCCGATTTGACCCGGGCTGGGGTAACGGCGGCTCGCCGATCGTGGTGGACGATGCGTTGATATTCAGTTGCGACGGACGGACGGAGCAGTTCGTTATCGCCCTGCACAAGAACACCGGCAAGGTACTCTGGAAAACTCCCCGTCCGAAGATAAAGAATCAATTGAAGTATTCGTTTTGTACACCGTTGTTGATCGAAATCGCCGGTCGACGCCAGGTCGTCTTTCCGGCCACGGACGTGGTCATCTCGTATGAACCGCAGACGGGGAAGGAGATCTGGCGTGTGCGTTACGTCGGCGACTCGATTGTTCCGCGACCAGTGTTCGGGCACGGGCTAGTCTTCGTCACCACTCGGTATCATTCGCCGAGCCTCATAGCGATCCGGCCTGACGGAAAGGGCGATGTCACAGACACGCACGTCGAGTGGTCCACGCGCAGCGGCGTTCCGGGAACCCCTTCGTTGCTCCTGGTCGATTCGGAACTTTATATGATGTCTGACAACGGCCTGGCCAGTTGCCTGGACGCGAAGACCGGGCACGTGCACTGGCAGAAGCGGATCGGTGGCAATCATTCCGCCTCGCCCGTGTACGCCGACGGCAGGATCTATGCGCAGAGCGAGGAAGGCAATGGCGTGGTCCTCGCCGCAGGACATGTTTTCAAGTTACTCGCGGAAAACGCGATTGGAGAACGGACGATGGCGTCATATGCGATCGCGAAGAAGGCGATTTTTCTGCGTGGCGAGAAACACCTTTACCGGATTGAGTTGCCTGGGAAGCGGGAGCGAAATGACCGGTGAATCAATAAGTCGGCTGAGATGCCTGCCATTGCTCGCACGCATGAGCTGACGGCCAGGGAAGATCACTACAAACAGGGCCGCATCAGGGGCATACGTAACTGGGGACAAACTGGGGACGCAAACGCCTGTGAGGGGGTCGCAGAGGGGCGCATGAAAAAACTCGCGTTTCCCAAACCGTCCGGGAACACACGAGTTTTTCGCAAGTTGTGGACATCCTTGAAAATGCCCAAATGGCGGGGACAGGATTTGAACTTGTGGTCGTTTTCAGGGGAAAGAGCTACATTCTCGGCGCCGTGCAGTACATGTCTGACTCGGTCGACATGATTATCTTCTCGGCGCTCGGGACCAAAAACGGAAACGAGACGGTCGACGAGTTGTAAAGCGCCCTTGAGGCCCGTGTCATCCGTTGTAGCGGACCCACAATTGGACGTCCGCGACCGACAGCGGGTCAGTCGCACTTTCGCCCGCGGCGCCGACCAACAGGCTCAATTGGTTCAGGCCACGATTCACGGCGACCACCGGCAGTTTCGTCTCCAGCCAGGTTTCGCGGCGAACTACGTCATCCAGGTCGTGCCCGTTCAGCGACAGTGATACCGGCTGGTCTCGCAGGTTGTTAATCCGCACACGGAGTTCGATCGACTTGAGCTGACCCGCTTTCTCTGCGGCGGCCAGATCGTCCCCCACCGGAAACGGCTTCAGGTGCACCCGCGTACCGACTTGAATCGCCACCGGCAGCGTCCCTTCGCGGGGAATGACGTGGTCCACATCCGAACCCGAATAGAAAAGGTCAATGCCGAACATCCTGTCGGCCGCCAGGCTGGGGTCGCCGATCGTGCGGAGCGTCTCGCTCGGCTCGTCGGGGAACAAGTTGAAGACCATCACGCCATCCGCCCCGTAGGAGAAGAGGTTGCTGGCCGCCGCCCGCCAGATCTCAGGTTTCTGCTCGTAGGTTCTGAGCGTTTTCGCAGTTCCGCAGATGCAGGGGTACACGGGAACATCGTACTGATGTCCCAACTCGACCAGCTCCTTGGCCGGCATGGTCAAGGGGACGTACCCCTGGCCGGGCACCAGCACGTCCAAAAGCCCCTCCCGCAGCCAGCCCTCGACGTCCATCCCGACGTAGAGGGAGCGTTCGAGTGTCACGGGAGTTCGTGCCGACAATAACACCGGTCGGCCTCGTCGCCGTGACGCGGCCAGAACCTGACACCTGATCTTGCGGACCAGATCGCTCATCAAGGCGATTTCGTCCGGCGTGGCGGGCTGGCCCTGCATCGTGCTCCTGAAAAATATCGGCGTGCGGCAGAAGTCGAGGTCGATGCCGTCCACGTCGTAACGGTCCAGGACGTCGGCGATGATGTCGAGTCGCCGCTGGCGAACCGGTTCGGCGGCGAAGTCCAGCGCGGTCCACCATCTGGCCTGCCCCCCTTTGCTTGCGTCATCCGGCTGGCCCAACAGCAATTGCGGATTCTCCCGTTTGAACGTGGCCAATCGGCGAATCTCGATCGCGTCGTGGATGTCGTTGACGCGATAGCTCCACATGAACTCGAGTTTGTGCTGGCGGCAAAAGTCGAGCGTCAGTTGCATAGCGTCCTGGCCGCCATCGGCCAGCTGCTTGAATCCCAGGCAAAGCTCCCGCATTTTTATGGGATCATCGTTCAGCAGCGACTCGGTCACAAACTCGCCCACCTGGGGCACGTGAGAGAATCGATCGTCCCACATGGTCGTGCAAAAGTAGACGCTGTCCACGTGAGTCTCGAGCACCTGGGCCATCCGCTGCCCAAGAAAACTCTCGGGCGTGTCGTTGACCTTTTTGCCATAGTTGCGCCAGGCCGCAGCGGTTCCCCACACAGCGCAGCCGTCGTCGTTGTAGATCACCCGCCGCGGTCGGTGGGCCGCGTCTCGACGGGCCTTCTGCAGGCGGGCATCTTCCTCGGCAGTCGTGTCGCCCAGGACCGTGGACGGTGTCATCAGGCTGCTCCTCCCGACCGACTGGGCGGCCAGGGTCCCAGCGGCAGCCTGCATGAATCGCCTGCGTGTTGGTTTCATGGTGCGTTGCACTCCGCATTCTGAAATCGATGTAATGCTTCGGCCATCGTACTTTAATCGCCTTACCTTAAGTGTTCCAAACCGATGATCATACATCATGGCCGCCAGACCGGTGTGGGCTGCCAAAAGCGTTTGGCGGGCGTCCCATAAAAAATCCGAGCCGTGGTGACGGTCCGGGATCATACGGTTTTCGCCGAGATTGCGGACATTCTTGAAAATTCCCAAATAGCGGGGACAGGATTTGACGTGGAGGTCGTTTTCAGGGGAAAGAGCTACATTCTCTCCGCCGCTGGGGACAAACTGGGGATAATTTCGGCGAGAGAGACGCGATGACGAGCGGCTGAGGATCCCGCTGGAGGCCCGGGCCGAGCTACCCGAGAGCGCGAAGGACACCATCAGTGCCCTGTTTTGCGAAGTCTGGACGAAGCAGAATGGAGATGGTCAGGGGTTAGTGATGGATCTTGCACTTCGGCAAGGCCTTCTGCAATTCGGCCACACCCGCAGAAGTGACTTGTGTCTCATCGAGAACGAGTGTCTCCAGGTTGGTAAGTCCCTTGAGGTGCACCAACCCCGCGTCGGTGACCTGGGCCAGGCCGAAGGCGAGCTGCGGGAGCTCAGGCTCGGGTACTTCCAACCAGACTTTGGCCACTAATCTTGCCCAGTTTTTGCGTACTCGGCCAGGACCCGAATCGGTCCTCGTTTGCCATGCAGCGGGATGAGCACCGTTTCGCCGACGAAGTCCTTGCTGTACTGACCGTCGATGGTGACGCGCTGGATCGGCGTGTTCTCCGGGTGACGCAGTCGCAGTTCGATCGTCAAGCCATCCGGGACATCGCCCGGTGGTTCGATCGTCGCTTCGATCACGCCTTGCCCGGTACGCGAATGCACGTTGAAGCTGACCGTTCCGAAATGCGTCGGCGCGTTCTCGACCCGGATGCGCTTGTCGTCTTCGAGCCAGGACCGGGGAATGCCGCGAAGCAGGTGCAGCGTTCGACCCCGTTCCGCCAAGAGCGTGCGGCGGATGAACATGCTTATCTCGCCGTCACCCCACGCGTAGTGCCAACTGTGAGGCGTGGGGATCTGTCGATGTTCGAGGGTAACGTAAGTTTTGGGTGACATCGCCCCGGCCAGCAAACTATAGAAGGCCTCAACATATTTGTCGATTTCGTCGCGCCAGAACCAAGCGTCGGTCTGATAGTTGTAGAGTGGCTGCGAGTACGAGATGCCGTACTTGAAAATCGGGTGCGGCTCAGGAAGCCCGGGGAATCGAATGGGCAGCGGATATTCCTCGGCGAACTGAAGCGTCCAGGTGATCACATCCTCATCCGGTTGGAACACACCCGCCCATGCCAGGGTTTGCGGCCCCACGTCACCGTAACTCGCCCATCGCGCCCAACCGAGCTTGGTGTGATCATCCGGATCGCGATCCAGCCCATACGGCGCTTCGGGCTCGGGTAGAAATTCATGCGTCAAATCCCACGGAACCCAGGGAATGACGTGACCCGACGGAAGCTTGACCCGCGGTGTCCCCGCCACAGCGCCAAGCACCGCGTCTCGAATCGCGCCACGATAGTCGACGACCTCGTCGGCCAGTTCTCTGGCCCGGGGATGGCCAATTTCAGCCAGCACCTCGGCGCTGCTGCGCAGCCCGGCGAAATTGAAGGCGTCAGAGAATATGATCAGCCCCGACGTGTAATCACCCGCGCGACCGTACGGCATCATGCCCCAGCCGCGTACCTTGTTGCCCCGTTCGTCCAGTTTCTTGGTCGCATTTCGCTCACGGATAATCCAGTCCGCACTCGCGAGAATGTGCGGCAGGGAACGAGCCAGCCAAGCCCGGTCACGGCTGAGCTTGTAGTGTTCGCACAGCATCCAGAGAACCTGGCCGTTTTTCGAAACCCACGGTACCGCTTCAAACTCGGGGCTCGCCAACAAACACCCTTCCTGCGAGGTCACCTCTCCGTCAGGGCGGTGAGTCCCCTGCCAGGCCAACCAAGCGTCCAGATACTCCTCCGCCTCCTTGTGATAACCACGTTGGTCCAGCGCTGTAACCGCCGAGTTGCTCTCGCTCGAAGCCACGTAGCGAGCCGTGGGGTGCAGCTTCATATGATGCAGCCCCGTGCGCGGGTCCACCTCGGCCGTCGAGTAGATGCGCATCAGGTTCGACTTGAATACTTCATTGATCAGCGGCTCGGGGACTTCAACCTGCATGCCGCGGGCTAACTCGAGTTCCCATTCGGACAGCATCGCCTGCTCAACCTTTTCGGTGTCAAGCCGGCGCAGCGCCGGCTCTTTCTCGCGATCCACGGGAAAGTAGGGAATCTTGAGCATCGCGCCCGCCGACTCCCCCGGCGCCAGTACCGACGTCAATTTCACGAGATTGTTCAGATACCTCTCGCGGTCCAGCACGCGCCAGTTGGGATGGTCCCTCTGCGTGTTGTCAGCATCCTTCGAGGGATCGTAGGAGGTGTGCAGTTCGACGTGAACGCCGTCATCAGGCTCGATGATCAACCGCACCCGCCCCTGATCATCGAGTAGCGTCAGTCCGTCCCACCGCGGCGATTGAGCGGTCGAAAGATACATCCACAGATGCACCTTCGCGCCTTCAGTGCCGAGATTCCGCGCTTCAAGACGAGTGAAACCAACCGCCATCTCTCGGCCGGTCTCGACGCGATCGGCCTCAAACAATGCGCAAAAGAATCGACTCGTGCAGGATATCTGTTCGTTCCGCCAGGATGAGATGACGATCGGTTGATACCCTTCGCCGAGGCGCTGAGCCACCTGATTCTGGTCCGTGGTTTCAAAGAATGGCGGCATGCCCGAGCCGAACTCGACGGTCAAGCGGTAGGGCGCCAAATCCAGGAGTTCCTGCTGGGCTGGACTGTTCGTATCCACGTAACTTGCCCGCACCGCTCCGTTCCAGCTGACGAGGAACTTCGTACGGGCGTCCTTGGGAGACATGTAGTTTTGCTGCCCGGGCATCCACGGCCAGACGCGCCGCAGCTTCTCGTAACTCGGCGCGCCCTCGTAACCTTTCATACCGGCCGGTCCCGCATCCGTTACCTGAGTGCCCTCGGAATCAACGTAAGAAACTTGTCCCTTGGGATCCGCTCCGACCTGAGCGCCCAGTTTCTCCAACGCGCTAACCGGATCGTCGGTTGCTGCCGGAGTTGATGTCGCTACCTCCGCATTTGGGTTCGATGGGCCTTCTTTTTCCCCGCCCGAGTCAGTGACCAGTTGTTCGTCCGCACCGATACTCGGATCGACGGCGTTGCCAGCATTTTCTTTTTTCCCACACCCGACCATCCCCAGCACCAGCAGCAGGCAAAGCAGACGTTTCATATTCAGCTCCTTCGCTTCGCGTATCCAGACGGCCGTAATATAAAGCCCACCGCGCGCAAGGGGGTGTGTGAAAGTCGAGAAGTTTTACACTCGCCTTGTGCCCAGAGGCTGGCGAGGTGGCGTGCGGCCGGCAACCGGACCCGCACCGGCGGCAGGAGCGGCTGGTCGTAGCACTCGCCCGTTTTGGTGGCCTGCGATGTCCATCCGAGGTGGCCCTACTACGGTGGTCCGATATCCTCTGGGACGAAAAACGATTCGTCGTCACCAGTCCAAAGACGGCCCGATACGGCAAAGGGTCACGGACGGTACCAATCTTCCCTAGATTACAACCATTTCTCGACGAGGCATTTGAGATGGCAAGGGAAGGAGACAAATGGGTCATCCCCATGCTAGACGGCAACACTTCCAAGAACATCGGAACCAGATTCAAAAAGATCATCCGGCGTGCTGGAGTCGAAGGGTGGCCGAAGCCATTCCAGAATTTGCGGGCAAGCCTTCAAACGGAACTTGAGGATGCACCACAACTGGCGACCCACGTCGTCTGTTCCTGGTTGGAAAATTCGCCACGAGTAGCACAGAACCACTACTTAACGGTAACCGAAGAGCATTTCCAATTCGCAGTCTCTGACGATCTCCTAACTGGGGACAAACTGGGGATGCAAACGCCCGCAGGGGGTCGCACGGCAGCGCATGAAAAATCCCGAGTCGTCATAAACGCTCGAGAAACCTCGAGTTTCTCGGACATTGTGGATGTTCTTGAAAACACCCTAGTAGCGGAAGAGGGGCATCCCTGGGCCGGGAGCGGTCCTTGGATCCTAGGGCCGAAGCAGCGGGCGGCCAGGAAACGGTGGAAGAAAAGGTATTGGGGCCGCAAGCCAGCACGACTGTGGAGCTCGGAATGGAGCTGTTGGATTGGATCTGGGCCAAGCTGGACGACGCGGAGCGAAGCGAGCTAACGCTGCTCCTGGTGGAGTTCCTGACCAAACAAATCAACGAGCAGGTCATGAGCTGACTACGCCGAGGTGGTTAGGTGAAGTGGCATGTTTGCAGAAGAACCAAGCCGATGAGGTGTAGCTCAACAGAACTCGGATTTTCTCACTCGGGGTGGTACAACAATGGGGAGTAGGTCACAAAGAACTGGAACGACGCACAAGCCGTGATGGTCGGATCTTGAGAGCGTCATCGGACGTGATTGTCGCCTGAAGTGAGTGCTCAGTTGAAGTTCCTGCGTACGCAGAGTTTCGAATCGACCGGGGCTGAGTTGAAACGGTCGCCTCTTCTACCTGCATAGACGACGCTCGTTTTGAAGGCGAGTCGAATCACCGAGAAGTTTGCAAACGGGAGCCTCAAAATAATGGGAGAGACTGTCGCATCACCGTTCAGGGCGGTGGTGTGCTCATTGCCCCTTAACGTCGGACAGTAATGTCGTCAAAGCTAGCGAAGACATCAATGAGTGAGAATTACCAGAGGAGTTTACGAAGATATGCACTTCAAAGAGTTATTCAGTTGCATCGTCGTACTGGTGTCATGCGGCGGCGCATTCGGTCAGGACGGCTATCGCTGTGTTGACAATGGGCTTGACCTGGATTTGATCCACTCGGATCCGGAAGCCTTCTACATCAGCATGGACATGGACCCGCGTGGCAACCTTTATGTTGGTGGCCGCGACGCCGTGTATCTGTTTGAGGCGGATGGGGAAGGTGGCTTCAAGGCTCGCAGGACCATCACGACACTTCCGGAGCACACGTGGGCGTATTCGTTGCAGGTAGCGGGTGATGATCTTTACGTGCTGACCGTCACGGCGCTCTATCGCTTGCCAAATGTGATTCGCAATCCAGATAAAGTGACATTCGAACGTCTGGTCTGGGGCATTCCGCTTGGGCACATCCATCAGGGTTTGCATGGGATGAAGATGGGGCCAGATGGTGGTCTGTATCTCGCGTTTGGTGATCCGCAGCCTGGTCCGTTTCGGCGGAAGACCAACCCGGGGCATGTGTGGCACTGGACGTTCCTGAGCGGGCCAGACGCCAGGAAGATGCCATGGACTGGTGTGGGCGGTGTCATTCGCTATGACCCGAAGTCGCACGAACTGACGACGATTTCGCGAGGGTTTCGGAATATCTGCGATCTCGACTTTGATGAGCACTGGAATCTGTTTGGCAACGACAACGACCAGGAAGGCAGTGCACTTCACTCGTTCGGACGATTGACTCACGTGACGGAAGGATCGCATTACCAGTGGTCCCGCGGGTGGCTCCAGGCGAAAGAACCGTACCGCAATGACCTGATCAAGACCATTGATCCCGGGCTGGGGCGTTTCGTGCCGTTTGGTACTTGTTACTACAACGAAGATCACCTGGGCGACGCATATAAACGGTCGCTTGTCGTTGCGCGTTGGGGCAGCCGGGAACTGGGACAGTTTCCACTGAGAACGCGTGGTGCGTCGTTCGCGAGCAGCCAGAAACCGCTGCTTGTGGGCAAAGGAACGGCGCGGCCGGTGGCGGTATTCACGGGTAACGATGGTCGATTGTTTGTGAGTGTCTGTTTCATGGAACGCAATGAGGCGTCGCCCGTGAAGCAAACGGACCTCGTTGTGATTTCGAATCCGAAACGTCCTTTGAAGCCTCACACATATGATCCATCCACGGCAGACATCAGCGAGCTCCTGGACGAAATTGAATCGACCTCGTGGAAGCGGCGATTTAACGCCCATCGGGAAATCATTTCACGCGACATGAGTGGCGACGAACTGGTTCGGGAGCGATTTCTCAAAGCGACTACAGGCGGTCCGGCCTGGCATTCTCTGGCGTGGCTTGCCGGCAGGCACGATGACGAACGTGTTGTCGCTGCGCTCACTGGGGCGTTGTCGTCAGTCGACGGGCGAACGGCCAGTACGGCGACTGACACGCTGCGTCGGTTTCGTCAGTTGAGCGAATCGCAGGTCAAGTTACTGCTCGCCAGTGAATCGCCTGTTGCGCAGCTGGCTGGATTACGGGCGGCAAATGGCTCTGTCACAAAGGGTAACGGCGGGCTGCGCGAATCCATCAGCCATCTGGCGACGAGCAGCGACAGTCTTGTTCGCCAGGCAGCTCAGCGATGGATTGGAAGAAACAGCGGCTGGCTCGAACTTGAGAAGCAGTTCAATGCGGGAGATCTGCCGTCTCGGCGAGTGACGCTGGCTGCGACGATGTGGAAGTGGAGCGACACGGTCGAGAAAGGCACAATTCCCGATGGCGTCACGCTCAGCGCGGCCGCCGCGAAGATGCTGAACGGTTTCGGTTATGTGGACGATTCCGACGCGAATCTTGAGACGGAAGCCAGGAAGCACGGGTTCAAAGTCGGCGGCCTTCCCATGATGGACTGGTGGAAGCAGTCGGCGGCGGCGAATCCGGAGGCTCCGGAATTCAAGATGATCGAGCGAATGATCACACTGTCCATCCACGACACCGACGACTCACACCGCAAGACGGCGGCTGTCTTCGCCAACACTCTGGGAATGGACGACCTCGCGGGAAGAATTCCAGGTCTTGCTCAAACACGATCCATAAAAGCCGACATCGCTGAGGGCGCGACGCTGTCGGCCAACAAAGCGATGCCGCCGGCTTACCAGGCGATCGAGTGGACAACGGCGTGGAAGGAAGGGAACACGAAAACCGGCGCTGCAATCTTCAAGGAAAAATGCGTCGCCTGTCACGATTCGGGCCAGGGCGGCGGTGTCATTGGGCCTTCACTGGCGGGAATCGCGAAACGGTTCACGCCGCAGTACCTGGCTCAGTCCGTTGCGGCACCGAGCAAGGATGTCTCGCCCAACTTTCAGTCGTGGGCGATCGTTACCGACGACGGCAAAGTGCTGCTGGGATTCCTGTCAGGAGAAGATGAAAACCGTGTCACGCTGCAGATGATGGACGGCAGCCTGAAAGCTGTCGACAAATCACGGATCGACGAGAAAGTCCCCAGCACGACTTCACTGATGCCAATTGGCTTGATCAAAGGACCTGACGATCTGAAGCACATCGTTCGATATCTGATGACGCTGAAGACCAGCGGAACTGCTGGAAGCTTCATCGATCTGCTTGCTGGCGACGACTTGAAAGAACACTTCCAGACGACCGGCAACTGGTCACTCAATGAAGACGGTGTCGTTCATCTGCAGCCGCGTGAAGGTGAAAAAGACTGGACACGATACGGCGACTACCTGTGGCTGAAAAACGAATACAGAGATTTTCAATGCGAGTTTGAATACAGGCACGAGAAAGGCGGCAACAGTGGGCTCTACTTCAACGTCACCGATCGCCAAAAGGCCGTCGGGACAGTGATTGAAGTCCAGATTCGTGATTCGGCCGGCGAGAAAGAGTTGGATGCCCATGCCGTTACCGGCGGCATCCTTCCGAAAGTCGCTCCAAGAGCCAACGCGACAAAGCCCGCCGGCGAGTGGAACCACATGAGCGTGACGAGCGTCAGTGGTGAGGTCACCGTCAGGCTGAACGGTGTGCTGGTCAATAACGTCAAGCTGTCGCACCCGCAATTGAAGACCAAACCGAAACAGGGATTCATCGGATTCCAGGATCACGGTCTGCCGTTCTGGTTGCGAAACATCCGGATTCGTGAGCTTGAACCGGCGCCATCCTCGCCGAAAGCTCCCACGGCCACAGCGGTTCCCGAAGATCCTGCTGCCCTCACCATTCAACGTACCATCGATCCGGTTCGGCCTAACTCATTCCCGTTCGCACCGACCGAGGTCAAGTATGTCCGAGTGGACGTTCTGGAAAGTTCCGGTGGGCAACCCTGCATCGACGAACTGGAGATCTTCTCTGGCGACTCGACGAAAAACCTCGCATTGCAGTCCAGTGGCGCAAAGGCCACGGCGTCGTCGCTTCTGAGAGGTTTCGAAGAAAAGCACCAGATCGAATTCCTCAACGATGGCAAGTACGGAAACGGCCATAGCTGGATCCCGAAGGAGAACACAGGCTGGGCACAGATCGAACTGCCAAAAGCCGCGACAATCGACCGGGTCGTTCTCTCTCGCGATCGTGGCGGAAATCTCACCCGTCGAGTTCCCATCTCCTTCGACATTCTCGTCTCCCTCGATGGCAAAGAATGGAGGACGGTGAAAAAGGTGCGACCACCTGCGAAGAAAGCCGCTTCGCGCAAAGCCCCTGTGGCGAAGCCCCACATCAGTCAAGCGGGACACGTGCCGAACATCCTCTGGATCACAGTCGAGGACATGAGTCCAACACTTGGATGCTACGGAGACACCTTCGCACGCACTCCCAACCTCGACGCGTTCGCGAAGGAGAGCATCCTTTATACCAACGCCTTTGCCGTTTCCCCGGTTTGCTCGCCATCGCGATCCACTCTCATCACCGGGATGTACAACGCTAGCATGGGGACCAACCAGATGCGGTCCTCGAACCACATCCCGACAGGCGTGAGAGGCTTCCCGTCTCTTCTCCGGAAGGCCGGTTACCACACGTCGAACAACGTCAAGACCGATTACAACTGCGCAGAAAACGAGCGACTCATCAACGAGTCATGGGACCTCTCGTCCGCCGAGGCTCATTGGAACAATCGGGAGTCTGGCCAGCCATTCTTCTCAGTGTTCAACGACATGACGACACACCAGTCACGCACGATGGTCTGGCCCTATCCGGTTTTCCAGAAGCACGTCCAGTCCCGACTTTCGAAGCAGGCGATCAGCAATCCCAAAGCCGTCCCGCTGCCACCTTACTACCCGGACACTCCGGTCGTGCGCAGGACGGTAGCCCGGTTCTACGACTGCGTCTCCGTTATGGATCAAAACGTTCAGCGCCTCCTCGACCAGTTGGAAGAGGACGGGCTCGCCGACGAGACGATCGTGTTCTTCTACTCCGACCACGGCTCCGGCATGCCGCGGCACAAGCGTCTCCTCCTCGATTCAGGAATGCGCGTCGCCCTCATGGTTCGTTTTCCGAAAAAGTACCAACACCTCGCTCCCGCAACTCCCGGCACCCGACTGGATCGGCTCGTCAGCTTCGTCGACTTCCCGCCCACGGTTCTGAACCTGACCAAGCAAACCATTCCGGGCTACATGCAGGGAATTCCCTTCCTGGGACCCGGTTCGAAAACTGAGCGAGAGACGGTCTACGGTACCCGGGATCGAGTCGACGAGGTCATGGAGATGGCGCGATCCGTGCGGGACAAACAGTTTCTCTATGTCAGAAACTACATGCCCCATCTGTCTTACAACCAACCCAGCGTATTCTCCGACCTGGGCGCGATCCGAAACGACATCACCGGTGCGGCAAAAACCGATCTCGCCGCCCTCACCGCTCCACAACGGGCCTATGCCGGTCCTCGCAAGCCTGTCGAGGAATTCTACGACTGCATCGCCGATCCCGATAACATCGTCAATCTGCTCGCCGGCGAACTCAACCCAGGCCAGCGTGTCGCCCTCGAACGCCTACGCGGAGCCTACGCCAAAACCCGCAGGGAGATTCTGGATGTCGGCGCTCTCCCGGAATCCGTGATGCGCAACCACGTTCGCAAAGAGGGTGCGCCCATCCGCGACATCCTCGAGGGGAAGACCAATCACTCGCCCGATCTCGATGCCGCATGGGCAGCCGCCGATGTGGTGGGAAACAAGGACCGGGACGCCCTTGTCACGCATTTGAGGAGCCTGAACGCCGCGGATCGTTACTGGGCGCTCGTTGGAATGAGGGTCGATTTCGCGGACGATTCCGCACTCCACGATCTGGCCGCCGGCCACCTCACCGACATCGCAACCGATGTCCGAATTGAAGCCGCCTCCTGGTTGGCCGAAACCTCCACGCGATATCGCGACCGCGCCCTCCAGAGCCTTATTGGCGACACCGCGCTCGACGACTGGTGGAGCGCCCTGGGCGCCTGCCGCGCGATCGAGCTATTGGGGCCGAAAGCGGAATCACTGCTTCCCCGTATGAAGGATCTCTACGCGAAGCACCGGAAGCAGTCGGGCGATCAAAGTTTCTTTCTCGCCTTCTCGTCCGGAGCCTTTCTCGAACAATTCGGTGCGGAGACGATTCCCTGGGACTTCGCGCCAGGTGCGGGCGGCTTTTCCGCCGATCCCGATAAAAAGAAGGAAGCGACAGCGGACGACGAGACTGGCTTCACCCCTATTTTCAACGGAAAGAATCTCGACCAGTGGGACCACCGCAAGGGCGCATGGAAGGTTGTGAACGGCGCCATCTCCTGCACCGGGCTTGAGAAGACCCGGAACTGGATCATCTGGCGCGGCGGGACGCCTTCCGACTTCGTCCTTCGCCTCGACTTCAAATATGAAGCCGGCAACTCGGGCGTTCAAGTCCGCAGCGATGACCAGGGCGACCACCAGGTTTTCGGCTACCAGGTCGAGGTCGCCCCGCAGAATAAGATGGGCCTCTGGCACCACTCGCTTCTTACAAAGGACGACCCCGCCCACAAGGCTCGCTTCTTCATGGCAACTGCTGGACAGGAAGTTGCGATCACGGCCGAAGGGGAAAAGTCCGTCAAGCAAGTCGCCACCAAAGAAGAGATTGTTGCTCACTACCGGAAAAACGGTTGGAACACCATGGAGATCATCGCCCAGGGCAACACTCTTACCCAGAAGATTAACGGCGTAGTCTTTTCCAAAGTCAGCGACGATGACAAGCGGATGTCGCGCAGAAAGGGTGTGATCGCCCTGCAGGATCACGGCAAAGGCTGCCAGGTCGCCTTTCGAAACATCCGTCTCAAGGTGCTGTCAGGCGACGGAAAGTAAAAACACCGGTCCGCATAGGCGTGAGACTCGACAGCCCGTAAAGAAGTAGGCCCTCAAGGACAAACAACCTAATGCGAATACTCACCTTACTGGCGTTTCTGCTAGTTGCCGTCGTGGTTACAGGCATGGCAAAGGCGAAAGAGCCTGCAAAGCGATCCAAGCCCAACGTCATCTTGATCATGGCCGACGACATGGGGTACGCCGACGTCGAACGCTTTGGCAAATTGAACATCCCCACGCCCGCGTTAAATCGTCTGTGCGACGAAGGTGTGAAATTTACCGATGCCTATGTTACCGCCCCGATCTGCGTGGCCTCACGAATGGGGCTGATGAGCGGACGTCATCAGCAGCGTTTCGGGGTGTACGGTAATTTCAATGCGCCAAACCAGCAGAAACTGGCCCTGCGCTCAACCGTTCTGCCGAGGCCGTTTCAACAGAACGGATACAGAACCGCCCTGGTCGGGAAATGGCATCTATCAGGTAACTCGAAAGATGACTGGCAACTGCCCGGCCCACTGACACGCGGGTTTGACGAGTGCGTGGCGATCACCGGGGGTGGCTCATCGTTCTGGGCCGGCGCAAGAGTCATACGGCAGGAAAAGTTCGAAAAGTCGCCGGTATACCTGACCGATCTCTGGGGAACGGAGGCGGCCGACTTCATCGAGAGAAACGCGAAGCGGCCGTTCTTTCTCTACTTGGCTTTCAACGCAGTTCACGCGCCGCTGCATGCTCTGGACGATGACATCGCGCCGTTCGCCAAGACGATCAAGGATCCGAACCGTCGTATCTATGCGGGAATGCAGCTCGCCATGGATCGCGCCGTGGGTCAAGTCCTCGACGAGTTGGACAAGCAAGAGATAGCCGACGATACGATCGTCATTTTTCTCAATGACAATGGCGGTGGCGGCAGCACGGAACAATACGCCAGTCATTCTCGCAACTATGCAAACAACAGTCCATTTCGCGGCCACAAGTTCGACGTTTTTGAAGGTGGAATCCGCGTACCGATGATGATGCGCTGGCCGGGGCATCTCAAAGCCGGTTCGGTCTATAGCAAGATGGTGTCGAGTGCCGACATCTATCGAACGGTGGTCTCTGCGGCAGAACTCGAAATGCCGGCGGAAAAGTTCGACAGCGTTAACTTGCTACCTTACCTGACAGGCAAGGAGAAGGGCGAGCCGCATGACTGGCTGTGTTGGCAGAACCGCAGTCGGCTTCCTAAGAGCGACGGCGGTCTTTACAAGCCCCGATCAAGGGAACACAACTGCGCCATAAGAAAAGGCAATTGGAAACTCGTGCGGTTGAATGAGAACATCGACTCGAAGAGTCATCCTCCCGCTTGGCAGTTGTACGACCTTGCATCTGACGTTGGCGAACAACACGACGTCGCGGCCAGGCATCCAGAGGTCGTTCGCGAACTCGGCCAGCTATTCAATGCGTGGCGCGCCGATATGCATCCGAGCATTGCTGCGCCGGCCCGGCGCAAGCCTGGCCAGCCAGTAAAGAAATAGAACGACTTCAGGACGAAGAACTCCATGGGAACGCAATATGAGAATTAACGCACTACTGATCGCGTTGGCAGTCATCGGTAATTCATGGTGCTGTTATGAGCGTGCCGCCGCACAGGAAGGCAGCCGCACCAAGCCGAACATTCTTCTGATTCTCGCTGATGATCTCGGCTGGGGAGATGTTTCGTGTAACCAACCGAAGAAAGGCAAAGTGCGCACCCCTGCGATCGACGCTTTGGCCGATGGCGGGATGCGATTTACCAACGCTCATGCGCCCCACGCGGTGTGCACTCCGACTCGCTACTCACTTCTCACCGGTCGCTATTGCTGGCGCACCTTCCTTCGCGAAGGCGTGCTTCCCGGTTACAGCAAGCCACTGATTCCTCCCACCCGAACCACGATTGCTTCGGTAATGAAGAGCAAAGGCTATGCAACGGCCGCCTTCGGCAAATGGCACATCGGCCTGGGCTGGAAACCGGTCGAGGGCGATCCTGGCGACTTTCATTTCGGTTCTCATCTCCACGGACCAGGTGGCGGTGCAGCTCTTGCAGAAGTGAGTCGTCGAGTTGACCATAGCGCTCCGATTACAGGCGGACCTATCGAACTGGGGTTTGATACTTTCTTCGGCACGCCTTCCAACTGCACCAGGATTCCCGTTTTCATTCGGAATGATCGAGTCATCAATGACCCTCAACGCAGCAAAACGGGGCTCATGTTGGATCCCGCCGTAGATCGCCAGACGGTCGATGACCTCTATGTCGATGAAGCGGAGAAGTTCATTAAATCATCTGTCGGATCCGGTAAACCATTCTTCGTTTATCTCGCATTGAACGCAGCGCATGGTGCGATCCTTCCTCCCGATCGCTTTTCAGGGCACACCGGAATCGGCGCCCGCGCCGATCGCATTCCCTGGGTGAATGAAAGTGTCGCCAGGGTTCGCAAGATTCTCGCAGATGCCGGAGTCGAAAAGGACACACTCATCCTATTCACCTCCGACAATGGACCGAAGCATGACCAACAGGAGCTTAGGCAACACAATCACGACTCCTCCGGACCCTATCGAGGCTACAAGACCGACGTCTGGGACGGCGGGACGCGTGTTCCCTTCATCGCGCACTGGCCCGGTCGGATCGAGGCGGGAACAGTGAATGACAACCTCCTCTGCCTGACAGACATTCTGCCAACGGTGGCCACACTCGTGGGTTCTCAGCTACCGAAATGGGCCGCCGAGGACGGGATTGACCAGAGTGCCCAGCTTTTCGAATCCGAAGCGACTCTGGGGCGAGAATCAATGATCACTCAATCCTACGTCGGCATTCTTTCGATCCGTGAAGGCAAGTGGAAACTGATTTTCGACACGCAAGGGTCCGGCGGTTTCTACAAGTACTCAGCCGAGGTCGAGGAGATGGACACCCTCGCTCCGTGGCGTGTCGACTTGAGCCGGAGCGGCCAACTCTACGACATCGAGGCTGATCCATACGAACAAGAGAATCTCTATGACAAGCAACCGAAGGTCGTGAAGCGCCTCACTGTCAGGATGCGCACAGCCATCGTCTCAGGTCGGACTACCGAGTGGAAAAATGGAAAGTAAAGGTGCCGGGCCGCGTGGAAAAGCAAATCCCTCTCGGTAGGAAAACATGATAAGAACGTACTTTGTAATGCTCGTTATGAGCGGCAGCTTTCGGACAACGAGAAACAGTTGCTCAGGGAGATGCGACGGCTTTGCCGGCGTCATCCCCGCTATGGTGTACCGCGAATCTACAAGGAATTGATCGCTGAAGGCTGGCGAGTGAATCGCAAGCGAATCCACCGGCTCTGGAAGCAAGAGCGGTCCTTGCCTCCCTAGACCGAAGCAGCGGGCGGACAGGCACGGGCGGAAGAAAAGGCATTGGGGCCTCAAACCAGCACGACGCCGGAGCTCGGGATGGAGCTGCTGGATTGGATCTGGGCCAAGCTGGACGACGCGGAGCGAAGCGAGCTAACGCTGCTCCTGCTGGAGTGCTAGGCCGAGCTACCCGAGAGCGTGAAGGACGCCGTCAGGGCTCTCGTTCTGCGAAGTCGGCCGTAGGCGGACGAAGCAGAATGAAGATGGTCGAGGCTGCAGGCAGTATCCGGTGGCAAGCTAAAAGAAACCACCGCTCCGGCCCACACCGCGAATGCCATAATTTGGGTAGAGCAGTTGGAGCAGGTCGACTATCTGATGGTGTTTCGCTGCTGTCTGGCGAACCACGACCCTGTCATCGACCACATGGATCATGCAGCCACGCCGGGCGACATTCTTGATGCCGAGCAACTTCTGGATTGTCTCGGCCAGTTCAATTGCCGTGATTGGCTCCATCTTGCTACTCGCTGGAACAGGCCGCTCGTAAACCACTGTCAGCAGCGTCTGTGAACTTGAAGGGCTGGCCGAGTGGGGCGTGGACTTCTGTTCATGTCGGGAAATCCCGTTGATCGTTGAAAGCAGACTAACGATTTGCGAGTGAGTTCTATCATCTTGTACGATCACCATGGCCGGTGGTTCCATGATCCGAACAATCATCCCGGCCCCACCAACATCTTCCCAACTGTCGGGGGCTACATTACTCATAATAACCTCGACCAAATGATCAAGATCGGTTGCATTTCCTGGCGACCTGCTGCGATTGCCGGAAATCAGCTGCGTCACAGGATAGACCCGCGTGTCGAGAAGAGACTCGACTCCCTCCTTGGAGGTGATGACGACCGCTCCAGCATGAATCTGCCAGCCCAATCCGCCGCCGAGGCTATCCAGGGCTCGTCGCGCCGACATGTTTGACAAGCCGGTCTGAAACAGGGCGGTCTGCACAACAGACAGACCAATATCCTCGAGCCCTCGTTGATCGACCAACACATTTTCCTTCGTTGCTTCAGAGAGAAAACCTGCAAACTCGTTGAGCGTCATTTGGGATTCCGGCAGACGAATCTCATGGCGAAGTGCAGCACGGATAGCCTGCTTGTCCAAGGCCGCGCCCGATCCGTAAAAGACCGGTAACTGCTTCCGGCTGGAAGTGTCATCTCGCAATTCCCGAAACACATCCAGTAGATGTTCTAACTGCTGATGAACCTTGTAATTCTGGCTGATAATAAGGGAAGAATTCAGGGAGTCGATCGTGCCAGCTCCTCCGACGTCCTGCCAGCTGTCCGGCTCAACCACGGAAGTCAACAGCGCCATCACAGCATCATGGGAAGCCGAGGATGAGGGAAACAAGTCACCCACCGGGTAGACACACGTTTGAAGATTGGATTCAACCCTTTCCAGGGTGGTAATTTTCACGTTCCCATCGATCACCATGTGGGTAATACCAAGTTGAGACAGCATCTGCGTGAGCAGGTGTTCCAACTGGAAGTTCTTTACCGAGAGGTTGACAGTCTCATCAACACCCAGGCCAACTTCAGCAAGCGATTGTTCATCGATGAAGACGGGATAACCAAGCTGCTCGGCGACAAAATCCATGGCGTCCTTGAGGGGTGTATCGACGAATTCACAATCGACCGTTTTTCTCAACGCCTCGGTTATTTCGGCATCGGGTAGATGACCCTGGATAACGGCGAGGGGTGCCAGGGCAACGCGATCAACGCGTTTTTTTCGTGTTGCCAACAACTGCACCCCGTTGCTCTCCTTGTTCGCCATCATTTCGGAAAAGCCGCCACCGTACTGTGACTGGGCAAACGTTGCCGGTGAACAGGCAGCCATGGCACCAATGAATGAGAACAGCAGCAGAAAACGATAGTGGAACATGGAGCTGTATCCCGACTTTTGTGTAGAGAAAGAGTCGAACATGAAACCTCCCGTGGCAGATCTGCGTGAGGCTCTTTAACTCTATGCAGAGCCCGAGGTGTATTCAAGAATCAATTTTCCGCTGCTGACATGCGGATCGTCAGCGGCAGTAATGACAACACCCTGATGATCTGGTCTGCCTGACTGCTGGCAGCAGACGGGGGAAAGAAGCGGGCCTCAAAAAACGGCGCAGAATCCGGCGAATTTTCAGACGTTGACCTCGAACTGTTGGCCGTGATCCAGGCCTGGGCGGACCTACCCGAGAGCGTGAAGACGGCCGCGTGCGGAGGTGGTCAGGGTGACGGCATCATCGAGATTAGTGTTTAAGTGTCCGTTAAGAAACGTTAAGACGCCACTTCCCGTTTGAATGAGATAATTCACGACCATTAACGCGTCGATCGGTGATACAGGCCGTCAAGAGGCCGCAAAGATTGGTCGCTTCGGTACCGATTTTCGGTTCGCGTTTTCGAGGGTAATTGCCCGGGAGTTAGAATTCCCAATTGCAGCGTAAGAATATGCCGTCGACGATTATGTCGGATTCTTCGCGATTATACGAATAGAAACTCGCAGATGCATCGTTGGTAATTGCCGTTCTGGCGCCTAGATTGAACCAACTGTTAATTTCGTAACCCAAGCGAATGTCAATAGTGCCGAATTTGTGGCCTAAACCGACTGTCGCACCGAGTACGGATAAGGGTTGCGTATATTCATCGAAAACGGAATTAACCACGTTGCCCCCAACGCTCGGAGTACGTGTGTTTACCGTGGTGGTCGTAACTCTATTGAGCAAGAGCGATGATTCACCCGCGGCGAATGCATAAGACCGATCGGTTATTTCCCAGATTCCCTCACCGCCAATACGAATTCCAAATCCCGTCGAATTAGTTTCAGACGCAATATTACTTAAGGGTGAAATCTCATCGATATCAAAGTAGTCTACGCGTTTGGTACTGTCATGATCGGTAAATCGCATACTGCCGAAGATTTTTACGTTACGTTTTCCGCCAACGTCAACCTGTCGACTGATGTAGAGATCATAAACTCGTTGTTCAAAATTTGATGAAGCGTCTGCACGGCCTATTTGTGTGTCAAATTGAAATGGATTCGTAAGCGTTGCATATACTAAACCTGAGCCGGCAACGACAGTTGCATCTTGGTTTGCAGAGTACGTTGTGAGCCCGAATGCAATATTCCAATCGTCATTGATTGATCGACCAAAGAGTAAACGAAACCCAGGCTCAGATTGATGCGTTACTTCGTGAAGAATTGCGTTGTCGATTCCTCCGCCGAGATTTAGATCGCCGGATATAGCGTAATCAAGGTCACTGCGTCGTATTTGCCAGTTCAGGTACTCCGTTTCGAGAAAATAACCCGCATCCCTGAATTTCGACGCCTTATGAGATGTATTTTTTTTAAGGGGGTTACGGTAGAGAGAGTGTTGGTTGGGTAGCGTCGACACGTTGCCGAAAGTGGGTGGTTGAGCCTCTGATCGTGAGTCGGAAATGCTATGGGGCCGTCTCAGAATTTCCGCTGTCTCGAAAGCTGTTAAAATTCCACTGAAACACCCAGAAACTGCAATAACGGTTGCCAACGATATCTGTTTCCACTGCATAACACGATCCAATTCAAACGATCCAATTCTATGACACGTAGTATTAGAAATATCGGCAGAAAGTACTTTACTGGGCGTATTGATTGTATGGATTGGCCAAATGCCACCGACCAGATTATTGCCAAGCTGCGCCGAGCTGAACTGGAGCTGGGCTAGGGAAAGACGGTTGCGGACGTCTGCCGACTGCTGGAAGTCAATGTGCTGACGTACTATCGCTGGCGTGATCGGACTACGTAACTCACACGACAAAACCTTCCCAGCCGGGATCTGTGTAGGGTCGTGCGTGCTGGTCTGTGACAACCTGATGTTCGCCGGTGAAATCACACTGGCCCGTAAACATACTCGCTTCATCCGACGTGACCTGCCACAACTCGTTTGCGACTGCATCGGCCAATTCAAAAACCTCTTCGCCACGCAAGAGAGTCGCACGCCCGTGCAGAAGAAATCCCGATTGGTTATAAACGCTCCCGAAAAAGGGTCGTTCAGTGTAAGAATTGACCGCTTTACGCGACTTTGCTACAAGCCGGAAAGAGCTCTCCAGAGATTAGTCTATACTCAACTTATTGCCGTGTGGCCAATCTCCGGTTCAATTGACTGCGTCATAAACAAGAAGATGATTTTCATGGAAATAAACCGAATTCTTACCATAGCGTTAATCCTCCCAGCCCTGCTGTTTGTGCACGCCGCCTTTATGACTGTCGCCGAGCGATCCAGTGCGGCGCCGGCGACCGCCGTATCCACAGAAGGCGAGACCGATCATTTCTGGTATCGACTGGCGCCGGCCGACCCTTACATCGACTCGCAGCGCGATAATAAGGCCTTCGGTTTCAGCGACGGAAAGATCGTTTTGTCTGAAGATAACGCCCGGACCTGGGCGCACAGCTCGGAGTTTCCCAACGCGAAAAACATCACCTTCAGTTGCATCTTGAAGAACGGGAATATCCTCTTCGCCACGCGAACCAGACTGTATTTGAGCACCGACAATCTGAAGACACACAGACAAATCATCGTCAAGGATCAGGACGGTCGCGATTACCTGCCCCACACTCCGGCCAATCCGAGTCGGCCCGGTTGGTACTTCCATTCACTCGACGGCGTTCACACGTGGGATGTCGAGGGGAAAGAAATGCTCGTATGGGGCAACTACTGCAATGTCCTCGGCGGACCGGTTCCGGTCAATATTTACTACTCCACCGACCAGGGACAGACGGTGAAGATTGCGTATGCCTTTGGACACAATCCTAGCTTTCACGATCGAGACGCAAAGACCGGAGCGCCACTGGGTGACCCCAATAACCCGGTTATCTGCCGACATATTCATTCGGTATCATACAACCCCGCCGAAAATGCGTTTTACGCATGTACCGGCGACCATGATCGAGGGAATCATCACGAGTGCCATTGGCTGCGAGGCACCTATGACGGGAAAGAAGATTCGTGGAAGTGGAAGATTCTCGTATCGGTCAACTCAAACTCGCGATACAAGTCGGGCGGCATTAATTTCGTGGATGGCCAACTCTATTGGGCCTCGGACGCGAACGGAAACAATGGCAAGTTGCCACACGACCGTGGCATCTTTCGTTGCGACCCGGCGGATCTTGCAGATCCCAAAAAGCACACCATGCTGTTCAATTCGAAATACGAATCAGCGAACATGATCATTGAAGATGGTGTAATTATGTCCGCGCATTATGCACCGGCGTCGCCCTACCACACGGGATTCATTATCTCGACGGACATGGGCAAGACCTGGGCACAGTACGACCTCAAGCAATTTGGCCGCCGCTCGCCGGTTCGGTTCCACAAGAAGAACAGCGATGGATGGTTTCGAGTCGATTTACGAACAGGATGGATCGGGCGCGGCGAGATCCTTTTCATAAAACCGAAGCAGTCACTTGGAGATTGACCGGACAACTCACGGAACACATCCTATCTGTATCAGATGGTGTACACAGCACTACAGAACAACCTTCCTGAGTTGGTTCCGGCAGCGGAAAAACACGCTGCTGGCATTACAAAAACAGGGCTTAACGGGATGTTTGAGTCTCCTGAGGTGCCTCTTAGAAGAAAAGCCCTCCGTGTAATCGCGCGGAGGGCCTAGTAGCGGAGGAGGGGCATTCCTGGCCCGGGAGCGGCCCTTGCATCCTAGAGCCGAAGCAGTGGGCAGCCTCGAACGGGCGGAAGAAAAGGCATTGGGGCCTCAATCCAGCACGACGACGGAGCTCGGGATGGAGCTGCTGGATTGGATCTGGGCCAAGCTGGACGACGCGGAGCGAAGCGAGCTAACGCTGCTCCTGGTGGAGTTCCTGACCAAACAAATCGGCGAAGAGTTGATGCGCTGAGGGCTGGGACCAAGTTGAGTGAAGTGTGGTGCGGTGGCGAAGGAAACTGAAAATGCTGCCGACACATGGTCGCTACCTTCTGACCAATGCACTCTTTAACGATGACGAGCGGCTGAGGCTCCTGCTGGAGGCCTGGGCCGAGCTACCCGAGAGCGTGAAGGACGCCATCATTG
>Ga0209403_10001941_pt1 | contig 25614 bp, 31 predicted proteins | sample ArcticOcean_MG_C_8_FD_187440 | JGI IMG/M metagenome (GOLD analysis project Ga0209403, IMG submission 187440) | Marine microbial communities from western Arctic Ocean - ArcticOcean_MG_CB11_86 (SPAdes) (version 2) | ecosystem: Environmental > Aquatic > Marine > Oceanic | place: Arctic Ocean... | reverse complement strand
CGCGACGAAGTCTGGCATTGATGAATGAGCAGCTTTAGGCTCAATTGGAAACGAGGTCGGGCGCTGGAGCCAGCAGGAGCAAGCCAGATTCCAGAGTCGGTACGACTGGCCGTACACCGGGTTGCAGATGCAGCCCTGGCAAATGTCATCAAGCACGCAGGGGCCACAGAAGCCAGAAATTCCGGGAGTCCTTGATGTCAGGGCAGACCTGGCCCGAATTGCCTTAAAGGCGAACCTGTGCCCTGCTTTTTTCGCGCCCGTCATGTGAGGCGTCCCGGCGTACACTGCGGGTCGCCACTGCCACGTTTACGCCTTCAAAATAGGAATAATTGCAATGATCGTCGACGTCCACACCCACCTGCCCACTCACCGTGACATAGTCCCGGATTCAGAACTCGCTTTCGAAAGTGCCATGCGTTCCGGCGATCCAACTTCCAGGACTAACTCGATCGCAGATTACCTACGGGCGATGGAGCCCGTGGACCGCACGCTTGCTTTCGGCATCGCACCCCGTCCGTGGATCAAGGATCGTGACCTTGTCTTCAAGGCGGGCGATATGGCGGTCGACGGGAAGAATCACAACGACGTGGCCGCAGAACTGCACAGGGCTGCGCCGGACAAGGTAATCCCTTTCATGTCGCTCCACCCGATGGATCCCGGAATGAACGACGAGTACGACAGGGCCGTTGGAGATCTGGGCTGCAAGGGGATCAAGTTAGGACCGAACTACCAGGACTTTGATCCCGTGGGCGAAGACGCATTCAAGCTCTACGCCCGCCTTGAGGCCGACAATCTCCCGATCGTGTTTCACCAGGGTACGTCGCCCATGCAGGATGCGCCGCTTCGCTACGCCCAGCCGCTGGTGATGGACCAGGTCGCCATCGCCTTCCCCGACTTAAAGATAGTAATGGCGCACCTCGGTCACCCGTGGCATAACGATTGCCTGGCGGTGGTTCGCAAGCACCCGAATGTGTGGGCGGACGTTTCGGCGCAGTTCTACCGGCCGTGGTCATTTTGGAATGGAATGCAACTGTTCTACGAATGGGGTGTAACCCAGAAGATACTTTTTGCATCTGACTGGCCAGTTACGGTTCCACAGGACAACATCGACGGACTGAGAAATCTGAGCAAATTCGCGAAGGACCATCACCTCCCGGTGATTCCGGAGGACGAGATAGAGGGGATCATCAACCGGGACGCTTTGGAGATCCTGGGAGTGGACTAAGGGGCGCGCATCCTAGAAATGGGTCGTCACGCGATAATGGTCCCATCAGATGCTCGTGACGTGCCTTTATTGAACGGAGACACCGCTTGGACGAACCGAAAATAAAACCTGAAGGCTTCTTCTACGGGTGGTACATCGTTGGAGCGTTGTTCTTCGCAACGTTTATCGGAGTCGGTTCTCGGCAAGGCTTCGGTGTCTTCGTCCCGGCGTGGGAAGAAGATTTCGACGTATCTGTCACGCTGATCTCTACCGCCGCCGGGGTCGGCTGGGTGGTAAACGGTCTGGTTCAACCGTTCTTCGGGCGGTTGACCGATGCAGTGGGAGGTCGTCGGGTCCTCATTTTCGGTGTTCTTGGGATGGGACTGGCCACAGTAGCTATCGCCGCTTCACCCAACGTTTATGTCTTGATAGGCCTTTACGGGTTTGCCCTTTCCTCTGCCGCCGGAGGGGTGTTCCCGACCCCGGCCAGTTCGATAGTAGTTCGGTGGTTCCAACGCAAGCGTGGCACGGCGATGAGTTTCGTTGCGTTCGGTGGCTCTGTGGGTGGATTCGTGATGATCCCGTTTGCCGGATACCTTCTGGAGCTGACAGACTGGCGGACGGTTTGGTTGGTGATGGGCGGCCTCATTCTGATACTCGGCTTCCCTCTGGTTATGGCGATCGTCCGTAGCGACCCTGCTGACATGGGGCTTGCGCCTGATGGTGGTGCTCCCAACGATGAAAACGAAAGTGACGATGTCGGACCGATCAGCGTGAGAGTCGCCCCGTTGGTCACCAACCGGTGGCGTGAGTCATACCGGTCGGCGCCGATGTGGCAGTTGTCGTTGTCGTACTCGGTGTGCGGCATCACTACGGCGATAATCGCCGTACATTTCATAAGTTGGGCCTCAACCAGGGACATCTCTTCAGGTACTGCGGCACTGGCGTTTGGGCTGTTGATGGCGATCAACGGTGTGGGACTACTGGTGGTCGGGTCTATCTCAGACCGATTGCAGCGTAAGAACCTTCTTGGAACGGTCTACCTGATCCGTGGCGTCGCATTCCTGGCACTGATTTTCCTTCCCGGCGCATCGGCCCTCTGGGTCTTCGCCGTGGTTGGAGGAGTCTCATGGCTGGCGTCGGTCCCACTCACAAACTCTCTGACTGCTGACGTGTACGGCCTTCGGAACGTGGGCATCTTGAACGGCCTGATCATGATGGCCCACCAGCTAGCTGGTGGGCTGGCGGTGATCATCGCCGGAATGGTGTTCGACATCTGGGACACATATGATCCGGTGTTCGCCGTAGCGGCCGGATTCCTGCTATTTGCGGGGCTGATCAGCTTCGCAATTCGTGAGCGCAAGTATTCAGTCCGATACCAGGTGCCCACTTCGATACCCGTAGAGAGCGCGTCCGCTTCTGCCGGTGATTAGCCCGCAACACCAAGTGAGACGACCGGGCCACAGCGAATAGACGAGAATGTCCTCTCACATCTGCGTTGTGCGTCCCACCGATTGGAGTCAACTGCTTGGAAGACCAGCCCGGTTCATCCGATACATCCCCCGAGATCGAAACAGGCGAACCTGAATCGGGAGGTGGCATTTTCTACGGCTGGTACATCGTCGCTGCGATGTTCTTCGCGACCTTTATCGGCGTCGGCACGCGACAGGGTTTCGGCGTGTTCGTCAAAGCCTGGGAAGACGATTTTGGCACCAGCGTCGGCCTGATTTCAGTGGCCGCCGGAATCGGGTGGGCAGTAAACGGTTTACTTCAACCCGTTTTCGGCCGACTGACGGACATCTATGGTGGACGTCGCGTGATGATCATCAGCATCACGGCACTGGGGTTCAGCACGATCGCCGTAGGGCTGGTTCCGAATGTTTATTTCCTGATCGCCGTCTACGGTTTTGTACTTTCGGCCACTGCCGGTGGCGTGTTCCCGACTCCAATGTCGTCCGTGGTGTCCCGCTGGTTTCATCGCAAACGTGGCACGGCCATCAGCCTATTCACGGCCGGCGGCTCGTTCGGCGGGATGCTCATGGTGCCTTTCGCCGCTTACCTCCTGGTCATCGCTGACTGGCGCACCGCATGGTTCGTCATGGGAGGAATCATGGTGTTCCTGGGGATGCCGCTTCTGGTGGCGATCATTCGCGATAGTCCGAGCGACATGGGGCTGGAACCGGACGGCGGGCCAGGAAAACGCGAAACAACGGACGATTCAGAGGGACGAACTTCTACCCCCACGACTATCAGGATTGCGCCACTAGAAGCCCACAAGTGGATGGACTCATTCAGGTCAGCACCGATGTGGCAGTTGTCGCTCACCTTCGCCGTTTGCGGGGTCACCACCGCCATGATTTCCGTCCACTTTGTTCGCTGGGCCGAGACCGAAGGTATTTCAGCGGGAACGGCAGCCCTAGCGTTCGGTGTGCTCAGTGCCTTTAACTTTATGGGGCTTGTCTCGGCCGGGTGGATCTCAGACCACATGCCGCGTAAATATTTGCTGGCCACCGTTTACTGGGCCAGGGCGCTGGCGTTTCTGGGCCTGATCTTCCTGCCCGGACAGATGGCCCTCTGGACTTTTGCGGTTCTTGGCGGGGCATCCTGGCTAGCAACCCTCCCACTCACTTCAGGGCTCACGGCAGACGTGTATGGGCTCCGAAATATCGGCACGCTCAACGGCCTTGCCCAGATGTCTCATCAGGTCGCCGGAGGCACCGCCGTAGTGGTCACCGGCGTGGTGTTCGCTGTGTGGGACACATACAACCCAACCTTTGCCGTCGGCGCGGTATTGCTCGTAGCGGCTGGGTTTGCGAGCATCGCAATTCAGGAGCATAAGTACTCAATCCGTTACCAGACTCCTGTCCCCGCGCCACCTGCAGCAACTCCGTTTTCTGTCAGCGCGATTGCCGACGGGGACTAGGCCAGAGATATGTGGTTCATGAACGCCGTGATGTCGCTCCCGGCATTGCTGCTTCACCATTCAGAGTCCGTGGATCCGACTTTGATCGAGTGGATCAAGGACGAGATCGACGCCATCTTTGGCGTCAGTCCGACGATGATTGTCGTGGTGCTGGGTGCGGTAACGCTGGCGTTCCCGATCGGACTGATGGTGCTGGCGATGCTTCGGGTGAGGAAGATGCGCCGCGGGGGGTCTTAGTAGAGGGCGTATCGCAGGTTCGCGATTCCTTTGCGTACGCATGATTTCGACTTAGCACGCGCTTGCGACTTGCCGCCTGCCAGGCGGCACACCCCTCACCCTGTGCCCTCTCCCGACCGAAATGGAGAAATCTTCACCAGAACGACGTGCACCGAAAACATACCGCCGAAGCGAAGACCTTGAACCTCCCTCTCCCCAGCCCTCTCCCACCGGGTTAGGGGGCCCCACGTCTTCCCCCTTAACCCTTCTTCCAGCTGAGTAGCGGCGACAACCTGTCCAGGATGATGTTTAACTCTTCAAAGTCGATGGCGTCCATTACTCGTCGTGCCGGGATACGCATCGTTGTGCCTGCGATTATTCCTCGCTTGTGGAGGATGGCTTTGTATGCGCCGGCTCCGTAGAGCGACTCAAAGGTGATCGCCGGGAGTATTTGCTGGTACATGTCACGGGCCTCGTCGCTGACGATCTGGTTCCCCTGATCGTCCTTTCCACCACGCTCCAGTGCGTCCCATACGGCCACAGCGGCGTCAGTGATCTGGCAGCCCGGCATCGTGCCGCATGATCCCCGTCGGTACTCGTCGAGGACGTACCGCCCGCCGACTCCGCCCATGATGCCTTTGACGTCGTCACCCGCAACTTCCAGTATCGCCGTGATGACATGTCCGGGCGGCATCGATTCCTCTTTGAGGTACTGGATGGACGGGACCTCTTTGAGAAGTCTGATCATCACGTCGTTCGGAATTACCGTCCCTGCCGGAGGCGTGTGATTCTGGATGAAGATGGGAATAGAGATCGCCTCGCCAACGGCGCGGTAGTGCTCCTCTATCTGGGACGCCCCGGCGACGCGTGGCGGCGGCAGCACCATTACCGAGTCCGCCCCGGCTTCCTGTGCCGCAAGCGACCGTGCGATGGCGTGCTGGGGGGACACTCCCGTGGTCCCGGCTACAAAGGGCACTGCGCCGTTCGTAACCTCAACACCCACCCGAACCACTTCGTCCCGTTCGTCGTCTGTGAGAGTGAAGAACTCGCTGGCGTTCACGGGCATCACGATGCCGTGTGCGCCCGCCTCTATGCAGAACTCAACGCATCGGCGAAGGCTGTCCCAGTCAATTGATCCGTCCTCATGGAACGGCGTTACCGGAATTGTGAAGACTCCGCGCCACTGGTCATTTGCCGTGGTCACTGGCTACTCCTTAAATCGTGCATCGAGCAATATTCTTAATATGAAGTCGAGTCGGGCGGGGTCATTCTGGTCGTCGGTAACAACCGTGTCCAGCGTCCCCGAATATATCGGTGTAAGGAGTGGGCAAACTGCGTCTAATAAGCCCCCGGCGGTTACAATCCGGCTTCTTGATGCTTCAACGCGAGTTCAACCCAGTTCAACCCAGCCCCCCACACACACGGACCGCCACAACGAGGAGAGCCCAATGCCAGACACAATGCGCGCCGCCCTGGATGACGGCAACGGGATCGTAAGCATCCACCAGAGCCCGATGCCGGAGCGATTTCCTGGCTCAGCCCTGATAGCGCTAAAGCAGATCGGTATTTGTGGGTCTGACCTCCATATGAACAACGAACGGACCGTGCCCCAGACTCTACCGACCGGGCATGAGCCAACGGGAGAGGTCGTTGAGGTGCCGCCGGGCGAGGTACGCATCAAGCCGGGCGATCGTGTGGCCATCGAGACTATTGGCTCCGGCAAGGCATGTGAGGTCTGCTACTTCTGCCGCACGGGTCAATACCGCCACTGCATCGACAAGGCCGAAGAAACCGGCGGTGCGTTTGCTGAGTACATGACTCGAACACCGCTCGGGCTGCACAAGCTCACCGACAGCATGTCGTGGCAGGACGGCGCTCTCGTGGAGCCACTCGCAGTTTCGGTGCACGCCGTGCGCTGGGGTGGGATGCAGGGCGGAGACACCGTCGCGGTTGTTGGCTCGGCGACCATCGGACTTGCGGCCATCGCGGCAGCTCGATCACTTGGCGCTCGAAAGATCGTGGCGTCCGCCCGACACCCGCAGCAGAAGGCGATGGCCGAAGCATGCGGTGCGGATCTTGTGGTCGGGAGCGAACCGGGGGAGCTTGAAGAAGCAGCGCAGTCGATAACCAACGGACTGGGCGCTGATGTCACGATCGAGACCGTTGGCGGGAATTCGCTGGTTCCGCTGGAAACGGCGTGCGGCGCAGCGCGATCTCAGGGCACGGTCATCGTGGTCGGCGGGTTCCGTGGATCACTGCCATTCGCGTTCCTGCCCCCCATGCTGTCCGAGCTGACCTTCAAGCTTTCTTCGTGCTACGGGATCGTGGACGGAAAGCACGACTACGACGTAGCGGTGAACATGCTGTCCGCCAGGGACACCGGGTTCAACGACATCGTGACGCACACGGTCTCCCTAGATGACATCGAAAAGGGATTCGACCTGGCGTACGACAAGAGCAGCGGATCGGTGAAGGTCCACGTAACGGTTTAGGGAGCGAACAGCGACCGGCGTTTGGTGACATGGCCGTAGGGGCGGTGCTTGCCCCGCCCCTACATTTTCGGATTTGTGCGCTGATTCCCTGACGTTTCAGGAGACATTCCGGCAACTCCTCGCGCCGGTTTCGAATTGCTCCGTACTCCGACTGACCTGACCGTCTCATTCACGCGGGCCATACGGACCAGCAAACCATGACCAAGTGGCAGGTCGGGTGAATGCGCCTCGGTTCGATATTGATTGCAAGTGGTCTGTGTGCTCCGCAGTCCCACTTTCCGCCGTGCCGTCGTGGGGTCCTTTCGAGGCCTGCGGCGGCCAAGGCGGCTTGCTCCCCTGTCGTGCCCTGTTTCATGGGTCAGGGTTACTTGATGGGCTAGAGCCGTTGGAGCAGGCAGCGTGAGTTCACCGCAAGGCTCGCTACAGGCGAGATGGTCGGCTCATTTCGAGAGCCAGAGGGCGGAACCGAGATGCAACTCCCGGCGCTCCCCAACACCCGCCATACGCGGGGCTATCTCTCTTAGAACCTAAAGCCCATCCCGGACGGCGGAACGTAACGGGGATCTACGGGTGACCGCCTGAAGAGATAAAGAGAGGGAACGAAATATGACAATGATTGAGGAACCCAAAGTGATCCCGTTCGACATCAAGTCGTTCAGATCCAACCAGGCTTCGGTTGAAGTAGCTGAAGTCGGTGCTGGCGTTGACGCTGATCGAGGAAAGATCCTCGAGTTCGGTGCGACCCCGCTTAAGGCGGTCACCTCCCGAGCGGGAAGCCCCGCGGTATCGGTAGTAGTGGTGACCAACGATGAGGAACTACGCACAAGCCTGGCGGCGCAGCTGGACGGCTCACTCGGCGTCGAGCTTCTGGCAACGACCGATGATCCAATCATGGCGGTGGCATTTGCACAGGGCATATCACCGGAAGTAGCGATCATTGGCATCGATCCCGGCCACGAAAGTCTGTAGATCAAGACAGCGCATGCCATCCGGGAAGCAAGTTCTGAGACGGGGATCGTCGTCATCGCTGGCGATACCGAGACCGAATATGTTGAGGACAAGATTAGCCGCGATGCCGGTGGCATGGTCTTACCTGCTTAGCAAGAACGCTGAGGATTCAGACTAACTGATGCGTGCAATAGATGGCGCAGCATGGGGCCTGGTGACCATCTATCCGTCTGTATACGACTCGGGAGCGGTAGTCCTTTACGGACTGACCAGCCATGAGCAACAGACGCTCCATCTCATGGCTCTCGGTTACTCCGACGAAGCGATCTCCAAGCGGGTTGCGATGCGTATGAGTTGGCCGAGAGGCAGCAGACGCTCTACGACAAGCTTTCTATTGAAGAGAACACCGGTGTGGACCGGCGGGTGAGAGCGGTTATGACCTATCACCTGGCGATGTGATTCGCTCACAGCGAATCCGCATCAATCCAACTGGCATAAACAACACGTCTGAATCTCAGAAACCACGTATAGATAGGGAATAGCCAGACATAACCACAAGAGCAGCACACCTACCAGTTGGCAGTCTCCGGATATCTTCCGGGATCGCCGTAACCATTTTGATCGCAGCGTTGGCGGCTATGACCGCTATCCTGATCCTTGCCATGACGGGCGGGTCCGGCGAGGTTGGCCGGTACGAGACCACGCTCTCTCCGGTGATTGAACGTCACAACGGGGCCGTCGCGAACTGGAACCAGTTCGTGAATGAGCACAACGCTACGGCGGTGTTCTCGCTGGACGCCTACGGCGCGCAGTCCGCAGAGGCGGGCGCAGAGGTGGCAACCATCGTCACCCAGATGGAGGCCATCCGGGCCGAATGGGCCGCGGTTGTTCAGCCAATAAGCCGGGCCGAGCCGCACGCACTTCTGCTTGAGGCAATGGACCTGACGCTACGAGGCGTGACCGGGGTCGCTGCGTACTTCGATGCAGCAGCCCATCGGCGACGCCGATTACTCGCAGGCAAGGGCCTCGCTGGCGATGATCGATGAAGCGTCCGTTTACATGGCGCAGGCAAAATCTTTCGAGGGCTAACTCCGCCGTCAGCTCTCAATCGTCTGGGGCGTGGTCGACGCCGTATGGGCGGAAGTACCCCGATCCCTCTCGGGACCGTGTTTAGCGGATAGCCTTAACTCCAGACGATGCCAGGGACGCCCTTTCGGGGGCGTCCTTTTGGCGTTCGTGTTCGTTTTGTGAGGAAACATAACGATTACGCGTTATCACGGAATCCGAAACATTCTTGAAACACTCGTGCGCTAGGATCGAGCACGTCTCGACAGAGAGTCCGTGATCCGGTGACAATCGTTGACCAGATCCCTTAAGCAGATCCTTGGAGCAGGTCACGGGCAAAACGTCGGAAGTTGTATGACTGCGGCGGCCGGAGATATATCATTTCGGCCTTGCTATCAGGTGGACACGGACCGTCCAACATCCCGGACGGCTGGTATTTGACTGGAGACATGGATGCCCTACAAAGCTGAATACATCTGGATCGACGGTACAAAACCGACGGCCAAGATGCGATCCAAGACCAAGGTTATTGCGAACGGTGAAGAACCCGGAATCTGGGGTTTTGACGGTTCAAGCACCCAGCAGGCAACCGGCGACAACTCGGACGTCGTTCTTAACCCGGTTCTGGTCCTCCCGGACCCGCTACGCGGCGGCGACCACGTGCTCGTCATGACCGAGACGCTGCTGACGGACATGACCCCGCACCCGACCAACACGCGGGCGGCCTGTGCAGCAGTTTCCGAAAAGTACGGCTCTTTCGACACCTGGTTTGGTATCGAGCAGGAGTACACATTCTTTGACGGCATCAAGCCGCTTGGTTGGCCGGACAACGGTTTCCCGGCCCCGCAGGGTGGTTACTACTGTGGCGTCGGCGCTGACGAGGTATTCGGACGTGAGGTTGTTGAAGACCACATGGACGCCTGCCTCGAGGCCGGCATCCACCTCTCTGGAATCAATGCAGAGGTCATGCCCGGCCAATGGGAATTCCAGATTGGCCCGGTAGGTTCGCCACGTGCGGCCGACGAGCTGTGGCTGGCCCGATGGCTGCTGTACCGAATCGCTGAAGAGCACGGCATTTCCGCAACGCTGGACCCGAAACCGGTCAAGGGTGACTGGAACGGTGCGGGTGCGCACACGAACTTCTCCACACAGGCGATGCGAGAGAGTTACCAGCCCTGCATCGATGCAGCCGAGGCTCTTGGAACCAACGTCCAGGAGCACATCGAGAACTACGGCGATCGTATCGAGGAACGCCTCACCGGCGAGCACGAGACGCAGCGGGTTGACGAGTACTCGTACGGCGAGTCAGACCGTGGTGCATCCGTTCGTATCCCATGGCAGGTCGTAAAGGACCAGAAGGGCTACATCGAGGACCGACGCCCGAACGCCAACTGTGACCCCTACACCGTGACCCGGCTCATCATCGAGACGGTCTGCGGAGCGGCCAGCAAGTAAGGGCCCCAGTGGGGCTCTTGTTTGGGCCTGAGATGACTAACGAATGCGGCGGCGCCTTTATGGCGTCGCCGTTTTCTTTTATGGCGTGTTATTTCGAGAAACTGAGCGAGCGGGCGCACACTCTCGGTTCTGTACGGGCAGACGATACAATGCGCCCGATTCCCAACATGCTGCGCACCCACTTCCAAGTCAACTAGGCCGACAGGACCATCACTTGAATCTCACCAACCCGGACATGATCCGCAGCATCACGAGCGAGTGGAAGGGCGAGCGGGACCGCAGCGGTCGACCGCTTGTGGACTCCGGCATCATCAAGCGCATGGAGAAGGTGACCAGCGAGGAAGCGTGGGGGGTACTTCGCCGCAACGGCTATAACCACAACTTCGCAGGCGGCTTCCACATCCTCCACCCTGAGCGAATCCTTGTTGGGCGTGCGGTCACCTGCCGATTCGTTCCCACGCGCCCGGATCTGAACAATGCCATAGAGCGCACGGGTGAGTCCGAGGGGCGGATCGGCGGGCAGAACTCGTGGGTTATCGACGAGTTGGTCGAGGACGACGTAATCGTTGTGGACCTTTTCGGGAAGATATTTGACGGAACCTTTGCGGGCGACAACCTGTCCACAGCGATCCGGGTCGCCACAAAACGCGGCATGGTGATCGACGGCGGACTTCGGGACACGCAGCGGATCTACGAGATGGAGGGCTTCAACGCCTTCATCCGCGGCATGGACCCGTCCGCTATTAACGATGTGTCGATGCCCGACATTAACGGCATCATCCGCATTGGCATTGCGACTTGCCTCCCGGGTGATGTGGTGTTGGGCACGATGGAGGGCGTCATGTTCATCCCGGCCCATCTCGCGGAAGAGGTGGTCGTTAGCTCGGAATCGGTCCGATTGCGGGACGAGTTCGGGCAGCAGCGCATTGCCGAGGGCGTGTATACGCCGGGCGAGGTTGACCGGGAGTTTTCGGAAGAGATGGACCGAGATTTTGAATCATGGGCGGCGAGTCGTTAACGACACGATCTAATCAAACCGGGAGGCAAATATGCCGGCAGTACATGACCGTGGAGGGTGGCCGACGGACGAGCCGATCGACCGCGAGGAGCATGAGTGGGCTGACTGGGAACGGCAGACGCAGTCGCTCCGGACGGTGCTCGATGCCAAGGGGATCATGAACGTGGACGAGCTGCGCCGCGGGATCGAGGCCATCGACCCTACCGAGTACGAAGGTTCTACCTACTTCGAACGCTGGTCGGCCAGTATCGAGACGAATCTCGTGGAGAAGGGCGTCTTGATCGAGGCAGAGATCGACGAACGCGCACAAGGCTTGAGGGATCGCTGGGGCTATCCGTCTTGAGGCCCGTATGCATCAAGACCGAGGGAGAAGATTAATCGTGGCACCACGCTCTCCGTCTGATCCTGTGGTAACTGTCCTTCCCACCTTCTCCGCTGGCGATCGCGTGTTCGTAAAAGACGAGACGCCGCCCTATCACCATCGGACGCCCTGGTACATCAAGGGGCGTCACGGCGTGGTGGTGGAGTTCATAGGCACGTGGGTGAACTCGGAGACTCGGGCGCATGGCAGTGACGGCTTACCAGAGTTACCGATGTATCGGGTGGAGTTCGACCAGGCTGATCTCTGGACGGGCTACAAAGAATCGCCAACCGATAAGTTGTGGATCGACCTGTACGAGCACTGGCTGATACCGGCCTGATGGTCCTCTATTCATGGCCGGGGGAGATATTTCATGAGTGACAACAAAGATAAGGGCGGGTTCTACGACACCGGCTGGCGTCCCAGTGGCGAGGTGCATAGGGACGAAGAAGGTCGTCCGCACGACCACCCGGGAGTTCAGGAAGACACCGGAATGGGTGTCCGCGCGTCACGGGCTCTTGCGATGCACGAGTTGCTGGTCGAAAAGGGCGTAATCGACGAAAACGAGGTCGATGATGCGATCGAGGCATGGAGCAAGCGCGTGCCGTCCAACGGCGCAACGCTGGTGGCGAAGGCGTGGTCGGATCCGGAGTTCAGGACACGGCTGCTTGAGCATCCCAAAGAAACCGTGATCGAGAGCGGATTCGTGCCGGAGCACAACGCAGACATCATCGTGCTCGAGAACACTTCAGAGGTGCAGCACATGGTGGTGTGCACGCTCTGCTCTTGCTACCCCACTGCCCTGCTAGGCCCCCCCCCGGACTGGTACAAGAGTTTTTCCTACCGCTCACGCGCAGTCACGGAGCCGCGGGCAGTCATGTCCGAGTTCGGCCTGGAGCTTGAGGATGAGACCGAAGTCCGGGTGGTCGACAGTAATTCGGAGCTTCGATTCCTGGTGATACCACGGCGGCCTGCAGGCACAGAGGGATGGAGCGTTGATCAGCTTGCTGAACTGGTTAATCGCAACAGCATGATCGGCGTAACGGCTGCGACAGAACCGGGCACGGAATAACTCTGTCTTCTCCAAAATTACGCGCGATGACCCCGGCCGACCTCGCCGGATGCGCCGAACTGTTTGTTGAGCGACACACGGCACGTCTAGCGGCCAACTCGCTTTACCCGGCGAACTTAGATACGCCCGCTGTCGTTGAGGAACTGTTATCCGGCTGGCTATCTAACGGCGAGGGAATCGTTGCGGAGGCTTCCGGGACGTTAGTCGGGTATTTGACTGGTCGGGCCGTAACTGGTCTTGGCGGTATCCGGATGTCGTTTATGTGGGAGTGGGCGCATGCCACCCGGCTTGACGCTAGCGCAACGCTGTTTTCGGAGATGTACACGGCGTGGTGTCGGCTGTCCGGGCGGCCGGAGACGACGCTGCACATGGCGATCACGTTCGCCGACGATGTGGCGACGCACGACTGTCTTGTTCAGACGGGATTCGGGCGTCACCTGATCGACGGAGGCAAGGCCATCAGTGCCGACGATGCCACGCTTGAGGTCGACTCTACCGCCGAGGTTTCACGACCGACTTTGGAAGAACTGGACGCCGTAAACGATCTTGAGGCGAGCCTTCACGCGCACCTGGATGAAGCCCCAATCTGGCGACCAAAGTCGCCGGGCGGCGGCCATGTGTATGACCGCACGTGGATCGAACGACCTTCCCGGGGTCTATTCGTAAGTCGCACAGCCAGTAGTTCAGGGAGTCAGGTCACAGGCTTCATGAGTGCAGAAGCCGGTGCTCAAGACCCTAAATCGCTCATGTCTCCGCCTGTGCCCCACATCACGGGGGCCTTCCTGCGTCCAGAGGCGCGAGGGACGGGCGCTTCCAAAGCGTTGCTGGCCGCCTTGATGGGCTGGATCCACGAATCGGGTTGGACATCGGCGACGGTCGATTTCGAGACATCGAATCCTGAGGGTTCAGGCTTCTGGCTAGGCCCGGCCGGGTTCCAGCCGCTGTTGTACACGATGCTTAGACGGCTGGATCCGAGGTATGTGAGCGGCGGGTAGAAGGGGCAACCATCACGACACCGGCGCTGCAGGTGCAGACAAATATCGTTACCGGCGGAAAGCCGGGAGATCCGGAATCAAGTTCAGGATGACAGTAGTGGTGTGTTGGTCGCGTACCAAGGTTTTCGGGGACGGGTGCGCCAAGTCACACCCCGACCGTCTACCAACCCACCTTTATGCTCTCTTGCCAACCCACCCTGAGGCTCTCGAAGGGCGGGGACCACGCCACTCACCGCGGTCACTAATCCAGCGTGTAGGACCGTATCGCCTGGCTGGCCAGCCAGATCCATGCCGTCACGATTCCGGTGCCGACCACCCCGATGATGAGCGCCGATTCTGGTCCAAATGCCGCAAGGAGTCCTCCGAAGACGATGCCGCCCGCCGGGAAGAAGCCCCAGGCCATCTCGTAAATGCCGAACACTCGGCCGCGCATGGCGTCTTCGACCCGGGTCTGAATTGCCACCGTGCCGAGCGTGATGTGGATTGCGCTCACTGCCCCCCCAATAAACGCCAGGGCGACGGAGGCGAATAACAAAGTCGAGATACTAAACCCGCCGATGACCAACACCGTCAGCGCGTTCGTCAAGAGCATCGCCATCCCTGCCCTCCTAACATCTCCGCGCCAGCCAAGCCACAACGCGCCGACCACGGCTCCGAGCCCCATCCCGGTGAGAATCGCCCCTTGCTCGACCGATCCCCCACCGAATATATCCTTGGCGTACACCGGAGCAAGGTAGATGAATCCTCCGGTGAACATCGCGTTGACGGCAGTGAATACGAGCACGCTCATGACGATGGAGTCGGACCGGATTTTCCGGAAGGCGTCCGATATTCCTTCCCAGAGAGGCGGTTGCCGTTCTTCGATCTCCTGGCTTGGACGTAGCGTGACCAACAGCAAAGCCGCTATCGAGAACGTCACAGCGCCCATGGTGAACGTTCCCTCGCCTCCGAACTGAGACAACAGAATGCCCCCCATTATCGGTGCGACCATCCGGGAGATATGGAACGAGGTCTGGTCGAAAGAAACCGCTCGCACAAGCTGGCTCCGGTGCACGAGGTTCGTGATGAAAGCCTGTCTGGCGGTCCAGTCGTTACCGAGCGCAGCGCCAAAGGCGACTCCCGATGCGACGATGTGCCACGGTTCGAGCGTATCGGTAAATCCAAGCACGGCCAAAATGGACATGGTCACCGCCCCGATCACGGAACCGGAGATGAGCATGATCCGCCGTGGCACCCGGTCCGCAAGCACGCCACCTACACCGGCAAAGATGAACTGCGGGACGGCCAGCGACGCGCCAAGTGCGGCGAGCCATAGACCAGACCCGGTGATGTCGTAAATCAGGAAGCTGTTGGACATAAACACGAGCATGTGGCCCGTGCTCCACGTGAGGGTAGACAGAATGAATCGGCGGAACTGGCCGTCGCGAAGTACGTGCGGCAAGGGCGCCGCTGCGCGCACTGCTGTGTATGCCCCCGGGTCTCCAGATGTCTCAGCCATAACGCCCTATTGTGCGGTGAAGGTGGCGCGTATGCCATAGCTTTGAGATCACCGAGTTAACTGGGTTTGGAGAACGATTAGAATCCCGGTTTGCACACAACACATCGAGGAGCGACCGTGGCAAGCACCGACACCAGCCGTCCCAACATCCTGTTCATCCTGAGCGACGATCAGGGCTACTGGGCGATGGCAAGACGGTGAGGTACCTGGAAGGTCGCTCTACCTACACGGAGATCCTCTCAGAGAACGGTTACACCTGCGGGCTCAGTGGTAAGTGGCACATCGGCGGTTCCGCCACGCCCCAGACAGGGTTCTAGTACTGGAATGTGCACGCCACCGGTTCCGGCGACTACTACAACGCCCCGATGTTCAAGGACGGCTAGCTGTATACATCCGATGGTTATTTCAGCGATGTGATTACCGACAACGCCATCGACTTTATGGAAGACAAGCTGGGATCGGACAGGCCGTTTTCGCTGAATGTTCACTTCACTGCACCACATGCACCCTGGGGTCCGGAGCAGCACCCCTCAGAGATATATGACGACTATTTCCAGAACTGCGACTTTGAGTCGGTGCGCTGGGATCCGGTGCATCCGAACCATCTGGCAAAAGAGGGCTCTTCCGGGAGTGTCGGAAGTACCGAAGAAGAACGTCGTCAGCTACTAAGTGGTTACTTTGCAGCGATCACAGGCATGGACAGCAACATCGGCCGACTGATCGACTGGCTGGAAGCGAACGGACTTCGTGAAAACACGTTGATCGTGTTCACGGCAGACAACGGGATGAACATGGGCCACCACGGCATCTGGGGCAAGGGAAACGGAACCTACCCGACAAACATGTTTGATACAACTGTGAAGGTCCCGACCCTGATGTCACGGCCAGGGCATGTACCGGCAGGTGTGGTTGAGGAGAGCCTTCTGAGCCACTACGACTTCATACGAACACTGCTGGAGTACGCGGGGTTGGCCGATAAGAATCCAACAGATGGCGAGCGGCCTGGCTAAAGCTTTGTCCCCATCATGGAGGGCACTTCGCTGGGCGCGAATCGGCCAGTGGTGATGGTGGACGAGTACGGCCCGACGCGGATGATTCGCACGGAGTCGTCGAAGTATGTGCACCGGTATCCGGACGGTCCATATGAGTTCTACGACCTCGTCGGCGATCCAGACGAAACCGTGAGCGAGGTCGATAACCCGGCGTTCGCCGAATCAATCTCTACGATGCGCGGGCAGCTTGAAGAGTGGTTCGACAAGTACAGGGAGTCGGAGCGGGACGGTCGGGATCAAACCCTGAAGGGTCGCGGCCAGCTTGATTTGGCTGGCACGGCGGAAGCCTTCGCACAGGGCGTTGTGTTTCTGAGGGACACATAGACGAAAGCGTCGCGTTCTAAGGGTGGACCTTACTCGGCCCGTAACAGGGCAAATCACCAGTGTCCTGAGGCTCTCGAAGGACCGTGCAGTCCGACGACGCTCTCGTAAACCGATCATGTGTTATTGAACTTGTTGTACGGCGTTCCAAGCGCAAGTGCTGCGTACACCTCAAAAACCGTCTGTTCGTGGTCGTCTTCGATCTCAACGACCCGAATATGCATTCTCCTGACCCGCGCTTTTGACATCGTGTAAATCCGGTCGAAACAGGATCTTATTGCAACACATCCCGTGCCCGAAAGGCGTCAACGTTCATTTCTTTTGCTTCCTTCACGGCTAACAAAAATGCAAATGCAAACGTGGCCGTGAGATTACTCAAACTTGGCTGACCGTGGGCCATCAGGCGGTTTCGCATACCGCTGGACCGCCAGACCTAGATCGGTCATCCGTTCCCGTAAAAGGCGTAAATCCCGCTTTCAGGAATGTTGCGAAGATTGTCCCTTTTCATTGGGGGGCACTCCTCGAGACACTTCAAACGTCGCGGCAGGCCCTCGATCATGTCTTCAAATTCGCTGAGCGTATCCATACAAATCTCGTTCCTAACTCCGCTATCAACCTGGTCACGCCTATCCGTTCGGCTTGATGACCAGCTTCACGCCCTTGCCTTCGCCGGAATCGATGATTGCTTGCGGGACGTCCTGTAGCGCATATCGGCCTGTAATGACGCCGTCCAGATTCAGCTTTGCCAGCTCGCCCGGTGTCTGGTTGAAGACATCGCCTCTACCGAAGCCTGATTGCAAAGTAACTTCCCGGTACTGCATGTCGTAAAGATCGACCGGGAGCGGTGCGCCCGAAGGTGCGACACCGATCATGAGCACCTGGCCCCTCGGACGTACAAGCTCGACGCACTTGGCAACCAGCTCTGGCTTGCCGACGGCCTCGGCTGCGATATGGAGTCCCTTGCCGTTTGTGAGATCGGCAACGAAATTCTCGATGCTGGATTCGGCAGGATCGTGCTGAATGTCGATTCCGATCTGGGCTGCGAAGTCACGCCGGTATTCGACCGGTTCTGAGATCGCAACGGTCGCCACCCCGTACGATTTGAGGAACGCGGCCGTCATGAGGCCCATCATCCCTCCGCCAATCACCAGTCCCACTGCGCTGTCGTCGATACGAAGTCGGCTCACTCCCGACAGGCAGCAAGATGCGGGCTCGGTGATCGACGCAACCTCAACATCCAAGCCCGCGGGAATCGGCACTGCGGAGGCATTTGGCACCGACGCCAGCTCTGCGAAGAACTCGTGTTTCTGCGTGTTCCGTTCACATCGAGACACCGTCCATGTCAGGCAACCGTCACACTCTCCGCATGACGTGCTGTGGTTGAGTACGACGTTCTCGCCGATACGGCCCCGGCTTACGTTTGCCCCCACGTCGATGATCTCACCCGATGCCTCGTGGCCCAGGATCTGGGGCGCAGTCGCCGGGAAGAGGCCCTGCGTGATGTGTACGTCAGTCCCGCATACGCCCACCGTGCCAATACGGACCATTACGTCATCCGGGCCGATGACCGGGTCCGGGACATCGCCGTACTCGAAATTGCCGCCGCCAAGCCATGTGCACGCTTTCAAGTGGGTCTCCTCATGCTGGGCCCGTCCGGGCTGTTTCTAAGAATCTGGAGGGAGTATCGCGCGAGTTTGCGGGTTGGTGGCGATCCGTGCCAGAAGTTCCGGGCGGTTTCTGCTGGAACGTTAGTAGACTCGCAGCCGGAGTACTGGTGGCAGTGACCAATCGCCTTGTCACTTGATATAACCACCCCCAACCCTCTTCCCCGGGCATTCGGCATCCGGAGGGGACCATCTCAGTTCCCGGGAGAATTTTATGCCGCCTCGAGTGATCATCCTCGGTTCCGGTACACCCACTCCCCACACCGCGCGCTGGGGCACATCATTCCTGGTCGGCATCGGCGGTGAGTGGATGATGTTCGACTGTGGGTTCGCCGCAACGTACAAGCTGGCAAAAGCTGGCTTCATGGCGACCCAGGTGGACAACCTGTTTTTCACCCACCACCACTCCGACCATGACGCCGACTACCCGTCATTTCTTCTTACTCGGTTCGACATGTCGATCGGCAAAGAGAACGAGCTGAACGTATATGGGCCTACGCTTACCGAGCAGCTAACCGAGAGGTTGTTGGGAGAAGGCGTCGGCGCGTTCTGGCACGACATCGTGGCCCGCACGAACCACCCGCTGTCTCTTGGTGCTTACGTTGAGCGCGGCGGGAAGTTGCCGCGACGGGCGCCAAAGATCAACGCCCGCGATATCGGCCCCGGCACGATCGCTACCGGCAAGAACTGGGAGATCACGGCGGCCCCGGTGGAGCACGTTCAGCCCTATCTGGATTCGCTGGCGTACCGAATCGATTCCGACGAGGGTTCGATCGTGTTTTCGGGCGACACCCGACCCTGTACCTCCCTGACAAATCTGGCTTACGGAGCTGACTTGTTGGTTATGGAGTGCATTCGTCTGGAGAGCGCGCACGAAGGCAATGCGTACGGCGATAGTGAAACAGGCACTTATGGAGCCGGGCAGACGGCGAAGGATGCCGGGGTGAAGCGGCTTGCGTTGGTACACCAGATCCCCGCAATGGATGAGCCGGTGATGCACGCGCAGGCGTTGAAAGAAGTGACCAGCGTGTACGACGGCCCGGTGATCTGGGGCGATGAGCTACTTGAGGTTCCGTGGGAGTAGGTGATTGGTGTACCCCTCACCCCAGCCCCTCTCCCGTAAGGGGAGAAGGGGCAGATACGTCGATTCTGTCTTTAACGTTCGTGATCGCCCGAATTTACCCACCCTAGGGAGGGAGTAGGTTTGGAGGTGGGTCGCGCCGGGCTTCAACGTTGGTGTTTGGAATTCAAATGGACAACCAGAGGGTCGATCGAATTCCCGCCTTGTTGAACATTCCGGGTTGGAGTGTGCTGTTTCGCCTGTAAAATCACTTTCGCAATTCAGTTAACGTGATCGCAGTACTTAACCACCCCAACCTCTCCTACTCTAGGAGCGGGCATCCAGTCTCCCGGGAGAACGAATGAGCAACGTTAAGATCAGGGACATCCGGACTATCTTCACCGAGCCGGACGGAATTCGGCTTGTGATCGTGAAGATCGAGACGTCGGATCCGGGTCTTTACGGGATCGGTTGTGCGACATTCACGCAGCGTCCAACCGCCGTCAAAACGGCCCTCGATGACTACCTTAGGCCTTTCCTGATCGGCCGAGACGTCGCAGACATCGAAGACGTGTGGCAGTCGAGCTACATTTCGTCTTACTGGCGCAACGGCCCGGTCCTAAACAACGCCATGTCGGGCGTCGACCAGGCGCTCTGGGACATCAAGGGCAAGATGGCCAACATGCCCGTGTATGACCTCTTTGGCGGCAAGGCACGCGAGGCGGCGGCGGTATACGTCCACGCCAAGGGTGCCGAGAACGCGGAGGTCGAAGATGAGGTCCGTGGCTTCATGGAGGAGGGCTACCACCACATCCGGGTCCAGATCGAGACCCCGGGCGGTTTCGCCACATATGGCACCGGTGGGCGCGGCTCGGCAAACATCGAAACTAGTTCGACCACCCCGGACGAAGGCCCGCGCTGGATCACGAAACGCATCGAAGAGCGTGATCCCAGTCTGAAGTACGCGCACCCTGGCGGCGTTTTTGAGCCCCGGCCTTACATGCGTTCAGCCCTGGCGTTGTTCGAACATCTGCGCTCCAACATCGGGTTCGACGTGGAACTATTGCACGATGTCCACGAGCGCATCCCCCCGATCCTTGGCGTGTGGCTGGCGAAGGAGGTCGAGCAGTACCAGCTCTTCTTCCTGGAGGACCTGTTCCCGCCTGAAGATCAGGAGTATTTCCGGATGGTGAGGGAGCAGACGTCCACGCCGATCGCTATGGGCGAGCTCTACAACAACCCTCACGAGATGACTCCGATGGTGAAGGATCGATTGCTCGACTTCATGCGCGTGCACGTCTCGCAGATCGGAGGGCTCACTCCAGCGCGAAAGCTGGCGGCGTTATGTGAGGCATTTGGCGTCCGCACGGCATGGCACGGCCCGGGTGACACGTCTCCTGTGGGCCACGCAGCGAACCTGATGCTGGACCTGAACACCAGCAACTTCGGCATCCAGGAGTACTCGATCTTCGGCGACCGCACACGAGAGGTGTTCCCCGGCAGCCCGGAGGTCCACGACGGCTACATGTGGCCGAACGGCAAGCCCGGACTGGGTATCGACATCGACGAAGAGCTAGCCGCCAAGTTCCCGTTCCAGGAACGAGCTTTCGGTGGTGCGTGGTCCGCTCCCCGCCGTGCTGACGGGAGCGTGGTCCGGCCTTAGAGGCTGGACGCTACCGGGTACTTACGGAAGCGCCCCGATAGCGAAGTCGCCCGGTCCCGGCGAGAAGCCCAGGAAGGTGGCGACGCCGTCTTCGATGGCGATGTTGAAGGTCTCAAGGGGCGCCCATTCCGACCTGTTGTGTGCCCACAGGCGGACCTTGGGCATCTCGATATCGTGTTGTTCAAGCCACGTCGTGGGGATGTGGAATCGGAAGATAAATCGCTCGGCCGCGATATCCGGCTGTGCGAAAACGTCTGCCCTGAACTGCCTGTATACGGGCTCCGGTGGCGGATCTCCGTCTTCGAGATCGGTACTCAGTGTGATCGCCGTCTCGATCCCGCCAAACCTGGCCCTGAATGAGAGGACGTCGATTCCCAGGACGTTCGCATCAACCGGATTCAGATCGACCCGAGTTTCGCCGTTTCCGGATGCGGTCTCCAGGCGTTTGACCAAAGGAAGATCGAGGTGAGCGCTGGCTACAGCCAGGTCCTCATATCCGGCCAGCGCCGGGTCTTCATGCTGGCTCCAAATTAGCACCTGCGCCATTCCTAGTGAACGTGAGACGGCCAGCAGCGTGAGCAAGGTGATTTTGGTGAAGACGGCCTGTTCCCGCGTCTTGTCTTTACGACCGAGTTTGTCAGCCTCTGAGAGAGTGAACGGGTCAGCGAATACCGACAAGCCAGATGCACGCCACTCGGAGTATTCGCAGAGCGGGCAGTTCAACACGTTGGATTCAGCGCTGAGACCACAGTTCCGACATTTCTTCTCTGTGTCCGGCGATGTCTCGATATCCGGGGTGAGTAGGAGCGCCAGCTCTTTCGGGCTGAGCGGCTCCTGTATCTCCTCGTAGTCGTCGCCGATCTGGTAGTTCTGGGCACCGGACCGCAGGACGGAGTCGTCAAAATCAGCTGTCAGGTCTTTGAACAGCTCTGACGCCGTCGTGTAACGGTCGGAAGGGTTCTTGGCCATACAGCGCTTGACGATGTGCGCAAGCTTCGGATTGATCCCACTCACCCGGGCTTACAGAGGTTCTGGCGTGGCATCCAGGCATGCGCATCACAGCCATCGCAGACTCCGCGTTGAAAGGAGGCGCGCCGGTGAGCATGTGATACATCATGCAGCCTAGGCTGTAGATGTCTGAACGCTCGTCCGCAGCCCCACCGTCGACCTGTTCAGGCGACATGTAGTGCGGTGTGCCGAGTCGTGCACCGGTACGAGTAAGCGCCGTCATGTCACGGGCGTGCGCTATACCGAAGTCGGTCAGTTGTGCGACGCCTTCGGTCGTGATCAACACGTTGTGCGGCTTGATGTCTCTGTGAATGATGCCGGCGTGATGCGTTGCGTTGAGGCCGGAGGCCATATCCGCGCCTATTTTCGTCACGCGATTCGAGATTCCTGATCTATTAGCGCATCAATGCTCTGCCACAGGTACTCCATCGCGATCTGGGGTACCGTCGTCCTCGCCAATGTCCAGCACCTTGACGATGTTGGGGTGATCCAACTATGCCGCTAGGCGCGCTTCTCTTTCAAGTCGTTTGCGCTGGTCGGGATCGGACGCCAGACGTGGGTCCAGGACCTTGAGTCCCACAAGTGCTTTGTTGCGCGTATCCGTGGCCCGGTAGACCGTAGCCTGCGCACCCGAAGCGATCCGGCTTAACGGCCTGTATGGCCCGATCATCCCGTCAACCACTGGCCAGCATCCCGACGTCATGCTTAAAGGGCCAAACGCGCGCGCCTGAAGCGTGAAGCGATTGCTTTTCGCGTCGTACGATTGTCGGCATCTGGCGTTTTACGCCTTTTAACCTAAACGCCTGTGCCGGTAAGACTACGAGTCGAAACACGGTGGAACATCCGTACATTCACCGCGCACATGTGCGCACACACACGCCTGTGTAAGTCGCGGTTAAGCTCCTGTGCCTGTTTGGAACATCAACTACTGGTTCGTGCGGCTTACAACACAACCTCAGGATTAGACACAGAAAAGCATGAGGGCTCTTTGTAGATGCGAGTGAAGTCAGGAATGAAGCTCTTCACGCTGGCCGTGATGATTTGCGCGGTGGCTATGCTCACCCTGACGTGTGGTGGTGCCACTGAGCTTCTGGCTGTGGAGAACCGCACAGGCGGAGCCATCGTCGTGGAGATAGCCGAGGTTCCGGACGAGCACCCCCTGGAGCTTGGAGCATCACGCACGGCGAATGTACCGATCGACACGATGTACGAGACGGAGCTTTCCGAGATCACAGGCGACTCAAGCGCACGGGTTCACGTCACCGATCTCGATGGAGGAACCATTTGCGAACACGTCGCCACGGAGAGTAAGCCTGCTCCGAGGCTCATCGTATTCGCAGGCGGGTGCGATATCGAATCGATCGCTCAGTAGATAACCGCCGGGGTAAATATCTTGGCCGTCTCCTGTTCCGGAAACGACGCGTATCCCCCCCAAGTCCTAACGCCTACATCCCTTACGGTTTATTTCAGGGAATCGATGTAAGCGATGATCGCCAGGATATCGTCGTCAGACAGCGACGGGTTGCCGCCCTTGGCGGGCATCCCGATACCGGTGGTGTTGGCCGAGTCTCCCGCGTCGCGGCCGGCCTTGATGAAATCAACCAGTTCAGCATCGGACAGTCCATCCATGAAATCACTCTCGACAAGGGCCTTGTCTGAGTGAATTTTTCGCGGTCCAACGGACACATCGTCGCGCCGGGTGACCCGAGGTCAACGGATCGGCACGGCGACACTCGCCGTGCTTTTAATAGCATTGCGCTAGCTCTATCACCTGACTTCGATAAGCATCGTGTGTGAAGTGGACCATCCCTTCCTCGAAGACTGTTGGGAAGACATTTAGCGACATCGAGAACAGTGTGTTGGTCCCTACTGAAGTCCAACAGGTTGTCTTCGCTGGAATCTATTGTTTGCCGCCTTGCGGAACAGAACCAAGGTAGACGAAGATTCATCAATGTCATTACTAGACGATGTGTTGTCGCACAACGAGGGTTTCGTGTCCGAAAGAAAGGGCCGCCTGAAGCGTGCACCTCAGAAAAAGGTGGCCGTGTTCACCTGCATGGACACGCGGCTCGTCGATTTCCTTGAACCTGCGATGGGCATTCGGAGCGGCGATGCGATGGTGGTTAAGAACGCTGGCACGGCAGTGCTTGATCCACACGGCGGGGTCATACGGAGCTTGACGGTAGCCATTCATGCGCTCGGCTGTAATGAGTTGTTTGTCATCGGTCATCTAGATTGCGGGATGGCGGACCTCGACGTGGGGCAGGTCAAGGCGGATATGTTGAAGCGGGGCGTGCCTGCCGAGGTGATCGACGCGCTGAAACCGGGTCTGGACGAATGGTTTGGTGGATTCCGTGATGTCTACGCGAATGTCCGTCGCGTGACGCAGCTACTCCGAGACAACCCACTCATAACGAAAGACGTCCCTGTGCACGGGCTGATGTTTGATCCGGCCACCGGTGGACTCGAAATGCTGGACGCCGGGTACCCGTAGCGGAGAGGCGACAAGACAGAATCGCCCCTTCAGGCGCCCCACGGTTTTGATAATTCGACCTGCGGCCCTGAGACGCCTCTAATTGAAAAATTCACACCAACGACCAACGGACCTAACATGCTGCCCATTCGCATAGGTAATTAACGTGAAGACATGTCTTCCATCACACATATCTCCACATTGATCATCCGACCTGACAGGGTTGTGCGCCGCGTCACCAGATTCCTAATCCAACGTGCAACGTTGCCGACATACGACGACACGGGAACGCGTCCCGAATATTGGTTTTGACTGGTCTCGCAATTCGCAGCGCGAAATCAGCGACCTAGTAGCTCAACTCACAGCTTCCCGATCCAACAACGAGTACCACTCCACCCCCACCTTCGCCGTCTCGCATCGCTACTGGCCCCGCACACCCTCCACAACCCCTGATTGACACTTGTTGTCCTATGACAGCAAGCCTCTGCGTCGTACGGTGCAGTCGTGTAAGAGCTACGCCAAGCGCCCTAGCGCGTTAATCTGCGGCCTGTGTCCGTCCATCACCGACACGAGCATGGCCCTGAGCTTCCCGCACATGCTGATCATTTACGCCGTCCTGAACCATGACGTGGAGCGCGCTCGGCGGGTAGTTACGCCCTCAGGGATCGTTGTTTGGCGATTACCTGATCGGCGAGAGCTAGCAGTGCTGTGGCAGTTGACGGGCTACCGGCTCTGAGGCGAAACCAATACCGGTTGCAGTCAAATCTGCTGTCAAACGCGAACCGGCCCCGGGCCGTTTAAGGCTCCGAGGCCGGTTTTACGATTGTTTTCTTGGTGGAGCTGGCGAGGATCGAACTCGCGACCCCCTGGTTGCAAACCAGGTGCTCTCCCACTGAGCTACAGCCCCACTGTATGGTCCGCGTCGATTTCCGACTCGAGCCTGTATAAGCATAATCGCCGGTTGACCCTGCGCGCCATCTGCGATTGAATCAATAGAGACGAACTTGCCAACGTAGCTCAGGGGTAGAGCAGCTGTTTCGTAAACAGCAGGTCACAGGTTCAATTCCTGTCGTTGGCTCCATTCGTAAATCAAACGTAAGAGGGGCACTCAGAAATGCGTGCCTCT
>Ga0209403_10001940_pt1 | contig 25631 bp, 51 predicted proteins | sample ArcticOcean_MG_C_8_FD_187440 | JGI IMG/M metagenome (GOLD analysis project Ga0209403, IMG submission 187440) | Marine microbial communities from western Arctic Ocean - ArcticOcean_MG_CB11_86 (SPAdes) (version 2) | ecosystem: Environmental > Aquatic > Marine > Oceanic | place: Arctic Ocean... | reverse complement strand
TAAGAATAAACAGGTTCCAGATCTCAAGATGTATAAGGTATCTAGCTAATGAAGACAGGGAGGAGGGTGGGAACTCTTTGTTAATTAGATATCTACGCTCAGAAACGTTAAGGAGAAAGGTTTTGAAAAATTCGATATATCCGGAAGGAATGCCAAAGGTAAAGAGGAGTGAGATCTCTCGAAAGAGTGGTTATATTGCTCTGGCTTCTTTAAGGGACAGTTACAGAGAAGAATATCGTAGCGCTGTAACTCTGATTCGTAAAGCTAATGTTTTCGGTACTAACATTACTCGTAAAGCAATGGTTGAAGTTTCAAAAGCTCATATGTTAGAGTATGAGCAATTGAGATATGATAGCCGAGAGATTTTAGTTACTGAATGGATCGCTACTAGTGCAACTCCAGAACAGCTAGAAGTATGTACTAAAGCTTTTGAAGAACGAGAATCTCCAGGTAATTTAATTAAGGAAGTTCCGAGAAAGAGTGTCTTTAGTAAATTACTTACACTGGTAGGACTTCGGAACGTTAACTAATGGTTGACTGCAGTAGAGAAATAGAACATGAATCAGAACACAATGACTGTCTTTGGTGTTGTTGGTGTGATTGTTTTGAGAAGTGTCATATTTCTCGTAGTGAATGCGATCAGAAGGAAATGGATTATTTTGAAAATCTTTATAAAGGAGGATTTGGAACATGTTGAATGTGATAACATTTAGTAATAGAGAGAGAGGAGAGTTCTTTTTCTCGACTGATCATTGTCAAGGAGCGAAGGAAGATACAATTCTAGATAATAATTGGGTTCCCGTTACTCAAAGATTACCGATTAATATAGTTCCGCGTCCAGGGTTTGAGAATGGTGTGATTAGAACTATTGATGGGCTTGTTGCTATCTTCTTCTCTGATATGACTTTGATAGCTAATCCAGATGAGAGGTTTCGAAGATGAGTAAAGTATCTGAAGTATGGAAGTTAAATTGGGGTAAACTTGGTATTTATCCTATATCTGATGTAGATTATAGTGAAGATGCTGAAGTCGTAGTTACTATTGAGCGAGATGTTATAATCTCGTATAAAACTATAGTAGCACTGTATGAGGGATTGATAGAAAATCATCCTGGATATCCTGATAAGTTATATGGAGAGGAAATTAATGACGCCGTTTGAAGATCAAGTTAAGAAGATTCGGGAAGGTCTGGATATTTTATCTGTAACAGAGAAGGTAGTTTTATCTTATAGATTCGGATTGGCCGATGGACGCTGTCTTTCTTTAGAAGAAGTAGGAAAGGGGTTAGAAGTAACTCGTGAAAGAGTTCGTCAGATCGAAGCTAAGGCTTTGAGGAAGATAAATTTTCCTAAGACATTGAATAGTGAAGACATAAGAGAGGAGAAAGATTCTCGGATGTTGGATAAAGTACTGGAGTGTATCAGTAATGGATAGAAGGGATCATACAGATAGTTATCGTTGGTGGGATGAAGTCTCTGCAGATTTAAGGAAGGTAACTTTAAGGGATGCCTTTTTTGATGAAGACGACAATCTTGTTTCTGCAGATGAAGATCTAGAGGAAGATAAAAAGAAGTGGTATCATATTAAATGGATTGTATGTACTATGTGTCAAGGTAGAGGACAGTATATAAATCCAAGTATTGATAGTCATGGGTTAAGTAGTGAAGATTTTGATCGGGATCCAGATTTCAAGGATGACTATCTCAGTGGGGTATATAATATGACCTGTGAGTTATGTGGAGGAAGAGCTGTAGAACCTGAGTTTGATGAATACTACAATTCTAATGCTAAAGGAATGATAGAAACTAGGAATAAATTTCTAGATATGATACAAAGTTGGGATGCTGAATCAGAAATGGAAAGGATGATGGGAGCATAAATGGGACCTTTTACAGATTCAATGATTTGTAAGAATCAAGATAGTGGACATTTAGTTGTTAGATGTAAAGGATGCGGGAGTCATCATTCGACTAAGAATATTGGTTGGTGTAACTCAGAAACTTCTGTTGTTACGTTAGCTCGTTCTCTCTTTGATATCTACGATGAGCGTTGTAGTTGCAATGATCCAGCGGAGTTTCCGTTAGTTCACGATTGCGATGTCGATGATGTTTGTTTTGATTGGGAAACTAAAACGTTTGTTAAAATAGGAGCGTGATACGATTTCAGCTTATAACTTTCGGGTTATAGGCTGGCGTCGGATTATGATCTTTAATAATTCGAAATATTAAATAAGGAGGTTAACTGATGCCAGAGATTACAGAAGAACAATTGCAAACTCTAGAAAAGGCTGAGCGCGAATCAGGACGACGTAAAGAGTCGAATCGTAAGCGTTCTGTAGCGATCCGAGAGCTTATTAAGTCTCATCAAGACGAATATAAGCGTAACTTCGACGCAGCTTAAGGAATACTCAAAGGTGGAGGCAGTATCTTAGGATGCTGTCTTCATCTAATCTCTACATGATATAGAAAGGAGAAGAAAGGCATGTATGAGTTAGGTTTTGAATATGGATTGTATTTAGTATGGGCTATTACGTTACTTATTGCTTTTACTAGTGGAAAATATATAGTTACTAGGCGTACTCGTAAAAGTAAGAGTAAGAAGTAATGGAAAATTGCGGGTTGTGTGGACAAGAGGTTGAAAGCTTTGCTGTTCGCCAGGGTGCTAAAGACAGTGAACAGTTTGGTAAGGGACTATGTGCTCCATGTTTGGACTTCGTAGTTTCGTTTTCTATGTCTTCTTCTTTTGAAGAAGCAGAAGAGTTAACTAAAGCTGAGCCGCAAAGGTTTCTTAGACTAAAACAAAAATTGGAGGTTATATAATGAAGGAAGTTACAATTTCACTGAAAGTGGACAGGATAACTAAAAATAAAGTTCTGTTTAAGAATGTTGATAGTCCTGGTCTAAATGTAGATAGTATCTATATTGATAAGAAACATTTCGAGGGTCAAGATCCTCCAGATGAGATCAAGATTACGGTAGTAGCTTAATTAAATCCTCCGAAGGCAGAAGCCGGATTCCGTTCTGGACTGATGAATATATGACGACGCCTAGGAGGACAAAGATTCTAAATAAGTTAGGAGTAATGTTTTGGTAACTAAGCCAGATGAGATCAAGATTGATGTACAGAATGTCTATAGACAAGCAAGAGAAAAGGTTGATGATAAGTTTGCTAAAGAAACAGAAGATTATGAAATGAAGACTTCTTTTCTATCTAGTAAACCTGTTGTTGATTTTCTAGAAAGTCTAGGAAGTTCTTTGAATAAAGATATTAGTTATTGGGTTAGTGTTGAAGAAAGGTGGACTAAATATGAAGATAAGTTTCAAGGAGGTATTAGCTTAATACTTCGTATTTCTTCAGAAGATGAAGAAGCTGCGGATGTAATTAGAGGGAGTATACAGAGAGTTTATCATGCTCCTGCTACTCGTTCGGTAAATAATTATGATGGTTCAATATCTTATAACTTTATTAAGTCTATTAGTTCGTCAACTACTACTGATGAGAATGATGAAGAAGTATTTATAGTTCCTGGGACTATTAACGTTTCTATTGGGCGAGGATCTCTAGCTCCTTCATGTGAAGTTATAGAAGTAATAGAAACTGTTAAGCGATTCGAAATAAAATGTCCTGAAGGAATGGAGGCTACTGTTGAATAGAGATAAAGAAGGTAAATCTATAGAGTGTATTGGATTTGCTACTTCTATAAGAGGTAGGTTGATTTTGGATCAAGCTTTATCGATAGCTATTAAGGAGTTAGATAAAGTTGATGGTGTTATGAAACAAGTATCTAACATTCGAGATATGGAATATATAAGAGACAATCTTTGCGGGAATATGAGAGGAGTTTCGGATCTTATTGACTCTGAAGAAGTTAAAGCAAGTTATCTAAGTTAGCATTTAGATTAAGAAGGGGGAGTATTATTGCTCTCCTTTCTTGGTCTGCATACTAGATGTAGAAATCCCTGAAGATAAGAAAAAGGAGGTGAAGAATATATGGTTACATTGTTTGAAGATTCTAGAGACGATGCAGAGAATAGAGGCGAACGTTTAGGTTACTGTAATACACATCATGTTAGAGTTGTTGACGAAGATTGTCCTCAGTGTATAGATGATGAATATCGTGGTAATTTACAAGATCTGATAGAAGGCCCAGAGGATTTGAATTAATGAGAATTACCTTGTTTAGAATCGCAGTAGCTGAAATGGATGAAGATGAATTATTTCATGATAGTCCAGTTGAGTTGCAAGAAGCTTTAAGAGAATATTGTAATGAAAGAGGCTTAATTAAGGAGTTCATTGTAGATTATGTTTCTTATAGGAACGAAGATATTAAAGAGCCTGAAGACTACAGCGACGAAGAAGCTATTAAGGATTGGAAAGAAAAAGCCTGTGGATCCAATATAGCTATGATGGAAGATTATAAAGAAGGGGCGTATTAGCTAATGCATACGTGGTAATAAAATATGGATCAATTTGAAGAAGTACTTGATGTCGTTATTAGGGGTGAAAATATTAGAGATTCTTTATTCTTTAGGTCTCGAGATGACTTTGAAGGAAGAATTTCTGGTATGCTTGAAAGTAGGGAAAAGTACTTAGAGACTTTTAAAGGTCCTGAGGATATAGATGAAGCAAAGATACTCTATGAGGAAGCTATTTCTGATTATTTCGGAGATATAACTATTCCTAACGTAATTGATCTTATTTGGAAGAGAGAAGATTTAAGGTTAGGCTTTCTTACTTATGTACTAGAGTATTATGAATATTCGAAGAATAGTGAATTCGGTTTGAATCCTTGGGATGATCAGAACAGAAGAATTTTAATAGGAGTAAAAGCAAAACTAGATGAAATATCTAATAACTGAAGGCGATCTTGAAGTTCTTAAATTAGAGGGTCCTAGTATTATGAGTATTCTAGGATTCGAAGAACAGGATGAAGATAACTTTTCTGTAGGTATTCTTCTAACGGGTGAAGATGGTACAGAATATTCTTTAATTATAGGAGATAGGTAGAATTTGGGGTTCGTTCTCCCAAGTATGATAGTTGGTGCATGATATTGTATTAAGGGTAAACAAGAACGATAATGGATGTCACTGGTGCTCCAATCAGGATGTCGTCCGCCCCTTTAATTTCCAGGATAAGAAGATCAGAAGAATATACATCTATTAGGAGTAGTAATGGTACGTAAATTATTTAACGGTAATGAAGGCGTAGAACAACAGTCTCTATTCGAACATAGTAGAGTTAATGTTACACCTGAACTAGCTCAAAAGTGGTTAGATACAATGGTTGTCAATCGTAGACCTGTAAAGTCTAAAATTAAAGATTACGGTCAGTCTATGAGAGAGGGTAAGTGGTTTGATCAGGGAGAAGGTATTAAGTTTGACTTTGAAGGTCATCTTAAAGATGGTCAGAATAGACTGATGGCTATAATTGAACAGAACGTGGTTGTTCCTTTAGAAGTTCTTAGAGGAGTTCATCCAGACTCTCAAAAGTATATGGATATAGGAGCTGCTAGGAAGCCTGGAGACAGTCTTTATATGGCAGGTATTGAATATTCTTCGAAGATTAGTACTTCTCTGACACTGTTGAATCAGTATTATTCTGATGGGTTCGTAAGTATTCAGGGAGGCAATAGAAGGTTAAATACTTTCGAAGTTATTGAAGCTTTAGAAAAGTATCCAGAGGTAGTAGAAAGTGCTAAGTATATCTTTAATACTAAGATAGCACAGAAACTTATGACGGGATCTCACTTAGTATTCTGTCATTATGTCTTTCGCAAACTTGATCCTGTAGCTTGTACTACATTCTGGGAGAAAGTAGATAATGGTTATAGTCTTACGAAAAACGATCCTATTCATCTTCTACGAGAAAAGATGATATCTAATAAAGCAGCAAGTCACGTAAGTAAGCAAGATCCCGTACTTATGATAGCTTATGTTGTAAAGGCTTGGAATCTTTATAGAGCAGGTAGGACTGTTAGTCGATTGCAGTATACTGCTACTAAGAATGAGACGTTTCCGAAGGCAATTTAAGGAGGTTGAGTATGATTTGCGAAATTCTTGTTTTTAAAAAGCAGCTTAATGATGAATTACCTGTAATTGAATGGGATCCTGAAGAACCAGGCATTATTGAAGCTTGGGTTGATCATACTGACGGTCAAAAAGTCTGTGTTACTATAGACAAAGCTTTTCTAGACTTTTTGAATGAGTCTATGCTTGATAGTGAATAATCCTGTAAAGTCTAAAATTAATAGGTAGATCAGAGGGGCTAGTGTCGATAGCCTCTCAAATCTGCGTATGAATCATAAACGTAGTAAAGGAGGTAAAGATAATGATTGATAAAGAGAAAATTAAACAAGATGTCTTAGATGGAAACATTACTATTACTGCAGTAATTGATGCGGTAGTAGAAGTAAATGGATTTATTGGAGTAGGTCTCATTACTCTAGGAGAAAATCTTAGAGATTACTGTTATGAACATTCTATAAATAAAGGGAGGAGAGATGATAGGAATGCCTAAAGCAGATTTTAAAACCATAATAGCTTTTATTGTAGGTACTTTAGTTGTACTTTGTATAATTGCGACATTAGCGACGAATTTGTAATAGCCAGTAGAGGATATATATGTTAGACTTAGAAGAAGCAATGGATGACTTATTAGAAAGGTGGATTCAAGGTTTATATTATGATCTTCCAAGGGAAGAAGTTCCTATTGAAGAGTTTAGTATAGCTAAAGAACAAGTAGATAGAGCTATTTTAAGGCATTTTCAAGAAACTATGAGAATAAAAGATACTGTATAATAAGGAGGATTTATATGCCTACAATGACAACTCTAGTAAGAGAAGATGAAAGAGTGGTATGTGGATGGACTTGGTGGCATCTAAATAAACTTTTCGACTGGATGGAAGAGGAGAATTCTGTTCCAGAGTATATCTCAACAGAATATTTTCCTTTTGACTATGTGTTCTTAAAGGATCATGTTGTTGAAGTTTCAGAAGCTAAGATATATTCTGATGGAGATCCAGATAAAATTGAGAAGTTCGAAGTAAAATCTGGAGATAAGTATCAATGTTGGAGACAGTTTGGCAAATAGTAAAATTAAATTAGAATACTTAAAAGGTACTCCTCTAGAATCTTTTTCTTCTCCTGAAAGAAAGGAGTTTAGTACAGATTCTAAGGGGTATTTAGAGTGGATTCGGACAAAAGAAGATTATCGAAAAGTAATACAGAAAAGATCTTTAGCAAGACGGAAAGTAACTCTAGAATATATAGAGGGGTTGACGAAGATTATGCATCATCCCGATCTTATAGAACTAAAGAAAGTAGTTTTACGTCATGCCGAATTGTTTAGTATTACGACTATACATGAAATATGCGAGAAAGTAGATCAAGTTTGTGGAGAATAATGTAATGCCTAAAGAAATCACAGAACCTATTAAGAGTGTTAAGGTTAAAAGAAACCTTTGTGTGAATGTTTATAGAGTCGAAAGGTCTTACGGAGGTTCTGAAGAGGGAGGTTGGTGGTTTGATCAAGGTAGATTCTTAGAAAGTTGGCCTTGTAGTTGCGAATGTAGCCTTCCTATTGAAGAAAGACCTATAGAAGATGAACGAGGTAATCTAGGTTGGTATGCTCAACTAGATACCTGGGTAGGCCATCACGAAGAAGGTTGTAATTCTCTAGAATGCTACGAGAAAATAGATAAAGTCTTCTCGGAACATCAAGATGAGTGGTATCCTCAAACATCTTATACGCATTCAGATGAGGACGACTCTGATCTACGGAGAGGAGAGTCTTTAAGTACTGGTAAGATACAAATAGATATCGAACTTACTAGTGGTAAGAACTTTCCGGAGTATATACCTCACTATTCTTAAAGCATCAGATTAATTTATTTTATAATAAATGATAAGAATATAAGGAATAACTATGCAGTACGAGAGAGATAAAAGAAAAGCTTATTCTAGGGAGTATCAGTCTCGAAAGAAAATAGAGCAGGATCTTCTTAAGAAATGGATAGCTGATAATCCTACGGCTTACAAGAAAAAGTTAGAAGCTCTTAAACATAAGTCAGAAAAAGAACAATCTAGGGTTCAAGATTTCAAGGATATTGTAGGTACTGAGTACTTTAAAGCAGTTTCAGTGCATACTTGTCCTGATTTAATGTGTGAGTGCGGTATTCCAGAGACTCCAGCTATGCATTCTCCTATGCAAAGGTCTAAAAGAAATTGCGGTACATGCGGAGAAGACTATTCTGCAGTATTTTATCAAGTAGGATATGAAACTAAAGATCAACATAAATGCGATAAATGGGGTCTGTTTGTAATGTCTCCAGAAGAATATACATCTGTTAGTAAGGTAGATGGACTATATAATCAGTGGAGCAATAAGATATTGTTAGCAGGACCTGGAGAAAGGTATAATAATAGTAAACCTAATGGACATGTAACTCTACAGTGGTTCAAACCTTCTAGATCTTTGTTTGCAGTATGTAATTATTGTAATGAAGGTTTGGATCAAGGGTATCTGTCCTTCGCAGAAAGAGTTCATAATACTATCTCGAGTCAAGGACATTACGGAGACTCTTTACTGTCGTGTTTAAGATGTACAGAGAAACATTCTGAAGCTCCTCTACCTTATCAGTGGGAAATTAGAGACTGGGAAATTGGATTCTTTAGTAATAAGAATTTTGATTGGACTAGTCATCGTGAGTCTCAGAGAGATGAGATAGAGAGAAACTATATTAAATATAAAGGGTATTTAGATTCTATAGAGTTTGATAGTTTGAGGTAATTGTATTGGTTCATAATAATCCAGAGTTTTTAAGTAAGGTTAAGGGGGTTGTTTCCTTTCATAAGAAAGGGGACAACTTCGATATTGCATTAGTAACTAGAGAATGCCCTTATTGCTGGCCAAATGTAGAACAGCCTGTTGAACATGTATATGTTACCTGTCTTAGTTTATGGGGAACTTATATTTGTAGTAGTTGCGGAACTTATTACTATATTTTAGGGGATAGCATATATCAATACATTCCCGAAGCTCAGTTAATGCATGTTCCTCATTATGCTAAGAGGCCTTCTAGGCTAGATACAGTTAAAGACTATAATAGCCTATTTTATAGAGCTAAAGCTTTTAATTGGTTTGAAGATATAAATTTAGAAGAAATAAGTATAGTTGAAAATGTTTGGACTATGGCTATAGAAGTTGCAGCTCAAATGAATATTAAAGATAAAACAGGTAAAGCTCCAGGTTATAGCATTGGATATGAGTTATCTGGAGAGTTAGATCCTCAATCTTTAAATGGGGTAAAATTTGTTGAAGCTTTAGAGTTTCTTAAGGAGAAAGAGTTAGTATAATGTCTTTAGAATACTCAACCAGAAGTAAGAGTAAGGATCAAAAGAAGAAGAGAGTATCTCCTCTAAAGAATTTCAACGTTAAAGATATTGAACAAACAATTAAGCTACTAGGTATTGGAATCTCTTTAGGTAGTGGAGTGTTAGGAGCTGCATATCTCAGTAGTGTAGGAATATCTCCCATTGTATCTTTTGTCTTTGGAGCGGGAGTGTTAATGGTCCATATAAATTATATAAGGATAATTACAAAGAATGTTGTTAAATGATAGCTATTCATCTACTAGGATGAACGAGATAGAACAAAAGTTTAAGAAACCTTTACCCGAACTGCTTGTTCAAATGCAAAATGATTTAGGCAAGAAAGGGACTTGCGATGCTTTAGGTATTTCTAAAGCTTCTTTAGGTTACTGGAACCTTAGATGCGGGGTAAAAGTTGCTGCTGTAGCTTATATGCCTGAGACTCAAGAAGTTACTATCTTAGAAAAGAATTCATAATGCAGAGTCTAGATAATTTAGAGGATGCTATTCATGAGTATTGTCTTGAAAAAGGGATTTTTCCTATATCAAATGGTGACTTCGTCTCTACTTGGATAGATTTGTATCCTCTAACTTGCGATAGAAAGATGATGTCTAGTTTGACTAATGCTCTTTCTTCGAGATTGTTTTTACATACTTGGGATTTTAGTTATATAGCAGGAAAAGAACTTCATGGAACTTTATTAGCTAGTAGTTTAGTAAACAAATGTAATTGGTTAGAGTCTGATTTGGTTATTGTACGTAAAGTAGCTGGCACTATTAAAGTTCCTCATAGTTTTGGGAGAGAACTTCCTTATATAAAAGAAAGTAATTGCATTCTAATAGATGAAGTAATAAGTTCAGGCACTAATATGGAGTCTTCAATTACAGACCTAAGTTATAGAGGATTTAACGTAAGCGGAGTACTGAGTGTAGTATACAGAGGTGGAGGAGCTAAAGAGAAAGCAGAAGGAATGGGAATTCCTTTTGATTATCTCTTCAAAATTCCAGAGGAGTTAATATGACTAATAGATTAGCAGAATTGATTCTAAAAGAAGAATCTAGAAGAGGGCGTAGAAATGTACGAGATAGACTTGCCAGAGAATATATTCAGAATCACCCAGACATAAAACAAGATCCGGATAGTAGTATTGATTACAATGATATTCCCGAAGGTACTACTGAAAGTGCAATAAGGGGTATAGCTAGATTTTATAATAAATCTAGTTTGGTAAGACAGATATTACGAGAACGGAGAGAGAATGACAACGCCGAACAGACCGAATCGTCGAAGGCAACCGAGTCCGGCAGAACTACAGAGTAGGGTAGATGCATTGTCTCGATGGATTTCTAGAGATAGAGCTCAAAGAATGGCTCCCTATATGCCCAATCCTAGCGGTAATAGTCCTGGAGCTAGACGTACTCAAAGAATTTTAATAGCTATGAGAGCTAGAGTTATAGATGCTCAAAAGCAATTAGAAAATGAATCTACTGTCGACTACGATACTGGTGAGCTTATTCATCCTATTTATGGTGTTGTAGACGAAAGTCATAGATATCGTGGAGGTAATTACGGTAATCTTGCTATAGATGTTGCTACTACAGATGTAGAAACAATGATATTTACTGGGGATACAGAAAATTTGGAGCCTGAATTACATGCTATCGTCAGCCCGTGATAATTGGGAACTTGAATCTGAAGAAAGGTATAAAAGACTTTTTAGAAGTGAGCCTGAATACGAGCAAGAGAGAGAACTTCCAGATATAATTGCAAATAGGTTTGCTAACTCTCCTTCAGGTATGGGATTTCATGGTTTAAAGATAGAAGTTGATGACCTAGGAAATCCTAGACTTTGGTCAGAACAAGAAGAGTTGGATACTTATGATATATTTGAATGGATATTAGACAAAGAAGCAGTAACTTCAGTAGATGGTAGAGGGGTCTTTGATAGTATATTTAAGATTCTTAGTCCTAAACAGATTAAAGAGATTGCAATATTAGGTAAGACTACTATTTCAGATGGTACTCAACTGATTATACCAGGTAATGCTCCTTGGCTATCTGTACGTAAAGGCAATAAAACAGGTAAACTTACAAATATTTACGGTCTTTTGTCTTTACAGAAGGAATTTGATACTGAATTTACAGATCCCGCTCACTTTAGGAAGGCAACAGAACTAGCACATGCTAGATTATGGAATGCAGGTTTGGGAGATTTGAGTATTAGGTCTCCAGGTAATTTAATCGAGGCTATGGTTATTAGAAAGTCTCCTAGGCAACCTTTACCTAGTCTATTACATGTACAAAGGTTTGCAACAGCATTTAAACCTGCAAGAATAGAAGGCACTACATTTGGGATTAATGAGGTAATTGACTATGATATTACTTCTGCTTTTCCTTCTGTTATAAGTGACTTAGTCGATTTAAACTCAATATATTGGTTAGATACTCATAAGCCTCAAGACGAAGCTATCTACGCAGCTATTAGATGTGATTTGGAAATAAATCAGTCTTTAATTAGGGGACCTATATCAGTAAGATTGGGTACTAATTCGTCTTTCTTTCCTATAGGGATGATCTCAAGTATTTGGATTAGTAAACCTGAATATGATTTATTAAAAGATTATCCAGAGTTAGGTAAAGTTACTAGAATACACGAAGCTTCTTGGGGTTGTCTAAGTAATCCCGAAAGCGCTGAAATTTATCCTTTTAGACGTCTACTTAAGAATTTATTGTTTCCTCTACGTCAGAGAGATAAATTCTTAGGAGGATATCTTAAATTAGCTATGGCAGCTTTATGGGGTAAGTTTATTTCTTCATACGAAGTTCAAGATACTTTGGATGGTGAGAAATATACTAGGTCTTCTAGTCTTTATAACCCTATATTTGCCTCTCATGTTACAGGAGCAGTTAGAGCTAGTCTTTATAGAACTAGTTTAGGTAAAGAAGTAATAGGAGAATTTGTAGATGGTATAGCACTGTTAGAGTCTACCAGAACTAGAAATGGTTTTGGTGGTCTGATTAAGGAAGGTTCTGGAACTATGGTTCTATTTGACGATCAGTATAAAGGTTGCGATTGGAAGAATCCTGAAGTATTAAATTGGGCTCAAGGATATAAAGATAAATATTTCTTTGAGATGCCAAGAAACTATAGAAACTCTCTACAATTTGCATATCAGAAATTTGGATTTGATGGAGCAGGATCTGAAATGTCTAGAGAGTCTACTATAATGCAACATATACCTATAGGACCTTCTAGAAGACTTATGGATGCTTATAGAGTAGGAGACTTCTTGAATTATTCTCTACCTAGTGCACCACCGAGAATGTCAGATTTAATGACAATAATGTATCAGAGATCATTTAGTAGGAAGATAAGATAATGTCGCTTAAACAAAGAGAGAAAATTATTAGCGAGCACTTTAGAAGATTGGCTGATCCTGTATTTGCTAGAAGGAGTAATGTTGAGTCAATGCATACTAGATACAAGACTACAGATGTAATTAGAATGCATTCTAAGCTTTCGAATCCTGATTTTAAGGGAATGATGTTGAAAGCTGATGACTTAATGACTAGTGAGAATATTTCTTTATGGGAGCCTTCTTCTCCAGATTGGATGAATGAAGTTCTTTATCACATACATTACGATCCTGATATTAGAGAAGATAATGAGGAATTTGCAGATAGAGAAACAGAATATGAACGTAAGAGAAATGTTACTCAGTGGAGAGAAGAATTTCCAGAGATTCTCAAAAAATATAGTTGGGATAGATTAGATTGGTTATGGGATATGTCATGGTCTTTCTATGTATCTTATAGAGATCAGTTTAGACAGGGACATTTAAAGGTATATAAGAGTATTCTAGGTAATATACCTAGAGGACTAGAAGATATTCCTTTCCAAAGTGTCTTGACTGCAGAGCGTAAGTATCGTCAAAGGTCTTTTAACGAAAAGATGAGTAAAGCAATACTAAGAAAGGATACTGAAACTCTAGAACAGATGGGTTTTACAGAAGATGAAATCTCTAAAGCCTATGAGCGTGCTGATCATATACAATCTCGAAGGGGGTAATTTGAAGCATCAGATTAAATTATGTTATAATAAATCATAAGGAGTTCGAGAAATGACAACAACATCTGTCTGGGTTGACGGAAAAAAGGGAAAAACATTAGATGTATCAGAATACATCGATGGTTCTCCTTGGGATGGAGAATATGCTACTTTCAATATGATGATCTATGGTGAACCTGGAGAAGGTAAGACTCCTCTATTAGGTTCAGTTGTAGATGTTCCTTCAATGCTTCCAGCATTGCTTATTGATTGTGATTCAGGAACTTTAAGTATCCGAAATAGAGATGGATTAAATACTTTACATCTTAGTAAGATGGCCGCTCAACTCTCAAATGAGCAAGGTAAAGATATTAGTCCTTGGAAAGCTCTTGAAGAAACCTATAGATGGTTGACTCAAGATGATCATGAATACAAAACTGTAATGTTAGATGGAGGTACAGAGATACAAAGATACTGTGAGTTGGAATGTATAGCTTATGGTATTGAAAAGAAACAATCAGGAGATCATGATCCTGAACTTGCTGAACTGGCTGATTACAGAAGGATTCACGAAAGAATGAAGCGTATGTATATGCGTTTTAGAGATCTTCAAACCAAAGACGGTAGAAGGATAAATTTCTTAGCAACAGCACATGAAGGTAAAGCTAAGGATGATCTTTCAGGTAAGATGTATATTCAACCTTTATTTATAGGAAAAGCTACAGTTCTTATCTCTTCCGTTTTCGATATATTAGCAAGACTAACTACATCGGATGTAGGTAGTAAGAAAGATGTTAAGGTTCTTGTTCCTGCTGTTAATGGTACAGCTAGAGGACGAGATAGATCAGGTAGTTTAGGTGGGTTTGTTGAAGACCCTACAATGGCAAAGTTAGCAGAAAAAATAAGAGGTTAAGAAAAGGATTGTTAGATGTTTGAAATCTCATCTAGGGGAAGGTCCTTAGCACATAAAATTATATATAAAAGAAATGGTGAATACATTGGTTAAAGTTAATTTGGCAAATCAAGAAATGCGAACCTTCGATCCCGTACCTGCCGGTACTTATAGAGTAACTGTGGATCAGTGCGAGGAACGTCAATCTCAGATGTCTGGCAATGCTAACATCTTCTGGCTGTTCCGTATCACTGACGTTATCAGTACTCAGGGTGATGGAGGCGGTGCTGGTCTAGTAGACCGTACTATTATGCATGGAACTTCTCTTCAGGAGAGCGCTCTTTGGAATCTCTTCCGGACTCTAGTAGCTCTGGGTGAAGATCCTCAAGGATTGCAGGATGGTGAGTTTGAACTCGAACCTGATACTCAGGTAGGTAAGGAGTGTGTAGTTACTGTTCGTATCCGTGACTACCAAGGGCAGCCAACAAACAATATTACAGCTCTTCGGTCTCTCTCAGAGTCTGAAGCTGGTGTTCTGGCCTAGGTTAAAACCTAAAAAGTAGTACCTCACTTCCCCTAGATGAGGTCTCAGGCATCTAATGATTCTTTATCACATTAGTCCATTTAAAAGAAGATTAAAGATACGTAGAGAGGGATTAAAACCTCCTACGTTTCTTTGTAGTAAGAAAGATCTCTCAAGCTGGTTAATGTCAGCTCTTATTAATTTCTATAATACAGGTAGAGGAGGTGTACTCACACTATACGAGGTTAAAATTCCTAATAACTGGTTCTACGACGGTAGTTTAGTATTTAAAAGAAATGCTGATATAGGACCTGAATATGTTATTGGTGAAACTATAGATAAGTCTAGAGTGAAATCTATAGGTACTGTTAGAGTAAAAGATACAGTTGAAAGAGGTATTAAAGAGGGGTGGTTAGTTCAAGTTATGTCTTCAGGTAAAGAAGTAAGACCAAAATGGAAGTCTAGAAAAAGAAAGCAATTCGCTAGAGTGTCGTAATGGCTACATTACAAGCTGGAGTATATTACGACCATCCTGGATGGTACCGTTTAGTATGTCGTTACGATCCTTGGATGCAAGAAAACTTAAAAGCTAGTATAGGTTTAGGCAATTATAAATATGATCCTAAGCTAAAATTATGGTATATTAGAGAGCCCTATAGGAAGACTACTGTAGATCTCTTAACTAGTCATGGCTATACTGTTTCCTTCGAGGGTAAAGAAGAAAATAAGAAGGAACAAAAATCAGGACCTAAGAATGTCTCTTATGTTAAAGGAGATAATCCTTGGTCCGTTATTTTTGGTCGTTTGCCAGATACTAATCATGGCCAAGAACTACGTGTTAAACTTTATCGGGAAGTTACTAAGATATTACATCCTGATAAAGGTGGACATGAAGAATTAATGAAAGAACTAAACGAAGCTTGGGGTAGATTAAAACCATGATAGTTTATAGAGTAGATCCTTATACCGAAGATCAGAGAATAGAGAGTAAGGGGTATCCTTCTGGAATTGAAACTGTTGTAAATCTAGAAGATACTATAGTTCCTGTTTTAGGTTGGTACGGAGATGATGTTTCTGTCTATAGTATAAACATAGCTGGTTTAAGAACTACAGAGTATCACCAAAAGCCTTATATGGTCGAAGTGGATAAATTTGATCATAGATTTCTAAATGTAATAAGAATTATGGAACCTATAACTCCTGATAGAATAACTAAAGTAGGAGAATGGGAATATAATCCTCAAACAAAAGATTTCGACTATGAGGAGATGTAAATAATGCTAAGAAATGATTTAGATGACGAGAATAATCAATTTATTTGGTGGCTTGGAGAACTTGGAGTTTATTTGTTAGACTGTTATAAGTTTAATTTTATGGACCTTCTTGCTAAACATCCAGAGATAGCTAGTAAGAGTGCTGAGTTAATGAAAGAAGAATTTATGAAGGGTATTGATCCTCATACCTTCGGAGATTCTATAGTACCAAAAGAATATACTAAAGTTCAAGATGGTAGTTATGCTTAATCCTGAAGATAAGAAAATAGTTGGAGAGTTTTTTAAAGAAGGTAACAAACGTATGTTATGGGTAATATGTCCTATATGTAAAGAAGAAAGAGGAACACCTGTAAGGACTAGAGAAGATCTACCTAGTCGTTTGTGTAAAGTATGTAATTTGAATAATGCTAAAGTTAATATGGAGAGTTTATGGCTTAGAAAATAAATGAGAAAACGTAGGCGTACTAGAGGTAGAAAAAGGTATATTAATTATGAGAGAGTTTATATGAAAGGGTTAGTTTTACATTCTGGCGGATTAGATTCTTCCACTCTATTAGCTTTGGCTGTAGAAGAGTGCGATGAGGTAGTTGGCCTTTCAATAGCTTACGGTCAGAAACATCAAGACAGAGAAATTAGAGCTGCAAGGGAGGTTTGTAAACATTATGTTGTGGAACATATGGAAATCGAATTACCCGATATCTTCAAAGGCTTCGGCAGTACTCTTATGGATAGTGATAAAGATAATCCCCATCTTTCCTATGAAGAGATCAAGAATAGCGAAGGCCCTTCTCCTACGTATGTTCCGTTCAGGAATGCTAACCTACTATCGATAGCAACAGCAATTGCTCAGATTCAAAAGTGCGATATTGTATACTTTGGTGCACATGCAGATGATGCTCATAATTATGCTTATCCTGATTGTACTCCAGAATTCATTGGAGCAATGGCTAATGCTATTAACGTAGGTACGTATTATACTGTTCGTTTGAAAACACCTATAATGTGGATGACTAAAGGCGAAGTTGTATCTTTAGGTTCTAAGTATTCTATCCCATTTGAACTAACCTATTCATGTTATGAAGGTACTGAGATTCATTGCGGAGAGTGTTCTACTTGCATTTCTAGACAGGTAGCTTTTGAGGAGGCTAGAGTCGATGACCCAACGGAATATACCGTCCAATCCCTCAGAGAAAAAACCTTTCACGGTTAATCTCAGTATTACGTTTAGTGTACCAAGAACTTATCCTAGACTCCAAGCTAAAAATAAGGAAGAAGCCTTAGATATGGCAATAGAACAGTTAGGTAAAGATATGTGGGGAGTTAAGGACATCGAAGTAGTTTCGGTTACAGAGGTTTAAATTGTCTTTAGATATTAAGAAAATAGAAGTTACAGAAATCTTTAGTTCTCTTCAAGGAGAGGGTAAGAGATGCGGAGTTCCTGCAACCTTTGTAAGATTAAGAAGATGTAATCTAGCTTGCATATGGTGCGATCAAAAAGAGACTTGGGATGTAACCGATCCGGGATACAGTAAGTTTGATCTTAAACATATCTCTGAGATAAGAGAAGAGGTAATAAGCAACAACAATAGGTTATTAGTTATTACAGGAGGTGAGCCATTACTATGGCAAAGGGAATTGAGATATTTAGTTGATTCTATACCTAGTGAGATTACAGTAGAAATTGAATCTAACGGAACTATAGATCCTAGTTATTTAAAGTTGACTAGGGCTGAGTTTAATATATCACCTAAGATGTCTAATTCTGAAAATGGTGAAAGAAACACTAAAGTACATGAAGAATATATCGATTTATTTAAACTTAGAAGGGTTGTATTTAAGTTTGTAGTTAAGACAGCTTATGATTTTGAAGAGATAGATAGATTTGTAGATAATTATAATTTAGATCCTAAAGGTATTTATGTTATGCCTGAAGGAGTTGATCGAGAAACCATCTGCACGAGACTTCCACTCCTCTTTGACTCTTGTACTGAAAGAGGATATAACTTAACAACTAGATTACACGTTCTAGCTTTTGGAGATATGAAAGGAGTTTAAATGTTAAGATCAACCATGATTACCTGTAGCTATAAAATATGCGGTAAACTGCATGGTTCTTCCCAAGGGTTACACTTTGATGATGGTATTAAAGAAGTGTATTGCAATCCAAAATGTTACGTAGAAGATTATTTCCTGAAACATACAGGAAGACAAGGCGAAATTGTAGAAATTGATAGAGGGTATAATTAATGGTAGAACAGACTAACGAAGATTATAATTCAAGTGTAGTTGTGGGAGACTTTACAGAGATGGTAAAATCAAGAAATAAAGGAATTGAAGAAGATATTAATTACGGAGATAAAGAGAGAGGTCAAGATTTAGAAAACGCAGCTAAGTTAATAATCAAAGCTCTAGGTGAAGATATAACAGCTGAAGGACTATCAGAGACTCCAAGGCGTTTTAGAGAAATGTTTATGGAGGATTTTTGGCCTGGAGATTCTTTAGATACTGTTCTAGGTGAAATGGTAATGGAAGAAAGCTTTGACCAAATGGTTATAGTTAAAGATATTCCAATTCGTTCACATTGCGAACATCATATATTGCCTTGGTGGGGTAAGGTTTGTTTAGGTTATATTCCTCATGCTAAAACTGTTGGGTTAAGTAAAATGACTAGAATGGTTGATGCAGCAGGTAAAGGACTAACTATTCAAGAGAGGGTAACTGATAATATTGCTCAAAGTATGAATAGAGTTCTAGATCCTAAAGGTGTAATGATAGTAGTTGAAGCAGTTCATATGTGTACTCTAATGAGAGGAGTAAAAACTGAAATGCAAAGATTTACTACTAGTACAGCTAAAGGAGTGTTCTTAACCAATTCAGCACCTAGACAAGAGTTTCTAACCTTGTTTGCTAAAAACGGAAGTTTGATTTAATTTCTTCTCTAGCTTTGCTAGAGAGGTGCTGTTGATCGGGAAACCGGCATGAGGTCCACCTCCCTCAACTACCTCCCGTCACGTGTGGGGCCGGCTGTAATCGTGATCATCAACAGTACCTCTCTAGTAAACATAAAGGAGAAACAAATGTTAACAACTTTTGAAGAATTGCAAGACTATCTAAGATCAGAAACTCCCTTAAGTAATAGTACGGGAGACTGTGTACTTTGTTCCGAGAGAACTTTTGATAGGTGTCCTAGATGTAAAAAGTATTTCTGCGGAACTCATAAAGGTAGAAATTGCATTACTCCAAGAGACGTATATGCAAATAAAATTGAAAATAGTTAAGGAAGGTTTAAAGGATGCTTATAGAGAGTTTACACGGAGTATCTCAATGGACAAGAAGTCCAATGACCAATGGAAACATAAGAATGTCAATGACAGAGAATTGCCCTAGACAACAGGTATATGTTGCTTTAGGTTTTGAACAGGATTATCCTGAGACTGGAAGATCTCAAATGGCTGCTGATGATGGTAACCTTCATGAAGCTGATGTAGTAAATAGATTCTTGCAAGCTGGCTATCGTTGTTGGAACTATGGCGAAGATCAGGCTATGGTTCATTTCCAAAGAGATGGTGTACGTTTTAGGGGACATCCTGATCTGTTTATGGAAACTCCAGAAGGTGAAGTAGTAGGAGTAGAACTTAAAGGTTATAGAGATGAAACTTTCAGACAGTTCGTTCAAGGAGCTACTCAAACAGTTCCAGGAATGTGGTCTGTTTCAGATTGGTCTAAGCTAACTAAGAGACCCTATCCTTTAATGGGCCAATTACAGATGTATCTTCACTCTGATACTTCTGCTAGTTATGGTATAGATAAATGGATTCTAGTTATGAAGAATAAAAACACTGCAGAACTAGCTGAGTGCATTATTACTAAAGATGACGACTATATTAATAGACTAATAAGAAAGTGGAAGGGTTTTTGGGCTTATATTGAAGCTGGAAGACTTCCTGAGAGATTCTTCGGAGATGATAGTATAGAATGTCGTAGATGTTTATTTCGTGAGAAGTGCTGGAATCTAGGTGAAGTATTTACTTCTAAAGAAGATGTAGTCCATGTTAAGGGTCTTGAGAAGTTTGCTTCTATGCGAAGAGAAGGAAGCCTTTTAAAGAAGGATGCTGAAGGTCTATTAGAAGAATCTAGAATGGCTTTTCTGACTGAACACATTAATAAAGAAGCTACGAGAATAGAATGTGATGGTCTTACAAGTACTGTAAGCGAAAGAAATAGAAGAGGTTTAGATAGTACAGAAGTAAATAAGGTTCTGGCTTATATGTTAGAAAAGGGTAATATTGACGATCAACAGTATGATGATTGTTTCAATGATTCAACTTATCAGGAGGTTAGATTTAAAGATGTCAAGCCAAGAGATGCCTGATACTAAGTCTATGAACTTTGACGAGTTACTAGAATATCGTAAAGGTATTGGTTATACTGTTTATGGAGTAGAGTTAAGTTATGGAGTAATTGTAGATAGTGCATATTATAAAGACGTTACTTGGGAATGTATAGAAGAGTTAGCCGACGCTTTTGTATATTTAGACTTTGAACGAGAAAAGTTGATAAACAGATCTTCTAAAGTAAATGTAAGGAGGATAGAATCTATACAATCTAGAATCAGAGACTGCGTAATATTTATAAACACTTATAGAGAAGTTATTAAAGAAAAATTTCCCGAACTTTTGGAGGATACGTTACAAGATGAAATTCGCACCGGTGCTGTCAGAGAAGTATGATCCAGCTAAGTATTCAAATTACCATTTAGTATTAGCAAATGAAATTGTTAGCGATAATAGTTACGCTAGTTATTATAGTTCACTAGGTAGTGAGCATACTATTATCTTAGATAGCGGAACTGTTGAAATAGGTTATGCAGATTCTGAAATGATTCAGGCTGCAATAGAAAAATTAAATAGAGATGTTATAGTTGTAGCTCCTGATTTCTTAGGAGATAAAGTTAGTACAATAACAGAGACAGAAAAATTCTTTGGTTATGATTGGTGCCCTGAAAAAGATAACCTAATGATAGTTCCTCAAGGAGAAACTTGGGAAGAATGGATTGAGTGTTTTGATTACTTAGACCTTCATTATAATGAAAGATTTAAGTGGGTTGGAATTCCTAGAATATCGGAAGACTTTTCAGGAGGTAGGGGTTGGTTATATCAAAATATAATGCAAATACATCGTAGAAGGAGGGGTATGAATGATCAACCAAAGATTCATCTTTTGGGAATACAACATACTATTGGTGAAATAGAATGGGCAAAACATTTCAGTTCACGAATAGTAGGTGTTGATAGTAGTGCTCCTATTAAAGCAGCAGAAGTAAATACTTTATGTTCTGAAGTTCCAGACTTTAGATTACTTACAGATATAAATGTAAACCCTTTAAAAGAAGTTGTAGCAAAGAGAATAGAAGAAATGGTTGAATATGCTTCATTTAAATGGAGTATTAAAACTAGCGAGGAATTAATAAATGGAGCCTAAGTATCCTGGATGTAATTGTGAAGAGTGTCCTTTAAAAGATGAAGGGTTTGTTCCTCCTAGTGGTCCTGAAGATTCAGATATCTTATTTATAGGTCAAGCTCCAGCATATTATGAAGTTAGGAGTGGAAAACCTTTTTCAGGACCTTCAGGTAGTGTACTTGATGGTTCTTTAGAGAGTGTTGGATTATTTCGTAAAGACGTAAGAACAGACAATAGTGTACTTTGCTTTAATGCTGCAGGTTCAGGAGATCCATCATTAGCTGCAGTAAGAGCCTGTAATGGACACATTAAAGAGGCTTTAACTAAATCTAAGTATGTCGTACCTATGGGGAATAGTGCATTAACTGCTATCTTTGATAGAGAAGTTGAAGGAATAACTCAATATGCTAATACGCTATTTAGACATAAAGATAATATTATTCTTCCATTAATACATCCGGCATTTTATCTTAGACAGTCTAGTCCTGAAATGTTTAGAGACTTTTTAGAAGGTATGACTTTACTTAAAGATCAAATAGACGGAGGTACTCTCTGGAATGATTTAGACTTTAAGTTTACTGTATTCAAGACTGTAGATGAAGTGATTCCTTTTCTAGAGGACTTAAGAGATAATCCTCCAGAAAGTATTGCAGTTGACTTAGAAACAGATTTTCCAGATCCAGTAAGAGGAGTTATAACAGGTGTTTCAATTTGTAGTAGATATGATGAGGCTTTTATTATTCCTTGGGACTCTAACTATCTGGAAAGTCATGGAAGCGATATTGAACCGCTTTTGGAATATCAGAATGTCTTCGACTTGTTCAAAGAAGCTTTAGAAGCTCAAGACGGTGTAGTAATGCATAACGCTCCTTTCGATGCAAGACTATTACGTCGAGAGGGTATAAATGTTAGAGTCAGAGATGACAGTCTTTTAATGCATTATGCCTTAGATGAGAGAGCAACATCTCAAGGCTTGAAGAAAGTTGCTAAAGTAATGTTAGGTATTGAAGATTGGGAATCTGATCTTAAAAAGTATCTACCGAATAAGCAAGCTCCTTATACTTTAATACCTCCTGAAGTATTGTATCCTTATGCTGCTAGAGATGCATGTTACACTTTAATCTTAAGAGATTTACTAAGGAAACGTTTAGATAGTAAAGGTAATGAAGGTCCTGCATCTTTATATGAAAATATCTTAATTCCTTGTAATGAATTATTGATGGCTCTTAGCTTAGAAGGAGTGTCTATGGATTCACAGATTCTCGTAGATGCAATGGTTGAGATGCCTGCTAAGCTTTCACAGCTAGAGAAAGAATTAGAGGAGTTATCAGAAGATAGATTCTTTAACCCTAGAAGTCCTAAACAGATATCTGAAATTATGTTTGGAAAATTAGGATTAAGGAAGATTAACGGTACTAGTACAAATAAGGAAGTATTAGAACAGCTTTCAGGAGAACATCCTTTTGTAGATACTCTTATAGAGTATAGACAATATTTGAAAGTATCTTCAACTTATATGGAAAACTTTGCTAAGAGCTATCAAAATGGTAAAGGCTATCCAGATCTAAGATTATTTGGAACAGTTACAGGAAGATTAAGTGGGAGTAAACTTAACCCTCTTACAATGCCTAGAGAGAGTAGGGGTGATTTATACCGTTCTATAAAGAATGTATTCATAGCAGATCCAGAATGTTTTCTGTGGGCTTCAGACTATAAGAGTGCAGAGCTTCGAGTAATGGCTGTACTAGCTAATGATGAGTGGTTGATAGATCAATTAAGTAAACCTGATATAGACTTTCACTCTTTGATGGCAGAACAAATATTTGGAGACGAATTCCTAGACGCCGATAAGTCTAAACAAAAGGAGCTTAGGGTAATAGCTAAGATGTTTGTATTCGGTCTGAACTATGGAAGAGAAGCTCCTTCTATAGCTAAACAATTAGGTTGCGGGATTACTGAAGCTTCTGATCTAATTGCAAGATACTTTAAACCAATGCCTGATGTGTTAGCTTGGCGTAAAGAAATGGAACGTATGGCTGTTGATGATGAGTACTTAGAAAATCCTTTTGGAAGACGTAGACGCTTTTCTTTAATAACAAAAGATAATATTCACGATATAAAGAAGCAAGCTATTAACTCTCCAGTTCAATCTACTGCTAACGATCTTAATCTATTAACTATGGAGAGGATTAGAAGAGAGCTTGGTCCAGAAGTTAGAACTCTTTGGCCCGTACACGATAGTATATTAATGAACGTTAAAGAGACTACTCCTAATGATACTCTATATGACTTAAAAGATATTCTATTTAAGTACCCAAGTGAGTTATTAAATACAAGACTTCCTTTCTATATAGATATAGCAGTTGGTTATGCTTGGGGAACGTTAAAAGAAGTGAATGAAATTGAAGAGATTAGAGGTGTTTTAGATCAACTCACACCTAGCAACTCAGCATCATAGTAAGGTTTGAATGTTTAAGAGAAGCATCCATATAATTAATTAAGGTGTTACACACTATTTACTTTTTTATGGAGGTAGTCAATCGTGGCTAAAGTTAAAGGATACTCTTATAAACGGAAGGGTAAAACCGTCCGAGTCAAGGGTTACAATCGCAAAAAGTCCAAGAAACGCTAGTCTTGACTACTTTGGACATTAAAGTTGAAATATTGAAAGGAGGGAACACCTTATGATTGAGTCGGTTATTAATGCTTTGGTTGCAGGTCTGATCGGAACGATTTCTTTTGTGGTTATCAAAAGTGTCGTTGCGGCTCAGAACACCACTGGATGGTCTGCAGCTGAAATTGCCATCGTGACAATTATTCCTGTTGTTCTGGCGATCTTGGTCGTCGTCGGCATGTTTATGGGTCTCACGAAGCTTAAAGCCTAAGTGGAAAATCCTATTCGGCAAAATTTTGAAAAAGGAGGTTAGACTATTATGATTGAGTCAGTTATTAATGCCCTGGTTGCAGGTTTGATTGGTACGATCTCCTTTGTCGTAATCAAGTCTGTTGTTGCTGCACAGAACACTACAGGCTGGAGCGCAGCTGAGATTGCTATCGTGACAATTATCCCTGTTGTACTCGCGATTCTCGTAGTTGTGGGTATGTTTATGGGACTAACTAAGATGCGAGCTTAGTAAGTTAACTATGGGCTGATTGCCCAGTGTATTGGGGATTCAGAACTTTTCGTAGCTGTTCTGGATCCCCATTTTTTATTCTAGGAGTTTCCAAATGGGTCTTGATCATAGGTTTGGCGGAGATCATCCTCTTTCTTCTGGTCCTGCTAATGTACCAGAGCCTCAAGAACTTGAACAAATAGACTATGAGGCTGAGGGCGGTTCTTTTGAATACGACCAAGAGGTTGCTGCTGTTCAAGAAGCTGTAGTAGAAGTAGCTCAATCTGAGCCTGAACCTACTATTTCTAGTAACTGGGCTCCTGCTGAAGAAGACTGGGTAGATGAAGTTGAAGATATAGTAGAAGTTGTTCAAGAAATTCAAGAACCAGAATATGAAGATGAACCAGAACCAGAACCAGAAACGATTTACCCTGAAGACTTAGCTGACCCGATTTACGAAGAATATGAAGAGGTAGTAGAGGCTGCTATTGAAGCAGTTATAGAGAGTACTACTCCGGCTGTTGCAGAGCCTAAAGTATCTTCAATTTTAACTCCTGAACCCGAACTTCCATTTATAGCTGCTCCTGACGAAATTATACTTCCTGATTCAGTTACAGCTGAAAGTCAAGAAGAGACTGAAACTAAAGTTGAACTAGCTACTATTGTATTACAGACTGAGAAAGACTTATTAATAGTAGAAACTCAGAATGAAAACTTTGAAGACCTTGTTGAAAACATAGAAACAGTAACAGCTTCAGACGTGTTTAGGGAAGAAGCTGTAGGTAGTATTACTTCAGAACAAGCTGTTACTGTTTTAACTCAGATTAAGGGTAATCAAGAACAAGAACAACATACTGCTCAGGTAGAGGCTTTAAGACCTGTTACGGAGATTCAAGAAAGTTTAACAACCCTAAGCGAAATGGAAGGTGAAGGTTCAAGTTTCTTCTCTA
>Ga0209403_10001939_pt1 | contig 25650 bp, 21 predicted proteins | sample ArcticOcean_MG_C_8_FD_187440 | JGI IMG/M metagenome (GOLD analysis project Ga0209403, IMG submission 187440) | Marine microbial communities from western Arctic Ocean - ArcticOcean_MG_CB11_86 (SPAdes) (version 2) | ecosystem: Environmental > Aquatic > Marine > Oceanic | place: Arctic Ocean... | reverse complement strand
CACCTCGCCTTCGTCGTCGACCGCCCGCCACAACCAGTATCTCCGGCCGCGGATCTTGATGACCATCTCGTCGAGGTGCCAGCGCGCACTGGCGCGCGGGCGACTGCTGCGAAGATTGCCTGCGATCTGATGCCCGAACTTCAGAAACCAGCGCCGGATCGTCTCATTCGAAACATCGATCCCACGCTCGGCGAGCACTTCCTCGACGTCGCGAAACGACAGCGTGAACCGGGCGTAGAGCCAGACCGCATGTTGGATAATCTCGGGCGGAAAGCGATGTCGCTTGAATGATATTGGGGTCATTCGGTGGCGGTACCGATACCCGGCAGCCACGGCCACCTAATTAACGTGTCAATGCCGGCGGAGCGGCAACATAGCGCCATGGTCAACGGTCGCGACGTGACGCCGCACCTAGACGGCGGCATCGAAACCGGGCACTACTTGGAGGACGGCGACGTAGTAACGCTACCCGGTCCGGGTGCCTAACAGCTGGGGTTACGGCTCGCCAGTGGTATGAAATGCCCGATACAGTGCTATTTCGGCGGCTGGATAAATTCCACGGTGATGCCGTCAGCGTCCCGCGTATAGACAACCCGGCCGCCCTTGTTCGGCCCGTGATGGAGATCTTGCGGCTCACCAAGCGGCCTGACGCCGGCGTTCTCGGATGCGGCGATAACAGCGTCAATATCATCAACGTCGAAGGCAACATGGGCAAATCCGCTATCGCAGGGCCGTGATTCCACCTGGCGCCGGCCGTCCGGTGCGCGATATTCAATTAATTCCAAGCGATGACCCGGCGCCTGGACATAGGCGACCTCGATGTCGGCACCGGGAATCGCAACAACACGCTCGATAAATGAAATATCGCGCGGCGAGCGGTTCAAAAGTTCAAATCCGAGCACATCACAAAAATAGGCCAGCGAGCGATCCATGTTGGATACGGTGAAACTGGTGTGATTGGTTGCCACGATGGTGAAGCCGGCCATAAAGGTTCCCCTAATTTTTGATTCGAGCGATTTCTTCAGCGGCGCCCGTAGTGCCTTGTACCGCAGCGTTTTCGAGCCAGGCCAGCGCCCTCTCCTGGTCAAGCGGTACGCCCCAGCCCTGCAGATAAAGGCGGCCTAGTTCGTACTGTGCTGAGCCCAAGCCAGAGGCCGCTGCATCCGCGAACCATATTGCTGCCGCGACGGCGTTGCGCTCAAGCCCGCCGCCACCGAGTAGATTTAATTTGGCGATCCAATATTGCGCCGCGGCGCGTATGTTGGCCGCAGTAAAACCACTATTCTCACCTTCTTCGTTTATGTTCAGGGCGCGTTGGCAGAGGTGCACCACTTGCGCATAGGTCGCATGCGCCGCGTCGGTGTCGGTCGCACCGCCGCTGCCGTCTGAAAGCATCTCCGCGGCGGCGAAGAGCGCCTCAATATGACCAGCCTCACCGGCCCAAAGGAAGGCTTGTCGCGCCTTTGCCAGGTCGCGCGGCACGCCCAGGCCGTCCCGGTTAAGCACGCCCAAGGCATAGAACGCCGCGCCGCCGCCCTCGCTGGCGAGGTAACGCAAGCTTTCCAGCGCCGCCGCATGCCCTTGTGCCGCTGCCGCTTGGTACCAGTGTCGCGCCTGATTCATGTCAGCGGCAACACCGGAGCCATCACGAAAAAGCACGGCGAGCGCGTATTGCGCCTCGGCAGAGCCTTGCAAGGCCTGGTCGAGCAGGATTATTTGACCTTCCGAGGTGCCGCTTTCGGCCAGGCTGCGCAGCCAATCCGTCGACGCGGCATACTCTTCAGCCGGTTCGGCACCCAGCGGGTTGGCTATCAGCATCACCATGCCAAGCCAAACCGCATAGCGGGACAATCGGGCGAACAATTTGCCGTCACGCAACAGCGGAAAATCCCGCAAACATCTTTCCCCAGCCCGTGATGCGCGCCGGATTCGCTCCGGCCAGCTTCATCGTATCCCAGAGCGAGGCTGAAATGCTGTCGATCAGCGGAATTCCGGTTTCCCTCTCCATCGGCCCGGCCAAAGGTGCGCCGCTGATATTGGTGCACATCGTGGTGATCGCCTGCGGCCCACTGGCGGCGACTTCGCGAATCATTTTGCTCCAGGTATCGTCTTCGATCTGCGCGAAATTGAAGCCGTCATCGCGGCCAAGATGCGCTTCACCGACGCATTCGAACCCGGCGTCGGAATATTTGGCGACGATCTGGCGCTGCAAATCTTCCACATAGGGCGTGACCAGGCCGAATTTGGTTACCCCTGCTTCGCGGAACACCCCAGTTACGGCCTGAGTGGCGCTGGTGACGGGAACGCCTACCGCCTCGCTGATCGCCGCACATAGCGCTGCGTCATTTTCGACGCCGAGCCAACCGCCGGCGGTGCCGTTCCAGCAGATGGCATCGACATGAGCGTCCATCAGCAGGCGCGCCGCTTCAATCATCGGCGCCGCCGCAAACTGATCCGCGCAATTTTCATCAAGCGAGATTTGCGTCACCCGGACGCGGCTAAAATGGGCGCTCACATCGGGCAAATCATGCAGCAGCCTGTATGTTACCGGCTCCAACACGGTGTTGAGAGACGGTGTAATCATACCGAGGCGAATTCCCATGCGGCGCACTCCTGATCATAGCCCTACATCCAAAGGCGGCCCGCACCATAGCAAATATGGCCGCGCAGGGGGAGCGCCGCCTTAAGGTGAGCGCTTTGCCCCGTTTCTCGAGTATCCTTGCAGCGCTAATAATCTTTTTTGTCTACGCAACCGGAGCGCATATGGCACTCAATCTCACGACTTTCTCCATTACCGCACGGGATCCGAAGGACGACACCCTCGGCGTCGCTGTTTCCACCAAAGTCCCTGCTGTCGGCAGCCTTTGCCCATTTGTTCGGTTTGGCGTCGGTGCTGTTTCCACCCAGGCTTGGGTCAATCCCAGCCTTGGCCCACTGATCCTCAATCGCATGGAACAAGGAGAAAGCGCGGAACAAGCGCTCGGCCATGTGATCGCGCGCGAAATCGATGCCGAACTGCGTCAACTAGGCGTGGTGGATGCCTATGGCGGCTCGGCTGCGTTTACGGGGCGTGACACTGACGCCTGGTCCGGCCACCGGACGGGCGCTGATTACAGCGTGCAAGGCAATATGTTGGTCGGCGAAGACACAATTACCGCGATGGAAAGCGTCTTTGTTAGCGCTGGGGCGCAAACTCTTGGAGAGCGCCTTTTAATGGCGCTTGAGGCCGGTCAAGCCGCCGGCGGTGACCGCCGCGGCCGCCAATCCGCAGCATTGATCGTCCGCGGACCAGAAGTCTTCCCGCTTGTTGATTTACGAGTCGATGAACATTCCGACCCGGTGAAGGAATTGCGGCGCATTTTTGAGGTCGCCAAAGTTGAACTTTTCCCATTCGTAAAGGCGCTTCCCACGGCGCAGAATCCACGCGGTGATTTCGCCGCCGTGCGCGCCGCGATGGCCCCTAAGGATTGAGTTCTGAACGATGTTTTTCGCAATAGATTTAGCAGTGAATTTGCCCGCACCCGAGTCACGCAAGAGCGAACATTTTTTTAAAAACCAATGATAAAAATAACTCAGTCTTGAATATTAAAGCAATTTATCGGATGGTTCGATTATTGAAAAATTATGATGAGGCGCAATTCCATGAGTTCTCCAGAACCGGAATCATCTTCCGATTATGGCTGGCGCGAGTCAGACGGTAGTTCAAGGCTCGGCGGCAATAAAATAAAATTAATCATCGCGGTCGTTGTTATGGCCGCCATTTTGGCCTCGCCCTGGTGGGTGACCGCCATACCCCAGTTCGGGTTTACCAACTAAAAAAACCGGGTTGCCGGAATAATCCGACAACCCGGTTCTCACGTCTGTATTTCGGCTTTCGCCCCGTGCACCGCACGATAAGTTACGCGGTACACGGAAGCGAGCAGCCTTTGCTTTGTCTTGGCTAGCCTTAGCTGGCGAGCATTTTACGCCGCCAGAAGAGCCAGATGACGATACCTAAGGCAATCAATCCGGCCAATCCGCCGTCGCCCAGGTCGCCCACAACGTTTACGATGTTGCCGACAATATCGCCCGGTAAGAAGTCCACAGTTCTTCCAAACAGGATTTGAAGAACGATACCGATCGCAATGAGCAACATGCCCACTTCGACAAGTTGTCCCATCCATTTCTTAACAGTATCCAAAACGTCAGGCATACCCCTACTTCCCTCGTTATTTCCAAGGTAATCGGATGATGATCAGAATAATCTAAATCCGATGAGTGATCCGACATCATCTCGTTCAATTTGTAAACACGCTATCTGCTGTGAAGTTTCTAAGCGCGTGAACGGCTAGTATTTTGGCAACATTTTGTTTTGCAGCCGTGAGTCGTAATTTGCCCAGCTGAAATCTGGTTAACTGCTTGTTTTCAAGTATTTATAATTTATATCGTTAGCCGGAATTGGGCCCAATTTTGTGCCGTTCTAGCTCATCTGTCGCGATGATAACGCGATTACAACGATTGTGATATTTATGCACCAGCGAGTGTCTTGCGCGCATAAATTAACCGATTTCGATTCGCTTTCGCCAATTGGAAAACCTTCGAGTCGGCGCGCCAGCGACCTCATCGCAACCTATAAATCGCCCACAAAGGCCGCGCCTATGAAGCTCGGTTTTGGCTATTTCTCGGGCGGTGGAATGGCGCCTGTGCGTTCGGTAATCAGACCGTAATGCTCGGTCCGGCGGTGGGCGTCGAAATTAAAAATTGTATCGCGGATATATTTGCCGCGCTCGAGGTCACACTCGGCGGTAATCACTTCATCGCCCTCTGTCGCCGCCAAAGCAACTATTTCTCCGGTCGGTGAAATGATGCAACTGCCGCCCATATGGTGGATGCCCTCTTCGATTCCAGCCTTGGCGCTGGCCAGCACCCAGGCACCGTTCTGATAGGCGCCGGCCTGCATGGAAAGATGATTGTGGAACATGCCGAGATGCGGAGCTTCGGTTTTGGCGAACGGATTGGTGCTCGGCGTGTTGTAGCCGAGCATCACGACCTCGACGCCTTGCAGCCCGAGGACGCGGTAGGTTTCCGGCCATCTGCGGTCGTTGCAAATGCACATGCCCATAATTCCATTCATTGAACGGAACACCGGAAACCCTAAATTACCGACCTCGAAATAGCGTTTTTCCAAATGCTGGTGCGGTTGGTCTGGTTGCGGCTCGGCATGGCCAGGCAGGTGCACTTTTCTATATTTGCCGGCAATCTCGCCTTTTTCGTCGACAAGAATGGCGGTGTTGAAATAATGCGTGGCGCCGTCATCGCCGGTCAGTTTTTCGGCATATCCGAGATGAAAACCGACGCCCAATTCCTTGCCAACTTCAAACAATGGCTGGGTCTCGTTAGACGGCACCTCGGTCTCGAAATAGCTGTCTATTTCTTCCTGGGTATCCAATAACCAGCGCGGAAAAAATGTGGTGAGCGCCAATTCGGGGAAAACGACAAGTGTGGCGCCGCGCCCATGTGCCTCGCGCATCAGCGCAATCAGCCGGTCAACGACGTGGACACGGCTTTCATCCCGAGCGACAGGGCCCATCTGGGCGACTGCGGCGATCAAAGTTCTAGACATGTGATTTCCCCCATTCGGATAAACATCCAATCTGCCGCCATGCTAGCGGAATAGGCAGTTTGAGGGCAAACGTGGCGCTATTCCTGTATTTGGCAAAGCAATCGAAACATGCCGCTTGTCGTCTTCGGGTTTTGGCTCATAAAGGCCTGATACTTAGCCAAATTTCTTATGTCGCGATCGTCCGGGTGGTCAGTTCGGTATGCCGCACGCAATGCTGGTGGCGCGAACTGCCCGATGAGCAGCAAATTTGCGCGGGTTAGCGCATCAGCCAATTCGTCTGAGCTCACACCACGCTCAGCTTCGGCGATCAGTTCGAAACGCCCGGTCAAATCATAAAACGCTTGCTGTTGCTTTATGAAATCGAAGTCAGCGTCACCATCCCGGCAAATATCTCGGCGCGCGAACTGCAAGCTGCCCTGTGCGTTCCGGGCGCCAAACTCAAGTGCGGATCGCAGCTTCGTACTGCGCTCCGTGCACGCCACGTCAAACCGCAGCAATCCACCAGGTAGCAACAGGCCCGCCAATATCGCGAGCGACGCGGTGCTGTTGCCACGACGGGCGTCAATGAAATGATATTGCGGTTCGGCCGCCGCCGACATCCCGTCTCCGGCGGAAAACACTAAGTTGCCGACGCCAAGCTTGAGCGCCCGGCGGGTGCCATAAGCGAGGGCCTGGGCGCTGGGGTCGACAGCCGATATGCGACAGGCCGGCATTGCCAATGCTGTACTGACCGCCTCCCGGCCCGAGCCACACTGCGGATAGAGAATGTTGCAGGGGCTGGCACTCCACTCCGGCGCGTCAAATTTGGGAAACTGGCGGCGCAGAAAAGACATCAAAGACCCCGGTTGCGGCCGTGCGATATGCAGCCAAGGAACCACCGCTGGCTCCGGCAACCCCGACGTCTGCCGCTCAGCGGGGCTAATTACTTCGATCCGCCCTGCCTCGCCGCCGAACGGCAGATCCAGCAACGTATTGGCATCCCGACGCGAAGCCAGAGGCCGGTACATCGCGTAGAGTTGCAACGCGGCGCGTTGCGGCACGGGTGATGCCAGATTGAGCGTGGTGAATGAATTCACCCAGCCGCAGGTCTTCCGTTGCCAGAAAGACCTCTTCTTCCTTGCTGCTCCAAGCAACGTAGCCGTTCAGGTGGTTTTACAGCGCAACGGCCGCGGCCAGGCGCGCAATTGCCGTCGGCAGTTCGGCGCTGCGCCGGTGATCGGTCAACAGCTTGCGGCGCAAGCGGACACAGAATGATTCGATTGCCGGATCGCAATTGACGCATTCTTGTAGCAATCGAATGAAAAGCTCGTCTTCTGAGAGTCGCTCCAGGATCTCACTGTCGATCTCACTGTGCTCGGCCAAGAAGCCATATTTGGCTGAAAGAATCTTGCCCGCCGCCGCAGCCAACTTCCGGCCATCCATGCCTCCGCCATGAAAAGCAGCAATCACAGCCGCTTCGCACTCCTGCCAGGCGCCCTGGCGGCGCAAGTCATCACTCAAACCGCGTCTCGCTACAAACTCGCAAAGCGCGGCAATATTCTCGCCATCCCTGGGAGCGAGACCGAACGCGAGACGTAATTCCTCGAAGGCCTCTTCCCTGCGTCCCATATGCTCGAGCACATCCGCCCGCTTGATTTTTGCTGAAGTGAGGCCCGGCGCCAATTCACACGCCTTATCGGCCACCAGAAGTGCCTCTTCCGGCTTTCCAAGGGTCAGGAAGATGCCGGCCAAGGCGGCGTATACCAGAGGTTGGTCGGAATGTGCTGCGCCAGAGAATCCTGGTAGGCGCCAGGGCTTCTTCTGATCGGCCCTGATCGCTCAGTGCCGCGCCGAGGAAGCCAGCGCCGCCGCCCCATTGTCGGGATCGATCTCCAGCGCGTCGCGAGCGGCGGCTTCACTCTGCCGCGATTCTCCGGCACGGCGCAAACGACCCGCCTCGGCGATCGTGTGCGCCGCCTCTTTATGCAGATTCTCTCTGTTGCGATTTCCAAACAAAATTCCGCGATCCTGACGTCCGGCATGATTCCATTTTGGGACTGCAAACATGATCTGTAAGATGACGGTTAAGAATCAGTAAAAATGACCGGCAAAAAATGGGGATTTAAGATGATTCACAAAGTGATTCTCGGATTCGTCGCCGCGGCAATGGGCCTCACCGGCGCCGTGGCGTCGCACGCCAATGAAGCGCTGCGCGAACGCGGCGCCTATCTCGTGAACGGTGTCGTCGCCTGCGGCAATTGTCACAACACGCGCGGCCCGGACATGCGCTTCGTCGAGGGTATGGAGCTTGCCGGCGGCCTGACCGTCTTTGAAAAGCCATTTACCGCCCGGGTTCCCAATATCACGCCCGATAAAGAAACCGGTATCGGCGCTTGGAGCGACGCTGAGATCATCACCGCGATCCGCGACGGCATCCGCCCCGATGGTTCTCTGATCGGCCCGCCCATGCCGTTCAGCCAATACCGCACATGTCCGACAATGACGTAAAGGCAATCGTTGCTTATTTGCGCCAAGTTCCGGCGGTCTCGCACAAGGTTGAGAAATCGGAATACCGCATGCCGTTGCCGCCGGCCTGGGGGCCGCCGGTCGGTGTTGTCGACGATGTACCAAAAGACGATCCGTTGGTCTACGGCGCCTATTTGGCCGGGCCGCTCGGTCACTGCATCGAGTGTCATACGCCGATGGAAATGGGGCGCTCCGACTATGAAAATCGCGCCTTCGCCGGCGGCCTGCATCTGCCGCTCGGGCCGGATATGATCGTCACGACGGCAAATATCACGCAAGACAAGGAGACCGGCATCGGCGCCTGGAGCGACGCGGAAATCATTACTGGGTTAACTGCGGGCGTGCGGCCCGACGGCAGTCAAATCCACCCGATCATGCCGTATGGCTTCTATGCCAACATGGATAACGCCGATATCGCTGCGCTAGTGGCCTTCCTTCGCACCGTTAAACCGGTCGTCAACGCGGTGAAATAGGACCCTTATGGGTTATAAACCCCTTTTTCGGCCGCGCCCTGATAGAGAATCGCATTGTGGCTCTCATTGGCCGCAATGTAATGCGCGATGGCGTTCTCTGACAGATCGCCGTCCGGCGACGTTTCATGGTCGAAATGGCCGAATTCGTCTTTGCCGCGCACCAACAGCGCGCGGTCGCGGCCATGAATTTGATGCAAACGCGTCGGGATATAGCGGATGGTAAAGCCCATGCGCCGGTCATCGCCCTTGTTCGGACCGGAGCCATGGATGGTGCGAATGTGGTGGAGTGATATTTCGCCGGGCTCGAGTTCGATATCGACCGCCGCGTCGTCGTCGATTTCGGTCTCAACTTCCTGGCCCCGGGTCAGCAAACTATCTTTATTGTAAGTTTCGCGGTGCGATATCTGCCCCTCGAGATGTGAGCCACGCACCATCCGCATCGCCCCGTTGACCACGGTCGCCGGCGACAGCGCCAACCACACATTGACCACTTCGGGCCCGCTTAGGCCCCAATAAGTCGAATCCTGATGCCATCCCACATAGCGCGGATCGCCGGGATCCTTGGTGAAAAACAACGATGCCCAGCAGAATATATCCGGGCCGATTAAATCTTCCACCACATCCAGAATGGTCTCGTTGCGCACCGCGGCGTCGAGACTCTTCAGCAGCAAATGCGGTTTATGCCGGAAAGCGCCTCCGATATCGTCCATGCGTTCGCGTTCCACCGATTCTACGTCGCGCCGGCAGCGCCCCACCTCTTCGGCGTCAAGCGCACGTATCGGATGATAGAAGCCGTCTCTCTCATATTGCGCGATCGCTGCGTCGGTCAAAACCTTGGGCATGGCCCGCTCCTTAAGTTGCTGCCGCCTCGGATGGCGCGAAGGCGGCTTCCATCTCACGGCGAATTGTGACCGCTTGCGATGTTAAATCAATATCGACGTCGGACCATCGGATTTTTTCGTCGCGTGCGACCGCGCGTTTGAGTCGCACTTGATGCGCCAAGCCGATCGGCAGGCCATCCGCCGCCAAGCTCGCCGCCGCCGGCATCAGCGTGCCGTAAACCGTGTATCCGCCCTCGCCGTCGAGCATATCCCCGGCCTTCAGGTCATTTTTTGCCGTGGCCACGGCGTCGCCACGAAAACCGTTCGGGGCGCCGGTGGCCTCCCCCCGCAGCGCCGCGCTGGCAATCGATATGCCAAGCTCTAGGCCAATCAAATGAAACGGCTTGTACATCGCCGCGTAGCGTCCACTTGGATCGGTCGGGATGCCGTATTCCTGAAAACTCGTCACCGCGTAATCGCTCGGCGCTTCGAACACTACATAAACCCCCCAGCGTAGGTCGCCGATAACATCTCCGCCGCTAGGTTCGAGACTGGAGATCACTTCGACCTGTCCTTTGTGATGGAGGAGCCCGCCATCCTCGGTCGGACGAAGCTGCTCGGCCAATTCGGAAACTCCACATGCCGGAAAGCTCAATCCTTCAGGTGCCGGGGTCAGGCCTGTGGCATTGGCGACGGCAGTCATTTCGATCGCCGATTTTGTGCCATCGAGAAAGGAATTAAACATTTGCGCATTCAGTCCATGCGCCACCGCATGATCGGCATCAATGCCGTAATGCGACCAAACATCGTCCGGCGTAACATAATTGTAGCCGGGCAAATATTTCGTGCCCTTGCCCGCCGCCACGACCTCAAAGCCGCTGGCGCGTGCCCAATCAATCTGTTCAGCGATCAGCGCCGGTTGATCGCCGTAAGCCAGGCTATAGACCAACCCGGCCGCCTCGGCGCGGCGCGCCAATAGCGGCCCGGCAAGCGCGTCCGCCTCGACATTGACCATGACGATATGGCGGCCATGCTCGATACAGGCGAGCGCGTGGGCAATACCGGCGGACGGATTGCCAGTGGCGTCGACGACCAGTTCCATACCGTCGGCCGCGATCAGCGCGCTGACATCTTCAGTGATATGTGTGGTGCCGGTCTTGAGCGCCGCGGAAAAATTTGGCGCCTCAGCGGCATTGGCGGGCCAACCGGCGGCGGCGAGCGCCGTGCGTCCGCGCTCGGCGTCGAGATCGGCAATCGCCATCACATGCATACCCGGCGTATGCCGCGCCTGGGCGAGAAACATGGTGGCAAACTTTCCCGCGCCGATAACGCCAATACGGATCGGTCGGCCTTCTTCTCCGCGCTCGGCAAGCAGGTGATGGAGATTCATTTCGCGCCCCTACTCCGCCGCCATGGCGCCGCGCCGGGCGGCGCTGGCCTGTGCATCGACCGCCAGGGTGCCGTCTTCCGCGCTGCCGCTCAGCACCACGCCGTACAATTCCTCCGCGGTCTCGCGTGTGACGAATTTTTCCACCACATCTTCCAACACCGCTGCGGCGTTGCGGCTGCGCGGCGCACCATAGCCGCTACCGCCATTGTCTATCGAGCGCACGAATTCTCCGGCGCCGAGTGTCAACATAACGCCGTTGGGCTGAGACTCTTCCGAACCGTCCACCTTTATATGGCCGTGATAGGCGTGATTGGCGTCGCGCCCGCCGAGCACGCCCTGCGGCGGATTTATCGTGCCGCCGCCCATGATGCTGATCGTCATCGGATCGTGCCTGGGGCCGAAGACGACCTCGGTCGCCGGTCCGCCGCGCTGGCGCCCGGCGCCGCCTGAATCGGGCACCAAGCGTTGCGAGCGGACAAACACCGGAAAGCGCTGTTCGTCGAACTCAATACTATCGCGGTTCAGCAGACCGGCGCCGCCCGGTGTCAGCAGATAGATCATGCCGTCATTGGCCGGCTGCGCCGGGCCGCCGCCGCCCATCACATAAACCTGGTTGATATAGTCCGCCCCGCCGCGCCGCCAGTCGGTGCCCGAAATCACCCCCATGCCGGCGGCGAAACAGAGATTGCCCTGCGCCATGCCGTAGCCGTCGCCGAGTTGGGTGAACGCCGATTGGGTGAGGTTCACCACCACATCGGCCATGTTAGTGGTCGCCAGCGAACAGCTATGCGGAAAGCGCGGAATGCCAACCACGCAATTCTCGCGCAACAGCACATTTACGCGCCGGAAACTGCCGGCATTGGCCGGCAGGTCGGGCTCCAGATTCTCGAACACGCCCTGGATCGCGTTGGCGCTGGCGCAGGCTTCGGTAAGATTGAGGCCGGCATCGATGCAATCCGGATTGTCGCGCAAATCCACCGTGACCATGCCGGCGTCCGGGTCGATCTCGACCTTGACGGTGATATCCACCCCATCGGGCAGAAACGGCTCGACCGGATCATGCGTGCCTTTATTGATCAGCGTGCCCTTGGGTAATTTCTCGATGGCATGCAGTGCGCGGCGCTCAGCGTAATCGAGCCAATCGGCGATAAACTGGCGCACCCGCCGCACCCCGTATTTGTCGGTAAACTGCTTCAGCCGGCGCTCGCCGATGCGCGCCGCGCCCAATTGCGAGAGATAATCGCCATACCATTGATCGGGCACCCGGATGCGCCGCCGGCACATGCGGATGATGTCTTCATTGTCTTTGCCATCGCGCTGAATGCGCACGCAAGGAAATATCAATGCCCCTTCCTCATAGACGTCCCGCGCGCGCGGCGTGTAGGTGGTCGGGATCGAATCGCCGCAATCCGCCTGATGGCCTTTGACTGTGACGGTAAACAGATGTTCCCCGTGGTGAAACATCGGCACCATGAACGACCAATCGGCGGCATGGCTGTTACCGTCATACGGGTCGTTGTGGAGATAGGCATCGCCTTCGCGGTACCCCGGATGCTCGCGCGCAATCGCCGCGGTTTGCAGATGCGAGCCGAAGATATGCGCCGGTATGCCCTCGGCGGTGGCCAGCAACTGGTTGTCGGCGGTGACGATGGAGCAGGAGAAATCACGCGATTGTCCGATCACGGCCGAGCGCGCCGTGCGCATCACTACGCCCTGCATTTCGCGCAGAATCGCGTCGATGCGGTTGGCCATGATCGCCAAATCCACTGAATCTATCGGCGCGTCATCGTCTATCGGCGTCACTTTCGCATCGGGTTCCGTGTCGAGGATGTAATTGCCGGCGGCGCTCACCCGTGCCGTCATGCCGGGATAAACGACGATCGTGGTGGTCGGTTCCTCGACCAGGGCGGGGCCGGATATTTCCGCGCCCGGCGCCAAATCGGCGCCGCTATAAACTGGCGTCTCAAGACGGCCATGCGCGCCGAAATAGGCCTGCATGACGCGCGCTGGCGCGGCCTTGCCGCCGCTCCCGGCTGGCGCGGCCTGCGGCGACGGCCGCTCGAGGCGCGCGGTCAGGCGGGCTTTCCAATGCAGGCATTCGAGCATGCCGTTCTCTTCTTTGACGCCGTAAAGACGCTCATGCACGTCGTGAAATTTGTCGATCAGCGCCGCGACCGCGCCGGTCTCGGCGAAATCGGTTCCGGCCAGTTCGATCTCGGTTTCCCATTGCTGATTGAGATAGCGCGCATCGACGAAATATTGGCTATGGAACTCGACGATCCCGCGCTTGCGCAGGCTGTCGGCGAAAGTTTCCATCTGGCCTTCGAGATCGGCCAGCGTACCGGCCACCAGTTCACCATCCCAATGATCGGTACGGACATATTGACTGGCGCTGAATTCGGCGACGATATCAGAATATTGCGCGCCGCAGGCGCTCAGCACGCCCGCCGTCTTGGGCAACAGCACCTGGCGGCAGCCGAGCGCTTCGGCGATGGGCAATATGTTCAGCCCGGCCGCGCCGCCGCCGGCGACAAGAATACTCTCGCGCGGGTTTACCCCTTCATTAACGGTAATTTCCTCGATCGCCTTGATCATCGATTCACTGGCGATGCGGAGAATCGAAAACGCCGCTTCATCAAGCGCCAGATCGAGCGCCGCGGCGATCCCGCCAACCGCCGCACGCGCCGCCTCGACATCGAGCGGCATGCGCCCATCGAGAAAGTGATCGGGATCGATATAGCCGAGCACCACGGCGGCATCGGTCACTGTCGGCTCAGCTCCGCCGCGCCCATAGCAGGCCGGCCCTGGCACCGCGCCGGCGCTGCCCGGCCCGACGCGCAACAAGCCGCCTGAATCGATCCAGGCGAGCGAGCCGCCACCGGCGCCGACGCTCCTCACATCGACCGAAGACAGGCCGAGATTATGGCCGTAAAACAGCGGCCCAAGCCATGTCTCGCGAGTGAATTTGACCTCGCCGTCGCGCACCAGGCTGACATCGAAGGTGGTGCCGCCGGTATCGACGACCAGCACGTCATTGCTGAGTTTTTCCGCCTCGGCATAGGCGATGCCGGCGCGCGGCGCCATGGCCGGGCCCGACTTGACCATATAAATCGGTCGCTCGGCGACATCGGCCACATGCATCACGCCGCCTGAGACGGTGCTGACAAGCATTTCGCCGGCGAATCCAATGGCGTTCAAATCGCTCTGTAGTTCGCTCAAATGCGCCTGCATGCGTGGCTTGAGCGAGGCATCGATGGCCGTCGAGGAGGCGCGCGGGTATTCGCGCAGGATCGGATTAAGCTGATGCGACAGGGTAAAGGGAATGCCCGGCATTTCCTCCTCGATCAACTCGCCAAGGCGCACCTCATGCGCCCGGTTCTTGATCGACCACAGCAAACACACCGCCACCGCCTCGACGCCAAGCTTATTGAGGCGCTGTAACGCGTGCCGCACCTCTGCCTCGTCAAGCGCCCGTTCGACGCCGCCTTCGGCATTGATGCGCTCCGGCACCTCGACGGTCAGGCTTCTCGGCACATAGGGCTTGAGCGGGTCGATCTGCATTTCGAACGGATGCAGCTTGCCGCCTTGGCGGTAGACCAGGATATCGGGAAAGCCTGCGGTCAACAGCATCGCGGTTTTGGCGGTACTGCCGGTGATGATCGCATTGGTCGCCCAGGTGGTGCCGTAGATCAGGACTTCCGTGCCCTTAATCAGACCGGCCAGATCGAGCGACATATTGCGCGCCGCGTCCTTGAGCCCTTCGATCACCCCGCCGGAGCTGCGTTCCGGCGTGCTCGGCGCCTTGCCGAGGGTGAGCGCGCCGTTCTCATCGGCGACAACGATATCGGTGAAGGTGCCGCCGGTGTCGATAGCGATTCTGAATTTCATTTGGCCCAACCGGTTTCTCGTGGCGCAGCAAATCCCGTCACCAACTATATCGCGTATCGCCGGGCGATCTAATTTCAATTCACATTGCGCTATTCCCGGCGCCGTGTTTACAGTTCGCCGTCTTCTTATTCATCCTGGCCATTTTGCAACGATCAATTTGGCAGCCCCTGGCACCGCCCGCGACACGTATATCCGCCTATGACCATTTTATTCCGTGTTTTGACATTCCTCGCCGTAAGTTCCCTGGGCGGCACCTTCGCGGCTACGACGCCACAAGCCGAAGACAGCATTCATATCGGCGTCTTGGCGGCATTGAGCGGGCCCTATGCTGAATACGGCCTGGAGGCCAAGCGCGGCGCTGAACTGGCGTTGGTTGAATTCAATGGCCGTGCCGGTGGCAAACCTGTCCAACTTATCTTCGAAACCGGCGACGCCGCACCCGAGGCGGTCGAAGCCCGGGCACAAGCCCTGGTGACGGAGAGCGCGGCGGAGATCATCGTCGGCCCGCTGAGCGGCGGAGAGGGCCGGGCGCTCAAAGCGTTCGCCAAAAGCGCCCCGGCAATCACATTCCTGAACGGCGCCGCGGCGGCGCGCGACCTCACCCTGTTGGACCCGGCGGCCAATTTTTTTCGCTTTACCTCCGACGCCGCGCAATGGATGGCCGGACTCGGCAGATACGCCTATATCGACAAGGGTTATCGTCGGGTTGTCACGTTGGGTGAGAATTATTCCTTTCCCTATACCCAAGTGATGGGCTTCCTGGTCGAATTCTGCGCTGTCGGAGGCAGTGTCGCCGAGCATTTTTGGTTGCCGCTTAGCGACAAGCCCTACGCTGCGATTACGGCACGGCTCGCGGACATCGAAGCCGATGCCATATTTATCGCGCTCGATGGCAGCGCTACCGCGGAGTTCCTCACACAATATTGGAAAGATGGCGGCGTGCTTCCAATTATCGGCGGGTCGGTAACCTTCGATCCTGCCCTGCTTGGCGCAAATTCAATCTTTCATGCCGGGCTGCCGGGTGCGATTGCCGCGTCTCCACTTGCCGATGGCGATCAGGGCCGAGGCTGGCAGCAATTCATTGCCGCTTACCGAGAACGCTATCCCGATGCTGCAGAGGTGCCTTCCCTCTTTGCGTTCAGCTATTACGTCAACACCAAGGCCGCGCTCCTTGCCCTAGACGCGGTGGACGGTGAGCTTTCCGGTGGGCAAACCGCGTTTCGCCAGGCGCTGGCGGAGCTAAGCTTCGAGACCCCGGCGGGTCGCGTTTCGCTCGACGAAAACCGCCAGGCGATTGTCAACAATTACGTCCTCGAAATCGCTCTTGCTGAAGACAATCGCCTGCACCATGAAGTGGCCTATGTGGCCACCAGCGTTGATCAGACGCTAGGGCTGGGACGCGAACGCTACCTTGCCCTCGGCGCCCCCGGCCCAAAAACGCCGAGCTGTCCCTAAGCCGGCTTAGTTAGAGTTCGCCGGCGAGGCCAACCCGTTGCAGCGTGGCTTCAGTCGGCCGCCCGTTATCATCCCAGTCCATCTGGCCGTAATAATCTTTCACCATGCCTTCGAGGTGCGGCTTGATGGTCTTGCCCGCCGCCCTGCCTTCGGTCGGCGCTTCCAACAGGCGGTCGGAAACATCGAATTCATCCTCAGGGGTGAATCCGCGTTTGATGGCGATGATACGCTGCATGTTGATCAAGCGCTCGCCGACGGCCAGGGCCTCGGCTTGATCAAAACCCTTCCAACCGGTCGCCAGCTCAATGGCCTTTGCTGAATTTGGCAGCACGTCCTTCACGCCCCAACAGGCAAACCAGCACACGCCGAGTGAATCTTCCCACAATTTTTTCGCTTGGGTCTTGGCCACCGCCTCGGCCTTGCCTTCGGTAATGAAAGGCTCGGCGATTTCGGTGTATCCGAGGTCAGGTTCGGAGGTCCACGCATCGACGCCCGGACCTTGCCAACAAACGCCGGCACCAGCCACAATTTGACCGAGCAAGACACTCCAGGCCGGTCGCCAATCATGCAAATTGATGCCACCACCGCGGATGTGAAGGACGCAGGCTTCCGCCGGCGGGCCCAACAGCGCTGCCGCTTCCTTGAGACCCTTGGCCAGCACGCGCCCGCCGAACCCCTCGCCGCTGCACATCTGATCGATAAGCGTCACCGCAGCCTCGAAATTACCCCAGTTGAGCTCGAGACCGCCGGTGTCCTGCGGCGACAACAGCTCGCGCTCGTAGAGCTCGTAACACATGCCCATCAGCGCGCCGGCGACCGACGAATCAATCCCCATACCATCGAAATGATCGGTTAGCGCCAGGGCTTGATCGGGATCTTCAATTCCGATCATCGCCGCCGCGCCTTCTATATTTTCGCCACCGCCACACATGCTCGCGGTAAAGCCGGCGAATTGGCCGCTGTTGATGGTGCAGTCATAGGCGCAGGCGATGCTGCAATTGTAGGATTCCTTCGGCACCACGGTCCAATCCTCGGCCGCCCGATCGACAAATTTCTGGGCATACCCCTCGCCCCAATTCGGATCGGTCAAATTTTTGCAGCCGATCATGCTCTCCGCCGCAACATAGGTGTAAATACGCGTGATGCCGCCGTCCTTCAGCAGCGAGCCAACGGCCGGTGTGCCCTCCCCCGGCTTGCGTTCGGCGGTAATCGAATCGTCCCATTTCTTGGTCACGTCGGCGAATCCATTGGCGTCTACCAGCGCCGGGGTGCCTGTGCCGCGCACTGCCACCGCCTTCAGCATCTTGGAACCCATGACCGCGCCGATGCCGCCCTTATGGGCACCGTGATTGCGGTCGTTCTTGACCGAGGCGCCGTGCAGCATGGCCTCTCCCGCCGGGCCGATGCAGGCGACGCTGATTTTCTCCTCGTCGCCGAGTTCGCGCTTGATCAAACGCTCGGTTTCGCGCGTGTCTTTGCCCCAAACATGGGACGCATCGCGAATTTCGACTTTGTCGTCATCGACCCAAAGATAAACCGGCTTGTCCGCCTTACCGGTGACGACGATGCCGTCATACCCGGCATGTTTGAGATAGGCGGCCCAAAAGCCATGAGAATGCCCGGTCGCGACCGCATAGGGCGTGTCGTAATTCAACGAGACGATGGCAAGGTTGGATGAACTCGGCGCCGAAGTTCCGGCCAACGGGCCGTTCATCATCATGAACGGCGCATCCGGGTCGGTCGCCTTCATGCCGGCATGAGTTTCGTCGAGGAGGATTCGCATCCCCAGGCCGATTCCGCCGACATATTTCCTCAGCACGGATTCGTCGGGTAGCGGCTGGTTTTCGCAGCTCCCCGTGCTCAGATTGACCCGCAGTAGTTTCCCCGCATATCCGCCCAGCATAACACCACTCTCCACAGTTAGGATTTCGAAACACTTTTTTTTATAGACTATCAAATCTAAGTCACCGGAGTCCTGAGAAACTTTGGCTTGACTCAGTCCGGCCGGCTATTTTTTTTCGAATCGGGAAACCTCATGGTGAATCGATCGGCTGCAAACGATGACTCTCTGTCGCTGGCACTTGAATTTCAGCGGACCGGTCACGTTGCGAAGGCCAAGGCAGAGTGTCTGGACCTGCTCCGCCGCGACTCGAAGCAAGCGGCAGCGTAGAATTTGCTCGGGTTCTTGGAGCGTGAGGAGGGTAACGGCGGGGAGTCGATCCGAGCCTTCGAAAAGGCTGTTTCCGCCGACCCCGAATTCGCCGACGCCCATTTCAATCTCGGAAATATCTTCAGAATCCATGACAAGCCGCGTCAAGTTGCGGCCGCCTACCGGGCTTTTGTGTCAATCAACCGTGACGATGTCGAAGCCCATTTCCATTTGGCCAATTCACTTCTGTCGTTGGACGAATTGGAAACGGCGGAAACTTCGTTCCGCGATACCCTGCGCCTCGACTCCAACCATATCGATGCGCGAACAAATCTCGGTTACTGCCTGAAACGGATGGGCCGTTACAAAGAAGCTGCCGAGCATCTTCGCTACGCATTGGAGCTGAACCCAAAATCTGCCGAATGCCACAATAATCTCGGCACCGTATTGTGCGATCTGCGGCAATTCGAACCGGCGGTGGCGACATTTCGCTCGGCACTAAAACTGAAGCCAACTTTCATTGAAGCGCACAACAATCTTGGTCATGCGCTGTTCGATATGGGGCGAATAGACGCAGCCGTGGAGGCATTCGGCCGCGCGCTCGAATTAAATCCGGGAGATCTGCATAGCTACATAAACCTTGCCGGCGTGGGCGAACGCGCCAATCGGCTAGATATTGCAAAAGACGCTATCGCGCGCGGTTTCCAAATCGACCCTCGGGATGCCAGCCCCCACCTCTTGACCGCGAAGATTGAGCGCCGTGATGGCCGGGTCAAAGAGGCCATCGAACGGTTGGAGAATATTGATCCCTCAGGCAACCACGACCTTGTCGCATAGATATCGCCTTCGAACTGGGCCAGCTTTACGATCGATCAGATTCGCCGGACCAGGCATTTCGTTATTTTACCGAAGGCAATCGACTATCGCGGCAGTATCCGGCGCACCGCCACATCGACAAGAATGAATTTCTCGACTTAGTCGGTTCTCTGGATAAGGCCGTAACCCAAGATTGGCTTTCTTCCTGGAGCCAAACACCGCAGTTTTCCAGCACCCTCGAGCCAGCTTTTATTGTTGGCTTTCCACGTTCCGACACGACCCTCACTGAGCAAATCCTGAACGCCCATCCAAGTCTGCAAACGCTCGACGAGAAACCGACCTTTGACGTCATGCTGGCGCATCTCGCGAACTATCCCCGCTCGATGGCGCGGCTGACCGACACGCGTATCAATGCCTTGCGCACGATCTATTACGACGCTGTAGCCGAACACGTCGAAGGCGGTTTGGATATGCGGATCGTCGATAAAATGCCACTCAACATCATTCACGTTACCGCCATTCGGCGTTTTTTTCCCACCGCCAAAATTATTTTGGTGATGCGCAATCCCTGCGACTCCTGCCTCAGCTGCTTCATGCAGAATTTCACCGTCAATTCCTCCATGGCTAATTTTTTTACGCTCGAAGATACCGCCCGGCTGCACGCCAAGGTGATGTCGCTCTGGGGCAAATGCGCAGATTTGCTGAAGCTGGACTTCCATGTCATCCGCTACGAAGATTTAGTCGGCGATTTCGAATCTGAAACCCGCAAAATGCTAAATTTTCTTGGCGTGGAATGGCACGAAGCGGTGAGGGAATTTGCCGCTCATGCAAGGGCGCGTGGCAAAATTCTCACCCCCAGCTATCATCAGGTGACGCAGGAAATATATCAGCACGCCACGTATCGCTGGCAGCGTTACCGCGACGAATTCGAGGGTTTGCGAGAGTTGCTTGAGCCCTTCGTCACCGATTTCGGCTATCGCTGGGATCAATAACCCCGCGCCATACCCAGTTCATGTATCGAGATATAGTTCAGGATCATCTCTTCGGAAATCGGCGCAAAGCGGAATAACCGCGCGTCGCGCCATAGGCGCTCGACATGCATCTCTTTGGCGTATCCCATGCCGCCCATAGTCTGCATGGCGCGCTCGATGCCTTCCGCCGCCGCCTGGGCGGCGATCAATTTGGCGATATTGGCCTGCCCGCCAAAATCTTCCCCGGCATCAAACAGCCCCGCCGCTTTATAGTTCATCGCCCGCGCGCATTCGATTTCGGCATGCGCCTGGGCGAGCGGAAATTGCAGGCCCTGGTAGGAGGATATCGGGCGATCGCCGAACACCTTGCGCTGATTGGCGTAATCGACGGCGAGGCCGATTGCGAGATGGGTAGCGCCAACCAATCCCGCTGTGGTGACGATGCGTTCGGTATTTAACACGTCCAACAATTCCGGCCAGCCGCCATGCAGCGTGCCGACCAGTTCGTCGCCGTGCACGGGCGCATTGTCGAAGAACACATTGCTTGCCGGGACGCAGCGCGTGCCGACCTTATCGATGGCGTCGTGACTGACCCCTTCACGCGCCACATCGATCAAGAACATGGTTATGCCATCGGTTTTGCGCACCGCCTCTTCGGCTTTCTTGGTGCGCGCGATGACTAGCATTTTCTCCGCCTGAGGAACGGCTGAAATAAATATCTTGCGGCCATTGAGGCGCCAGCCATTGCCGTCCGTCTCGGCGAAGGTGCGGACATCGAGGCTGTTGGTTCCCGCGTCCGGCTCGGTCAACGCCATACAGCAACCAATTTCACCCGATATGATCTTAGGCAGCACTGTGCGGCGCATCTCGTCGCTGCCGTATTTTGATATCGAGACGCCGCCAAAGATCGGATTGAGCATAAACAGCTGCGACAACGTACAGCCCGCGCCGCCCTTGCACAGCGCCTCCACGATCAACGCCATGTCCAACATGCCGAGACCGGCGCCGCCATGCTCCTCGGCCAGTGCCACACCACACAATCCGGCATCGCAAATGGCTTGCCACATCTCCGTCGGATAGTCGCCGGCAGAGTCGAGCGCCCGCCAATAATCGACGCCAAATTTCTCGCCGATCCGGGTCGCTGTTTCGACCATCAGTTCCTGTTCTTCGGTGAGGCTAAAATCCATACCTCAGCTCCCGTCGAAATTTGCATCGCGCTTTTCGAGAAAGGCGCTGCAGCCCTCATGCGCGTCCTTGCTGTCCATGGTGAGGCTGATCATCGCCTGCTCATGGGCCAGCGCCGACGGCAGCGACATGTCTGCTCCGGCAGCCAGGGTACGTTTTAAAATTTTAAGCGCGAGCGGTGATTTGCCAGCGATCTTGGCGGCCAGCGCTTTACAGGCCGGCATCAATTCCTCGGCCGGCACGACACGGTTAGCGAGGCCAAATGCGACCGCTTCGTCGGCGCTGATATGATCGCCGGTGAACATAAGTTCCTTGGCGCGGCATAGCGGAATTTGGCGTATCAGGCGCTGCGTGCCGCCAGCACCGGGAAACAGGCCCAAATTTATCTCCGGTACGCCAATTCGTGCGGAGGCGGAAACGATGCGAATATCGAGCGCCAGCATCAATTCGCAACCGCCACCCAGGGCCCAACCATTGACGGCGCCGATTGTCGGTTTGTCGCAGGTTTCGATATGTCGGAAAAGATCGTGAATGGGCCCGGCGAATTCAGTATAATGGGCCAATCCCTCGCGGGAATTAAGGTCCGCGATATCGCCTCCGGCAATGAACGCCTTGCCCGCGCCGGTGAAGATGATCACCCGCACCTCTGGGTTTGCCGCCATATCGGCGAGCGCGGTTTCCATCGCGCCGATCGTCGCCAGATCGAGCGCGTTTAATTTCTCCGGCCGGTTAACAGTGATGATCCCGATCGCGCCTTCGACGTCACTCAAAATGGCCGGCTCGGACATGAAATTTCTCCTTTTTGTCACCGGAACCGCTTGCCCGGACCAGTGGGTTGTGGCTTTTCTATGAGGGGCAAAGCTTAGTGGATAAATTCCAGCAGGCAATGGATGCAACATGGGTGAGTGGTTCGAAAAGCTGAAATTTGGCGATTTGCCGGCGTTGGCCCGAGAGCGCTACGGCGATCGCGAAGCACTATGCTACAGCGATCAACGCTGGACCTACGCTGAGTTCGATGTGGAAGTCGACCGCGTTGCCCGTGGTCTGATCGCCCTCGGCGTCGAACCTGGCGAACATGTCGCCCTCTGGATGGTCAATCGCCCGGAATGGCTGTTTCTGATGTACGCCATCGCCAAGGTCGGCGCCGTGTTAGTACCACTCAACACGCGCTACCGCACCGCCGATGTCGCCTTTACGGTGAAACAATCCGATAGCGCCACCTGGATTTCCATGGCCCGCTCGGGGCCGGTCGACTACCTCGCCATGATACGAGAAAACCTGCCGGACATCGCCGGGCAGGCGCCGCATGAGCTCAGCTGCGACAGCTTTCCCAAACTGCGCCGCGTGGTTCTATTCGGCGCGGAACCCGATCCGGGCATGCTTGCCTGGACCGATCTTCTGGCGGCGGGCGAAACTGTAAGCCAGAGCGAACTTGAAGCTCGCGCGGCGGCGGTCAATGCAGATGACGTCGTGCTCATCTGCTACACGTCCGGCACCACCGGGCATCCCAAAGGGGTGATGCACAGCCATGTGATCATCCGCAATGTCATCGACCGGATGAACCGCCTCGGCGTGACCTTCGAAGACGCGATCATCAATAATCTGCCGATGTTTCATCTCTACGCCTATAGCGAATGCGCGATGCTGACTATCCTTTCCGGCGCCCGGCAAATCCTGATGGAAAGTTTCGATGCGGCGGAAACGCTACGTTTGGTGGAAGCGGAGCGCGCCACCATCATGCACGGCTTCGATACCCATTATAAAGATCTGCTCGACTGCCAGGCGCGCGACAAACGCGATTTGTCGTCGCTCCGATTCGGGACCTTTCCGGCAGGCATGCTGAACTCGACACCGATTGCCCGGCGCAGCCAAGCGGAACTAACCACAACGGTCTCCGGCTGGGGCATGAGCGAGACCTGGACGTTCGCGGCCTGCTCCTTCATCAGTGGAACGCCTGAGCAACGTTGCGACGCGTCGGGATTTCCGATGCCGGGCCTCGAGTACCGTGTGATCGACCCAGAAACCAGGCGCCAGCTTGCGCCGGATGAGCAAGGCGAACTTTTGGTGCGCGGCTATTCGATCATGAAGGGCTATTACAACAACCCGGAAGAGACAGCGGCAGCACTCGACGCGGACTGTTGGTTGCATACCGGCGATACCGCCCTGATCCGCCCTGACGGCCATCTTCGATTCATCGGCCGTTTCAAGGATTTGCTCAAAGTCGGTGGGGAGAATGTCTCACCGGCCGAAGTCGAAGCGTTTCTGTTAAGCATGCCCGATGTAGATCAGGTCGCCGTGGTTGGCTATCCAGATACGCGCCTCGCCGAAGTACCGGTCGCCTTTATAGTTCCCGTCGACGGCACCAAGCCGGATCAAGGCGCGGTTGCCGCGCACTGCAACGGAAATATTGCAAGTTATAAGGTTCCCCGCCATGTGTTGTGCGTCGCGGAACTTCCCATGACACCCACGGGCAAGGTGCAAAAACACAAACTGCGCGCCCGCGCCCTCGAAGATCTAGGCGCCCCCGATTAGCTCTTCGGCTTCGGACGCTGTGGCGCTTTGCGGCGAATTGCGCGGCCATCGGTGCCAAACAGCAGGCAATATTGGGGCGGCAGATGGAGCATCACATCTTCTGCCTCCACCTCCTCGGCCATCGCAGTGATCTCACCTTCCGGCGAATCCAGATGCAAGATAGTTTTTCCGCCGGAAATCTCTTTCTGCAGGACCCTCGCCGGGATGGTGTTGTGTTCCGCGTCCGCAAATTTAATGTGCAGCGGGCGGATGCCGAGACTTACGTCATCGCCGGTAAGGGATAACTTTGCATAAGCCGGCACGGATATTTCGCTGCCGCCCACAAGTCGCACGCGAGCCAGCCCGTCCGCATGATCAACGACCTCGCCGGCCAATAAATTGATCGGCGGCATGCCGAACAGTTCGGCGATGTCACGATCAGCGGGGCGGCGATAAATCTGCTTGGGCGCGCCGACCTGCGCAACGGCGCCGAAGGACATCACGATCACCTTGTCGGCGATGCGGAGCGCCTCGGCGCTATCGTCGGTGGCGTAGATGACAGTGGCGCCGTCCTCGCGCACCAGGCGCACCATCTCTTTCATCACCCGTTTGCGGATTTGCGGGCCGTCCTTGGGCTGTATGGCTTGGAACAGATAGGCCGCCGGATCACGCACCACGGCGCGCGCGATGCCGATCAGGTGGCGTTGCTCTTCACTAAGTCGCTTGGGCCTCTTGGTCAGCACTTCTTCTAGGCCGAAACGCTGTGCAGCGGCATGTACACGTTCGCTTATTTCCGCCTTGTCGACCTTTGCCATATGCAGGGGAAAGGCGATGTTGTGATAGACATTTTTATGCGGCAACAGGCCTTGCTTTTCGAACACCATGGCGACATTGCGTCTGCCGCCTTTGAGACCAGACACCGCCGTGTCGCCGACGAAAATTTCACCGCTAGATATCTTGTCGATGCCGGCGATGGCTTTCAGAGCCGTTACCTTGCCGCACTCGGCATCGCCGACGAGAACCGTTAACTCGCCGTCGCGCATGGTCATGTCGACATTATCGAGAAGGTAGCGTCTCGACGCGATTTTCGTAACGCCACGCAGCGTGATTTCCGCCATATCCGGCGCCCTGCCCTAGGTCAAACTTCGAGGACGATTTTGCCGTAGAAATCGCGGCTTGCCAGCATCTCATGCGCGGAACGCATGTCGGCAAGCGGAAAAGCCTTGGCGATCACCGGCCTCAGTTTACCTTGGCCGACCAGGCTGAGAACTTCCGTGTTCGTCGATTTCGGCGCGAAGTGGCAACTCGTCATGGTGATTTGTTTACGGAAGAAGTCGATCATGTCGAGTTCGACCTTCTCGCCGGCATGGGCGCCGCACGTCGATAGGCGGCCATTTAGGCAGAGCGCGGCGAGGCTTTGCTGCAAGATTTTGCCACCAACCATCTCGATGCAGACATCGACACCACGCCCACCGGTCAAACCCATCACCGCCGCCGCGATGTCTTCGGTTTTGTTGTAGTTGATTACCTCATCAGCGCCCAATTGACGCGCGCGCTCGAGTTTCTCGTCGGAGCCGGCGGTGGCGATGATGCGCGCACCCGCGAGCCGCGCCACTTGGATCGCCGCTGAGCCGACGCCGCTGCCGGCGGCGTTGATCAGCACATCTTCGCCCTGGCGCACATTCGCCTTGTTGATCACCATCTCCCACGCCGTGGCGTAGGCCACTTGTGTGGCGGCGGCATCGAGATACGACAATTCGTCCGGCATGCGGATGACATTATGCTGGCTGACCTTCACATACTCGGCATAGGTGCCCCATCTGGTGACGCCAAGCTTGTCAAAATCAAGACAGATATTGTCCATGCCGAGCGCGCAATTGCAGA
>Ga0209403_10001938_pt1 | contig 25652 bp, 24 predicted proteins | sample ArcticOcean_MG_C_8_FD_187440 | JGI IMG/M metagenome (GOLD analysis project Ga0209403, IMG submission 187440) | Marine microbial communities from western Arctic Ocean - ArcticOcean_MG_CB11_86 (SPAdes) (version 2) | ecosystem: Environmental > Aquatic > Marine > Oceanic | place: Arctic Ocean... | reverse complement strand
CGCTTCAATAGATAATTTTCGATAAATAAAATTATGTATTTGTGGAGATATAGAATGGCCTAAAGGATATCCAATTATTCCTACTGATTTCATAATATTAATTTCAATTTATAATAATATTGTTTCATTGTTTTCAAAATAACTTTGTAAAATAATAGTTGCAGCAATAGAGTCTATATATTTTTTTCTTTTTTTTCTCGACATATCTAAATCCAATAATAATTTTTCGGAATTAACGGATGTAAATCGTTCATCTATTCCCATAATGGGTAAGTTAATTTTCTTTTTGATTTTTGAACAAAAATCTCTGACTCGTGTAGCTTGCATACTTTCTGTACTATCTTCATTTAAAGGAATACCAATAATTATAGAATCTATTTCATAATTTTTCACAACTTGGATTATATTTTCAATAACAGAATCTAATGATACATTTTGAATAACACTTAGTGGTGTAGCTATTTTTCTATTTGAATTTCCAATAGCAAAACCTATTCTCCGCTCTCCATAGTCTATAGAAAGAATATTCATATTACTAATTTTCTAATTCTAATAAGCTTTTAAAGTTTTCAATTTGGTTTATTTTGTTATTATCGTCCCCTCCGGCTTGTGCCATTTCAGGCTTACCACCACCTCTTCCTCCTATTTTTCTCGAAATATGTTTAACAATATTCCTAGCATCATATCCTTTGGAAATAGCAGATTTTGTTACTTTTACTATTACTATCGGTCCTTTGACAGATGGGGATCCTAGAATAATTATGGAATTTTCAATATGGTTTTGTATATTATCTGATAACTGTCGTAGCATATTTGGTTCAATATCAACAACTTTGGATACAATATTTAATCCATCATGATTAAAAGAATTGTCAGATAATTCTTTTGCTAATACTAAAATGATTTTATCTTTATATGATTCGATTTGAGAAGAGAAAATTTCCAGGTTTTTTGTAAGAGTACTAACTCTCTCCACAAGTTGTTCGGTTGAACAATTTAAAGTTTCCGTAAGTTGGTTTATTGTTTCATTTTGATTATTTAAATGCTCTTGAGCTTTCCTGCCTGATAAAGCTTCTATTCTTCTTAATCCAGCTCCAATACTTGATTCAGATACAATTAAAAATTGACCTAATTCTCCTGTAGATTTCACATGAGTCCCTCCGCAAACCTCAAAGCTAAATGTTTTACTTTCTCCAATTTCAATCAATCTTACAGTTTGATCATATTTATCTCCAAAAAATGCTAAAGCACCTCTTTTAATTGCTTCATTATATTTATCTTCGGATTTTTTAATTGTAGAATTTAATGTGATTTGATTCATCACAAGATTTTCAACTTCGGTGATTTCTGATTTTGTAAGAGCTTTGGGATGGCTAAAATCAAATCTTAAACGTTCAGGCTCAACTAAAGACCCTGCTTGACGAACATGATTTCCTAGAATTTCACGAAGGGCTGAATGTAATAAATGAGTTGCTGTATGATTTCTACCTGAATCTTGCCTGTTTCCCAAATCAACATCATTCATAACTTCATCTCCGATAGAAATTTCGCCTGACTTTAATTTTCCAATATGTGTTATTATCCCTTTGAATATTTCTTGTGTATCATTAACTTCAAATTCAAAATTTGGATTTGATATTATTCCTGAATCACCAACTTGCCCCCCACCTTCCGGATAAAAAGGAGTTGAATCAGTTATTATTTCCACATTATCACTAGAATAATCTAAGTTAGTTACAAATTTATTTTTATGAATAATTCCAACTATGGTAGTTTTTTTAGATAATTGATCGTACCCAACAAATTTAACATGTGAAGATTTAATTTTTTTATATTCATCAATTTTAGAAGACGAAGTCTCAAATCTTGATGACTCTCTAGATCTCTTTTTTTGGTTATTCATTAGAGAATCAAATCCAGGCATATCAACTTTTACATTATTTTCGTTAGCTATTTCAGAAGTTAATTCAACAGGGAATCCATAAGTATCCCATAATTTGAAAAGGAGATCTGAATTTATATCTTGATCCTTGTTAGATTCCATAAAGTTTTCTAATTCAACCAATCCTCTATCAAATACAATAGAAAATTTTTCTTGTTCTTGCTCTATAACTGAATAAATAAAATCTTTATTAACTTTTAGTTCAGGGTACCATTTATTCATATTTTCAATAATAAATTTAGATATATCAATTAATGTATTATGGTTTAATCCTAATTTATCTGCATATCGTATTGCTCTTCTTAGTATTCGTCTCAAAACATACGATCTACCCTCATTTCCAGGGATTACTCCGTCTGATATTAGAAAGGTAGAACTTCTCATATGTTCAGATACTATTCTAAAAGCAATGTCATCAGATTCGTTCTCATAGTAAATTTTATCCGAATTACTTTCAATCAACTTAATAATTGACATAAATAAGTCTGTTTCATAAATATTTTTCACATCCTGCATAATCATAGCCAATCTTTCTAATCCCATTCCTGTATCCACGCTGGGTGCCGGTAAAGGTTTGCGATTACCATTTTGATCTTGATAAAATTGCATAAAAACTAAATTCCATAATTCCATAATTCTTGCACAGGTATCTCCATTATCATTGATTATCACTTCGCAATTAGGACCACATGAATCCAGTCCGCAATGTGGAACATTTAACCCAAAATCATAATGTAATTCTGAACAAGGTCCGCAGGGTCCTTCCGATCCCGCGGGGCCCCACCAATTATCTTCAGATCCAAATTTATAAATTCTATCATCTGGAATTCCAACTTCGTTCCAAAAAGTTGAAGATTCTTCATCACTGTCATGAATAGTAATATAAATTCGGTCTATATCTAATTTTAGTATATTAGTAAGGTAATCAATAGAATATTCTATTGATTCCTTTTTAAAATATTTTCCAATACTAAAGTTTCCTAACATTTCAAAAAAAGTTAAATGAGTAGAATCTCCCACTTCATTAATATCACTAGTTCTAAAACATTTTTGTGAAGTCGTTAAAAGTTTTGAAGGAGGTGTTTCATCTCCAGAAAAAAAAGATTTGAATTGAACCATCCCCGCATTCGTTAACAACAAGGTTGGGTCTCCAACCGGGATAAGTGATGAACTAGGGTGTTTTAAATGTTCCTTTGTTTCAAAATAGTTCAAAAAACTATCTCGTATCTGTTCACTATTCAATTTTTCTAAGCCTCAAATTTATCTTTTAATTTTTATAAGATAATATTAATGATTTTTTTTGTAAATTTCACGTAGTATATATGCTATTATTTCATAGAATAATTTGTACTTTAAAATTATACCTCATTAATTATTATGACCAACCTACATATTTCATGTCACAAATAATTTATATTTTTGGAAATAATGGAGATTTATCCATATTAGAATTTTTCATTCTTTGTTTCAGTAGTTTTTTAACTTCTGTTATTACCGCTTCCTTTGGATTAGGAGGTGGCGTGTTATTAATAATTATAATGGTTTCTATTATGAATCCATTAGTTATCATTCCTATTCATGGAATAATTCAAATAAGTTCAAATTCTTCTCGAGCAATAATGCTAAGAAAAAACATTGACTATACTTATCTTCCTTCTTTCATGGTAGGTTCGTTATTTGGAGTTGGAATAGCAGCAATAATACTAATTGATCTACCGAAACATCTTATACAATCTGCTATTGGAATATTCATTGTATATTCAATATATGCACCGCAATTCAAGAATATAAAAATCACAAATCTCAAAATTGGATTAGTTGGTGTTATTTCTTCTTTTCTAACGATGTTTGTAGGTTCTTCTGGACCAATCATTGTACCGTTTATAAGATCATACCTTAAAGATAGAAAATCAACAGTTGCCACTCAAGCAGCATTTATGACATGGAAGCACGGAATAAAAATTGTCACATTTCTATTTTTAGGATTTTCATTCACAGAATATATTCCACTTATTTTTGGAATGATATTATTTGGAATAGTTGGAACTTGGGTTGGCAAAACAATATTAACCAAACTACCTGAGAAATTATTCGGACGTATTTTTAATATTATTTTAACTATTTTAGCATCAAGGTTAATATTTGAAGGATTAAGGCAAATTATTTAGAATTAATCCAGCTTGTTAATTTTATTTAATCTTCTAACATATTTTTCTTCATTTAAAAAATTAGCGGTTAAAAAACTATCGACAATGCTTTTTGCTTCTTCTATATCAACTACTCTACCACCCAGGCATAATACATTCATATTATTATGTTCCACTCCTTGAGAAGCACTGTAATCATCGTGACATACAGCAGCTCTAATACCTTTGTTTTTGTTAGCGACCATAGAAGCACCTACACCTGAGCCACATATTGCGATTCCTTTATCAGCTTCACCATCAAATATTGTTTTTGACAATACAGATGTCATATCAGGAAAATCATCTAGAGCATCATATTTATGTGCTCCTACATCAATAACATTAATATTTGAATGATTTTCAGTCAAATAAATTTTCAGTTCTTCTTTTAATTCGTATCCTCCATGATCTGCCGAGATCACAAGATTAATTTTATTAGTCATTTAACAAATTCTCCCATAGTTCAGAATCATAATCCGTCATGGATCCTGAATATACTAATTTAGAATCCATATCTATTATTCTCTTAGAACCTCTAATTTTAATATCAAAGTGTAACAACATGTCTTTATTATATGGAAGTATTTGAAGATCATCTAAATTATTTTTAATTCTAAATGAATCAAATTCATCTTCGTTCATAGTTGGATCGATAGATACAGCGAAAAACATTGTAGAAGAAAAGGCTTTTAATTCAGAATCTAATTTCTGTAACTCAGAAACACAATGACCTCAGGTTGGAGAGAAAAAATAAAAAAAATGATGTTTCCCTGAATCAATTATTGATTCTGTAGATATAGTCTTTGATTCGGGAAAATTAAATTCGAAAGATGAAATCTGTATTTCCTTATTAGATTCTGTTATCTCATTAGTAATAAGGTTGTTTGAAGAGCAGGAAATCAGCAAAAACAAGGTTAATAAGTAAATATAAATTTTAATCATGATTTTAATATATAATTAATTAGATTTTAAGTTTACTACCAAACAGATATTGCATCAATAAATAATTACTAATTGATTAGATATATAATATATTCAAGAATTTTAAATAAATAACAATGATTAATAGTAATTTTACATTTTTAACGATATGGATTTTCTTATTTGTATCAGTGATCCTATTAGGTTCATGGAGCTTAGCTGATAAAGCTTCTAAATCTGTAGAATATAATAATTTAACCAAAGAAGAATTATCATTGGTTCAGAAGTCTGCAATATTTATTTGCCCACTTCATTAATAAAAGGTGAAATAATGAGTTTTAAAAAAAAATTAGCAATAGTCACAGGTTCATATCAAGGTCTTGGAAAAGGGATAGCAACAAAACTAGCAGTAGATGGAGCCGACTTAATTCTTGTTGATAAAGATGAAAGGCTTGTTGAAACTCAAAACGAATTATTAAAACATGGAAATAAAGTAAAAATAATCATTGGAGATGTATCTGATGAAAAAACTGCTCAAAGCGTTATCAACACAGCTCAAAACGAATTCTCCAAACTTGATATATTAGTAAACAATGCTGGTATAGGTGGTATAAACAAACCATTATGGGAACTGCCTACTGAAGAATTTGACAGAGTATATTCAATCAACTTAAAGAGTGTTTACTTGTTTTGTAAGTATGCTGTTCCTTTAATGTTAAAGAATAATTATGGAAGAATAGTCAATATAGCTTCAATTGCAGGAAAAGAAGGGAACCCTAATGCATCAGCATATTCTGCTACAAAAGCCGGAGTAATAGGATTAACAAAGTCTCTTGGTAAAGAATTAGCCAAAACAGAAATAAGAGTGAATTGTGTCACTCCAGCTGTTGTAAACACTTCAATCTTAGATGAGTTCACTGAAGAGCATATAAATTATATGATTGAAAAAATTCCTATTGGCCGTACTGGAGAAGTTGAAGAGGTTGCAAAAATGGTATCATGGCTCAGCTCAGAAGAATGTTCTTTTTCAACAGGTGCAGTATTTGATATAAGTGGAGGGAGGGCTACTTACTAATTTTCATTTCTTTAACCATTCCAGCTTTGATGGTAATCAGTTTATTGTTTGGTAGATTTAAAACCAAGTCTCCATTTAAATCTATATCTTTTACTTTTCCTGAAATGATCTCTTCATCCAACAAAATCAATTTTATTTTTTTCCCAATTGTATCAATATTGTTTCTCCAAATATTCATTATTTCTACATCTGAAATTCCTGACATATAATATTCATTAAAAATATAAGTGATATCTTTTGCTAAATTTTTAATATCTTCAGTTTTATTTGTAATCAATTGTACTGAATTGTACGGGACATCAATTTCTGAATTTATTTGCATATTTACATTTAATCCAACACCTAATACTGAATATATAAGTTGAGAATTTTTAAATACATTTTCTTGCAAAACCCCGCATATTTTTTTCTCGTCAACCATTACATCATTAGGCCATTTTATGGATATGTTATGCCCTCCAAATTTTTGTTCTAAAAATTTTAGTACAGATAGTGTTCCGATCATATGAATAGTATGAATCTTTCTATGTTTAGGATAAAGTAAATATGACAAATACAAATTTCCAGGAGGAGAAACCCATCCTCTATTCTTTGTTCCTCTTCCTTCAATTTGAACCGAAGATCCTATAATTAACTCTCTATCGCAAATCGAGGAAAATCTGTGACATATATCCATAGTCGAATCGCATTTTTCAAACCACAACATATTATTAACCATTAATTTCCATATTTAATAATCGACTATATAATAAATTTATGTAAAAATATCAGTTATTAAGCAAAAAAACTTGGGAGTATCAAATGATATCTAATAATAGTAGACCTAGAAGTATAGATTTAGGATTAGAAATGGGTATTTTACCTAAAGGTAAATTAAACTCAATTACCGATGTACCTGGCGTGAAAGTAGGACATTCCACTATTATTGAAGGTGATGGAGAGCTCGATATCGGCAAAGGGCCAATTAGGACTGGAGTTACTGCTATTCTTCCCCATGATAAAAACGTATATGAAAATAATGTAACAGCGTCAGCACATGTAATTAATGGATATGGTAAAACTGTGGGAATTCCACAAATTAAGGAATTAGGACGAATGGAATCACCTATTCTTTTAACTAGTACTTTAAGTACATGGAAAGTTGCTGATTATTTAATAGATTATTTATCTGAAAAAAATCCTGGTGTCAGATCATTTAATCCGGTGGTTGGGGAATGTAATGATGGATTTTTAAATGATATTGTCGGCAGGCATATAACAAAATCTCATGTACTAAATGCCATTGAACATGCAAGTGAAAATGAATTTTCTGAAGGTGTTGTTGGAGCTGGAGTAGGTATGACAGGATTTGGATGGAAGGGAGGAATTGGGACATCTTCAAGAATCATAGGAACTAATCCTGCACACTTACTTGATAGAGGCTCAATAGCACAAGGAGAATTTACTATTGGATGCTTAACTTTAACTAATACTGGAGATGCTCGTGATCTAAGATTTGATGGAATTCCAATAGGACGGCATATTTTACCACCTGGCTATGAAGATGAGAAAAATCCTTCAAACTGGATTGGTGGAGATCCTTTAAAAGGAACTTTTCTAAAAGATTCTAAAGAACCTCCTGGATCAATAATGATAGTAATTGCTACAGATGCTCCATTATCAAGCAGGCAACTTAATAGATTAGCAAAAAGAGTTGGCTTGGGCTTGGGACTTGCAGGCGGGACTGCTTCTCATAGTAGTGGAGATTTTGTTATTGCATTTTCAAATTCTGAATATAACAAAAATGAATCAGGAGATGATAAATATAAAGTAAATCAATTATCTGATAATAATTTAAGTAACTTGTTCCGAGGAGTTATTGAGACTACAAATGAATCAATAATAAATTCAATTTTAAAAGCAGAAACTGTGACAGGTATAAATGGGAATACACGACATGCTATACCAATAGATAAAATAATTCCTATACTAGAACAATCGAGAGCTACAAAAAATAAAGATAAATAATTTAGGAGAAAACTATGAATAAAGATAAAAGAACAATCATTATTACTGGCGGTGGAAGCGGAATAGGAATGGAAACTGCTATCAAATTTGCAGAACTTGGTGACATTATAATCATTACAGGAAGAACAGAATCAAAATTAAAAGATATAACATCTCTTATTAATAATAATAACGGAACCTGTTCTTATTATACGGGAGATGTCGCAGATCCAAAATTTGTGAGTCAAACTGTAAATTCGATCATTGAAAAGCACGGGAAAATAGATATCTTAATGAATAATGCAGGCCATAGTACAAGAAATAGAAATACTGAAAACACTGAATTGGATGATATTGTAAATGTATTTAATTCAAATTTAGTAGGGACTGTATTATTTACTCAAGCTGTTCTTGGGAATATGAAAAAAAACAATAAAGGTTTGATAATCAATATATCATCAGTTGCAGGATTATCTGGAAGCCCTCTAGCAGGATTATCATATGGAGCAGCGAAAGCTGCAGTTATAAATTTCACAGAATATTTAAATGTAGAATTAAAAGACACAATGGTTAAAGCGACAGCATTAATGCCAGGCGAAGTAAACACTCCTATAATGGATCAAAGACCAATTGTACCATCTAACGAAGACAGGGAATTAATGGCAAAAAGCTCAGACGTTGCAGAAACTATTGTTTCCTTAGCGTCTTTATCTGAAAACACTTCTATTCATTCTATGGTTATTATGCCAAACAAATTGAGAAATGTAAGTTCTGAAATAATAATGCCGAAATAATAATGTCTGAAAATCAATTACCTATTGCATAACCATCTCGCCGTGGATCAGCTCCGCCTTGATAGGATCCTGTTGATTTATCAAATTTGATACCATGACCTCCGCCTACACTAGGAGAAAAATCAGGTAAACTTATAACTTCATGCCCTCTATTTTTCATATTAGTAATTAATGATTCGGGAAATCTTCCTTCCATTTCTACTCTTCTTCCCCCAATCGCTTTAAATCTTGGAGAATCAATTACTTGCTGCATATTCATTTCAAAATCTAATAAATTTATCAGCATTTGTGATGTTGTTTGCAGAATCCCCCAGCTACCAGGCGTTCCAACGCTTGCATAAAATTCACCATCTTTAAATGCTTGAGTAGGACTCAGGCACATATCTTGCCTTCGGTTTGGGCCAATTTGATTGTTACTTCCATTATCCAAATCAAACCAATTACCCATATTATTTAAAAATATACCGGTTCCTTCGGGCGCAAGAGCGGATCCAAATCCTCCACCAAGTGTTTGAGTTATTGACACAACATTTCCATCTCTATCAGAAACAGAAAAATGTGTAGTCATGCCGCCATCATAAGCGTCCAAATCAACTGCAGTCAGCGCTCCTTGAGGGGCATCTGGGTTAAACACCTCTCCCGCTAATAAATTCACATCTTTATTTGATATTCTAGAGGATTGAAAAGCCGCATAACTATCAGATAAAAGTTTATCAGTTGGTGTTATATTGATAGATTGATCGCCACCATAAGCTATTCTGTCTGTTGCAGCCAATTTTACAGTTTCTATAAAATGGTGCACAAAATCAGGATCTTGAAATTTTATTTTTTCATTCGGAAATGTTTCTAAAATTTTTAGTGTTTCTAAAATTTGAAATCCACTACTATTTGGAGGTACGGTACTTACTTCATAATCTTTATATTTTACTGTTAATGGATCCATCCATTCTGCTTTTACTGAATCCAAATCTTCTTCAGATATTAATCCTCCGTATAATTTCATGGACTCAATTATTTTTTTAGATATACTTCCTCTATAGAATTCATCAGCGCCATGTTTTGCAATTAATTCTAATGATTTTGCTAATTCAGGCATAACAATTTTCGTACCTGGAGAAGGAGCTTTCCCATTATTTAAAATTATTTCACCAGAAGGGAATTTGTTTAACCTTGGTACGGACTTAGTGAACATAGTATGGTGAAAATGAGTTACAGGGAAACCATTTTTTGCGTAATTAATAGCATCTTCAAATACAATTTCTCTGTCTAAAACGCCTAAGGTTTCTTGTATTTCGAGCCATCCTGCAACATTTCCAGGAACTAATGGCGCCCAAGATCCAATATTTTTTGCTTCATCAGTATATTTTTCTGGATCAGCTAATTTAGGTGCGTTCCCAGAAAAATTAAGAGCTTGCAATTTTTTATTCTTTGCGTTGTATACTAATGCTACTCCAACACCTCCCATACCAGACATAAAAGGCTCGACAACATTAAGAGTAGATGCGATGGCAACAATAGCGTCAAACGCATTTCCTCCTTTTTTTAAAATATTAATTCCAGCCATTGTTGCAAATGGATGCGCTGATGCTGCCATTCCGTTAAAACCCATTGCGGATGGCCTAGTAGATGGGGGATAATTAGTATATTTCATTTTTATACCTTTAATTTAATAACATTGATAAATATAAACGACATAAATAAAGCTCAAAGTGTGATTGCTAATAATATACACAGAACTCGTATATCATCGTCAAGCTATTTCTCAGACAAATTTAACTCAAATATTTATTTTAAAGAAGAACTTTTCCAAAAAACAGGATCTTTCAAAATAAGAGGAGTGCTAAATAAACTTAATAGTATTGAAATAAACAAGCTTAAATCTAATGGAATAATAAGTATGTCTTCAGGAAACCATGCTCAAGCTGTTGCATATGGAGCACAAATATATAAAATACCAAGCACCATAATAATGCCAACATATTCTACTAAATCTAAAATTGAAGCAACAAAAAACTACGGAGCGAAAGTTATTGTTACCGATGACAATTTATTGTCAGTAGTTAAAGAAATACAAAAAAAAACTCAATCTCATTTCATACATCCCTTTGATGATGATTACGTAATAGCTGGGCAAGGAACTTTAGGATTAGAAATAACACAAGATCTACCAGAAGTTGACCATGTTTTCACAGCAATAGGAGGAGGAGGATTGATTTCAGGTGTATGTGTTGCTATGAAAGCTTATAATCCTAAAATAAAATTAATTGGGATTGAACCAGAGGGAGCAGATGGTATGAGGCAAAGCTTAAGTAAAGGCCAAGCGGTAGAATTAAACTCAATTAATACTATTGCAGATGGATTGTCAGCTCCATTTATAGGAAAAAGAAATTTTGAAATAGTAAACAAATATCTAGACGAATTAATAATTGTTTCAGATAAAGAAATTATTGAAACTATGTGGTTAATATATGAAAGAACCAAATTGTTTATAGAACCATCTGCTGCAGCTTCGTTGGCACCAATTGTTTTTGGCAAATATAAACTGCCAAAAAATTCGAATCCAATATTTATACTTTGTGGAGGAAATGTAGATAAAAAAAAATTATTAGAAATTTCTCAATAATTATTTTTATTTATTTTCCCATATATATAATACAAACCGAAAAATTTTACTAATTTAGAATGTTTATTATGAATTTCTAAATTTCCCCACTTAATTTTATGAATATGATACAAATTATCTATATTATAATTACAATTTCCTGTAAAAAATTTCCAAATAAAAATAAATAGTTTTTTTATTATATATACCAAATTATTTTTTATGATTGTATGTTCCCAAAAAAAATAATTTCCTGTAGGTTTTAATACTCTATCAATTTCAGACAATGTTTTTTCAATATCGTTTACGGAGCATAAAACTAAAGATGTCACAATGGAATCAAATTCTGATTTTTTAAAAGGTAAATATTCAGAATTTGCCAAAATCAATAAACATTCCTTATCAATCTTATTTTGTTTTAACAAATCAATATTGTTGTCCACTAATATTAAATTATTATAATTTTTATAATAATTATAATTAGCACCTGCCCCAGCACCTATTTCCAAAATATTGCCATTTGTTTGATATGTGATAAAAGATCTTAAAGAATTATTTTCTTTAGAAGAAAACTTATCAATTATTGGATAGATTATTGAGAATATCTTTTGCTTAATTTTCAAAATCAATTTTGTCAAAGTTTTTTTAAATTAATTATCAGTTTAAATTTAATTAATTTAAAAGTAACATATAAATTAATTAAATTATAATTATTATACAATCAATGAATAACTCAAGAGGAAAGAATATGTCAAATGAATTAACGATAATAGGATCAGGCCCTGCCGGATTAACAGCAGCATTATATGCTGCCAGAGGTAATTTGAATCCTACTGTAATCGAAGGATTTCCTCCAGGAGGCCAATTGACATTAACTACAGACGTTGAAAATTTCCCGGGATTCCCTGAAGGCATTATGGGGCCAGAGTTAATGATTAAATTCAGGGAACAAGCAGAACGATTTGGAGCGAAAATAATCACAGGGGAAGTTAAGAAAGTTGATTTTAATTCTAAAGATTTCAAGTTGTTCCTAGATGATGAAAGTATTATAAAAACAAAATCTGTAATCATTTCTACTGGAGCGTCAGCTAAAATGTTAGGATTAAAAGAAGAATCAGCATTAATAGGTAAAGGCGTATCAACATGTGCAACTTGTGATGGATTTTTCTTTAGAGATCAGATTGTGATTGTAGTAGGTGGAGGAGATTCAGCAATGGAAGAAGCTCTATTCTTAACAAAATTCGCAAAAAAAGTTTACATAGTACATAGAAGAGAAGAATTCAGAGCATCACAAATAATGCTAGGTAGAGCGAAAGACAATCCTAAAATAGAATTTATCTTAAACTCTGAAATAATAGAAATTCATGATCCAAAACAAAATAAAGTAAATAAAGTAATGCTTAAAAACAATTTAAATGATTCAATTGAATTAATGGAAACAGATGCTGTATTTATAGCTATTGGCCATATTCCAAACACCTCATTATTCAAAGACTATTTGAATTTGAATGAAAACGGATACATAATAACTACGGAAGGTACAAAAACAAATATACCAGGTATTTTTGCATGCGGAGATGTTCAAGATTGGGAATATAGGCAAGCAATAACTGCTGCTGGAAGCGGATGTATGGCAGCTATAGATACAGAAAGGTATTTAGCGGATTTATAAAATGATTGAATTTATACAAAATGAAAAATTCATACTTGGCTATGATATTGGAAAAGATAAAGAATTATCTATTTCTGATAACCCTGAGCATGACTTCATCATTATTACAAATAAACGAATAATCAAAAGATCTGAAGCAAATTTCCAGTGGGAATATAAAATTTTTCCAATATCTGATTTGAAAAAAATAACAATTAAAAAGGGTATTAATTCATACAAATTATTTTTATCTATTTGTGCGTTATTGGGATATTTTCCATTAAGTAACCTATTAGAAAATTCAGTGATCAATTTGATACTTGCAATATCATCTTTTGTTTTTGGAATAATTATTCTTACTAATCTATTGTTCTTCTCAAATTCTATCAATCTTATAATTAATACAGATGAAAAAATCTCTCTTACTTTTTCGAATAAAAATAATTTTTACAAGAAATTATTAGAAGAATTATCTAATTAATCTAAATCTGCTCCAATTTTAACGAAGGATAAACATCTAAATCTAATTCAGATTTTTTTTGAAAAGAATTTTCATAATACGCTGCCGCTGCAATCATAGCTCCATTATCAGTACATAAACTTGGGGAAGGAATGATAACAGGGGTCTTAAAAGTATCATTTATTCTAAATCTAAGGTGAGAATTAGCTGCTACTCCTCCACAAACAATTATACTTTTGGGCTTATAGGTATCTACTGCAAGCATAAGTTTATTTAATAATTGTTGAACAACTGCATCTTGAAAATTATAGCAAATATCGTTAATAGTATTATCTTCAAGATCTCCATATTCATCTATAATATCGGATATGTATTTTATAGTTGCGGTTTTCAATCCACTAAAACTAAAATCCAAACTATCTTTAATATTAGTTACAGGTAAAGTTCTTTTTTTTGTTTTTGATAATTTTGCATTGTTGTCTATTAATGGTCCTCCAGGATATCCAAGATCCATATACCTAGCAACTTTGTCAAATACTTCTCCTGCAGCATCATCTCTTGTTTGACTTAATAATATTTTTTCTTTATGAGATTTCATCAAGATTAATTCAGTATGTCCCCCCGATACCAATAATGCAATTATAGGAAATTTTATAGTTTCTTTATTATTTATCCATGCAGCATGTATATGTCCAGACAAATGATTCACGCCGATAACAGGAATGTTTAGTGAATATGCCAAAGATTTTGCATAATTAACTCCTACCAATAATGATCCTGCAAGGCCTGGCCCTTTTGTTACAGCAACTCCTTCAATTTCATTCAACATATTATTGTCTTTCAATTCTTGGATTAAATTTCCGAAAGAAGAAATGTGTTGTCTTGCAGCTACTTCAGGAACGATTCCTCCAAAACTTGAATGAATTTCAGCTTGCGAATCTATTTTATTATGTATTAAATTAGTTCCATTCTCAAGAATGGCAATCCCTGTATCGTCGCATGATGATTCCATGCCCAAAATAATCATAATTCAGTAATTTCAAATAAGTTAAAAAGAGATTTCATATTATATTGAATATTATTACTTTCGTTAAATATTGCTGTACCAACCACTGCAATATCTGCGCCTATTTCAAAAACACTACAAATATTTTCCTTCTTAACTCCTCCATCAATTTGTATTAGAAACTTCAACCCATGATCTTCTCTGATTTTGATAAGTTCTTTGACTTTGTCTAAGCAGGGTTTAATAAGACTCTGTCCACCTTTTCCAGGGACCACAGTCATAACAGTTATTTCATCAATTTTACTCAAATATTTTTTAATGTCACTAACTTGAGTTTCTGGTTTGATAGCAATACCCACTCTAATTTGCCTTTGTTTAATATATCGAATTAAATCTTCATTATCTTTTGTTGATTCAAAATGAAATGTAATAACATCGGCTCCTGCATCAATAAAAGATTTTGACTGTAATTCCGGATTATCAACCATTAAATGAACTTCTATATCTATATCTATGATTTTTTTAAGATTCAAAACAACGCTAGGGCCAAAAGTTATATCAGGAACAAAATGCCCATCCATAACATCAACAGAAATTCTATAAGCACCATTTTTTTCAGCTTCTTTAGCATCTCTCTCTAGATTTAAAGGATTAGCTGCCAATATAGAAGGAGCTATTTTAGGAAATATTTTTTTCAATTAGCTTCAACCTTGATTTAATATTTGATATATTCAGTCTAACTTGAGTTTCTGATGTGCCCCCAATTGTATTTCTTTTATTAATTGAAAAGGAGGGATCAATATCTAATATATCTTTTTCAAATTTATCTGAAAATTGTTTGTATTCTAATAATGTTAATTCATGAAAAAATTTATTATTCTTTAAACAAAAATCTGTCATTTCAGAAACAATTTTATGAGCATTTCTGAATGGAATTGATTTACCAACTAAGTAGTCAGCAATATCTGTGGCAAGAACATAACTTTCTTCAACAGCTTTATACATATTCTCCTTGTTAAAAGTTATTGTGTCTAACATATCTGTGAAAATATCTAAAGTGAAATTAATAGTATCAGCAATATCAAAGAATCCTTCTTTATCTTCTTGCATATCTCTGTTATAAGCTAAAGGAAGACCTTTTAATATTGTGAATAATCTGAACAAATCACCATATACTCTTCCTGTTTTACCTCTTGCTAATTCTGCAAAATCAGGATTTCGTTTTTGGGGCATTATACTACTCCATGTAGTAAAATCTTTTGACAGCTTAGCAAATCCAAATTCGTCGGATGACCATAAAACAATCTCTTCCGACAGTCTTGATATATGCATCATAGCAACTGATGACGCATAGCTATAATCCAATAGAAAATCTCTGTCAGAAACTGTATCTATACTATTAGAAGTTATATTTTTAAACCCTAATTCTTTTGCAACAAATCCTCTATCCAAATCATATGGTAATCCAGCTAATGCACCAGTTCCTAATGGCATAAAATCAGCTCTCAAATACGCATCATTAAATCTATCTATATCTCTCAAAAACATTTCAGCATATGCTAATAAATGATGTGACAATAATATAGGCTGCGCTCTTTGCAAATGAGTATATCCAGGCAATATAAATGAAAAATGTTTTTCTGACAATTTAATTAAACATTTAATTAAATTAATTAACTTATAAATCGTATCTATATTAAGATCTTTTACGTACATTCTCATATCCAATGAGATTTGATCATTCCTTGATCTACCAGTATGTAATTTAGAACCGATATTACCTATGATTTCAGTTAATCTAAATTCTATATTCATATGAATATCTTCTAATTCAGGATTCCATTTAAATGTATCGTTTTCAATTTCATTTAAAACTTGATTCAATCCCTCATGAATTTTTCGCATTTCTTCAGTGGATATAATTTGTTGCTTAGCTAACATTAGAGAATGAGCTAAAGACCCTTTTATATCATATTTTGCTAATCTTTGCTCATAATCATATGACATTGTATATTTGAGGTAATTCTTAGACATATTCTTTACTATTTTTTCTTAGGGATGTATATATTTCTTCTGAGTGTGAGTATTTTTTCATTATCCTGATTGTAACCTAATGTTTCAACTTTAACTATCCCTGCTTTCGGATTAGATTTACTCTCTCTCATATCTAATACTTTTGATGTAGCATACACAGTATCACCTTCGAATACTGGGCCGTCATGCTTGACTTCTTCATAACCTAAATTTGCAATTGCTTTCCCTGACAAATCTTGTACAGTCATCCCAACAATAAGGCTGAGTGTTAGTAATCCAACAACTATGGGTTTTTTATGTTTGTGGTTTTTCATATATTCTACATCAAGGTGTAAAGGGCTATTATTCATTGTTATCATGCAAAAATTATGATTATCCCATTGAGTTATAGTTTTACCTGGCCAGTGTTTAAAAGTCATTCCAATTGAAAACTCATCATAAAATCTACCATAGTTTTCATAAACATCTATTTCCATAATTTTACCTCTGTTTAAAAATTAGTTTCGTAAACTCTTTTGGCTATAAGTAATTTCATTATTTCGTTTGTCCCTTCTCCAATTATCATTAATGGAGAATCTCTATAAAATCTTTCGATAGGCAAATCTTTTGTGTAGCCATAACCACCATGAATTCTCATTGCATCCAAGCAAACTTCTTGGCATATTTCACTAGCAAATAGTTTCGCCATTGCAGATTCCAAATCAACTCTTAATCCATCGTCTTTTAATTCAGCTGCGTCATTAACCAATAATTCTGCAGCTTTAATTTTTGTAGACATTGTAGCTATCATAGATTGGATCATTTGATGATCTTTAATAGGTTTATCGAATGTTTCTCTTTTTCTACTGTAATCTATTGATAATTTCAAAGCTTCTTTGGCAACTCCTACTGATCTGGCTGCAACGTTAATCCTTCCAGTTTCAAGACCATCCATAACTTGTCTAAATCCATTTCCCTCCACTTCTCCTAATAATCTGTTAAGTGGGATTTCACAATCTTTAAATAGTAATTCACAAGTATCAACCCCCCGGTATCCTAATTTATCTAATTTTTGACCTACAGAAAAACCTTTATCAGTACCTTCTATTATAAAACATGAAATACCTTTATATTTAGGATCAGAATCCAATTTTGTTTTAGAGATTAAAATAAATAAATTTCCTTGAGATCCATTAGTGATAAACATTTTAGATCCATTAATTTCATATCCTTCTGATTTTTTTTTCGCGAATGTTTTGATATTTTGAACATCGCTTCCAGAGTGTGATTCTGTTAATCCAAGGCCAGCTCTTATTTCACCTGTTGCTAATTTTGGTAAATACATTTTTTTTTGATTATCAGTTCCATAATTTTGAATCATATAGCATGCTAAAGTATGGGTGCCTAATATTCCTGCAAGACTCATCCAGCCTCTACTTAATTCAGTGAAAATTTGGGCTAATGTTGTATAATTCAATCCTAATCCGCCATGTTCTTCAGAAATATTAATTCCAAAAAGTCCTAGATCAGCCATTTTATCTGCTAGTTCATTGGGGTAAATATCTTTATCTTCTAAATTTTTTACAACCGGAGCAACATCAGTTTTTATAAATTGTCTTACAGTATTTAAAATCTGTTTTGAAAGTTCTTCTCTCATTCATTGCCTCATTAATTTTCAGAATCAGATAATTTTTGTTTTAATCCTAAGTTTTTGGCATTAAGTCCTAGTATATTTACAAATCCCTGAGAGTCTACATGATTAAATTCACCAAGGTTTTCCATAGAAGAATCGTCAGTATATAAAGAATAATTTATTTCATTTAAATTCTCAATTCTTTCAAAATATACTTTACCTTTATATAATCGCAATATAATTGTTCCCGATATCATATTAGATATTTTAGACAACCCATTCAAAGCTACAGAAGTTGTTGTATCAAACCAAAAACCATCATATATTTGTTTTGATATAGTAGAAGAAATATTAGAAAAATAATCTCTAAGTCTTCTGTCTAATACTAATTGTAATAAAAACTCATAACTTTCTCCTAAAATTTCCATAGACGGAGATTCATAAATACCTCTTGATTTTATTCCTAAAAATCTATTTTCAATTGCGTGAATTCCAATCCCTATCCCATGTTCCCCTCCAATTTTATTAAGAAGGGTAAAAATTTCTACCAAATTATATTCATCTCCGTTTATATGGGTAGGAGTTCCATTTTTCCAAGATATAGATATCAATTCTTCTTTCTCTTTTGCATCCCAAGGCCAAACACCCATTCCTGGATTTACAAAATCATATGGGGACAATTCTATATTTTCCAAATCTCCGGCTTCATGTGTTAATCCTAATAAATTAGCATCTGTAGAGTATCTCGAATCAAATTTTGGTTTGATTGGTAAATTCTTCAATTCACAATATTCAATCATTTCTGCTCTCCCTGGAAAGTCTTGTAGAAAAAATTCATCTCTCCATGGAGCATATACATTAATATTAGGATTTAGCATCTTAGTAGCTAATTCAAATCTTACTTGATCATTTCCTCTACCTGTTGCTCCGTGAAATAAATAAGAAGAGTTAAATGAATCAAATTCATCTAACATGCACGCAATAGTAACTGGCCTTGCAATTCCTGTAGTATTCCAATACCCACCTTCGTATTTGGATTGTGATTGAACAACTTTCAACCCAAATAAGGCTAGTTTTTCTAATCCACTAATTATGATAGCTTCAGAAGCGCCACAATCTTTCATTCTTTTAGATATAGAATCGACATTAACCTCATCTGGTTGACCAAGGTCAACAGTAATACATTTCAAATTAAATCCTTTATCATGAAGCCATGATGTAATTGTGCAACTATCTAGTCCACCAGATACAGCTCCGACTAAATTGAAATTTTTACTATTTAACAACTCTTTATAATTCATTTTTTTGACAACACGGTATCTAAAGATTTCTCTAAAATTCTAATTGCTTCATCTATTTCATCTTCAGATACTGTAAGAGGTGGCATAAATCTTATTGCGTTAGGTTTTACTGCATTTATCAACAATCCATTAGGATTACACTCATTAATTAAATCTGCAGCAATATCCGTACTAAATTCTATAGCTATTAATAGCCCCATTCCTCTCACTTCAGATATGATTTCAAATTTACTCTTTAATTCATTTAATTTATTCATAAAGTAAGAGCCTAATTTAATTGTATTTCCAGGGATATCATTTTCTAATATAAATTTAGTAGAAGCATATGCAGCTGCAGAAGTTAAAGCATTTCCACCAAATGTTGATCCATGATCTCCTGGAACAAAAACTGAAAATTCATCTTTTGCAAGTAATGCGCCAATAGGAACTCCTGCACCTAATCCTTTTGCAAGTGTAATGACATCTGGTTCCACATCGAAATTTTCATAACCATATAGAGTTCCTAGTCTTCCTATACCAGTCTGTACTTCATCAATAATCATAATAATATTTTGTTCATCACAAATTTTACGAATATATTTTATAAATTCTTCAGAACAAATATTTACACCGCCTTCTCCTTGAACAACTTCAATCATAATAGCAACAATATCATCATCAATTTTTTCAGACAAAGAATCAATATCATTGATTTCAAAATAATCAAATCCTTCTGTAACTGGCATAAAGGTTTCATGATATTTTGGTTGCCCTGTTGCAGCAAGAGTCGATATGGTTCTTCCATGAAAAGAGTTAAATGCTGTTAATATTTTATGTGCGCCATTTTTATTGAGTTTCCCCCATTTCCTAGCTAATTTAATAGCTCCTTCATTAGCTTCTGCGCCACTATTACATATGAAAATTTTATCTAGTACACTATTCTCAACTAAGATCTCAGCCAATTTAAGTTGTGGAATGGTATAAAAAACATTAGAAGTTTGGAGTAATTTTCTAGATTGTTCTTCGATTGCGTTAGCGACAACTTCATTCGAATGACCTATGTTATTAACTGCCCATCCAGACGTAAAATCCAAATACACATTGCCATTTATATCCCATAATTTTGTTCCCAGTCCTTTTTCAATAACCATTGGGTATCTATTTGCAGCATGCATATAGTATTTCGATTCCATTTCTTTCCAATTTGATTCATCCATTGTTAGGTTCCTTATCTATATATTAATTTATCAAGGTTTATCTGATTGTTGTATTTCTTTAAGAATATCTTGAATCTGTTCTAATACTTTTTCAATCTTTTTATTTAACTCTTCTGCATAAGAATTGGGTAATTGGTCTTTTTCAAGCAATTTTATTTCCTCAGAACTCTTTAAATTATTCTGTTTAGCTATCAGTAGATTAACTCCTTCTGTAACTGAATCAGCCATAACAACATGGTCTGCTGAAGCTAAAACTACTTTTTTAAGTTCCGGTAAGTCTACTCCTTCAGCTTGTAAATAAATTGGTTCTGCGTACAAAATTGTATCCGCAATAGGTACTACCAGTAAATTACCTCTAATACAAAAAGATCCTTGTTGACAATGGAGTGTAAACCATTCTGAGATTAATGGATCATTATCCATTCTAGCTTCAATTTGCTCTGTACCATAAATAGTTACATCTTTTGGAAAATTATAAGCTATCAATTTTCCATATTGATCACCATCACTTCTTCCAGCAAGCCATCCTATAAGGTTTTTTCTTTGATTAGGGGTGTATGGGCTTAGTAAAACAAATTCAGATTCTTTATTTCCTGGCAAGTTCATTACTAAATAATAAGGTTCTACTTTCTGTAAATCAGCAGATTGTCCAACTTTTTCTTGAGGAATATTCCATAAATCTTCGTTATTATAGAATATTTGAGAATCCTGCACATGATATTCCAAATATTTATCAGACTGAATTTTAAACATGTCTATTGGGTATCTTATATGAGATTTCAATTCTTCAGGCATATCATCCATAGATTTAAAAATTCCAGGGAAAATTTTAGCATAAGTGTCAATTAATGGATCTGTATCATCTGAAACATAAAATTCAACAGTCCCATCATATGTATCCACAACTGCTTTAACACTATTTCTAATATAATTATAACCATTATATGATGGCTCAGAATAGGGATAATTACTTGAAACAGTATAAGCGTCTTGTATCCATTTCAATTTCCCTTCATCAATAACAACATATGGATCAGAATCCAATTCTAAGTAAGGCACTAATTTTTTCACTCTATCTTGTATATTTCTATCGTATTGAATTTTACTTTCATTAGTAATTTCCCCACTTATAAAAATATTAATATCTCTAAAATGCCAAGCGTATAAAATTTTTCTAAGAGAATTTGATAAAGTTATGCCGCCTAATCCTTGATAATTATGCCTTTTTAAAACACCCTCTTTGCCATCTTTTCCTTTTTCTTGGTAATCAACCTCTTTCGTATTAGTATTAACTATCACATAAGGAGAAGCAGATTCACCATAATAAATTCTTGGGTTTTCAACTGACAAACCTTCTTGTATTTCTCCTGATAAAGATTTTACATTAATAATTCCGTCTGAAGGGATATCTTTGGAATAAAAGTAAGGTTTACCTTGAGAATCAAATGAGTTAACTGGGCTCATAGTTAATCCGTAACCATGAGTATATTGTAAAATCGAATTGACCCAAGTTTGCTTATCCACATCTAATTTTTCAGGTGCTACCTCTCTCAAAGCAAGCATAACTTGGCGATATTCTCCGTCAATAGTGTATCTATCTACATCTACATCTTTAAAATCATAATAAGGTCTAATAAGTTGAGTTTGAGTATATATATCTTTTAATGGTTTATAATCCCATAATCTAATATTATTTAATGTTTCTTTGTTTTGAGTTAAAACACTTTTAGGAATTTCAGAGCTAGCTGGAAAGTAACTCTCTTCAATTTGATCAAGCATATATGATTGTCTAGTGAAATCAATATTATGATCAATATATTCCTTTTCTTTCACATATTCATTTGGGGTGACAGAAAATCGTTGATTAAATGAGGGTAATAAGAGTGTGGATACAACATATAATCCAATCCATACTCCAGTAGGAATATATGCAAATTTCATCATGGAAAATTTCAATGAAAACAATATTAATCCTGATAAAATAAATCCTAGTATAGACATAAACAATAATGAATTAATCTTAATATTTACATCTGTATATCCTGCTCCATAAATTATTCCTGAATCAGAAAACAATACTCCCCATCTTGATAACATAATTCCAATGCTGAATAAAACAAAAGTAATCGACAAGTTTATTACTGATTGTTTTTTCAGAATAGTACTATCAGTAAATTGTTGCCCTGCAAATACAGAATTTACAAAAATTATTCCTACGCTAAATAATAAAGATATTATAGAAATAATTAACAACCCTCTTTGAACAAAATTGTATATAGGGTAGTCAAATATATAAAAAGAAATATCTCTGTTAAATAATGGATCAGATATTTCAAAACTTGATGAATTTAAAAATCTTAAAAACAATTCCCAATTATAAGAAGTACTCAATCCTAGAATTATGCTTGCAATTAATACTAAAGCAATCAATAAAAGCTTGTACATTTTAGGGCCTACAATATTAAAAGGTTCTGGAAGGTCAAATTGAACACCTTTCCATGAATATTTAAATGCAACAAATGAGCTCAGTGAAAGAAAAATTAACGAAAGAAAAAACCCTGCTATAAACAGATATATTTTTGTCTTTAATATAGTAAAGTAAATCTCGTCAAAATTTAAGGCTTCAAACCATAAGTATTCTGTATAAATACTTTTAAATATGTTTGCAATAAAGATTAAAACAATTATAAACAAAACAATAAATGCTATTGTTTTAAATGAAATATTCTTCATGATATTTGGGATTTGTAATTTTTCATTATTATTCATATTAACTCCTAGTTAACGATAAGTGTTCCTTTGTTAAATTTAGATTTAGTGACAGTTAAAAACAAAGCACCTTCATTTCTTCCATCAATTATATGTGCCTCATTAACCTCACTAACAGAATTCATACATGCTTCTAATTTCGGTATCATCCCACCAGAAATAAAAGAGTTTTTCACTAATTTCTTAACCTGTGTAGACATTAATTTAGGTATAACTCTTTTTGAAATATCTAGTACTCCTGGTACATCTGTTATAAAAACTAATTTGCTTGCTTTAATAGATCTTGCAACTTCTCCTGCTACACTATCCGCATTCACATTTAATATTTGATCATCCACATTAGGTTTTGCATTTAAACAAAGAGGGGCAATCACAGGAATATAACCTAATTTTACTAATTCAAAAATAGATTTTGATTTAACTTTATCTACTTCACCAACATAACCCCATGCTGAGTTAGTTATTTTTGCAGTAATCAATCCATCATCTACACCACTTAAGCCTATTGCTTTACCGCCTAAAATGTTTATTTGATTAACCATTTCTGTATTAACCTTTCCTGCTAAAACAGAAATAACAATATTTAAAGTTTCTTTGTCAGTTACTCGTCTGCCATCTACAAATTTTGGTCGTTTTCCTATTTTTTGCATCCATTCTGATATGTCTGCACCACCGCCATGTACAACTATAGGAAAGTATCCTTGAGCTTTTAATTTCACAATATCACTTAAGGTTGTATCCTCAAATCCTAATGTACTTCCTCCAACTTTTATCACAATGGTTTTTTCTAACAAATAAGAATCAAGTGGGTTCTTGTTTTCGTTAGATATATTTTGAATATCCAATTTTCCAGATTTAGAATCTATTTGTTCTTCGTTATTACTTAACATGTCATTTACGTACTATATGCTGAATTAAATATCACATATTCTTCTGTCAGGTCGCATCCCCATGCAATACCATTATAATTTCCTATATTTAAATCAATTCTAATTTTAATTTCTTTCTGATTCATAGAAGTTATAACGGATTCTTTAGAAAATGGGATAGCTTTTCCTTCATGTGCAATATGTATATCATTAATGAATACATCAATTTTATCTTCGTTTATTTCAATTTGAGATTTTCCTACTGCCATCATAACTCTACCCCAATTTGGGTCTCTACCATGCACCATTGATTTAACTAAAGAAGAGCTAACAACAGATCTTGCTGCAATTTTTGCAGACTCCAAACTAGAAGCTCTAGTAATTTCACACTCTATCAAATGATTTGATCCTTCACCATCTGAAACAAGTTCTTTAGCCAAATATTCACAAACATATTCAAATGCTTCAATAAAATCAGAAACATTCTCAGATGAAGCATCAACAATGTTAGAATCAGATGCGCCATTAGATAGAAATAATACAGTATCATTGGTAGATTGATCACCATCAACGCTTATTTGGTTAAAAGTTTTATTAACAGTTTCTTTTAAAATTTTATCTTGAAAATTTGATTCTAATTTTGCATCTGTAGTAATAAATGCAAGCATAGTTGCCATATTTGGGTGAATCATGCCAACACCTTTCGCACATCCTCCTATTGTAATTATTTCATTTAAAATTTTTACACTAACAGCAACTTCTTTTGTTTTAGTATCAGTAGTTAGAATAGATTTAGCAAAGTCATTCCCACCATCTATGGAAACATTAACTCTTGAAATGTTTTTTCTAATTAAAGCCATTGGTAATTCTTCACCAATTATACCTGTGCTACAAATAGAGAAATTATCTGGATCAGCATTAAGGTAATCAGCGGTTAATTTAATAACATCAGTAGCATCAATTAATCCTTGATCCCCTATTGAACAATTTGCACAACCACTATTAGCAACAACTCCTCTTACATTATTTTTCATAAGATTTGATTTAGAAGCAGTTATGGAATGTGATACTATTGAATTTGAAGAAAACACACCAGAACAAATTGTATCTTCTGATTCAGACCATAATATACCTAAGTCTAATTCGTCAGTATCTGTTTTGATACCAACATTTGCTCCCCCGGCAATATATTGTTTTGGAGATGTAATATTTCCACTTTCTAATATTTCAAACATAACATGAAAAAAA
>Ga0209403_10001937_pt1 | contig 25659 bp, 24 predicted proteins | sample ArcticOcean_MG_C_8_FD_187440 | JGI IMG/M metagenome (GOLD analysis project Ga0209403, IMG submission 187440) | Marine microbial communities from western Arctic Ocean - ArcticOcean_MG_CB11_86 (SPAdes) (version 2) | ecosystem: Environmental > Aquatic > Marine > Oceanic | place: Arctic Ocean... | reverse complement strand
TTGGCCGGATCTAACTCAAGCATCTCCGCGAAAATCGGATCAGTGGCTAATCGGGAGATCGATATTCGATTAGTTGGAACGACACCACTCTTTACGGCATAAAGCATTTGGAAATCAGGCTCCTGATATTCATTAATAAACCATGATGCAGCCTCTGGAACCTTGCTGTGCTTGGGGATTACCAGCCACCCATATTTCCCTACACCAACGTGGTCTGTGCCAGTTATCACCGGATGAACAGTATCGACACTGGCACCAGCCTTTCTCGCTCTAAGACACCAACCAGCGTGTACGATTGCAGCGTATACATCGCCAGATTGGAATTGAGTAACAACCTCTCCACCTCGAGACCAGAACTTTAGAGAATTTAGACTTTTAATTAATTCAAGGCCTGGACCAATATTTTTTTCATCGCCTCCGGCGGCATAAGCAATGCCACCAAAATTCGCAAAGCCGCCTCCAGAAGTAATATCAGGAATGACAACTCTTCCGGTTAATTTCTCATTAACTAGATCTTGATAGGTAGTAGGCGTTGGAAGCCCAAGTTCTTTGTACTTTTCTGTGTCATAGCAGATCACTTCTTGCGTACTCCATGATGCCACACGCCAGTCGTTGTACTGCCAATCATCAAGATACTTTTTGTTTGTAAGCTGAGTAAGGTCAATCTTCTGTATGAATTCCTTTGTCGAAAAAAAGTCTTTTTCCTGTGCATCAAGAGTTTCCATTACATCAAATGGCGCTGAACCGCGAGCTGCGATTAATTTGGCAAGATTTGCTTGTGGACTTCCAGTAACAAACTCGATTTTCCCACCTAGTGCCTCGAATTTAGGCACGATTGCCGTCACCATGTTTTCTTTCCAAGACCCCCCCCAAGTGGCTACTCGAAGGGTTACGCCATCGAACTGGCCGGCAAAACTAGAACCACCGATTATTAAACCTACACTTAAGGCAATGCTTTGTGAGATTAGTTTCGATCTATGATTTAAGCGTCTCATTATCTTTCTCCTAGACTCATAATGTTATTTTTAACGGGTTAGTGAATTAAGATAGTTTAAGAAATACTATCGGCTACCTGATCTCAATAGAGTATCGAGACCAACAAGTTTCTGCATGCCCAGTAAGACAAGCAAACAGAAAAATATTACCAGCGAGGCTGAAGCAAGAATGCTAGGGTCAAAGTCATTTTCCATTCCATAAAATAACTCCACCGGGTAGGTGACAAAACCAGGTGAGGTTAAAAATATTGAAATAGGAACATCACCAAACGACACCATAAAGGAATACAAGCCCCCGGCGTATACACCTGGCTTTATTACCGGGAGAGTTACACGCCAAAACGTGCTCCAACGATTGGCGCCGAGGCTAAACGCAGCTTCCTCGAGTCGAGTATCGAATCTTTGTAATATGGCGGTGACCGTGCCAATGACAAAAGGTGTAGCAACAAACAGGTGTCCAATATATAGACCTAAAAAAGTACCTTGAAAATACAAGCCAGTTGCATCCCCAAAGAGGTAATACAGCTGCAAAAAAGCAATTCCGGTGACAATTGCAGGAATCTGTAATGGGGCCCTGAATATTGACGATATAACACTGCGGCCTGGAAGCACTCCACGAACAATGCCCAAAGCTGCAGGTATGCCAATAATACATGCACCTAGTGCAGCAAGGGCTGCAAGACCAAAACTAAGCGCTAATGCCTCAAATTGGGCCGTAGGAATTTTTGTATACCACTGAAAAGAGGGGTCATCAGGTGGGAATTTTATAGCTGTGTAGTATTCGCCGCCGTGAAATGATGCCCCGATAACTACTACCATTGGCGATAGTAGAAAAATATATGAAAGGCTACAGTAGATATAGTGGCCAAGTTTTCCCCAGGGATATCCTCGCCGCGGTGGGGGGCCCGAGCGGCGTCTTGCCGCAATACGGGTAATAGAGGAAGACGTTTGGCCGAGCTGGACTTTGTTGGTTGGTTTAGTTTCCATAGACACTACGCTATAACCAGTCGCGCCGATTTCAATCTGTGTATTAAGTAAATAGACAGCAGATTAATTAAAAGAACCGTGATGAGCAGGACTGCCGCTAGGGTTCCTGCCATTGAATACTTGATTTCCATCATCACAGTACGCTGTATAAGTACTGGCAAGGTAAAGACTCTGCCGCCGCCGAGTAATGCTGCAGAAGTGAATGCTCCCATACACATGTTAAACATCATCAATGCCCCAACCGTGACACCAGGTAGACTAAGAGGAAGAAGCACTCTTAGATGCATACGCCATCGACTTGCTCCATGAATCTGAGCGGCATCCTCAAAAGATCTTGGAATAGTTTGTATTACGCTATAAAGAAGCAGTACACCGAAGCCTAAGGTAAAGTGCATTAAGCCAACTACCACGCCGGTTTGGTTGCCAATGATTGTGTAAGGACGGTCAATGATGTTAAGGCCCATTAGTGCTTGGTTGATTAAACCATCTGCAGAAAAAATTATAATTAACCCAAAAACCTTTATGACAATCGTCACAAAAGTGGCAACGACTATGCTGGCAAGTAATATCATTGCCCATTTAGATCGCATTCGGGCAATTAGATAAGCAACTGGGAACCCTAATATCAGCGTAAAAAGAGCGGCTAATGCAGAGGTTTTTACGGTAATCCATAAAGTATTCAAGTAAAATGAATCAGTAAAAAACCGGATGTAATTGACGAATGTCGCTGTGTCATTTATCCGCCCCAGGCCGAGATCCTTAAAGAAACTGCCCTTTAAAAAAACATACTGGCTAGCGACGATCAGTAAGCCGACTAATAAGAAGCTCGGTAGCAGTACGATTTCCCAGCGCGTTTTCATGTCTGGCTAGAGTGATCAGAACTCACCGAGGTAGAAGTTAGAAATTGATCCATTTCAATCAAGCATGAATTTTAAATTGTGGGCGCTCTTTGATTTTTTTAAGGTTAGAGATAATGAAATCTGAGCGTTCTTTACCGCCCATATCGTCGCCTTTGAAAACTATTTCCATAACCGCTTTGGTGACATCACGAAGCAACTGTTCGTCATCGGTTGGATGTGGTGGGATAGGTATCACCGTATCCTGAGTGTGAGTAAGAAACTCATCATTGAATCGTTCCACTGCCGGAAGTGGTTCTCCTGCTGCAACGGAGCGGATTGCTCTTCGCAATTTTCGACGCAGGTAAGCTACCCCAGTGTCAGTCGAGCCAAGATTTTCTGCCGCATGTGCATTAATTGGTCCTTGTGATACCTGTGCTTCATAGTCATTTGGGTGCCTTTGTCGAAATTCGTAGGGTTCGACCCCGGTTTGACCTGGAAAGTCCACGCAGTTTTTGCCTACCTGGCTTCTGTCACCATGACCTTGTGGATCGATCCCAGGGCCAAAACTTCTCCAGGCAATGATCATGCAGTTCTCGTTGTCATGCGGGATCGTCCATTTGGTAATACTCGCCCGTTTGAAGTATTTCTCCTCACGACCATTTTCCCACCATGCACCAACCTGACTAAATGATGGAGAGATAGTTTCCTGGGAGCGAATCCAGATCATGTCATCGATTCTATACGTCAAAGTTGTGTAGATCTTGTCGGCTTTTTCGAAAAATTCGGTTACCGGCGCGATGCCCCAGGTATCCCCGAAATGAACGTCGGTTACTCGAGCATGAAGAAAGACGGTGTGCCACGGATCCATAGTATTTTCACAGATCTGAAGCCAATTACAAGGGTAGTGTATTGAGTAAGGTACCATCTCGACATCGTCGAGAGTAGTAGTATCCCATCTCGGAAAATCAGGCCGCTTTTCGGGTGGTCCCATGTAAGCGAAAATCAATCCCAGATACTCGACCGTGGGATATGCTCCGTGACAAATCTTTTCTTTAATTTTGGTATTTTGGGCCGGCGTCTCAAGTATGGTTCCGTCGATGTCGTATAGCCAGCCGTGATAACAACAGCGTAGGCCGCGATCCTCGACGACTCCAAATTCCAGCGAAGCATTACGATGGCTACAATGAAGATGGAGTAGTCCAAAGCAGTTTCGCCGATCCTTAAAGAGAACCAGATCTTCTCCTAGTATTTTCAGGCGTAGCGGCACATCTTTTACTTCATCTACCATCGCGACCGGAATCCAAAAGCGACGGAAGTATTCGCCACAAGGGGTATTCGGGCCTACATGGGTAAGTTCAGAGTCCTCATCCGGCCGTTTGGCCTTGTGGTATCCCCCAAAAACGGTTTGGGATACATTGCGATAGTCCCGAATCTTTTCTATGTAAGCATTGTTGGGCAGGTCGTCTGACAACTTTTAGCTCCTATAACACTTGTCTACCGTTATCTTTGTAAATAAATTTGATTGACCATCAACATTAGAGCTATACATTATCGTGAAGTGAAATGTTTTTATACTGTGTACATTACTATTTTGTTGACTGATTCCACTCATTAAATAAGGGTAGTACCTTATTAAAAACAATAAGGTATTTAGGAGAGATAGTTTATGGTCGTCGGATCGAGTAACCGGTCAAAGAGTGCAGGAAAATCCGTCTTTCGAATAGCATGCGCACTATCTTTCGGCTTAGATGAGATCAAAAGGGCCTTTCAGCATGTCCCAAATGTTGAAGTCCTTAAATTTTCTGACCAGCCAGCTTTAGAGGGATCTATAAAACCGTGTGAGGGGCTGATCGTTTATTCAAGCCACTACACCGCTTCGCTGTCACGGTGGGTTCTACAGCAAGAGATCAAATGGATTCACTTTGTGACCGCCGGAATAGATCCTCTTCTGAAGTTTCCAATTCCAAAAGGGGTGATCGTTTCTACAAGCGGGAAGCTATGGTCCGGAGCTGTAGCCGAGCACGCAGTAGCTATGCTGTTGGCACTGACCAGAGGTTTGCATATCAGTTTCAACTCAGCAAATAAGTCTGATTGGGGTCGAGGATTGTTGATTCCACATTTAAGGGCCGTAAGAGACTTGCGAGTATTGATTGTCGGTTACGGTGCTATCGGATCGGAAATTAGTCGGCTGCTGCGTGTTTTTGGGCCGCACGTTACTGGCCTGGCCCGCAATAAAAGAGTCGATGGTGATATAGATGTAAAGGAGATTTCTGAGTTAAACGGTGAGTTGTCGCAATCGGACGTTGTCTTCCTCACAATACCTTTAACGCCAGACACTACTGATTTAATTTCTACGACCCAATTGGGGTTGATGAAAAAAAATGCTATCCTGATTGATGTTTCAAGGGGTGGAGTCGTAAACCAAGTAGCTCTTGTCGAAGCACTTACGAAAAAGCATATTGGCTGTGCAGGACTTGATGTTTTTGCTAAGGAGCCACTAGCCCTTGACCATCCGCTACGATCCCTACCAAACGTCATTCTAACGCCGCATATTGCTGGTTTTGGTGAAAAGGATCTCGAGGAGAAACTCGCACTGAATATCAAAGATAATCTTTTGGATTTTCTTTCCAGAAATACTCCTCGAGATACAATTGAAATCTAATGAACTTTAGTACCTAACTGACCATGGCAGATAAACAACAAGTCTTCACATTAATAACAGGTGCGAGCAAGGGAATTGGTCGAGAGTGTTCGATTGTCCTTGCTGAAGCAGGGTTTAAAATTATAGGTATTGCAAGGAAGCGACCAACTGAGAAATTTCCAGGGGAGTTCTATGAGGTAGATCTTGCAGACAGAGAATCATTGACCGCATTCTTAGCAGAAATCTGTAAGGAGAAATCCATTACTGGATTAATAAATAATGCGGGTGTAGTTGGACCAGAGTTACTAGCAGATATTAACCTGACTACTTTAGATTCTGTGTTTGAAGTTAATCTAGTAGCGGCAACACTTTGTGCTAAATATTGCAGTCAGGCAATGAAACGACTGGGAAAAGGCCGAATCGTAAATATTTCGACAGAGTTGATTTTAGGCGCCCCAACACGTACGGCCTATGGTGGATCAAAAGCAGCATTGGCCAGCGCTTCTCGAACCTGGGCGTTGGAATTAGCCAAGTATCATGTAACAGTCAATGCAATCGCTCCAGGACCCGTCGATACAGAGCTCTTTCGTCAAAATAATCCTGAAGGAAGTGCGATTAGAGCTGAAAAACTTGCACGGATCCCGCTTGGCAGGTTGGGGCGTCCTCGGGATATCGCAAACGTGGTGAAGTTTTTAATGTCTGATGAAGCAAGTTACATTACAGGTCAGACGTTGCACATAGATGGAGGATCAAGTATTGCCAGCGCTCCTTTTCTCTAATTAGGTTTTTCTGACATTTAGTCTTTTGGTCGAGTTCACTAGGTATAGACCACTGAACACCAACAACGTGGCAAATAAGAAATCTAGTGCATATCGTTCATTAAAAATCAGCATACCCCAGGCAACGCCCGTGATCGCTATTATGTAGCTACTAAAACTATAGAAAACAGGACCTTCCAGATCGATTATCTTAAACAGTAAAGAGTAAGCAGTTGCCGCGATAACGCCATGAAATAGAATAAGACCATCTGGAAGGCTAGGTGTGATCCATATGGCGTGGGCTTGATTGGTTAACAACGCTGCCGGTAACAGAACAGCAAAAGAGGCCAGATGGGTCCCACCAGCCATCAACAGCGGGTGTTGGGACGGGAGTACATGGCGGCCAATATAAACGCTCATCGATGCATAAAGAAGCGGACACAGTAGGCCAATATAATAATATTTATTTAGCGAAAAAATTTCAGTGACTCCACCCGTGGCAATAATTATCGCTCCTGAAAACCCTAATAAGATTCCTGCGAGCCTTTTGCCATCAATTTTTTCATCACCAAAAATCAACGTAAGCACGTAGGTGAAGATAGGAGCTAATGTAAACAACACCGCCATCGAACCTGCTTCAATATGTTTTATTGCTGTAAAAAATAGGTAATTGGGAATCGCGGTACCGACAATCCCACAAAACAGATATCTGGCTCCAGCTTTTTTGAATGAGGGTAAAGTGTGAGTTTTTAGAAACGCTAACAATATAAGAATACTCGCTGCGAAAAATGATTGCCACATCGCATAACTCACCGCAGGTATATCATTAATTGACACATATTTCGCAAGACTGGTGGCGCCACCACGAATAATGCCTAGAGCGACAAGCAGCATGATCGCCAAGGAAAAATAACGAGAAAATTTCATCAGATAACGCGGTACAGGTGTTTCCAGCCAATCTATCCGCGATTTCGTTCTACAATTTGCACAAGGTGGGCAAACGACTTCGCGTTTAGCTTTCGCATGATGCTCGACCTATGACGTTCAATAGTTTTTCGCGAGACTGCGAGAGTGTCTGCAGTCGCTTTATTCGATTGCCCAGTCACCAATAAACCTAAAACCGAGTTTTCTCGGCCAGTGAGAGAACCTAAAGAGTTTTGTATTGATGTCTGGCTCGCTCGTTCAAGCCGATCTTTTACATCTTTACTGATTGCTCGGTGGACAGTTTCAATCAGCAGGTTATCGTTACAAGGTTTTTCAAGAAAGTCGAACACCCCTAGTTTGAGCGCCCTAACAGCAACAGGGACATCGCCATGACCGGTCATAATGACGATTGGTTCTAGGATTGATTGATCACGCATCATGTTAACGGCTTCAAGCCCGCTAACCCCCGGCATGCGTAAATCTAGGATAATGCATCCAGGACTCATGTCCCGGTAATTGGCCATAAACTCGTCAGCTGATAAATATTCAAGGGCATTAAGATTGACCGATTCAACCAGAAACTTAATTGAGGCGCGGACTGCCGCATCGTCGTCAACTATATGGACCGAATGTTGTGGGTCAGGCATCATCTGCTCTGGTCAAGGTGAAACGAAAGCAGGCCCCAGGGGGTCCGGCGCGAGCCAGGGTCAACCGTCCGCCATGCCCTTCAATTATGGTACGGCTTATGGATAACCCCATGCCCAGTCCAGACTCTTTCGTTGTGATATAGGGATTGAAAATATTATCAGCTAGATCTCGATCAATTCCATCACCATTATCGCTGATAAGAATCACCACGGTGGTTTTCCCTGAAAGTTTCGCTTTGATGTTGATTTGAGGTTTCCTTGTTTTTGACGAAATCAGTGAATCAATTGAGTTTTTCAATAGATTAAATATTACTTGTTCTATTTCGATACGATTAGCCAGTATCCCAATATCATCAAAAGGAATCGATATGTCCATACCAATGTTGTTGCGTTTGATAGATCCATGAAGAAGTTGGTTGACCTCGGTAATGATTGAACTTACTGACTCACGTTGAATTATCGGACGGCTCAGATTGACGAAATCTCTCACGTGCTTAATAATTTCTTTTGAACGTTGTGCTGCATCGCGAATCTGCCGAAGTGCATTTTCAAGGTCGGTAGCAGACACGGTCTCGGTGTCAATTCGGCGTAAAAGGCCGTTTGCGTAATTTACAATTACGGCCAACGGTTGACTTAGTTCATGCGCAAGAGCTGAGGCCATCTCACCCATTGAAGCCCGTCGAAGAACTTGTGCCAGTTCAGCTTCTTGACGATGGCGGACTTCCTCGGCGCGTTTGCGATCCGTTATATCAGTTCTAATACTAACGACTCCGCCATCGGTAGTACGGCGGTCAGTAGCACGAACCCAGCGCCCGTCGATGAGTTCGGCCTCATGCGAGCTTTGTGAGTCAGGAAAACTGGCAAGACGCCTCTCGATCCATTGCGCTGGAAGCTCATCGCCACAAAGAATTTCCCCTTCAAGCACGCTCGTAGAAATAATCTCGCGAAAACTTTTACCCTGGAGTAGAGATTGCCCAGAAAGTGGAAACATGCCGACGACTTGCTTGTTATATTCAACCAATCGGTGATCGGAGTCAAATAACATAAAGCCATCGGACATTGAATCTAAGGCCTGACGGAGTCGAATACGCTGTTGGTCAAGCCCATTCTGGGCGTCTCTGGTCTCGGTAATGTCTTGAGCTGCTACGGTTATTCGTGTGACGCGTTTTTGTTTGTGATCGTACATCGGTCGACCATAAACTCTAATCCAACGTGTATTCTGATCTGCGTCGATCACACGAAATTCATCAACGGAGTTTTTGTTGTTTAGTAGCGCTTTCATACGACGGTCGAGAATATGAATGTCGTCTTTGTGGACGATAGGGCGCCAGAGTCTGAAGTGTCTTTGTTGGCGTTGCGGAAAAAACTCTTTACTTAATCGTCCTGTATACCAAGTCAAATGCATAGAGCCTTCTTCATCGACCTCGTATACGTAGATTAGGTCGGACATAAGTTCAGACACGATTCGATACCGTTCCTCACTTTGCTCGCGCGCACGATTTTCGTTAAGCAGTTCGGTATTGCGTTTGGCTAATTCAGAGGTTGAATTAATTACCCGCTGGTCAAGATCTTCGTTTGCTTTTTTTAGTCCGAGTTGGGCTTGGTGGTACTCAGTGACGTCCTGGACCAAAAAAAAGTAACCCAGAACGCGATCACCATTCAGGTCGGGAATGTAATTAAGGTGAACCTGGCGTGTACGGCCGTCGGGATAGTAAATCTCACGCTGCTCATCAACTTCCTTTCCTGAAAGAACGCTTTGCAGCAATGTTTCAACGGTTTTGTAGTGTTCTTTTGAAAAAAGAGTGTTTAACTGCATGCCGACAAGTTGGCTTAAAGGACGCTGGTACCAGACCTCAATAAGTTTGTTGGCGTAAACGATTCTGAGGTCGAGGTCAACGTAACCCACCAAGCCAGGCAAGGAATCCAATATCTGGACCAAGCGGGCATAATCCTTCATTGGACTCCTACCCAGAGTCCTTTGGGAAAGTTAATAGGTAATTTGACATGATTGCTAGGATTGAAGTCCACCCATTACTGAACCCAAAGGTCAGAAGTTGCAGTCTGGCTCAGCAGTGGTGTTAGAGAATATAGATCATCGGAACCTATAGCAAAGATACCCTAAACTAATTCAAGGCGTGCAAAAAATGTTATATATAGCGAAGATCTATATCGTCCACGATAGAGAACCATCCCACAACCTTCCGATTCGAGTGGCCCCTAAAAGGCGGTCCTAAAACAAAGAGTTAAATATCTATTGTCCAGTTTAGGCATAAAGCTAGGCGTGCTTCTTTGGGGGAACCCTCGTGCCTGACTTTCATTTATATTGTTGGGAGGGCTATGATTGTCCGTCGATTCTCGGGAAGTTTGGGACAAAACAAGAGTTATCGACTAGTGCGGAACTGCTTATATCAGACACTGAGGCTGCTCGCCGGGTCTGTGACAGAAGTATTCGTGCATCCATATTAAATATTAATAATCCATATCCGCGAAAAGTGCTCTTTCCCGAAAAGCGGATCCTACAACTAAATAAAGAAGACTTTGGCTGTTGGACGGATGGACTGCTTCCTTGGGTACGCCCACTATGTAACTGGGCTTATGGTGCGGAAGGAGAACTTCTGGCAATACCCCAACGTTTCGGATCGTTTAATTTTGTAATCAATACAGATCGAATATCAATCGCTTTAGCTAAAGATGAAGGTTTTAATATTGTTAGTGATAGTAAGGCGACTCCTAAATATGGTATTTTACTTTTTCCAGAGTTCAATGTCTTTCACATAGCGCTGACAGCAGGGTTAGATCCATTTCGTTCTTTATCGGTAGATGAACTGAGTCGTTTTCGGATGTATGCGGAACTGTGGTTTTCTAACGCGACTTATGTGTCGGGGGATAACACGAAATTGAACAAACTGCTCATTGAAAAAAGAGTCGATCTAATTCTCTCCGCTGGAACTTTTTCTTCAGGAATACTCAGGTTGATGGGTCATAACGAAGTTTATTGTGTAACTCCTGATAAAGGGCCGATGGATGGAAAAGGTGCTATCTCATTTGTCGAACTCAATGCTGTGCCGAGCAATGCTAAATCATATAATGAGAGTGTCAGTTTTTTAAAGATGATCCTGAGCCCTGATATGGCACCGTTTATTGCGTCTAATGAGATTAACTGCAACCCAATTGCACAAATGGGCGATCGTAGAGTATTTGAGAAAATGAAACCCAACTTACTCGCGGCGCTTCAATGGGACACCTTGGAGGAAGATTTATCGCAATGTGTAGAGTATGATCTTCCACCCAACATGCCAGAACTGCTCGACAGCGTAAATCACGCGGTCAAATTAGTTGATAAGAGTCGATTGATATGAAAGATCTACTGAAAAACCCGAACAACCCACCTAAGGATGGATTGCTGGGAAAAACAATCAGAAAACCTGCATCTGATCCCTGGCAGTTTAAAGTAGCGTTAGAGAGTATTGAAATTAAAAAGAAAACATTGTATGGCTGAAAATCCTTCGTCAATTTCTGATTTCGGCAATGCCATCCGGGCAAATAAGTTCAATATCGTCGAAGCAGTGGAATCCCGTTTTTCGGCGATAAATAAAAAAAACGATGAGTTGAATATTTTCCTGACGCTGTTTCAGCAGCAGGCAGAAATTAAAGCAAAGATGCTCGATCAAGAGCTTGTCACTGGCCATGACAGAGGACCACTGCATGGGCTTCCAATTGCTGTAAAAGACATTTTCGCTATGCCTGATTACTCACCAACTGGTGGTAGTAATGGTATTGTCGAGTTCGGTCGTGATGTTGCGACTGTTATAGAACGCCTGGAGCACGCTGGAGCAATAATTCTAGGCACGCTAAATCTTGATGAATATGCAGCCGGCGGTACTGGGGCAAATGCTTGGCATGGGCGATGCAAGAATCCATTCGACCCGAGCCGCATAACAGGTGGGTCCTCAAGTGGAAGCGCTGCAGCCGTGAGCGCGGGGGTTTGTCTTGCGACACTAGGATCTGATGCCGGGGGTTCTATTCGAATTCCAGCAGCATTTTGTGGCGTATTTGGATTAAAACCAACCTACGGAAGAGTGAGTCGATTTGGCGCCGTCCCGCGAACTTGGAGTATGGACTGTATTGGGCCGATAGCCAATAACATAAAAGATCTTGGATTAATCTTTGAAGTGATTTCAGGACATGATCGATTTGATGCGACATCGTCCCAACAAGAAAAATTTGTTTGGCTAGAGCAAAGGTTTGAGCGCCAACCTCGGCTTGCATTATTGTCGCACCCAGAACGGTATCAAAAAAATCTAAAACATTATCGTAAAACTCTTTTGACTTTTGAAAGACATGACTGCAAGTTAATAGAGATCGAAATTCCAAAGCTTAATCTGTATACCGACTACCATCAGCGTATTGTCAAAAGCGAAGCTGCGGCATTTCATAGAAAAGCATTAGTTGGAGAAGCTCCAGCGTTATCGTTCGAGGCAGAAAGCGTTATTAAAGACGGGGCAGACATCCTTGCTATCAACTATCTGCAGGCGCTCTCGGAACGTGGCAATCTATTGAGAGAATTTGTGCAGTTGGTATTCGCTGATGCGGACGTCTTGGTGCTACCCGTTTCGCTAGAGGAAGCACCGGCCTATCAGCCAATTACTGAAAAAAGTTCCAACCAGATTGACGAGGAGTTTTTTGCCGCGTCTATTTTTACCCGTTTTGCTAATTTTCTCGGTCTTCCCGCGGTAACCTTGCCAACAGGTACAGGGGAAAATGGCATGCCCACCGCAGTACAGGTAATCGCGCCGCCTTTCAAGGAGTTAATGATGCTCAATCTAGCGATCGAGCTACAAAGCAAGTTAACACAGGCTGTTTAGCTGTTGGAAAACCTATCTACGTCAGGCTGTGGAAAAACCTGAGGGCAGCTGAGGAATTTTGACGCCAATCATGCAGTCGCGAGTTACCAGTTCGGCAAGCTCGTCTTCCTTCATGTTGTCGGTGTTATCAGGGCGTATTGGCAAAACCATATAACGCATATCTGCAGTACTGTCATGAACAGTAATTTGAGCATGCTCTTTTAGGTGGGTCCCGAACTCCCGGAGGACTGTTCGAGGTTCGTGGATCACTCTCGCGCGGTACGCGCTTGATTTATACCAATCTGGTGGTAGACCGAGAAGCATGCGTGGATAGCATGAGCAGAGAGTACAGACAATAACGTTGTGAATCTTAGATGTATTTCCAATCACAATAAGGTGTATAGGCCTAATATCGATCTGCAGTTCCAAGCAGGCGGCGACAGCATCTGTTAACAAGCGCTCCTTAAATGAAGCATCAACCCACGCTCGGGCAACTACCCTTGAACCTTGTGCAGGCGTAATCGTATCAATTAGATTGATACTTTGACTTAGTTCATCCGGCGCTATGATGCCTTTTTCAATCAAAAGTTCTTGGATTGCGACTCCGATTTTCTGAACAGGAGTAAGGGATAAAAAATCCGCGGATAGATCATGTAGGTTTGTAAGTGCAATCCTAGGTTTTGGCATGGGAGTTATCCCTTTGTAACCAGTGCTCATAGATCTCAACCTCCACGATGTCAGCCTCACAAGTTTTGTTGGTTGAAAAAAGAATGCTTCCGAAAAATCGAACTCTATACAAAAGAGTCAAGGGGAATCCAGACCGGCCTATTGCCCGTTCTTCAGGATTTTCAAAAGCGCCGCAAAAACGTTCGATTACTCCTGGTTTGCCATGAAGATATGCAGGGGTGCGGGTATGAGGTTGGGGCGACAACATGCGTACAATAACACGATCACCTTTGTTGAACTTGGGCCTGGCATTCATATCAACGATCTTCTATTTCTTGAACCTTTTGAGTTATCTCTAACTCTGAAAGGACGTTTTTATCTATAAGCAGATTACGAAGTGCAAGTGTCCAACGTTCATAATAATTATGGTTCGTATAGGCGTCAGCACCTAGTGATTCAATAGCATATCGGAATTCGTGGATATTAATGTGGCAACGCTTATCGTCGGAAAGAAGTTTATATAGTGCGTCGATACGTTTTTCCCATAAATCGAGCTCCCGCTCCTTGGTATTAATTGAATCTGTGAGTGTGCCCGCAAGATCATGAGGTCCGATAGCAGAACTAGACATTACCAGTGTTCCATCCAATGTTTAATCATATGGTAGGCGATGGAGATCGGTTGCGGCAATGCATAGTTCTGATCACCTTTAGCCAATATTATATTTAGTTGGTCACGAGTGAACCAATCTGCAAACTCAATCTCCTTAGGGTCCAGGCTTAGATGACTCGAGACAGCTTTTGCAAAGCAGCCTATCATTAGATTTGCTGGGAACGGCCAGGGTTGGCTACCGAAGTAACGAGTGTTGGTGCACTGAATCCCTACCTCTTCCATTACTTCGCGTTGAACAGCATCCTCTACGCTCTCTCCAGGTTCTACGAATCCCGCGAGCGGCGAAATTATTCGATCAGGATAGTCTCGACCTCTGCCCAGAAGACACGACCCACCATTTTTGGCTTCAACAAGCATAATTACTACTGGGTCGATGCGCGGAAAATGCAGGACTCCACAGTCCGCGTTGCTACACTTGAAACGATAGCCGCCAAAAAATAGATCATTCGCCCATCCACACTTAGCACAAAAACGATTGTGACAGATCCAATGAAGCACTGATCTAGCTTGAGCAATGATTGACGCTCGATGATCTGCGAGTTGTATTCCAAGATATCGTGCATCAGCAAATACACATGGAATTGTTTGATCCCAATTACGTGATGTCCAAGAAACATCAAACGCAAACATAGGCGTTTCATCCTGCCTGAGGCCTAAAAATATTGCCTCCCGAGGGAGTAATCTTTCTCGATCCAATGTGGTCCGAGAAATCCAATGAAGGTCACCAGTTTGGTTTAGTGGCGCATTAAAGTCTTTGAAAGGAAGAAAGAGCGCGTTATCCTGAGTCTCGAGCGCTAACAGCCTATCGCGATCGTCGCGTATTTCATCGGCGCTATAGAGCTGATTGCCACTATAAGGAAGCACTGATGCAAACTCGATTTGGTTCATCGCTTGGAGCTTTTATGAAAAATTAGATTAGCCGACAATAATATTGCTTGAAGAAAATTTGGCACATTGTTAACTACTTCTACGCTTATCCGATACTTGATCAGATCGTTATAATTTCATGAGGCGTTAGGCTGGGTAACGAAATAGGGTTTAAATCCGAGCCCGGAATAACCTGATCAAAGACGAATGAGTCTATCGGAATCAGGAGGTAAGGAAATGACTTTAAAGGTTTTGCTACGCTAGAGTCGACCCTGCCCAGACCAGTCAATCCAACTTTGGTATCTGGTAAATGGGGGGTGGATGCTAAGAAGGCAAATTCCTGCTAAGCACTAACAAAGCCGTGGCCCCGAATACCATGTTCAAAAATATGCTGTTGTAAAGTTATGATCAGCCCCATTGCGGTATCTACCGTATCATGTGGCTCATGCCCAGGACTACTGGGAAAAGCCACTTTCAAGCTAATTTGTATGGCTAAGTCGAATTTGTCGACTCCCACCCGACAGTTGACCAAAATCTTACAGCTCAAAAGATAAACCGCTGCTCTAATAATTATCGAAGTTATCCATAATCAAATCGTACCTAGCCGCTTTAAAGTTTCAACACTAAAACCTCTACGGCTATGGCCAGAATGTTAGCAAACTCTTTAATCTCAGAATTGCGTTAGTTTCTGGTGCAAAATGCAGTTTGTAAGACGTGTAATCCCAATGGCTCCATTTTAGACATTTTTTGTATCCCTGTTTTGATTGATGCTTATAATCGGGCCGCGTTTTAATAATATTCAAAACTCGATAGTATCCGTTTGTTTTAAAAAAGTCGGTTGTCTAGTAAAGATGTAATCTCAGCGGCCATGGACTAACCAAAATAGCCTCGAAATTCGATAGTTAGGAATAAAGATGATAACTCTTCGACAAATCGACGCATTCCGTGGGGTAATGGTCACAGGTAGCGTAACCGGCGCTTCGAAAATGCTCGGCGTCTCTCAGCCTGCTGTGACTCGTTTACTACAAGATCTTGAGAGCGAGCTCGCGTTTAAATTATTTGTCAGGGCAAGCCGACAGTTGAACCCAACGATAGAGGGACGGATGTTATATGAGGACGTTGAGACAGCGTTTCTGGGCTTAGATCAGATAAAAACTGCCGCGATAAATATAAAAGCGTTGAGTCGGGGAAATATACGATTAGTGACGATCCCAAGTATTGCTGGGACATTTATTGGCGGCATTATCGCGGCATTCAATAGGCAGTATCCGGACATTTCTATTTCGTTAGAAGTCCAACCATCGCAACGGGTACCCGAATATATTGCCTCTGGTGTATGCGACGTTGGGATTTCCACTGTCTCAATAGACCATTCCGCAATTGTTTCCCGCTCCGTTCTGCATGGACAGTCAGAATGTATAGTACCTCTAGGACATCGATTGTCGAAAAAGAAGAAAATTGTACCCAAAGACTTAAAAAACGAAACCTTCATCTCGTACATGCCCGATTCAATCTATCGGCATAAAGTCGATGCGGTATTCGCCTCATCTAACGTGAGTCGGCAATTAATGTTGTCAGCGAGGACTACCGAAGCAATTTTCCAGATGGTAGCCTCAGGGCTTGGCGTCTCTATAATAGGGCCATCATTTCCCCAGATGAATTTTCGACCCGGGATTGCCAGTATTCCGTTCCAGCCAGCCATACACGGAGATCTTGCATTGCTCTACCTGAATCACAGGCCTCTTAGCATGGTGGCTGAGAGATTTGTTGACATGACTGAGGCATACATCAAGTCTGCTTTATCTAAGCGCAAACCATCAGGACCGAGTGGCCGCAAGTCTGGTCGCTAAGGCAGCCTTAAAACTTGCCCTCTGTCGCGCATCATGAATAGTCTCATAATTACGTGGATAGTATTTTCCACAAATGACCTTGAGGCACACAAAAACGGGACCGGGCCCAGCGAGGACCTCAGGCAGTCCTTTTCTTAATTCGTCGATGTTGTCGAAGTTATATGATCTTGGAAAACCCGATGCAGTTGCAATTGAGGAAAAATCAGTCTCAAATCCCCCTGGAATTGGGAATTCTCCATTGACCTCATATATCCCATTATGAAGAACAAAATGCCAGAGGTTTTCTGGCCCGCAGGAGCCGATAGTCACAAGGGAGCCAAGATTCATAAGGAGGCTGCCATCACCATCTAGTATCAGTACCTTCTGATCAGTACATCCCAAGGCTAAGCCCAAAGCATGAGAAGACGCCTGACCCATAGCGCCAGTGCATAAATAATTTAACTTGTGTGGTCTGATCTTCATCCAATCAAAGGCTGATTGAAATACAGGAACCACGATGTCATCTGGACAATGGGCTGCTAAAAGCTCAAGAGCTTCATCCCTACGCATAGTCATAGCGGAGCCCTCGGTACCAAAAATACGTAAGGGCTTGATTTCTTATAAGCGCTATCAATCAGATCTGATATCGAAGAGACATCAGATTGTTTGTCTAGTATATGAAAGCCGATTTGCATTAATTCCAGCATTGGAATAATGATTCGTACGCCGTTTTTACTTGACTCGTTTGGGGAAGAATCTGGTTCAAGTCCTTGTAACCCAACCAGCATGACAATGGGCAGTTGATAGTCCATTCCCATAGCACGGATTGCATTAATTGAATCCAAAAATCCAGTATGCTGCATCATCACCACAGCTCGGTTCTCAGAATAGGAAAGACCAGAGCAGATGGACACTCCCTCATCTTCTTTGCATATAGTAATTAGTTGAAAGTCAGGATCTCGAGAGATCGGCCAGAGTAACCCATCACATGTGACGATATCAGGTAGCGCAATGACAAAGTTGACCCTAGCTTTTTTTAGTTCACTGACTATCGATGAACCATCTATTGTGTTATCTGAAACCACTATTTAGGCTTTCAGTTCGCACTTAAATAAATCAGAAGTTTCTGTATGACAGTAGTCCATAGCATTGATCATACATGTTCCACGGCTGCCGTTTAGCAGGAAGAATTCAAGCGGGTTAATGAGTCGAGTCCAATACTAAATAATTTTTGTAGCGTTTTCGCCATATTTAAGTTCAAGCGCGCGCGCAATAAAATTTACTCTATCCTCAGCTTCATATTTATCGGCATCAAAGAAAATTGCTGCGACATCTTGTTGTAACGCACTCATCATTAAGCGATCATCACTTGGATCGGGTGGTATTCGTAGAACAGTATCGCCTCCATATGTGTGAAACGGGTGGGTTTCAGTCCCAAGAGGTTGAATCGGGTCTTTACCCTGTTCCATACTGCGAATATCTTTTTTTAGCTTTGAACGTAGCATTGCGACGCCTGCGTCAGTTGATCCAAGATATTCCCGTTTATGGATATTTATTGGCCCTTGACTGGTCCAGACTTCCCAGTCGCCAGGGTTGGTGATCCGTTCTTCCGCAGAACGATGTGCGGTCTGGCCATAAAAATCAACTTTCTCCCAACCAACTTCATCTTTGTCACCTTGTCGCAGAACCTCATCTTTGTCATTAAAATGTCTCCATCCAAATTTACGACTATTCGTGTCGTCTATTGGGACCACCCATTTGGTTAGGCTAGTGCGACCAAAAAGCTTAGGAGAGTCGAGTCGTTGAAACATGCCACCATTTTGGGCAAGATTTGGGGTTAGGTGATCATGAAATCGCATCATTACCAGATCGCCTTGTCGACGGGCATGACTATAAACAAAGCCCTCTGGCTTTTTAAAGTACTCGACTACTGGAAGTTCAATGAAATGTTCAAGCCCCGGGAACTGCGGCCCATTCACACGGCCGTGGAGGAAAACACTATGGAAGGGATCCATGGAATTTTCGCTTTCCTGAAGCCAATTGGATGGGGAATGAATAGAGTAGGGAAGCAACTCATGATCAGGAATGCTAAAAGAGTCGAAGAAGGTAAAGGGCGGCTTTTTTTCTGGTGGCCCAAGGTAAGCGAAAACAAGGCCCCGGTATTCGATTGTAGGATAAGCACCTTGGCATAACTGAGTCTTTATTGGGCTTTCTACGGGTTCGCCAGGGGTGTCGAGGATGGTTCCGTCGACATCGAAATGCCAACCATGGTAGCAACACCTGATGCCATGTTGCTCAATTCGACCATATTCGAGGGATGCTCTTCGATGAGCGCAGTGACGGTGAAGTAATCCAATATCACCGCTGAGGTCTCGGAAGATTATAAGATCTTCGCCAAGAATGCGAATTGGCACAGGTTGTTGTTTCAGTTGTTCAACCATGGCAACGGGTTGCCAGAACAATCGCATATATTCGCCGCAGGAGGTTCCAGGTCCAATATGAGTAAGATTTACATCTTCCTCTAATGGTTGGTTAATGTGGTAACCGCCAAATTTCGTGTTTGTCCAACGGGTTTCTTTTGTCATCAAAAGCTTCTCGGCAAGGTCGAATTTTGCAAGTAACCTACTTTAAGAATTTACCGTATATAAGTCAAATGAATATATAACAAAAAGAAAAAAACAATCTAAATAATTGTCATAATATTATATATGTACTACATGAACTTGAGCGTCAGTTAACCACTTAGTTTGCCTCAGTCTACGTCTCGATGGAACTTGATTAACATTAAATCAGTAGGCTAGCACTCGGGACTAGGGCGGTGATACTAAAGAGAATCCTGTTAGAGACCCATAGCGAAATTTAAAAACTCCAAAAGGTAATTTATTCTCGACTGATAGTGAATGTTTCAGTAATGGATATACTTTCGTTTATTGACTGGAGCATTGAGCAATTCTTCTTGCATGTCGATATTGCTTTTTTAAATTGTTGGTCGGTAATGTCAGAATTTTTGACTTCAAAATGAAAATGAAGACCTACTATCTTACTGACTCCTGATTTACTGCGAGTCACGTCAACGTCTATTGTTATATCTTCAAAGGAGAGTTTCATCTTTATTAAAATTAGGCGCAAGACACCGCCGACACATGCTGAAACAGCAGCAGCAAAGAGCTGGAAAGGACGAAAACCATAGTCCTCATCCCCAGATACTTCTAATTCTCCATACGTAAACCTGGTTGAAAAACCATGTTCTGTCATTTGGAATTTCATCTATAGAATCCTGTTTGAAGGTGTCTTTCTACTTGGGCGAAATTCAAATAAAGGGCCTCAAGAATAGGATTGTGATAACTAACAAATGGGTAAAATCACTTGCACGGAACTTGGTCAAGAAGTTAATTATGATGTCGAACGACAATAGCAGGATGCGTTGACGGTGACATCGGCACGTGCGCCCGCAAGATCTAGTCGTTTTTTCATAGTTTTCGCGTCTTCGATATTGCCGGTTTTTAGTAGGCACTCTACGTACCCGTGCAGGCTCCACAGGTTATCGGGGTGTTGGGAAGTGCTGACCAACGTGTCGTCTAATCCTAAGTCTGCACGGTAAACACTTGTGGCCTCTTCGATGTGATTTTGTTCTAAAAGAAGTGCCCCCAACGCATGTCGAGCTGGCTGCATCCAACCCCAAGGTTCATCGTACTTTAGATTATCGTCAAGTCGAACTGCCGCTCTTAGGTGAGCAAAAGCCTGATCGTAGTTAGTCTTTCTATATTCAATTTCTCCATTAAGCATCTGCTTAGCAATTGCTAATAGGTCAATACAGCTGTTATTAAAAAGGAATCGTGTTTTGAGCACTTTCCGAGATGCTAAATTAAACAGGTCGCGTTGAGACTCTGCAGATTTTACGTCGCCAGTCGCTGCATAGGCGATGGTTTTCGCATAATGCCAGATTGCAGTTGTCATGCAATACAGTTTTTCATCAATTGGCAGTGGCTCTGCAATGATTTCACTCCATTTGCCAAAACGGATAAAAACATGCGCCTTCATTCCCACATAAGCCTCCATCCAATCTGCCATTGCTGGACTTTCGACCCTTAGTAATTCCTCAGGTGTTGTGTCAATCAATTCGATAGCACTATCAAGCGCAGAATGGTATTGCCCGAGGAATAACGCTGCATAGATTTTAAAGTGAAAGTTGTGAATTCTGGATAACGTATATAGGTTAATCGCACCTTCTTCTGCTAGATACTTACGATCCACAGCGATTGCTTTGTCATTCGCAATAACAGCGTCGTGATAATTGCCGACTCGAATATCAATATGCGAGGGCATATGGCGGAGATGACCCAAGTCCGGAACTAGGTCGCGAAGGGCGTCGGCTGCCTTTAGTGCTCGCTCGGGAAAAGGAGACATTTCCATCACATGGATATACATATGTAAGATGCCAGGGTGAGGCGGAGCGCCGTCATTTTTGAGCCGACTCATTGCATCTTCTAGAACCAATATAGCCTCAGACGTAGAAGCGCCATCCGCTGGCTCGCCTGATTGAAGATTCCATAGCGCCCATGGCGTGCGACACATTAGACTTTCAGCAAAAAGGGCACAAATATCGTTATCGTTAGGATTGGCCTGGTAGACCTTGCCCATTGCAATCGCATATTCGTCATCCCACAGGTTAAAGCCTGGTGTTTCAATAGGAATTCTTGATTGGTATCTAGCCGCTAATGCCCTGATAAGTGCTGATTCGGTATTCGATACACCAGCGCTTAACTCAACGGCACGTTGAGATGCGTCATAAGCTATGGAAAGTTTTTCCCTTAGCTCACCTTTTTCCATCTTGCTCCAAGGCTGGTTGTAATAGCAGCCGGATGAATAGGCAAGGCCCCAGTAAAGCATCGCGCATTGTGGGTCGGTTTCTATAGCTTTACGGAAACATCGCGAAGCTTGTTCGAGACTAAATCCGAAGATCCAGTTGAGCCCACGATCAAACCATATTTGTGAGGCGGGGCTATGAGTCGCTATTATTCTCGAATGACTACCTAGGTCGTAGTAACTGTTCATTAATCGATCTGCTTAGATTGGAATTAGGCGTGCCCAGGTATTAGTCTGCAGTAAAAGTTCTACCTGCTACGCCGCCTGAAAACATAGTTTAAGGTGTTCAATGGGTACTTCAGTAGAAATATCGACATATCCCAAGGAAAATCTTTTTAAGTACTGAAATTACTAAAGGGTTGTTGTTCCAGGATTTAGTGCTGGAAAATGAAAAAAACGTATAAAACATATGGGTATATCTACCGAATGGGTTTCATAATTAAAACAATAACTCCATAAAACGCTAACCTTCGAAAGCAGAATCGGCGGCTAGGCCATATCCAAAGATTCTGGTCAAGTTGTTACGGGGCTCCAAAATCCTTATTTTAATTGTATAACCTCTTGATATAGACGGATGATATTTCGATGAACTATATTATAGGTGTAGTTCAGCATGAAATTAAACAGTCTTTTAACACACAGATCAAATGGGGGAGAACTATGTTCAAACTAACTTACAAGTCTATTGCTCTAGCATCCGTGATAACAATCGCCGGGCAAGTGATGATACTCAAACCGGAGGTTGTGATAGCAGGCCAGTTTGATGGCCAAACCTTGAGAGTTGGTACATGGGGTGGACGTTGGGGCGACTTTCAGAAAAATATAATTGCACCCAAAGTCGAGGCAGAAGGCGGAAAAGTAGAATACGTCTTCGGTAGCACTCAAGACAATTTGGCTAAGATCGCGGCCGCTCGCGGTCGCGACACGCCAGTTGATGTTCTTGAGATTCTTGATGCAATGTTGCCGATATTCGAAGCACAAGATTTGCTAGAAAAGATTGATCTATCCAAGGTGCCCAATACAGAAAATCTTCAGACGGGATTTTATGGCGACACAAAAGTAGGAACCTGGATTGTCCAGGAAGGTATCTGCTATAACCGGGATAAATTCAAGGAGTTGGGACTGCCTGCGCCAAAGACATACGCAGATCTCGGCCACCCCAAGTTGGCGGGCCTGGTGACGGTGCCAGATATTACATCTGGTGGAGGACTCGCCAACTTTGCAGGCATGGTTTACGCCGCCGGTGGGGATGTTCAGAATATAGAGCCAGGGTTGCAGCTTTTAAAAGGGTTAAATGTGCTTAAGTATTGGAAGCGTGCCGGCGAAGCTGTGAACATGATGCAGACTGGGGATGTCGCAGCTGCGTTGATCTACACTGGTTGGTGTGCAACCATTCGTAAGTCAGGCACGCCAGTAAATGCTGTGTTACCACAGATTGGCGCAAACAAGCAGGGTGTAATGAAGAATGGATGGATCGGGATCGTAAAAGGTACTAAGGTCCCAGAATTAGCGACTTTTTATATCAATCAATTTATCAGCACTGAGTTTCAATCAACTTGGGCCGGTGCATCAGGCGTTATTCCAGTCAGTCAGGCAGCTATGCCATCATTTCTTACTGATGCTGTAGCTCAGGAATTTTATACACCAGTAGAAAATAATCTGCATGTAGATTACAAAAACGCCGATATTCCGGATTGGACCGATCGGTGGACTCGCACTGTCAGCAAATAGATATCCGGGCTAAGCTGTTGTAGTTAATCAAGTAATATTTGGCGGATAAGTTATAACCGTGTGGTCGAGTCTTTCGAAAGATTGGACCGCACGGTTAGATTTTTTAATTAGGCTTTTTAATAAAGATCAAAATTTATCAGTCATTCATTCTCGAATGAAACAATTGGTCTGTCGAATCAAGAGAATTTGAAAAGTGAAAGCGCGCTGGGAACTAATACTAATACCACCTCTGCTGGTTAGTGTTCTTTTAATGGTCACATCACAGGTAATATTCCTTCGTAGTAGTTTTTATCGGGATTTAGGCTACGGTGGTTCTGGTACTGAATTCGAACTTGTAAACTATTTGAAGTTCTTTAATGATACGTTTTATCTTAAAGTCTTATGGAATACTGTCGAGGTCTCGTTTTTCGCGATGGTGTTTACACTGATGTTTGCTTTCCCAATCGCATATCTGATCGCGCGTATGCGTTCAAAGTGGGGCATGGTTCTCCTTGCAGGAATCGTGATGTCTACGTTTATAACGATCGTGATAAAAGTATTTGGTTTGTATATCATGTTCTCCCGGGAAGGCGTCATTAACCAGACGTTACTTTTCTTAGGCATCATTGATCAACCGTTTGCGATAATTGGAAATGAGGGCGGGGTAGTAGTCGGTCTAATGCATTTCACACTTGGATTTGGCGTGGTGTTGCTTTTTAGTGTTGTCCAGACCATTCCCCGATCACTGGAAGAAGCTGCCCAAATATTTGGTGCCAGTAGATGGCGCGTGTGGCGTCGCATAATTATTCCGTTGAGTTTACCTGGACTAATTGCCGGGGCATTGATGCTATTCAACATGTGTATGGGCGCTTTCACAGCGGTAGCACTTCTTGGCGGAGGTCGAGTTTATACCCTCCCTGTGCTTATACAACGGGTAGTAATTATGGAGGCCAAGTACGGAATGGGAGGTACTTTGTCGGCCGTTCTATTATTTTCAGTACTCTTAATTAATATACTTTCTTTATTTTTGTTGTGGAATATGCGTAAGCAACGGATGATCGTTGTATGAGAAGGCGGAGTTCTATTATTTTGTTGTCGAAAACTAAAATGTCCTCGATGCCGCGGTATATCTTCTATATCTGGTGCAGTCTTGCATATGTTTTTTTATTGTCACCGTTGGTAATTGTGGCTGGCGCTTCATTGCATCGCGGATCAAGATATACCGTTGTTCAGTTCCCACCAACAGAACTTTCCTTGTATTGGTACACGCAAATACCAGATGCACATTGGGAAGCGCTGTCGTTAAGTTTTGGATTAGGATTCTTATCAGCTTTCCTAGCGTGTTGCTTGGGCATTCCGGCAGCACTTGGATTAGTGCGGAGTCGCATAAAATGCAAAGCGTTAATTTCATCCTTGATTCGTGCACCGATGCAGATTCCAACAATTGTCACTGGTCTTGCATTCTTGCAAATGTATTATCTTTTTGGAGATTTAACTGGCCTTTATGCCCATGGAACATTCGTTGGCCTTTTGTTGGCGCATCTTTTTGTTGGGATTCCTTATGTTGTCGGTACCGTAGTAGCAGTTTTACAGAGATTCGATAGTAGATTGGAAGAGGCAGCATTGAGTCTCGGGGCGAGTAGGTGGCGTACATTTCGCCGAGTGACGCTTCCAGTTATTATGCCTGGCGTCTATGCTGGGGGCTTATATGCATTCATGGTATCGTTTGGTGACGTCCCGATTTCGATGCTTTTATCGGTTCCCGGTTATGTCACCTACCCTGTAGAACTTTTCTATGGAATGGAGAATGACTTCAATCCGGCTGTGCTGGCATCTTCCACCATAGTTATATTTTTATCACTCGGCGTAATGTTGGTAATGCAACGACTGATAGGCCTTGAAAATCTTTTACGTTCTGATGGGAATCGGAATTAGAAAAGAGGTAGTTCTGTCGTGTAACCACTTCATGTTTCCAGGCCGGTTATATTTGTGCCGGTCTTTACCTGTTTATAATCGTGGGATAGGCTTTTGCAGCAGGCATAAGTTATGCGGCGGGCCAAGAGCTGGTTCGACTCTTTAGCTACTCGATATAGGCACCTCTAGTTGGTGTCTTGACCCTAAGTACTGCGCAACCCAATTAATATGAACTAGTACCCCAGTCGGGTGTTGACCTGATTTTGTAAAGCTTCACCGTTGATGAGTCGTCGCATATTATTAAAGAAAAGCTCCAGCGTAAGCGAGACATAGGCATTGCCATCGTCTGCAGATATATGAGGAGTCACGATGAGGTTAGGCACTTTCCAGAACTTAGAGTCAGCGGGTAGTGGTTCAGGATCAAACACGTCCAGAATTGCCCCGCTGACCGAGCCATCCAGAAGCTTTACGGCCAGTGCATTGTAGTCCACCACTGCAGCGC